>Ga0116227_10004576_pt1 | contig 29925 bp, 19 predicted proteins | sample S1TSphgellanicum_FD_89693 | JGI IMG/M metagenome (GOLD analysis project Ga0116227, IMG submission 89693) | Host-associated microbial communities from peat moss isolated from Minnesota, USA - S1T2_Fb - Sphagnum magellanicum MG | ecosystem: Host-associated > Plants > Peat moss > Unclassified... | reverse complement strand
TTTTTTAATATATATATTTAAAAACTTTCTCATCCACCTCCTACTACCACCCACTGTCCCCCACGACCTTCTCACCTATATTTAAAGCAAACTCTTCCCCATCTTCCTACTCACCTATCAATTTAAAATGTGTTACTCTCATCCCCACCCACCTACCCACCCCCCATCTATTTTTCTACCTACCCACACTTTAGGTAGGTACCTACCAAACCCCACCTACATGGCTACACCTACCTACCTGGTTGGCACTCCAATAGACCCCCAATGGTCGAAAACAATCAAGAAATAATAAAATGAAAGTATTGCATGGAACTTGGTCTTGTTGATTGAAGAAAAATTAACAAGGCAAGATTAAAGTAATTATCACCCCACTATGTAAGGGTATTGCAGATAGACATAGATGGTAAACATGATGTTTTAATGTGTTCTAAAGGTATTGCAAAATCTTTTGAAAATCTAGAGTTTGTGAAACCCCCCAATGAAGGTATTGTAGGTTTTGTTTCGAGAGTGTTTTCCACAATGGGGGGGTATTGCAAAGCCAACACATTTAATGCATGTTGTATACATGGGGGGCCTAGATCAAACAATAGGGCCTAGATAAAACTATTTGATTTGCTTGTTTTAATGGTGTACTTAAGCAATGTGGATTATATTTAACAATTATTTATGGTAGCACTAGGGTTTTAAATTTTTGGATTATGGAGATAACAAATATTTATGACTTTTTGCACCTTTTAAGCTTAATTAAAATTAGACCTAACATGGATTTTGGGGGGAATTTGGCATTTGCGCATATATGCCACAATACACCTTTTTTTTTTTCCTTTCAAAGTGAGTCGAGAAAAGCTCACAAGCAAAGACCAAACTAAAAGGTAAGAGACACACTGTGGCTTCTATTCATTTGTTTGTTTCATTTAGTTTTTTCAAATTAGGGTTTAATTAATGATTTCTTTGTTTTTTTTAATTTAATATTTTGTTCCCCCTTGCATGTGGATGGTCATGGAAGTATCAATTGCATGTGTGTATTGCACATTTAGATTAAAAGCCCTACATATATTCAATTGATTGTTTCTAGGAAGATAGGGATTTTCTTTTTGGCATAAGTCTAGATAGCCATAAGATAGTCACATGATTTTTTTTCCATTTGTAAACTATTGCTTATTTATGGGTTGTGGTAAGGTTCATTTGTAAGGTTTAGGGGTTTTGTTGATTGGGGTTTAATGGCTTTATTGATTAAGGTTATTATGATTTGTAAACTTGTGAGGGTATTCCATGCGTTTTCATGAGTTGGGGACTCCTACTACAAGGTTATTCCTTCGGTAATTCAAAGCACGGGGATGAACTCCATCGTCCCAATCCATCAAAATCCAAAACTCGGCAAAGTCACATTTTTCAAATGTGGACTTGGTGTTGAAATATGGGTTTAGGCATGGAGGTTAAAACAAGGTGACAATTGAAACCACGTACATCCCCCATGCTTGTGTTTATGAGTTTTTGTAGGGTGAACGAGGGGATATGCAAACTGTAATCAAGTGGAACATTTCCAAGAATTTGTCCCTTCAACAAGATGTAAAAAAACTAACAACAAAAAATCACCTTGAACATACTTGGTATGGTTTCAAAACCTATAAACCCTTTCCATTGGTCATTTTTGCAAGTTATATGGTTAATCATTCTTGTGTCTTTTGATTTGACTGATTGAAAATTATGTTTTGTAGATATGAATGTGGTTAGGGGTTGGAAGACCATTGCGAAGACCCCAATCACATGAGGTCAATCAAGCACGGTTGTTTGGCCCACTTTTCCATCAAGAGGCTTTACACATAGCCAAATGTGGTGGAAATCACTTTTTACCATTAGATTCGTATTCGAGCCAATGGAGATCCTGCTCATGGTGCATGTGACCCAAGGTCCACATCACAGATGTCGACATATGCTCCATGCACGTCTAACAAGTTGAAGGAGTTTATATGGACCCAATTAGGGTTAAGGTACATTATGAAACAAATTTATGACAAGCACAAAGAAATTTGGTGGGCATAGGCGAATGCGGGTGAATAGATGACCCATGATGATTTCCTACGACTCCAAGATATTGCTTACTTGGACCAAAAGCACAAGAAGGGCATTTGGTGTTTACACACAAACCCGACACTTTCAATTCAGTCATGGGTTTGTGCTCATCTTGATGATGTTCTTCATTTCCAAGATGCAAGTGAAGCGAATGGAATTCATGTCCCTTTCACCATAAGGATCCAAACACTTATGCAACTTCAGGCCATGTTCCAATTTGATCACAATGGGCTTATTTTTATGGATGCCACATTTGGCACCAACAATGTGAAGTACCTCTTATTCACATTGATGGCATTTAATTTTCATTGTACAAGGGTACCAATTGTCTGGGTTATCACAAGTTAGCAAACATGTGAAGACTTGGTGGAATGGTTGAATGCCATGGGGGCAAAGCTTCTTTCACATATGCTATCATGTGAAACCATCATGTTTCATTGTGGATGATGCCCCATAGGAACTCCAAGCATTGCCTTAGGTTGTACATTGATTTTTTATTTTTTGTTGCATTATCTTATGTTTTGGTACTACGTTAGCATGAGGATTCCATAACATATTTATTATTCATGGTAAACACATTAATGTTGGGTGTACCATGGTAGGATTGTGTGGGGTTGAGATCCTATCCCAATTTTTCTTTGCTCATGGCATGTGTTGAAAGCATGGCGCTTACGTTCCATGGAAAAAATCAAGGATTCAGAGGTGAGGCGTGCAGTACTTGATCACCTACACATGGTGATGTTCATGTCCATCAACCCAAATGAGACCATTGATGATTTCAAGGCACGTGGGAGGGAGATGGTGGTGGAAAATTTTAATAATTTATAACAAGGTGTTACTTGGACAAAATATTTTTGGGCTTATTATTACTGACTTAATAAGTAAAAGGTCCCCCTTCCAAGTATGGCATATTTTTAAACATTTTTGCTATGGATGCATTACAAGTTGCATGTTCATTTTTCACACATATTTGAATTACATCATGGGTTAAAAGTATGTTGTGCATGTCCATGCAAAGCTTTGGATGGTTGGGCTTCATTGGGTGCCACATTTGAATCAAAACACACAAGCTAACATAGAGTCTTATCATGGGGCTTTTAAATGTTGGTTTTCTCTTAAGACCAAGGGTTTGAAGGGGCACCACATCGATTAGTTAGTATGGCTAACCACAACTGTGGCACAACATTATATGCACCAAGTCGAGATGAAGAGACAAGGGTTCATAAAAAAAGAGGTCATGGCATGACTTGTGGTGGCAAATGGTGACAAAGTTAGTTGAATTCCACACATTGATGTGATCTCACTTACCTTTGAGGGGGATGATGGTGACAATGTTTGGCAAGTGCGAAGCCAACACCATCTTGGTGTTACTTATAAGATCCGTGCCCCTTTCACCGGGTATGCAAGTTAGACTTGTGAATGGGCATTGTGAAACAACTTTTGCAAACATCAAATTGTTGTTTTATTGACGTGTACCAACCTTACAATGGAAAATATCATTGAATATTATGGCACGTATTATGGAACTCACTGTGGTGGTTTGAAATGCATGTTTGTTGATTCGACATGCTTACAATTGGATGATGGTGTCCAACGATGAAGATTGCAACCAAGATCTGGTTGATGAGATTGACATTGTTGACATTGGGAGGCTTATGGCCATGGATGAGGATGGTCATTTTGACAATGTCAATGTGTTAGAAGGTTCATTTGCGCCAATGGATTGAGCCCTAGCCTGTTTGCATGAAACAATGGCTGAAATCATTGCGGAATGTATTGCAAGTACAAGCATTGAATTGTGCAACCATGCAACATCACTTCTTTAAAAAGTTGGATCAAACATTCACCACCTTCGTTTGGCCCAAGTCAACAAATCCATGCACTTGGGAATGGTATTTTGCCGAATGGATGATGGCTTTGGAAACTCCATTAACCAGATGAAGGATTGGCATGAAATAATGATGGAACATTTAGATACCCGTAAAAAGAGGATTAGGGAATAAATAAAGGTTTGTCATTTGTACCCATATTCAAACTTAATATATGTGTCTCAATTTTCATTTATATTTAACCCTTTACACCTTTCACCAAATCAAATTGAATTATGCACAATTTGCATTGGAAAAAAAACGCCAACACATGCGTTAAAGTAATATCCAAATGATTTGTAACTAATATGTGTCAATCAATAATTGTTAATCACAACTAGATGTGATTAATATAAAAATCTAAAAATCCAAGTAATGCACAAAATAATGAAAGTTTCTTGCTTGTGTAAATCTAGTTCAACTGCAATACCCCATACTATGTAATCCAGAAACGTGCAATACCCTTTTTTGAGTATCCAAGAAATGTTCTAAGGCCAATCAACTATCGTTGGACACTATGAAGGGTATTGCATAACCAAACCAAAACCTAAATGGATAGCAATACCCATATTAAGGTACTCTGTAAAACACCATGTGCTAATTCATTTTGGCCTACATTATTAAAGTGGTATTACTCATGACCAAAAGGATGGAATGAAGCTATAATACTTTAATTGGGGTATTATGTAAAACGCCATGCATTAAATCATTTTTCGCTTAAGCTATCTGAGGGGTATTGCTCATGGCCAGAAGGATGGAATTAAATTGCAATACCCTTATTCGATATCCCAAAAATGTTTTGGGGTCAATCACATTTTTTTTTACATTATGTGGCATATTACATAACCCTACCAAAACCTAAAGGGAAATCAATACTTTAATTGGGGTATTCTTTAAAAACACCATAGGTTAAATCATTTTCCGCCTAAGCTATCCAAGTGGTATTACTCATGGTCAGAAGGACGAAATTAAATTGCAATACCTTTGTCTAGTATCACATAAATGCTTTTGGGTCAATCACATATATTTTTAGACTATTTGGGGTTACAATATCCAAAAGATAACTTATTAATTATGTATATTTAATTAATTCATGCAATCAAATATTTATTCTATCTAAATTAAAATTTAGGGAATAACATATCAAATAATGCCATTAATGATCACTAATTGTCACACTTTAAATTGTATTCCCTTTTATATTAAAATATATTAAAATATGTATTTTTCATCTTGTATTAAACCTAAACACATGTGAAGTTTATTTGAATAAATGAATGGTTGTTTATGATTCAAAAATATAAATGGTGCATAATATATCAATTTATAGTTTTAAAAATATTTTAATTGAGATCATGATATAATTAATTAATTAATACATGACATTTTTTTGGGGCCATTTACAAAGATATAATATTTGCTTAATTTTTTTAACTTAGTAAAATTTTGATTAAACATTATAGTTTGAAGTCATTTTCAACATCATAAACAAAGTTATGGAGTTTAAATGCAAGTATTCAAATACCCTTTTAAGATTCTTTAAATATGTTATGGAGCCCAAAAGATTTATAATATACCCTAATAGGGGTATTGCATGTGCATTGAGTAATTATGGGCATAAGCAATACCCCTCTAGCTTGGACCAAAATAATTCAATCCATGGTGTTTACAGAATACCCTCATGAAGGTATTTTAAAAAAAAATTAGGTTTGAACTTTTAATTTTTGGGGGTAAAGAAAGATTTTTTGGTTTGAGTGAAAAATTAGAATCATTTTTTTGATAAATTTATCAAGCATACATATAAGAACATATGAGAATGTATTTTTGACTATTAACACAAGATGTGACAAAATGAAAGTAAAATGCCTTAAATAAATAAAAATGAGTGACATGCATTACACAAATGTGCAAAAAATGACCAAGTCCAAAACAACCCCACCTTAAAATGGGGAACATGTCATAATTGTAAATATGTGGTTGCCTCAAAGATAAATTGTTGCCTTAAATTTTGAAAACCAAAACAACACCTTAATTAAAAATGAGATAAACTATGGGCTTTCTATGTCACTACTAGAGGGGGATGGGATCCCATTAGCCTTCTCGTACTACACTAATGCAACTTTTGCATCATGGGCATGATGTCCTATAAATACCCCATAATTGGCCAATGTTATGTCCACAACATCAACCACAAACATTTCCCTTATGGTGTCTTGAACCCTAAAACAAACAACACAATATAATAAGTATTACATATCAAACCTAAAACTTGTAAGTCAAATAAAATGAATATGGCATTGTTAGAAACTTACCGACCATGAATCATTTCTAAATCATGGTATTGTGTAAAAAGGTCAATTTCATTACACTACACCATCTTATGGGATGTAAACTTTAATCGCGCTCCATCCAAGCACCTTGGAGTGCCTTTGCATACCTAGCTCAAGTTGTTTAAATCACAAGTGTAAGGTTCTCATCATGCTCCAACTTGGCCTGCACATTGAGAAGGATGGTCCCTTGGTGGAAGTGAGATTTAATTTTTGCATAATTATTCCACATGATTGTAACAACAAATTTGCACTTCACATGCATACATCCATTATTTTTGCCTTAATTCTCAACACATTTAACATTGCCATTCGTCAAAACACCATATTCATGGTTATTTCATACAAGTAGAATTTGCATTTCAAAATACATTGTAAAAAACTCCAAAAACAATATTAGAATTCATTTCATCATGTTATGATACTACAAAAAATTCACACCATAATATAACATAGAATTCATTACAAAAGTCTATGCTTCTCTATATTGTTGAAAACATGAATCAAAATTATGACAAAATCCCATGTTTTGTTGAAAAAAACCCAAAACAACAATTAAAATTTATGGTATATCAAAACAAAATCTATGGTTTTATACTACAAAGTTCCTACAATTCCTCCCACACCTCCCCTCAAAATTGTGTGTTTAAGCTTCCCCCTCTTTTCTAGAACCTCTTTTTTTGGGTAATCCCAAGTCTCCTCATCATGACTCAAAACCAACAAAAATTCAAAATTCAAACTAACAAAGTTCCTTGATCAATCCCTATCCTAAATGCTTATTCATCCAAAATCATATAATCATCTAACCCCCTTAACACCCCCACATCCCATGTAGTCATGCCAAGAAGCCAAAGGATGTGGATAGAGGCTAGTTTAACAAGTGCCAACCTAGGAATTTCAAGTGTGTACTACAAATCAACTTCAAGCCTATCCCATTCCAAGGTAACGTGCCTCTTTGCCCTTCTAATTACCTTTTGCTCATTACAACGAAATTGGGCTAGAGGGTTGCTCAAGACATGCGTATTCATGGCCGTGTGATTTTGATGCCTCGGACCTTCTTCCTGAGTAGATGGGCATCCAGACTTGGCCGACTCCAAGGTCACATTGTGGCATGTCCGTAGATGCCATACCAAGTTGTACTTGGATGTATAAGATGCATTGCACTCATCAACCTTGCAAATAAATTTTGGCCCATCCCTTGCCCAATGGACACCCTCTATGGCAATTGGAGGAGGGGCAACCACATTTGAAACCAAAAAAACAAATACAATAAACCTAATGTGAGAATTAACAATTTGAATGAAGGTTATTTCTACACAATGAGGGTATTGCAATTATATATAAAAGATTAAACACATTATGAAGGTGTTGCTAAAATGGATAGATAAACAAAAATTCAAAATGAGGGTATTGCTAAAACCCAAATTTGAAATTTTCATAGAATGATGTTAACCTTAAAAAAAGAACAATATCACCTACAAAATTGTAGGGTATTTGTCGCAACCCTATTTTGAGGGAAGTGTGAAGATGAAACTCACATTCCCGAAATTGGGACTTGGGAGTCCTCCGGGACTCCCGAAACTTCAGAGTTTGATTTCAGGGGTCAAAACACCTTGCATTGAGGTGTTCTTTATATCATTGAAAAATTATTGAAATTTAGATGTCGAAAATGGCCTCGCATTGGCCATTTGGATATCTACAACACAAGTTATGGCAAAAAGAAGGGACGAGAGTCAAATTGGCAGTTTGATTCTAGACCACTAAAAGTCGAGAATCGACTCGACCTTGGTGCATGCAGGTGGAGTGCGACACACTGTTGAAAAGCTCTCAAGGAGAGCTACAACTTTGCTTTAGACCTCATCACGATTGAATGTTTAAGAAAAGAGTTATGATCGCTCAAAGTCCCGAGAGTCCAAACCGGGACAGTTTTGGGACTCTTCCTTGGGAGTCCTGGGACAAAAAGCCATCCGGATGTGGGTGCCGCGGAGAAGGGCAAAGTATACTATATGGGGGAAGGTGGTGGCTTCCCCCGAGTCTAGGTTGTGGTGAGTCAAGTGAGTCCAGAGTTGTTTGTGGCTTGTCCTAACACCAAGGGTGCTCCAAAATGTGAACTAACCAACTTGTTGGTTGGTTTGATGCAAGTTTGAGTAAGTGAATAGCTTTTCACTTCTTTCTAGTCCCATCCCGGAGCTCCAACACACCCCTTTACCCCTTTTAATGCTAAGAGTTGGGAGCGTGCCCCGAATCCCCCACAATTCCGCAACTTGAGTAACTTAGCCCCAACTTGGGGCTAACTAGGGACTTGGGAGCGCGTCATTATTACTTAGATATTTACCCCAAAAAAATGCCCCACCCACCTTCTCACATGGAAAAGGAAGGTGGGGCAAAAGTTTGAGAACCATAATTAATGAAGGTATTGCAATATAATAAATAAAAATACGATGACGAGGAGCTAAGCTTCTTGTTGTCCTGGCCTTAGGGACTTGCAACACTTGAAGAAAAAAATAACACAACGACGAGGAACCGAACTCCTCATCATCATGTCCTTGGGACTTACAGCATTGGAACAAAAAAAAACATGACAATGAGGAGTTGAATTCCTTGTCATCATGCACTTGATTGACCTATAGCATTAGAACAAAAGAGTTCAATGATGAGGAGCTAAGTTTCTCATCGTTGTGGCTATGGGGACCTCCAACACTTGAATAAATAAAAAACATGACGACAAGGAAATGAATTCCTTATTGTCATGTCCTTGGGACTTACAACATTGGAATGAAAAAATCACAACAACGATGAGCCAAACTTTTCGTCATTGTGTGTTTGACTAACCTACAACACTAAAACAAAAGAAAACAATCACAAGGAGTTGAACTCCTCATTGTTGTGTCCTTGGGACTTATAGCACTAGAAAAAAAAAACACAACAAGAGGAGTTGAGCTCCTCCTCGTTGTGTCCTTGGGATTTGTAACATTGGAACAAAAAAACGCATGATGACAAAAAGCCAAGCTCCTCGTCCTCGTTGCCCTGGGGACCTCCAACACTTGAACAAAAAAAAAACACAACAACGAGGAGCCAAGCTCCTCATTGTCATGTCCTTTGGACATCTAACATTAGATCAAAAAAATGCACCATGGCGAAGAGCCAAGCTTTTCGTCGTCATGGCCTTGAGGACCTGTAGCACTTGAACAAAAAAAAAACACAATAATAAGGAGCTGAGCTCCTCCTTGTCGTGTCCTTGACTTGCAACATTTGAACAAAAAAATGTACAACAATGAGGAGCTCAACTTAACTTCGTCATGACCCTCAAACTTGCAACATTGGAGCAAAATTCAGCTTGCCTAAACCTTAAAAAAAAAGCATAGAAAGGAGGAAGGGAGCTTACCTTGTAGTTCTATTGTTTTTCATGCTTGCTTCAAGCTCCTCCCACCTGGGCACTCCAAGCCCTCCCCTTGTTTCTCCTCACTCTTCTGAAGCTCTACAACCCTAAACCCTGGTCCCACTAAATTTCAAGTGTTGGTGATGGAGGAGAGCACAAGCACAAAAGAGGGGTGAGCAGAATGAGGGAGGTAGATGGGCTGGTAGGAGGAAGGGTGGTAGGTAGGTTGGAGGGGTAGGTAGGAGTTCCCCCCAAAAAAAAAATGGTGGTTAGGGTGGTGTAAAAAAGAATAAAACCGAAATGAGCCCAGGAAGAAAAACAGTGAGCTCCCAAAAAAAAAAAAAGGTCTGAGAGAAAAAAGAAGGCCAAGAGGAAGAAAAAAAACTTCTGACCAAATAAACTTACCCCTGGGGGACAGGTTCATCCCATCCATGAAATCCCAGAACGGGATTTTTTGGATGGTGCACTGGTGGGTGCTTCGTCACTCAAGCCCATTGTGCCCATTGTGAGCTGCCTGTTCAGAAATTTTGGCTCTCCCAAATTCCTCCACCGGCACCTCACTGGGCACAATAGGCTGTACCTGGCACATTGCATAATACGATCACTTGACTATGTCCAAATAGTTTTTGATAAAAGCTTGAAAGTGCCATTTATAACAGAGTGCTGGAAATACGTAAGCGTAGCTTCAGTCCCCTACACAGCGCCTGGAAAGCAACCAGATCATGCTGTGGCAGATCAGTGTTGCCTACCTTCATAGCAGGCACTGCTAACTTAAGTTACCCCACACACACACAAAACAAATCATTCTGGCAGTCTGTGCCTCATGCAGTCATTGAGATTTGTATAAGAAAATAATTAGCTTGTGGGGGGTATTTGCAGGAAGGAGACCATGATGCAGCCAGCATGTGGATGCAGGTTCAAAGTTTGTAAGCTGAATCTTGAAGCAATATATTTGGGCAGGCCAGGAGTGGGAAGCCTGTGCAATACTATAATGTAATCAGCAGACTCAAGACTCTGCCATCAAACAAGATGACATGTCTGGGTAGCTTGCTGCTACTATATGCAGTAGGTAAGACCCCAAGACAGGGGACGTTACCAGAATAACGAGTCTGCCTGAGGCGGAGCCGAGTGTGGATTCCAAATCCTTGGTTACATGCCCCCCTCTGAGACTCCACATCAGGCAGACTCCTTGTTCTGGTAACACCCGCATCTGGGGGGGAATTTAAGTGTGCAAAGAACTGGCAAGGAACCTTATGAAGTGCTAGAACCTTGCTAAAAACACAAGATGCTTGCCTTGCAGCAGAGGTAATATTTACTTTTTTCTCAAGGTGCCCTCCAACCACATGAAGAAAAATTAACAACTGATTGATATTTTGAATAAACAATAAGACCCAAAATACAAGAATGAGTTTATGCAACTCCTTTGGTGAATGTAAAGTCATTAAATTCATAATGTACTTTTTAGATTGAATGCAGCATACTTTTAAACTATAATACCTAAATTATTATTTTTGGTCATTGCAGGGCAGGGCTCTTCTAGGCTTATTGTTTTTTCAAGTTTTTCATCCCCTTCTTTTTCTGATATGCTTCTTGTGATTAATGGGGTGGGGGGGGGCAGGAGGGGGGGGGAGGTTTGGAACATGATTTGTTCTTGTGCCCCCATAGTGACCCACTTTGGGGTTTGCTCTTTTGGCTCGGACTTGGGTCCTCCTTTTTTTTGTTTTTTCTTTTCTCCCTTTGTTGGGTGCTTTGTTTAATGAAGTTTGCCAAGGTTTCATATTGTCTATACAACCGATTGAAATTTGAGACCTTTGGCCCCAACATAAACTATTAAATCCATAATATGCATAATCTCATCATCTCATAATATGTAACCTTTTAAAATGAATGCTATATTTATTTGAAATTGGTATCCTACATAATAACATTTTAAAAAACTATTTTCACTTACAATTCAATTCTTTCCCCTATTCTCACCAAACAACAAATAACCAATCTATGAAATTTAGCCATACATAAAATGTTCATAGGTTAAAAGCCTTATGCCACAAGGGACAGATTATGTGGCCCGGCCCCAACTGTTCACCATCCATTGGAAACTCACTATGAAATTGTTATGGATGAATCTCAACTAAGTTATCAAGGTTCCACATTGGTAACCTATCCTTCAAACCTTCCTACGCACTACATAGGTAATTAACTACCCATATATTAAGTGGATAAGTATCGAAGGTGAGAAGTAGGAAATATAAGAACTTACTATGTAGGTAGGTAACAACCCTTTTTTAATTGGTGAATATTTTCCATAAAGTGAAAAATAAAATGTAAAATGAAGAATGAAGGTACTTTCAGGATTTTTCAATAGTCAGAATTCAAAAAAATAAAGGAGAAAAATCAGATTTCTATACATGGTTCAAGTAGGTAGCCAAAAATATAGAATGAAGTTTTAAATAATTATTAAAAACTTTCTTATCTTTTTTATAGCCAAAGTTGGCTAAATCATCCTATGGAAAGGTTGCCACTTTGGCTAAATCACAAACCGGACCAAAAAACACTGGTCGGCAAGTAGTTAAGACACTTGGTGCCCACTAGGTAGGTAGACAGAAACATATGGATGGGTAGCAAATTGGTAACCACCATGATTAGTTGCCAGACATGCGGAAGACAATGAAAAAGTGTTTTCTGTCCACATGCCATCCATCCATCCTGCATGGACAGTGTGCTGGTAGTTGTTGGCGGTGCCTCACTTGGGCCGCAAGCTGGGACTGGACTTCTTCACAGGCCTGAGCTCTGAGGGCATCATCTGATGAGAAGTGTGATCTCCACTAGTACAAATTTGGAGAGTAAGTAGTACCAGTGGAGATCACACTTCTGACTTGATGCAATCCTCAATGAGCTCAGAGTTTCTTTTTGTAATCCAGTATTTCAGAGAAATTCTCCTTAAGTACAGATTTTGTTCTGCAGAATTCTGAAAGATGTAGGCTAGGTACTACTGTGTTTTGGTTCTTGTTTTTGTCTTCTCACCTTCCATCAGGTCACATAACCATTAAATGCCGCAACCAAGAACAAATTAAAGGACCAGCTGCTGCAAAATGGGATTAGCGTCTGAGAATCAGAGCTCATTGTCTTGCTACTCTCCAACGTTTTTAGTTTGTCCTCTATGCTCTACTATTCATGCGAATGGGACTTGGGTGACAGTAATAAGTAGGGGCCACAAAAGGGGGAAGATGACGGTACAAAGCTCAACTGCACACTCTTCTGACAGGATCAAAGTAGGTATGTCCCGGTGTTGGTTTGGTACATAGGTCTGCGCTTGGTATCAACTATCAACACTACTAACAAGGACCCTACCAGTCTGGTATGAGCAGCTGAGGCAATACCAGCCTTATTAGACCTATACTAGCCCTGTAGGGACCTGAGGTAATCCCAACCTTGTACCAATTGTATATGAGTCTCAATAAGATCATATATCTATACATGAGGTGTTGGGTGGTCACCCAGTTTGCAGGGTTTTTAGAATTGTCGATTCTGGTTCTGGTTAGTAAAAATTGAATCAAAACTGGTTCTTCTTTTGAAACCAGTTCTAGAACCGGAATTAGATTTTAGATTGTTTTTGAAGAACCAGACCCAAAAATGTATTCCCAGTTGTATTCATGTGTGGAACTGAAATGAGAACCAGAATCAAGCTTTCTTTTTTCTTTTTCTTTTTTTTTTTAAAGAAAAGGAATCAAGGGCTATAATTTGAGGTTAACTGGGTTTGATTTTCCAAATTGAAACCAAAATCAGAACCAAAATTTATTGATGTGTGGAATCATAACTGAAACTGTTCTTAAATTGGTTTTTAGAACTGGAATGAGAGATTCTTCATAAAAACAAAGAATTGCCCAACATTGATATATACTTGCTTCATACCAGTTTCAAACTCAATTCGAACCCAATATCAGGATCAAAGTCCTTAAAGATCACAAGCAAGTATAAGATTGAAATTATGTATATTTATTATATAACTATGAAAATTTATATTCTTGTTACACAAATATTCACTTGTCTTTATATTTTGCATGTATAACTATTATGTCACATCATTTTCTTATTATGGATTTCACACATTAATAAACTATGTCAAAAAATTTGAAAATTAAATTTTAAATTCTTTTCACAAGTCTATCCCATGAAACTTTACACTCATATAACAAATTATTTTTATCGAGTGAATTTTTTTTTCAAAAGTTTCAAACACACACTTATATATTAATCAAAATAAAACTAAACAAAAAAAAATCCTAAAATTTTATATAACATGCACATTAACTAAATCTATAATTAATTGATATTGACTCACCAAACTTTATTATTAAATTATAAAGTCCAATCACCAAATAAATTATCAAAATTAACATTTAAATAATTATATAAGTAACAATCTATTGACATCAAGTTACATGCCCACTCTCAATCCCAACCCCCTAACACTAGTGGATATGCCCATAGTTGTGAATGACAAGAAAATTGCTACAATTCTCTTTTCCCCTCACGTGCCCTTTGCCCCAATTTGTTTCACCTTGGCATTTCTAAACATGTTTTGAACCCATGTCATACATGTTAGGGGTGTTAGGGGGTTATGTAACATGCTACAAGACCCTTGGCAAATGCTACCTACCGTTTTACATGCCCTTTGATACTGGTAACATGGGAGGTTATTGGTGCAAAACATGACGTGGTGAAAGAATAACAACGCAAAAGGGCAGACTAAAGGAGAAATTTTGCAGCACTGGCACTCTTCTACTGATTGCATTTACAACTTTGGGCATATGCAATGTTATGGGTATGAAATAAATAAATAGATTCATCACCAGGATCAGGTTGGTACGTTCAAAAGTGGATAATAGTTGAAGAAGAAAAACCTTGTGTATAAAAAATTTCAATGGCAGGGACAGGAACCCATCCGCAAGAGGTACAAGGCAAATAAAAGCTCTAGAACACAAGTCACAAAAGAACACAACAACAATCAGGACAACAGTAATCAATAGAAGACCAAAAATTAAAAAGGCGTCATCTGTCACAAATCGACCAGTGATGGAGGCGCACTGGCTGGGCAGAGATGTGTGAAAGAAACGAGGATCGCTTCTCAAGCACAACTGGTTGGTTCATGCCGAGCATGAATCTGTCAGAGAGTCCTTTGAGCTTACGTACTGTCTTTTTGTTTGTCTTGATGGAGTTTTACTGTCTCCTAGAATTGGGTGACTAGGATCCAATTCTCAATTGGATTTCGTGTCATAGCAAATTGAAGAGGCAGTTAATTATTACTGTATGTATGTAGCCATTTTGCTGGAAGGCAAAATTGATATGCCGTCAGGTTATATAACGTGGCAATCCTTTGGATCATTTCAGCTCACACAATCAAATCCTCAACTTCTTCATAGCCTTTCAAATGTCCACGTCGCTCTTGCCTGACGATCAACTGCCTACTTATTCTATGTTACTCTGAATCAATCACTGCACTCAAACGTTTTCTGTCTTCGATCTTTCTCTCTGTTGAGAGAGAGAGAGTCAGCTTTCCCTGTCAGGGAGCCTTGTGCATTGTTTGCCCAAGGACTACCCACTTTGCCAATTGTTCACAACAACCCTCCCTCTCTCTAAAGACACAAGGGTTACAATAGAGTTATCTGTAAAGTCACCCTGTCTTCGGGCCTCCTTTCATCCCCTATCCCCTCTTTTAAAGGTATCTGCAAAGTAAGGAAATTTTATTAGATCTCAGTATGAAATGCCGAAACTCAGCATTTAATGCACAAGGTTCAAGAGTAACTATCTTAGATGTACAAGTAGGAGCAGTGAAAATATATGTAGCAGCAGCGGAGGCGCTCAAGAAAAAGGAAAGACAGGATGAAACTCAACTTACCATCCAAATTGGTGGAAAAACTAGTCTGGGACCTGGTTATTTCATTTTGTAAAATTTTCGTTCTCAGTTAAGCGTTTGATGCCCTATTATGCAGAAACCAACCATTCTCGCCCCCTAATTGCTGGACTTTACAAATAACTCTAATAGTAAAGTAGAAAATATACACAAGTGTGTATATGCAAGATGCTAAACACCCCCTCTGAAACTTCATAGGGTCAAATACCCTCTGTAGAGGGCACCCACATGGTTCTGCCGCAGGGTTGGACAGATGTGAAAATTGGATTCGGTCAGTGGATTTTTTGAACCCTCTTTTGTACACATGATAGCTGAATAGCTGGTTCATCAGGTCTTTGCCAAATAATTATTGTGGGCAAGCTCCAAGTTTGAACTACTTTCAGTTGTGCATATATGTTAAAGCCCTTGGCCCCCTGGCTGGCAACACACATTTGAAGCTAAATCAATACCTCTTTGCTCTTAGTGAGAGTTTCACACAACTTACATGCAATTTCTCAAAATGATTCTACTATCAACATTAATGATGATTTTGGTTGCAACATTGTAATTAACTAGATATTTTCATCAATCTCTTTGTTTGTAATTTACAACATTAGTAGCTTTTCATCAAAAGGAATAATCCTTATTCGTTATGACAAACAATCACTTGCCTACACCATTAGATTGTTGCCTTCAATAAAAGTAAGCTCCAACATCCTCTATTGCAAAAAATCACATTCAAAACCCAAAGTAAACCAAACATTGAAAAATCATTAACTTGGATAAACAAGAACACCAAGGAATAAACTTCAATTGGAACATACAATCTCCTCACCAAACTTGATTTTCAATCTTCTTGTTTGGAACCCAAGGGAGATGGCTCCCTAGTATAACCTATTTTTGGACCCTAGAACTTTAAAAAAAGGTCATGGATTCAAGCCTAGTGGAGTGTAGGTGAAACTCCTACCAGCCCTATACTAATGAGCTTGAATTTGGGATTGCCAATGGCTTATTAGGTTGGGTCTACTATTGTGATTCAAACAAAATAATTTTTTTTTTCCTGACAACCTTTGTGAAAATGTCAATCATCACCAAAATAGATGTTTGATATCATTCATGCTTGTCGCAATCAAACATTCATGCACCACTTAACCAAAACATAGTTAGAAACATCATTCAACATTTGTATGGTGTCCTACATATTAGTCCTTGTGTGATGAAAGACTTCCTATAATTAGGAAAAATGCAACAACCATTGGCATATTACTCCTTGTTTGATGAAAGACTTCCCATAATTAGGAAAAATGCAACAACCATTGGCAAATGATGGCACATGAGCAACAACTCCAATTGGTTTTATTCTAAAGTGCTTTCTTTGCACTCCCTTCATTATACATCATTATAAAAAATATATTAAAAATTTACATTAAATGTTTCTTGAAGGATTAATGAACACTAAATTGAATCAATTGCACATATGTACACAATAATTGTATTCTAATTTAATATCCAAGATCAACAAACAAAGTTTCATTCATAATTAAATTTCAAACTAGTACATGCCCCAATAACAAGGCCATACAAATATCTTCACAAAGGTTCACTCTCCATCTTTCTGTACATTTATTAAAATATCATATCTACCTTTTATGTTATCCAAGTTTTGTATTCTACTTTTTGTGAAACAAAATTGTGGAACATCATCAATAATTCTTCTATTCAAGACTTCCACACCCCAACCTAACTACACATCAATCTCATTGTTTTTCAACCAATAATAACAACTTTGCGCACACACAATGTCATGGATGATTGACACAAAATCAAGTATTAATTTAAACATGGGATGAAAGGTAAGAAAAAATGACCCATCATTGTGATGACTATCATTTTTTGTTATTGTCTTGTATTTCATGTGTGCATGGAAAATTTCACATGTTCAATTAGAATGGACAATCAGATAGCTCAATGGATAACATTGGAAAAGAGACACAATGAGGGAGTTTGAGGGGATTTGTAATAGCAAAAAGAGACAACTACCTTCGAGAAGAAACACCAAGCAAATTGGAATCATTACAAAATCTTTATGTTGATTCCTTGTATGTGCAAAAAACATATTGCCAATAAAAACTTGCAATGTAAGAATTTGTATCACAGTCATGGCAAAACAATGGATGAAAATAGGAATCAAAGTTGAAGGAGTCAAACTTTGTCCAAATTTGGCCCTTTTTAAATGATTGGAAAGGTTTTGAAGATTAAAATATTCTAATGGGGTCACATAAAAAAGATGGATTTGTAATAGAAATTATGGCCAAGAAAAAGTTTAGGAATCAAATTGCAAAAAATGACTAGTGGCCACTATTGGACAATTTGAAGGATGAAATCACCTCCAAATCAAAAGGTATTTAGTTCATTGGAAAAGATTTCAATCAAAGCTAAAATATATCGTTGGCTTTTCAAAATACGCATGTTTCAAGGAAGTTATACGATGTTCCAAAAATTTAGGACATTATATATCCTGAGGGAGGTCACTTCTATTTTATTCCAAATGGCATGAAAACAAATATAGGGTGCAACTTATTTTTAAAAGTAAAATTTTAAACTTATTCAAATGTAAATAGGGTGCCTATAATTCATTATGAACATGTACTTTAAATATACCTAAACTATATTCAAATTATGCCTTAATTTTACATCAAACAAAAAAATATCATTTTATCTTAGGTGCGGCTTTAAATATACAAGTAGTGACCTCCTTACGTATGTGTCCCAAAATTTTTGGGGTCTATTTTGGGACTCTTGGGTATGTTGGCCATTTCAATGTAGTCCATACAAACAATAGATTATAATATAGGAAGGAGGGTGGTGCTTCCTCCCAATTATAGGCCATGTGCATCTAGGGTGAATTTTAAGCAAGTCCTTAACCCTTTTTAAAAATTCACCATTTACATTCTTTGACTTATGTAAATGAATTGACTAAGAGGTGCCCTTGAGTGTCATTTTTTCCTTGTCCCATCTTATAGTTCTTGCATACCCCTCTTGTCCTAATGTGTGGAGCTAGGGTATGTGCCCCTATGGTGCAATCATAGTTTGAGGAGCCACCTAAAGGGGACATTGTTAAAATTATAATTATGTATATTTGAAAAATCACAAAGGGAGCACAATAATTTGAATTGTCATTTTGGTTTTGAAAATAAGTTCCATTATTTGCAAGGTTTCAACGCTCAAAATTTTATGCAAATTATAATGTTTCAAAAGTGATTTAACATTCAAAACTCTAAGGTGGACAACTTTTTTTCTTCAAATGTCTTTTTACCTTATCAAATGTCCCTTGTTTCTTTGCAAAATTGAAGAGGAACTAATATTGGTAATGAATGAGAAAAAGGAGATTAAATTGGTGAAATTCATTTTTACAACACATTTGAGTGCCTTTGGTTCAAACATGTTTTTGGCCCTAAAAATCATGAATTTTGAAAATGTGTTGTCTAATGTGATAAAGAACATGGATGCATAATATACATGATGTATGATCATGGTGTGATCAAATTTTATTTAAATTTTACATATAGTTGTAAATTAGGTAATTCAAAATTTGGGATAGTAGACCAACACATTAATGCTACATGTCATATGTAATCCTTGGAAAATGTTTGTTACCTTGGTGCCCTTAATTATTAATATTATAAATGCACCCCATATTCTTATTTCGTTTCATTATTATCACTTCAAGGGGTTACCAACAATACCAAATGGGATGAACCTAGGGGTGAGTTAACATTATATGATTTTTTTAAAAATATTGGAAACTAAAATAAAACAATTAGTTCGTTGGATAGATAAGTGATTTATGGGTGCACCAAGAACATTTGAGTGCTAATAGACAACTTACCCAAGTGACTCTAACATTAGGATTGCCTTGTTATACAAAATATTTGGTCCACTGGAAAAATCAATAGCCTATGGGTGCACATGTAATAACTAACATCTAATTGTAAGAAGAGGTCTTGCCCAAGCAAAGAAGAAATTCCAAAGACATGATCATTTTCCAACATGGAATATTATGTTAGTACAAACACATGGAAGTTGTCAATACATGAACAACCTTGACATTTAAAGATCTGAATTGATCCATAGAAGTTATATCTTCATTATCCAAACACTTGTACATATTGTTGTCTAAAGGGCCACAAATTTTACAATTGTCTTTACATGTTCATAGAAATAATGGCAAGGGTAAACAAGTTCGAAGAAGCAATCTTATTTAAGTATATGTAATTTTCCAAAATGTGAAAACCCAATGAAAAGGACAATTTGAAAATAATTTGGAATATAAATATTATGAATTACATGCAATGAAACCCATTGCACAATTTTCACAAGGCCCATACCCTAAATGAATATTAATTAAGCATCATATTGAACAAGTACATGAATCATTATCAAGTTAATAAGTTCTTAATGCTACAACAAATCACAATTTTTCAAAAAATCTATTTTGATTACCTTATTCATCTTGATCAACGGAGATGCACAATTTGAGCAAAGGCCCATTTCATAAATGGCAAGTATAATTTTTGACTCATAAACTTGATTGATGTAACCCATTTGACAAATTACTTATCAAATGGGGCATCTAGTCAAGTTCGACAAAAAAATGGTCTTCATTCTTTGGTCATGGTTGCCAATGGGTTCTAGTCGCTCGGACATCTACTCAAGTTGGACAAGAAAAAATATGTCATTGGTCAATGTGGTTAATGTGTTTTTAATTAAATGAGACATGTAATCAATTTGGACAGACAAAAATTTCATTCATAATCCAAATGGTCAATGAGTTTCCAATAAAATAAAAGATTATCTAATCAAGTTGGACCAACAAAAAAGTCTTTAGTCAAGATGACCAATGGGTTTTTAATCAAATGAGACATCCTATTGTGGCACTTTGGCCATGCTATGTAGGTATCAAAGCCTAGACTTCCTAGTGGGTTATCTAGACTAAATAAGCTATTGTAAGTTCCTACCTACCTATGTACCTACATATGTATTTGTCTATTACAATTGGTTAGTTGTTTTGCTAATCAAAATGACTAGGTCAAATGGGCCATTGGTCCACTAGTTAAAATGACCATTAGTCACATTTTAAATGTGTTGAAATGAATTTTGGAAATTTTTGAAATTGACTTGTGCAAAATGACTTTATGGTCTTTTTTATTGTTACAAATTTAAAAATTAAAATAATTTTTTTTGATCAAATAAACCATGTTTCTTATAGTCATGAACCCATATCAAACCAACAAGTGCCAACATTGGTATTAGACCAACAATTGTTTGAATTTGTATCACAAATAGGCAATTGAACATGTGCATAAACCAATATTAGACAAATATGTGCTTGAACATGGGTCACATGATCAAGAGACTACAATGGAATTAGAAGAAATTGAATCATAAATATAATAGGTCGATAACCAAGTATATTGAAGAGGTGTGCTATGAAGTTGAATTAATTTTGAATTTGAAGGTGGTACATATGAAGTAAGAAGCACCACAACAACATGAACACATTTTATTCATACAACTATGCAGTGTGAGCATCTTGCAAAGAAAAAATTGGTATAGGATGAATAGTCATTCATTTCATTGTTGTTTGAGTTGTAATGTTTCAATAAAAAGGCAATAAGTGGATTGATGGCCAACTTATAACATGACTTTGTACTTGTTACATGTTTTGGTTATACATGTTAATTGGTTGTACCTATTGAAACTATAATTATAGACCTATTCATATGTAGTTAGTAGGTTTATTTAAAATCACCAATTATATAAATTGGTCATAGACCATTTGGTCAATCAATTGAATGATAACTTTAAGATAAAACCACAATAGTTGTTAATAAATTGGTAAAATGTTTAATTATGAAAACAAAACCTAGTTTAGATGGGAGATAATGTTAACCACAAATATGAAGATAAATAAACAAGATTTGTGACATAATTGGTTACTTATTACACTTATTACAACTTATTATTTACCACCAATGATTTGTTCACATGCTCACTTGTTTGTGTGTTATGACATATTTTCCTATTCACATGTTCACTTGTAGAACATTTAAACAATATTGTTAATGTTCTTCAATTGATTTCCCACGATGACAATGTATGGTGTTAGGTAACAAGGGTGTCTAATGTATGTGATTAATATAAATTATTACTTGAATTAGCTACTAGCTAGCTATTGGATAGTTATTAAAATATTACTAATAAACTTGTTGAATCAATTATTAGCTTCATTAACACCCCACACTAAAAAGTTTATAAAAAATGTGGCAAACTTTTAAAAGAAAAAACCCATAAATTTTTGCATCTATTTTTACTTTATAATATTTTGAAAATATGGCTATCTACGTTGCATTATGCACGCCCAAAAAGTATTCACACTAGTTCATGTAAGTGTATGAAAGAAGAATTTACACTTCCAATGTGTAAATACAAGTTACAAAGGAAATATATACATTGGGGCAAGTGGAAGTGTAATGAATTGGGTGGTGATTTACATTGTTTCAATTGTGGTTTAATTTTCCTATTACCAAGCATGACACAACCTTGCAAGGAGATTTTTCACAAGGATGTCCGTAATGCCTTCAATTTAGTGTCACAATCAACCATTTTTTAGGAGTTATAGTCTCTAGCTAGTTCTTTGGATTAGTTTTTTCCATTTGTTTGACGATTCTACACATGTCCATCCTCACTATATTTTTTTCAGGCTTCTCGACATGGGGATTTCATAGTCATTTCATCAAAGTTAGGTCAACAACATGGGGACCTATTGGGAAAATGTTGTTTACTCTAGTGCACTTCCACATTTTTTGCCCTACAATAATAACACACCCTTCTTGTGTTTCCCTTTCCTTAGTGGATGATACACATATTGTAGGTCCCACATCAGATGTGGTTCCTACATTTTTATGATTGCAAGAAGGGTTATCAACATTAGGGCTTTTAATGTAGCTAGCAAAGTGTGTAGCTTAGTCTCTACATGATTTGGACCACTTTATATCACTTCCTTTTGGTTTTTTTACTTCCAATTTGAGTTTTCATATTTTGGGTGCACTGATGGGATCCACATCATTTGTTGAGTTGTTTGTGGTTGAGGCTCCTCATGAAAATCTTAGGACAATATTTAGTCTCCCTACATTTATAGATCCTCAAATGACTTTTACAATGTTATCATTATGTTATGCCCAACACCAAGTTACTTGCTTTGTATAATGTTTCCATTTCCAAGTATTTTTTAGCATTATGTTGAGTTTGATATGAACGTACCATAGCTATGTTGGAAAAGTTACTTGGTGCAAGATGTTTTAGTGGTTCTATTAACCACCTAGTTCATTGTTAAACCACTATTCTTACTTCTTTGGGTGGGCTTGGTCTCCCTTTTGTGGTCGGACTGCTCCCCCAACATTCTTAGGGTATTGAGCATTAATCGCTCCTGCACTTGTCATTTGTTTCCAACACAGTGATGATTTTATTATTTTGGATGCAATAGCACATGTTAAGATTAATATTTCCTAAATTCAGATGGCACCATGAGATGTCCAAACCATGTTACCCCAAGTTGTTCGCTTTTAGGTCCCACCCTTTAAGAGCCTAATGGTTCAATCTTATCCCTAGTTGCATGCTTATTTGGTAGATTGATTACATGAGTAGGAGTTTGTTTCGTTTCTAGTAGATGTTTTATCAATTATCATGCAAGTATGTCTTTGCTCATGTGTGGGCCCAAGGACAAACACTTAATTATTATCTTGTCCTACCACACCAACATTTCATTTATTTTCATCCCACTTTCTTACAACATTACGTACCTATCTTGGCTTGCCATATCCTATAGTTTCCCATCTTTCACAATGTTAGTGTGGTCATACCACTAACAATTTGGGTATCCATTTGCTTCAGTGCCCTTGTGGGAATGAGTGTATAACAACCCATGACACTCTTTGGGATATTGTCATAGTTATTGTTTTTAAAAGTGGAGTACATGTTCAAAAGGAGGTCTCCCACCTTTCCTTCACCACGCCCAACAATGAGTGCATATCCTCATCACCAGAGATAGTTTTCGGACTTTGATAGACATTGTCATTGTTGACCCAACTCACACAAATATGATGCAACAAACATCAATGATGATAGATAACACATGTAGCGATGATGGTTGTTCTAAAAAAAACATGATCCTACACTAAACGAACACCAAATGATGACTTCATTCCCCTTGTTATTGGGGTAGATGCACACTAAGGTGGTTCCAAAATCAAAAATCCAAGAGGTGATAAAAGTCTAGTAAAAGGCATTAAACCTAGTTTAGGTCATAAATTTGCTGTAATCCCATTAGTTGGTCAGTGAAATTACTTTGGGGGGTGGGGGGTATTTCATGCTATGATCCCATTGGTTGATCAAGGAAAATAGTACATGGGTAAAAATAAGAAACAATTTTTTTTGAAATTTACTATAACCAAATTTCATGGGTTAAATTTTTGCCATTTGGTTGATAATATTTTCATATTGTCATCTTTTTTTTGTGTGTTGATGAAGGTACGTATTGCAAACTTCATTTTTTCCTTTTTCATCGATGAAGATGCTCCTACATGCATGAGTGAAGTTAGAAAGTAAGTACTTGAGTGCATTGGAGGTTTTTCATTGAAGCTCTAGAGTAGAAAATACAAGTATAATGTCTATCAACCTTATTATTAACACGGGTAGTTTGGGCAATAGTGGTGCCACAATGGATTTTAAGAAACGTGTGAAGGTAGAAGGAAGGGTTGTGTTTTCATGGGTAGCGCCTTTGTATCACACACCATTAAGGATCATTTTTTATAAGAAAAACCATGTATCTTGAAGGGAAATTGAAGAAAAGTATGGCGTGTGCAACAAAGGGTTGTCACCAAAAAGCCTGAGGATTAGGAAGGATTTGGAGGAGAAGGAAATGGAACAATTGTTTGGGCCTTCTTTAATCATGAACATATATGAATATAGTTATTCAAATGATGAATAACTGATGTTCATGTGGAGTAGATGTGGATGATAGCACATAAAAGGATGCAAATCCCAAATATTCACATGATTAATGAGGTAGAAGCACAAGGGACTACATTCGAGAAAAAAAGAAAATTTGTGAACTATTGTGTTTTCACATAATGCACAATATGGGACCAGCTTCATAGGTTATAGTCTTTAGAAACAGCCTAGAATGGGAAACCTAATCTCACATTTGATTTAAAGCAGGTTGAAGATTTGGAAGGTGAGGAGCTGAAGGAGGAAGAGGAGCAGGAGGATTTGCCAAGTGGAATCATGTCAAGGCCATAAACGACCCAACTTCAATTCTGTAAGCTCACATAATTGCAAGTTCAATTTGTCAAATAGTGGGAAAAACATGTTTTTTTTGGACAAGGAGATGCCAACCTTGCAAGCTCTTGTATGTACTCTTCAAAAGTCAAAAAAGAGTCCCAAAAAGACTTGGAAAAAATGCAAGGCCAAATTGAAGGTTGTATGTTACTTCTCAGGTTAGGAGAAGAGGAGTTGTTTGAGTTTCAGGCCATAGTTGATGCCCAAAATACAAAGATATTCGACTTGTGGTCTCAAGGCAAGCCTACAAAAGATATTGGGGCAACTCTTATTGAGTTGGAGCCCCTTCAATGGAAACTTGACTCTCAAATAGGCATAGTCGAAGCTTTCAAAAAATTGTTGGAAAAAAGGTGAGTCAAGCACACAAAATATTGGGCAAGATTGTGTTTATAAAGGAAGCATGGAAAATTACATATGCTAAGCTGGAAATGTGGATGTGACAAAAGGCTACATTTTTTTTTCAAGTGCAATCCATAAAAAATGGGAATCCATGCCCAACTCCAACCCCATCACCATTGCTTTTTGTGTTGTTGAAGAAGGATGTTGGTGAAAAATTTTCTATTTTTTTGTCAGTCACCCATTGCCCATTTTGTCACCAAGGGTTTAAACCTACTTGGGACAACAAGAGTGCTTCTTGCAAACATTTATATCATTCATGGTGTGCACTTATTCATTTTTTTGGATCTTCAAAATGTTTGCTGAAAGATTGTCAAGAAGAGATGGCACTCAGATTGGTGGGTGCTGTTAGGAATCAAAAAGCCATGCAATGAGGAGAAAGGAACACTAGAGGTTGATTGAGCTACAAAACCTAATTGTGTTTTAGAAGCCTTGCAAGGTGAATCCACTTCAAAGCATTTTGAATATTGTATTTGGGCATTTCTTTTCTGGGATTTCCATACATTGATTTTGTCATCTAAAGTTTGATGTTTAGGTTATAGAAATTCACTATCATAATATTTACATATAATGGTTGAACTCATTTCAAGTTATGTTATTTTGCACCATAACTAGAATTTGAATGAGGTGCATGGTAGTTGTGGAGTGTCATGAACACATTTGGGGTGACTCAAGTTGGATACAAGCTCTCCATTAGAGATAAGATTCCATCCATGGTGGTGTGAATGAATAACAGTCCATGTGTTTATTATTTACTCCATTGATAATTAATGATTATTGTTAAGTATGTTATGTGATGTCCAAAATGTATTTAGTTCAGTATTGTCAAAGTTGTATTTTTCAAAGTTTCCCACAAAGTCTTTGTCCAATCATATCTCAATTCCATGGTCTACCCTTAAAGTTTTCTTGGAATCACATATGTTTGCGATAGTCATATTAAGTCCCTTAGGAGTTCATTTGAACTTTGAATTACATTGTACATAGTCCAAATTTATTTTTAGCTCATCACTAATAGTCTTATTTTTCCCTAATCTTCCATGTAAAGTTCAATTCAAATCATATATAAATCATGTATTATGCCATAAAGTCCAAATGAAGTCTTGGGTGTCTATGTAGTGACTATGAACTCCACAATGGTCTATGGAGTCCATAATAATTGCCCCAGATGTACACAATCCATCTTGAATCCCTTGGAGTCCATTCAACTTCCCTTGAATATATGTAGTGCATAGTAAGTCACTTTAGAGTTCATTCAACTTGCTTCAAATATATGTAGTCCATATTGAGTCACCCTGGAATCAATTCAATTTGCCTCATTTGTGTGTTATCCATATTAATTCACCTAGGAGTCTATTCAACTTGTCTCAAGTGTGTGCAATCCATAGTGAATCACCCTAAAGTCCATTTAACTTGTCCTAAATACATGTAATCCACATTGAATCACCTTGGAGTCCATTTAACTTGCCTCAATTGCATGTAGTCCCTTTTGAATCACCTAAGAGTCCATTCAACTTATCTATATTGTGTATGTAGTCCATATTGAGTCACCTTGAAGTCCACTCAACTTGCTTCAATTGCATACAATCCATAATGAATCACCTGGAGTCCATTCAACTTGTTGGGCAATTGTATGTAGTCCATTTGATTCACCTAGGAGTTCATTCAACTTGTTGGGCAATTATATGCAATCCATTTGAATAATCTTGGAGTCCATTCAACTTGACCTAGATTTCAATGCAATTTTTAGTGAATTACCAAGTTCATGAATTTTGTGGGATGTGTATGCAACCCATAACGAGTTAGATTGAAATCCATTTTAAATGTCCATCTAATCCAAAAACCTCATGGATGTCCTTAATTTTGTATGGACAATTTTTTTTTGAGTCCAAATTGAGTACTTACTATGATTGACTTTGTACTTTTGTCAAAATGGATCCAATGCCAACTTCAATTTCCTTCTCAATGCCGCATGATAGGTTGCTAATGCAACATGTTAGATCCAACAACCTAAGTCCATATGTGGGAAACATCAAGTTATAAGCATTGCCCAAGTCAACACCTAATGTTGAAAAAGTGACATCCCTAAATTGACTCCACCAAAATCAGAATGATGTTGGGAATCCATGTTTGTCACCCCCATCCTCCTTTGACCATAAACAAAAAAAAAGGTGTGAAAAAAAATCTGACCATGACTACCATTATCCAAGAAGAGCTTAATGACAATGTGGCATTTTCAAATGATGAAGATGGGGATGGCACAAGCATTTCTAGCAAGGGGGCATTTGAAAAAGACCAACATAATGACCAATCGGTTGAAAGTCCTTTGAAGAAGATTAAAAATAAGAAAAATGAAAAAATTTTAGTCGCTCAGAGGGTGTTTGTGTCTACAAAGATACAAGCTACAAGCTTGAAGATGAAAGCTACAAAGCATGTTGGAGGAAAACCAAAATAGTCTTGATGAAGGTACAACATTTTAATTCAAAACCTTTTAGCTTTTAATTCACTATTTGTGGTTTAAGATTAGTGGTTAGTTGTTAAAACTTTAACACATTTTTGTTGGTAACTTGGTATCATCTGAATGTATAAGGTTAAAGGGTAAAGTTCATTGTTGTACTTATTAATCAAATGTCATTTGAAGGAGTTGTGAAATGCAGAATTGATCCAATGCAAAATTAGATATGTGAAGGATTAATGTTGGGAACAAACAACTGATTGGAGCTACTTTGGAGCTTGATGGTACTTGGAAGTTGGAGTTGCTGGTACAATCTAGATGTAAATGTTACAATTGAAGGTTTTCAAATGAAACATTTTGTGTATGCAATTTTAACAATTTTTTGGTAATTGTTGGCTACAAGTATGTAGTTTGAAGGACTTAACACATGTTGACCATTTTTGGACTAAATAAAAAAAAATTGCATTCTAACAAATTTCCCTTATAGTCACATTTGCTGGTCTTCAATGAAAAACACACACAAACTTGTGAATTCACATTCAATTTTGTACCCATGGCTTGTAATTGATCATACATTTATATGAACTCCCCCCATGTTCAAGTTTTTTGTTTTTGAAGTGAATTTTGATAGTTTTGATCTAATCTAAATGATTCAATTCATTAACATATTGTTTTATGCCTATGTTTTTTATGAATTTCATCCAACTTGTTTGTTTAGTTACATTGAGGACAAGTTACAAAATTCATCAAATAATTTTAGTGAACATCATTGGACATCAAATTGTATATATACTTGTCTTTCACAAGCTTGCCTCCAATGTAATAATTTTTACTAACTTTTTTTGTGAGTGTGCTTTTGTGATTGTTTTTGTGACCAACTATTTTGGGAGTGTTTGTGTGATTGTGTTTCAATGTTGTGTTTTTTGTAGTCAATGAAAAATGAACAAGGAATAGGAATGGTAAGAAGAATAAAAGATGATGACAATGATGCAGATTTGAAAGAGGTGTAATGGTAAAGAAGATGTAATTCATCATGTGATACTACAAACCATAAGCTTGACAATCAGCATTACATAATTGACAAAAAAATAATGGAGACTTGAAAGAGGTGCAAAATAGGTTTAGGATTTTATAACCTTGCAAAACTAGTAGCAACAACTGTGAATTGTTATTGCACCCTTTGAGTCAAGTAGGTATAGGGTTTAGGGATGTTGTAGGTATGGACTATAAACCCATATTAAAGGTGTTTTCGAATGGGAATAGGTGAATTGAAATACGAAACATGTCTTACTTGTTTCCGATGTAGTTCGTATTAATCATCAGTTACAACCCAATGCCTTGATATATTATTTGATGCAGGACCTAATGTAAGATGGGTGGGTGATGAAGATGGGGAGGCAGGGATCACTACCTGGTCCATGATCAACCACACTACAGTCATAATCGGGGGCTTTGAAGCAGCCCAATCACATCCCAATGATCCACTTGATTGATTAGGATACTTTAGTCATTGATTTCATAGCCTAGATTGAAAATCATGTACACAAGTTCATTTTGTAAAGCTTAAAATGACTTTAAAATGTTGTAGATAATGTTAAACATGGGTTCCCAAACACACACACAAATACATATGTGCAAAATAAATAAATAGTAACATGGAGATCATTTAATTATGTTCCAATCTAGTCATTGATTTCAAACCCTTTAAAAACAAACACACACTAGTTTGCTAAAGACATTGACACGCTCCCAAGTCATAGGGTGAAACCCACTTAAGGGTTTCACAAAGTCAAGTTGCGGAAAGTTGAGACTTGGAAGCACGCTCCCGGCTTCCAACTCTAAAAAGGGGTAGAGGGTCGAGTTGGGAGCCCAGGGATTAGACTAGGAAGAGGGACTAACTTATCTCGTGTGAATCTACATCCAAAACCAACCACAAGAGGTTAGTTTAACATTCGGAACACCCTTTGGTGTTAGGACTTGCCACGGGCACTTGGACCCACAAGACTCACCACGGCCTGGACTCGGGGGAAGCCACCACCTTCCCCCTTATAGTATTCTCTGCGGCTGGTCGCGGAGGCTACATCCGAATGGCACATTTTGTTGGGACTCCCGAAATGGAGTCCCGAAAGTGTCCCGAC
>Ga0116227_10004574_pt1 | contig 29929 bp, 28 predicted proteins | sample S1TSphgellanicum_FD_89693 | JGI IMG/M metagenome (GOLD analysis project Ga0116227, IMG submission 89693) | Host-associated microbial communities from peat moss isolated from Minnesota, USA - S1T2_Fb - Sphagnum magellanicum MG | ecosystem: Host-associated > Plants > Peat moss > Unclassified... | reverse complement strand
TTAACTCCCGGGCTTCCTCTTGCCTTAACTCCCGGGCTTCCTTTTGGCTTAACTCCCGGGCTTCCCTTTGGCCCGCACCCTTGCAATTCCCTTTGCCATGGTCGGGAGCCCAAGCTAGGGTTGCGACATCGATGCCACCAAAAGTTATTGGGAGGAAGGTTTTGTTTATGAGCTAAAAGTCCTTTTGGGCTATCAAAGGATCATGGACCCAAAAGGCATCCAAACACTTGAAGGAAGGAGAAGTCAAAGGAAATAAAGGACTCTATGAAGGTGGAATATGGAGGTGTGTAAAAGATATGATGGGCATTGCATGAAACAATGAATTAGAATTCCAAAGGCCCTATGAACATCACCCATTCTAGGGAGAAGGTTCACATGTTGAACATCTTCTACTATGGCATCTTTGATGAAGGATGATGTAAAAATTAAGATGCCTAATGGAACCCCCAAGACTCTAATTCCTTCGAATGGGTTGGTAAATTGGGATGGGGGTTGAAGTTTGGTGGCAAGCTAGAGGGCGACCTTGCAACGCATTTTGAAGTTGGATAGAAAGACCTATCGCATGGAGTTCAGTCTAGAAATGCTCATATGCAGATGATACAATTGAAGGGAACTTATGATGTGAATGTCACCTGCAATGGATGGAAACAGACAAAAGGGGAAATGAATAGTTATAGAACGTAAAGCCCTAAAATGTGTTAAAGTGAATAATGCCCCCCCAGGATCACCTTGACGAATCCCCATGGCAAATGGGATGATTGTGACATCACTTTCACAATTATAATGATTGTAAAACAAAGAAAACTCACATGCATAAAATGCACAGAAAAAAAGGATGAATTATATGATGTCCCCACTTATTACATGAATTTTTTGAAATATGACCCCTTTTGACATTGAATTGAAGACATTTGCCACGTCTAATTAAAGAACAACATGTCGGGGTGAAGGTTTTAAATGTACCTAATGTCATGGATTACTACTTCACAACCACCTTTAATTGCAACTCCAAATTAATGTGGGGGAAAATGTGTTGCAAAAGCTTTATGAAATTGAAGGCATAAAATGTGGCTTGTGAGTCGATATAATGTTTCCCCTACTACATTGGGACAAACTCCACTTCAAGGCTTGGTCATGACTAAAAGGCAAGTCGTTCCAAGGATGCGTGCAATTTGGGATGGAATGTGACCATGTGCAATATGAAAACAAAGTTGGTCTAGCTCATAATCTTCAAGGAAAAACAGGAAATGAACCTTATGGTGGGACCCCGGGGTCCCATCCGAACCCGACTGTTGCATAAAATCCATAGCACATCAATACAAGTCTAATTCAATTGAGGAAAATGGCAATATACTACACTCATCGATATCTACACGACCAGCTAATCATTTTGAAATTGTAAGGTATTTTATATTGTGGGTCAGCTTGCGAATTAGTTATGGTTTGGGGGAGAAGTAACGTAGGATGGACTTCTAAGATGGCCCAACCTCCACCATTTTGACCTTCTTCAAGCGACCCGGCCTTTCCTTCACAACCATTTGCGTCGATTCGCCTATCGCATGGACTGCTAAACGCTGGCGCTTGTTTTGGCGTGTCACAAAGGCCTGCTCTTGGTTCTGTTCCATCTAATTGAATTGTGCACGCAAAGTTAATGGAATTTCGGGATAGTACGGCAAGTCTTGGGGCGGAATTGAGAAGTACTTCTTACTTAATGAAATCAACTTTTTGTTAAATAAGGTTAACAGCGGTGCAATCTGTAGTTGTATGGGAATTCGTGTTACCTGTTCAACTGTAATGATACCAACGTTGAACAAATTAGACAAAATCAATCTCTTAATCAAGTCCAAATTTGACACCTTGATCCATGGGATGTATACACCCAAACTATCTAAGGCCGAACTTAACGATTTCATGTTCATGAGGCCCTAATCGAACTCGAAAATGTAGTTGAACGTATCTCAAGTTGGAAGCTGATTGAAATGTTTCTTCAAGATTCAATCCCAATCGACGTAACAAGGGTGTTGAAAGTCACAATGGTCAATAACATTCACGTTGACTCCTTTGACTTGGTTGACGACCTCAACGATAGCCATTGGAATGTAGAAGTTTTTGCCCTTCATCGCATTGCGGCACCACGCAATAATCTGATCGGCTTGTGGGAATGTCCATGGATAAGTAAATCAACACGACCTTAGTGTAGAATGTGATGGAGAGCAAGGCGAAAAACTACATGACAAGTTGCGACTTGTTCTGCCCGACGCAGTTGTTGAAGATGACCACCAGGATCTTGGGCGTCATCTGTTTGTGTTCGAGCATCGTCGTGAACTTATTGGAGTGGTATGTAAACCACAAGTTGCACAACACATCTGCATCCGCATCCTTGCACCCATTCATCATAAAAGAGCATGTCGGCACTGTCATTGGTAAAGTCAGTAACAATAAAGTTCAAAACCATTAGATTGGAATTAAAATAATCAGTCAATGGCTGCAAATGCCCATAATGAAGTATGGTGAAGCTGCCACCGAAATCCTCGATCTGAATCTGAATCATGGGCGCTACGGTCGTGGATGTCATGTCGATGTCACCAACATCATGAGCATGGTCGTCATCCTAACTATCGAAGATGATAGTACAGGGAACAAGCTTATCAAGAGCGTGTTGCTTGACGAACTCCTTGACAAAAGTTGACATTGTATGGTGCTGGCTAATGGCAGCATCCATATGAGTCTACTTCTCCAAGAGCAGTTGATCATGTTCGTTAGAGGGAAGGTCGTCTTGTTGCAGCTGGATATTGATACGAATACAACAATCACATACGTCCTCAACAATGCGAACTAAACGAAGGCTAGGAAAGAACAGATGGATGTACTGAACCCAACGTGAATACGATACAACATGACGACTGTCATTGGCGGATTCAATCTTGTCCTTGTACCTATGATATAACTTTGTGAACGTGAGCTTCGGATCTAGAAGCTGATATTATTTCAGGCACCTATGAACACAGGGGAAACTGTCTTCGACCTCCCAAGACTTTGCATCTACCTTGATCATGTCCAGGTCATTATCATGAAGTGCATGAGCAGGAACGTGCGGTGGACAACAAGTGTGAAATGTGTCAATACCATATTGCAGAACCTTGCAAAATCGACTAAACTTTGAATTGCTGACGGGCAAGACGGCTTGAATCTCACGTTCTGAAAATCCACTCTAGATCAAATTCATGATGATCCCTTCTGACTGCTGCCATTCAGTACTAGGCTGATTTGTTTCCGTAGACACCCAATCGACACGAATTTTGTCGATTGCATCTTGGCCGATTTTGGTAATGACCCGTTCCAATGCATTTGCCTACCGATTCTTTGGTGGTCGATGTTGCCGCTGAATCACAGTCTGATGGGAACCACTAACTCCGCCCAATCGACGTGATACCTACTTGGTTCGTAATGTTGACAACTCTAATGCAATGGACTTGGCAGATGCTGATAATGAAGTCGTGGCGGTCGATGATGAAGAGGTGTTCTACGTCTCCAACAACCGGTCTAATGCGAGTGCCAATTCATTAGCGGTAAGGTAGTGAATGATATTGTGTTCCCATCTTCGCACAAGGAAAGATTCAGGGAAGGTGACTAGGAATGCTTCAATGTGCTGAAGGGCCATCTACATTTTGCTTATTAATGTCAATCTCCACGTGTCGATATCATCATAGTATCTAATTAAAGTATGCAAACGTGCAGTTAGGTTTTCATAGTAATCCTTAACACAGCGTTTGGACATGATTGCAATCATGTTTAGATCATTTGGGCGACAAAGCTACCGTTGCCAGCGCAAAAATTAATTAATTGCCTTTGTCGTTTTAACTTTATTTAGGTCCCGCCATAAGGTTCAAATAAACATCTGATTTGGGGTGTAATGCGGTGAGAGTTGAAATGGTGTTAGAAGACATGGGTGTGGGAGAAAATGGTGCCAAAGCGTGAGCTACCCAAAAGTATTTCCTTGCATGCCCAAGGGCTAAACTGCAGAGCAAATGTTTGTGAGTTAGAAGATCATGTTGGGGAAAAGGGTTTAAGCTCGAACTAATCAACAAAGCTTGGGCTCGCAAAAAAAAACTCTTCTTACAAATTTTCCCAATCACCTACTAGAAATTGCTTGAGTCGAATCCGCATTACCCTATGCCCTATTGCCTTGCCATGAAGGGGCAAAGCGAAACACCATTAAGGTAACAAGAAAAACAAGTGCCAAGCTACCACATTGTACGCATCCTACATTAGCTTATCCAATGGAAAACAAAATGCCACTTATACATTACACCGTAGAATGGTGGGGATGTAATTATACAAATAAAGATGGCAAAGGCCTAAGTGAAAGGACCCAAGGACATCCAATGTTGAAACCCAAGTCCAAGCTAATGCAAGCGGAGTGGGAGTAAGGGAAGTTATTGGGCTAGGATGATCACAAGGGTTTGGATTGGATGAATTAGATGTCTAACATGAATGCTGATGACGAACTAACTCGACTAGTAAATTGGCACCCATAGGTGGGGCACAAAACTTTAGGTGGAAGTTAAGGCGTGTTGAAGAAATGAGGGTAGGTTGGGGGGGTATGATCATGGCCAACTCTAAGGACCAATAAAATGGGAGGGGGAAAATGTCCTAATTGTGCATGATTGAAAGGGTTTGGGAAAATGTAAGGTTGGGACCCCACATTCACATGAAAGGTTGGGGGCTAATAGGGAAACTAGTAGGTGGTGTATGATTTATTAAAATTAGAGGGGTAACTAGTGGGTGATTTGTGGTTTGCATGGGGGATGGGGTGGAGGATAAGTCAGTGGTGGCACATGATGAGGCAAATGGGCGATGGGACCTATGAGGTTTGATGAGACATGATGAGTTAGGGGATGTGGGATGTTTCAATGTTGATTACAAAAAAAATTTGGTACCCATGAGGTAGGAGGTCTACTATGAACACGGGCTCCACTTTCTAAAAACTGCCTATTGCTATAAGGCAATCTTAAATCTACAAGGCTAATCATACAATACTAAACAAAACAAAAGGAAAAATGTAAAAAACTTTCCAAGGACTCCTTTGTTAAAGCATTATGCCAAGGTCAAACCCTAACTTTGTTATAAGCTTAGGTGGCACGATCACTAAGCTACTGGATTCAACAAGACCTAAAAACTCTAATACCAAAATATTAGATTGGGACCTATTTGTGTAATTGCAGATAGGTCCCACGTTTTAAAGAGTGCCTATTTCAACATGTAGTTTTAAACCTATAAATTTAACCACATACAGTTGGACAAATCAAATGGAAAAAAATAATGAACTTTGTTATCTTGTTGTCTATTGATGCTAATGTTATTATCATCACTATCCTCTTCTTTTGCTCCGAAAAATGGTTGCGCACATATGTCCCACTATGCAAAAAAAATCTAGAAAGTAAATTTACAATTAATCCCCCTAATGGAATTGTAAATGGACTACCAACAAGCCCTCTTTATACTAAAATGGAATTGGAACCCTTCTTTTTTGTTTCCCAAAGGCTCCCAACTGCAATTTTTTTCTCTTTGTTTTTGTTTGTCCCTCTTTGTTTATCATTCTCTTTCTCCTTTTTTTGTGCAATGCTAACTAGTGAGCCTAGGGAAACAACAACAGTAGTGCCAACAAAGCTACTACCACCATTGCCATTACCACCAAAATTGTAGCAAAACTTCTCCTTTCTATCCCTTTATTTTTCTTTTTCTCTACCTCTCTCTTTGCCTTTCTTTTTCATCCTCTTTTTGTGCCTTTTTTTCTCTTTCTATGCCTTTTTTTATTTTTCTACATTTTCCTCTATTTTGTCTCCCCCATGTCTTCTTCTCTATGTCAAGACCATGACAACACTAACTATAGGCATACATGAAGAAAAGCGAAGCTCTACAACTGTTCGTTACTTCAGACTTGTCCCCTTAACTTGTTCTTTAAGCCCAGTTGGTTAAATGCTTGAGTTTTTAAAAAAGGTCTGTTCTTTGCACAAACCTTTTCAAAAACTTACCATCCAATGAATGTTGATCTACACATTTTGGACCCAAAAGAAATGATATCCAACCATCTTATAAGTCAGGAGACATCAAACCCAATTTTTGCCATCTAAAATGATGCATAATGTCATGTTATTATGCTACCAACCTTTGTCCAACTTGAAGTTATTGTTCAAAAGACAAGTAGAAGCATTCAACATGTACTTGTAAGGAAGTCCAATGGTAAAACCTTGTTTTTTAAAGATGTGCAAAGTAGTGTACATAGTTTGCAAGTTTATCATTATATTTTTAGCACAAAGCCAAAACTAATTACCTAATAGGAGATGATTTTTTAATCCCTTGTTTCAAGAGCCCTAGAACCTTGCCAAGCTTGCAAAACATCACACACAACTATATGCTTAAAAATACAATGCACTTTCAAGAGCAAGCTCGAAATTGAGAAACACATAAGCAAATCTAGTCTTGAGGAACTTCAAGATCTCCAAATTCTTGAATAATTAGTAGATGCACAAAACATTTGCATTTTCATTCACAATTCACTCCTTTTTTTGTTTTCTTACCAATTTTGACATTAGAAGCAACATGTCTTCAATTAATGACTCCAAATAATGTGGAACAAATGGAGTCCATACAAATAATAAATAATGAATTATCGTCATCTCCTTCATTTGGGGCATTATTTATGATGACTTGAATGATAAAATTGAACCTGACTCTTTTGATATGTCATAATTCATAACATGTAATTGGTGGTTAAACTTCACCCATATTTTTGAAAGTGTTTATCATTTCTAAAAATGCAATGCATTACATGATGAAACCACATATTGATTATTTATCTTATTTGAAATCACTTCATACATAACAAATATTTTTTGTATTCATGTTTACATGATGAATATTTTGCAATGATGCAAAACCATTTTGCAAATAGTCTCACCAATTTCATCTCACACAAGATTAGTTTTAAAGCCTCTTTGTTTGGTTCATGAAAATTATCTACAAACCACTTGCCCAAACTACCATAATACCCAGCGTGGTTTGGTAGCAAGGTGCCTAACAAAATAAAATTTGGTCACTTGCATTTGGTAATAAAAATAAAAATATTTTGCAATTCAACGTTACATTAAATAATGAAGTTAGTGTGCTAGAGAGATTTTCAACATGGCAAGCAAGTATATTTCAAAAATTTGGCAATTCCAAAAAGTTAATTAGCTAGTGCCTAACTAGGGTTAGGTATTACAATAATGTTATTATGTCTACCAACCTTACACAACAAATAAACATGGAACAAATTATAAGGGTAACAAAAGAGGGGGAGAAGGAACAGGAGGAAAAAAATGGGAGTCATATCAAGCAAAATAATTTTTTGAAAGTGAGTAAAGAGGGGTCAAAAAAAAGGAGAATTCTTTTTTCACAAAAGTTACGAGAAGCAAACTAAACAACATAATATTGACAATTTACCACACAAATGCAAAGAAAATAACAACATAAATAAGTCAAATGACCATGGTAACAAAAACCTAAAAGAATATGGGACAAAATGTTTTGAAAATAAGAAGCCTAGGTGAACCACATACAAGGAGAAGGTGACAAATCTAAAGAATTAAAAAAAAAAAGATGCTTGGAAAACACTTGCATGGGCTTGATGAATGAAACAGAAAAAACCCAAATTTATGATTTAAAATAACTATTTAATTTTCTTCCTTCTAGGTTCCCTGCCTCTTATTTCCAACTTCTATGTTCTAAGGAACAACCCAACAACTCCCCAATAGCCCTTCTTATGTTGGGTAAGCTACCCTTGGTAAGCCAGAGAGGGCGAGATAAGGTGGTGCACCCAGTATAATGGGCAACTGCATGCCCATTCCATTACTTTATCATTTTTGGTGAGTGATTATGATGCGCCATGAAATGACTACGGGAACAACATGGGAAGTTCATGCAAATGACATGTAAATATTGTGCATATATAATAGGAACATTAGGGCAATATCACTATAACATGGGGACATAAAGGGAATGTGAAAATAAAACATGGGTACATCATCTGTAAAACATTAATGTCTAGTTTCGAATATTATGTATAACATGTAATCTTTTACTTTAAAAGATTATGAAATTCCTCTCTAGATTATTATGAATTGTCATCCAAGTGACATGTGGCAAGTCAAAGAACCAATGTATTCAATCTAGTAGTTTAAATTTGAATAGAAAAGTCACATAATCATTCATCACATAGATGTTAATGTTGTAAGTATTCTTTTCTTCATAATGTGACCCTATATAAGTTTCCACAATAATAATGGACATCTTACCTAAGCTTTTATTGTTAGTTTATTGAACTTCATCAAGTATTAGGCACATAATGGCCCTCTAGAGTTGAATGTCATCCAAAGGAAAGCAAATTTTAGGTTGATTGTGGTTTCAATGATGTGCATGTCCACAAAGAGGTGTTGAAAATCTAGTTATGGCATCACATGAAAACATTGAATATGACCCTCGTCAATATTAAAGTTTGTTTGAAGTGCATAGGTTGTAGATCTATTATTCAAATGAAAGGTTTGGTGTATGCCTTGCATGATATTCTAACACCAAAACTAGTCACTAGAGGTAAAATTTATAAATTTTAGTAGTTATGGTCTAAAGTAGAGAGATGACTAAATATGATAAATAAATAATAATCCTTATGGGCCATAGACATAAGGATATTTTCACAAGGGTTCTGCAATGGACTCATATATGTGTTACCTAACTATTTAAAGTTAGCCATAAATTAAAGTTAATTAGCTTGACCTAATATAAGACAAAAATGTTAAAGTTGTGAAATAATATAGGAATTCAGCCATGGAGAGGATGAATATTTAAAAAGATTAATAGTTGGGATGATATTATTGGCTTAAAGTTAATGAATGACAATATTGATTAAACCTAGATCAAATGAGTCGATGATTCATCATTTTTTTTTCAAGCATTTGAGGGGTTATGGGTGAAACTTTGTGGTCATTTATAAAATCTTTATTTTCATGTTTTCATATTGAGATTTTATTGTTAAACCTTGTGATAAGACTTATGTGTCAAATGACCTATGATATAATAAACTCATGATTTGTTTTGATTGTGAAAACATTCACAACAGAAATATTATGTGAAATTAGTGAATTATCCTCATAAAGTAAGGTCATTAGGCATGTTTGATTAATTATCCATCAGGTGTAGTTCACAAAAGGACACAACTTTTAGGATGATCTTAGCCCAAGTCATACAAGTTTTATCTTTTGTGTTTGTGTATGTTGCTTAAGATTTTAGTTTGTTTTGTTTATTTTTGTGTTGAAAAGGATTAATTTTCAAAATAAACCTTCATGAGTTCAAACCAGTGTTGGTTGGTTCTTGATTTTTTCAATATCACTGGATCGGTTATTAAAAAAATAATTTTATATTTACATATAGGGTATCAAATATTGAGATTTTTCAAATTTCTTAGGATTCGCCTAATATCAACCTATTGGAATAATCAACCAATAAAGAGTTTTTTTTTAACATGTAAGAACCGACTAGTATGCATAAGGATCAATTTTTGCAAGACCCTAATAAGAACCAACCAATATAGTGCCTAGGTTAATTATCAAAAAAATAAATTAAACTTTTTTTTTTCATTCTTCTTATTTTCATTCTTTTCACATTTCTTATTTTTTATAATCATTATTTTCACATTTTTTTGTTTTCATTATTTTCACATTTTTGAATTTCACACTTTAGGATTCTAATTCTCTATCATCATCTTTTGATCTGAAAAGAAAAATGGTACCAACTGTGCAAAATCCTATAACATTATACATGTTGTATATCACATACCAATGTTAAAAAGCTCAAGTGAAGGAAGAATATGAATGTAGAACCAAAAAAATTGAACAATGAGTTTCAAATCCAAGTCTATTGAAAGAAAAAGGATTTTGATTTTCTATCATGATCTTTTGATCTAAAAAGAAAAATGGTACCAATTGTGTGAGATCTCAAAAAAACAAATCATGAAGGTTTAACATTTTTCCATAGTTGATTTGGACATTCCTCAATCCCACAATGGTTTATAGTGTGAGATCTTTGACACTAGAGGTGAGGGAGGATTGAAACTTCACCCCAAACATATCAAAAACCATGATAGATTTTTGAGAATGGCCACCTTGCAGGCTTGCCAAAAATAACATAATTACTTAAAGTGTTGTAATTCTTATTAAACCATAGATTAAAGGAAGTGGAAATCCATTGATACAATGGTATGCCACCATTTAAATGTAGGGGCAAAGGTAAAATTGGCCAAAAAGCTCCACTTGTTAATCATTATAAAATCCACACTTGCACACAACCAATTAGAGCTAAAAAATGGAACAAATCTAACAACAAATATAGTAAGGTTCAAAACAAATGTGCATGGGACATTTGACATTTTATCAACTCTTAAAGAATTGAAAGCAAGAAGTTGAGCCCATGCATAATTAGAAATAACAAACTTTACTAACAAATATAGTCAACCACTTAGGCTAACACCTCAAAAATAAGCCTAATGGCAAAGCAAGTCCATAAAAAATAGAGAAAAAGGTCTATCAACATTCATATCCATCATTTTGGTTCATGATTAACATTGAAATAACCAACTGCATTCAATAATGTATCATTTTCATTAATGATATTCATTTATTCCATAAGGAATTCATCAATGGATTATTGTTCTTATGGGAAGTTTAATCTTGCATTAGCTAACCAATTTTTTATTATCACCACCAACTTGTCCAAATTGTCAATTCCTAGCCTACAACACCAGAGGTTTGTCAACACTCTAGCTATGCTAAAAAATTCAATTTCAATCTAAGACCCATGAATCTTGATAATCTATTGAGCCACAAAAGAAACATTTGGAAATCGTGTTTCATGGGACCTCCACCAAGTCAAGAACAATAGAAAATTTTCTAACTTCACATGCAAATGGTGGAATAAACCTAATTCATTCTTCAACAACCCATGCAAAATGACTACATTTGAGGTCATTGCCCCAAAGATGGATTCATCATCAACTCGTGTTGCTTTAGTCAGGCCATAAATGGAAAGGTTTAAGAAATGAAAAACAACCATTAGCAATGGCAGCAAAGTCTTGTTGCCATACTTAGCCACAATTTGTATAATTTTTGCCCATCCAACAAACACCTTCACCACATCAAAGGATTTAAAATGCAGGTCCAACATTAATGTTAACATGTTATGAGCCTTGCTAGCATTGTAAGAAGATGTAAATGCCAAAAATAGAACCAACATTACAAGAAAACAAGGTTTTTTTTATTGGAAAAATTGGTGAAAAGGTACCCCAGATGGCCCTTGTCCAATTTAACCAAGGTGCCATCTTGGACAAATCATTTTGGACCCAGCCATTTTGACTTATGTCTTTTTGGTTGCTTTTTTTATTGTCTTTTTACTAATCAACAATATTTTGACAACAATTATATATGATTTCATTTTAAAACAATATAATATGTAATATGTATTAATAATATATTTATTTATTTAGCTACTTACGTTGCCCAATCATTAATGTACAAAATAAAATAAAATAATTTACCTACCTATCTTATTTTGCCTAGGCCCTTTAAACTAGGTAGCCTAGGCTAGGTGGCCAACTTTAAACCTACTTGTTTAGGTGGCCTAGGTTAGTTATTTAAGCCATGTAAAACCAAGGTAACTGAAGTAGCCAATTATATGTGTCACAAGGAATTGAACTCTTCACCTCCACTTTGAGGAGTCAAGTTTTTACCATTGGACTACCACTTCAAAAGTTAAAATTTTTGTCATCATATTGTAATAATCTTAATTGAATTTTTTGTTTTGATGTACATATTGTAACATTCATCAATGAACTTCAATATTTTTGTAGGAGGTTATACCAAGTACCAAGTATCTACCTAAATAACATGTAGGTACTTACACTTAGTAGGGTTACTACATGTTATTAATTCAATTAATAAATAATTAATAAAAATAAATAGCAATGATTGATTAATTCCTATCAATTATAAATAAATAAATAAATAGTATCAATGATTAATAATTTATTATTTCCTATCAATTACTAAATAATAAAAAATAAATAAAAAATTATTCAATATAAATGGATGATTACTGAATATTTCTTATGGAGTATTGAATATTAAACATTAAATAATAATAAATTACTATTAATTATTGATTTAAATTTTTTTAATATTAATGTTTCATTATTGATTATTTACTATAAATTAATAATGATTAATTAATATATAACAATTTACTATTAACTAACAAATTAGTTTAAGGTTTAGTATGTACCTTAGGCAAAATAATTTTGTAGGTTAAGTAGCCAAATTAATATAGTTGGTTTAATTAAGTGTCAAATTAGAATGGCCAATTTGATTAATTGTAAATCACAATGGCCATTGAGTATGGTCAATTTGACTAAACCTTGGTCATCTTGATGGACTTTTAACCTTTTTTACTAGATGTTTGGTTTGTTGCATGGTTAAAAAGGTCGTTTTAATCAAATGTTTTAGTCAAAAGTAACTTGTATTTTTCATGCCCCAGGCCTTTAGTCAAAACGACCATCCCCCTTGGTCAATGTGGACATTTTAATCAAGTTGGACCTTTTGAAAAGTCATGTTTTCTTGTAGTGCAATACAACTTAAACTTATACCATCATACACACCTGAAATGCCCCAATTCATATTCAAAATCTCAAATTGTTGAATTTAACTTTACACACACACATTGATTAAAAGGGCAACATTTAGGGCATCGATAAATAACCAACATCCTTGGGTTTGATTAAAGATACATTGATTCACAATAGTAAACATAGTTTCCACAACCATTTTACAAATCGCCCATGTGTGTGCATTTGGCACATGACCTTGTAATTATTGAATTTATTGCCTCCCATAACATAGATTGATGGCATCGCAATACTCTAGGGTTTCCTAAAACAAAATCGCCTTAGCAGTAAAACTACGTTTCATCAAAGCTTTTAATTTTCGATGGGAAAGCCCAACATCAAGGCATGCCTTATGGCATTCATTGCACCCTTTGCCATACTTCTTAGTTCATGTTTTTTTTTGTAATGTAAATTGAGTGGCTTTTAAGTTAACCTCCTTAAAACCAACATAAATTTTAGTATCATTACAAGCATATTGGCATAATTTGTTGAAAGCATGGCCAAAACATGACCCTTTCCAAGGAACTACAGGTCTTAAAAGACCACAACTAACAACTAAAGCAAAAGCTTGTGCATGGATGCACAAATTGTCACTTTCATCCTTCACACAGGTAATTAATTTATCTAATAAATTGTACAATGATAAGAGATCCTTGACTTGCACTATCATTGCAACTCCAAACGTATTAGTGGCTTGAAAAAGTCCCACTGCCACATGGCAAGGCACCCCCATTGAATTTATGAAATTAATCACAAGAATAAAGGTGTCATGTCTAAATCTAGACATCCATAAATCAAAAGAGATTGTTGTTGGTCACATGAATCCAAAGCGGAAATTACATACTATTTGGTCTTAGCACTAATGAAAGGATGACATGTTGAACCATTTGCTTGTGGTTCAGAAACACAACTCATGGATTTTGACACATGATCAAGTGCTTCAGCCATTAACTTTCTACAACAAAAATAAAGCCAACCAAACCTCAAATAAATTTCTTAATTCCAAATGAACATCCTCACAATCAAAACCCCCATGCATATGCACATTGAAGCAAAATGTTTCAATCAAATCTACCATTTGGATTTTGATTTACAATGGAAAAAACAAATAAACTTTAGATTTTGGTTTACAAACAAACATTAATGAATTATAAAAGTTTTCCTTTAATGAATTTTTAAATTCATAATTCGAAATCGAAACCTTGAAGCAATTCATGCAAGTTTATTTTACAACATAGTTTCAACGCTATACATCTAGTCCCATACACCTGAAGGACGACACCAAATAAAACAAAAACAAAAACAACAACAATGAACACAAGCAAAACACAATAAAAGGAGGAAAAATACTTATTTATGAGTGCGTTAGTTCAATTATTGCAAGTTGAAAAAAAATTAACCATCATGGACCCTCAACAACATTTCGATATTTGTCCTCAATGTTCACAATAACATTCAAAGATCTCACAAATAACCATTATAATTGTTGGGACCATTTCTCATGTTTGGTAGTTATTGTAGCCAAACATAACAATCCACCCCACAACAAGTAGAAAAACATTGTTGTATGCAAAGCTGAGAGCAACACATGAAAGAGGGACTTATGGTTTGGGGTTTTAGGTATATGGCAAAAAGTGAAACCTTAAATGGACAAAGGTGCTTGGATGAAAAAAATAAAATGGATGAAAATTTAATTGACCTAAGTAAGGATGGCAAATCCCCATTAGGGTATCAATAGGGTATTGATTTAAAAAAAACTAATAACATGCCAATAAGATATTTGTAAGGTATTTAAAATCTTAATATCAAGCTAGGTAGGTTCTTGGTTGTGTATTTCTTGGAATGGAACCAATAGGTAGGTTATATGATACCTAGACCCTAGTTGATACCTGAGTTGTTTTTCAATAATTGGCCAACACTAGTTCAAACCCATCTTAGGTTTCAATCTCAATGTGTTTTCTAATCAACTCCCATAGGTGTTTCCAATAAAAAGGTCAAGATATTAGTTTATGGATATTCTTTTTGGTAGAGAGGAAGAACAATCCAAATTCTACAACCATGTGGCCAAATATAATAAACTCTCTCTAAACTAATACTATGTAAACTAATATTCTCTCTAAACTAATATGCGGGCATAGGCCCGTGGCGGGCCTCATACTTAATCTAATAATTCTCCATAAACTGATATTCAATATTTTTTTTCGGTCCCATAACATTTTATAAACTAATACATCATACATATGGCACCAAAACGATGAAATCAAAGGAAACACCTTCGAAAGTACAGAGTTAAATGTGCTGGGTTAGATGTCATATGATCTTCTACGTGCTTTTTTGATCCTCCACCAAGCTCCACAAGGTTTCGTTACCTTCCCCAATGATCCATTACCTTCTACTAACCTCCATGACCTTCCATGCTGCTTTGGCAAGTTCCGGAATGATTTTTGTTACCCCCCATATAATTTGTGTAAACTAATATCCTCCATAAACTAATATCTTCCGGCTGGTCCCAAGGATATTAGTTTAGAGAAAGTTTACTGTAGAAGCAATGAGTTGTAAGGTAATCTTGAAGATGGAAACATTCCCAAAATAAAGGGCTTAGGAGGAGGCGATAGCCAAGTCCAAGCCCTCATTTTGAAAAGCTCCACACCAATGGGCTCTATCCATCTACAACACAAGGCAAACATTACCTTGAACTTAAATATGAATAGATTGTTAGGCATAGGACAAGGGAAGGTTCTTACACCCACTCCTTAGGAAGATGTTAAATAAACCCTAGGTCCTTATTGTAGTAGTGTTTTTGTATCGCTTTCTTTTTAAAAAATTATTGCCCTTGGCATCATTCATCTTTTTGAAGAAAAGATGGATGGCACTAAACACATTTTGGTGTTGCCCAAGACACGCTTTGGGTCTCGTTATGCACAATTCGGGCATGTAGCATCCTTTACATATCCAAAATGTGTGTAACATGATTCAAAGTGTGTAATGGGCAATACCAAAATGTGTATAGACTATTGTTGGGTGATTTTTATTTTTTGTGTGAAAATCATCAATTTTTGGTTTTAGGATTGTTTTAAAAAGTCTATCAAGTTTTCAAATAAAAAGAGAATTTTTAAAAAAAGCCATTCAAGGTTTTTAAAACTTTGAAAAAATAAAATCCAATTGATTTTAGTTGAGGTGATTTTCATAAATATTTGAACCAATAAGTTTCAAAAATGGTTTTCACAACTCATTTATCAAAAATATTTTTATTGATTTTATTAATTAAAAAAATTACTTGCAAAAGCATGATGAAAATGCATAAATTCAAACAATAATAATTTCAAATTTCATCTCATTCAAATTTACCTTCACCTTTAAATCTTTCTAACTCTTCTTACAAGTATTCATTCATTTCAATAAACTCTATTAGATTGCAAAAAGATTTGCAACCAACTCTTGGGTCATTAGGTCAATTCTTGCTAACAAATATTAAAATTTCCAAGTTTTATGATTGTAAGCAATAGTTCCTAAGTTTGGTGAGTAGGTTGACTAAAAAAAATTTTCTTTCAATCTCTATTTGTAATGTAATAATTTTCAATATCTATTAAGCAAAAAAACCAATAATGGGGAACATGGATTCATGTTTTTGTCACCATTGGAGAAGGCACTTAATCTATTTAGCATCCACTTGAAATCTTTTAAAATCCAACAACTTTCTATTAACCAATTCTTTGAATGGTTCATTTGTGCCAACAATCATCTCAAAAATATCTAAACTATAGTCTTCATCAACTTTATGATCTATAGATTCAATTTTACAATTTGCCATAGGATATGAATGATGATAACATTTCAAAAACATAAAATGAAAGCATTTTATGTTATACTCTATAACAATTGAAATACCTTGCCCATGACCAACAAATGAAAACCCAAATAAAGATTCTTAGATTGTGGATTTAACTTTGGACTTTGAAAAAATTGAGGAATCACAAAAGATTAAAAAAAAGGTCTAATTCTAGTGTTTACTAGCATTTTAAACATTTTCATAAGAACAGTCCAAGGATCCAAAAACACAAAAGCTCATCAATGGATAACCTATTGTAAACACAAACCATGAGAATGCCTCTTTGCTTCCAATGTTTTTTTTTATGAACTAGTAGGGAACGACAATCTCAAGGTAAATATAACATTTATTGGCAACAAACTAAAAAAATTGTTCCAAGTTTTGTCCACACGGTAACAAAGTGACAACAAACTTTTGGGGGGTAGTTCAAAAGTGATGATTGGATGATCAATCCTAGAGTGAACATGGCTATCCAAAAATGGATGGAGAAAGTTTATGATGAAACATTTGATTGTAAAAAAAAACCATACTGATTGATTTTTGTGTAATGCATTTAGAGAGCAAGAATTAAAGATTGTTTGAAGTAGTGTTGTTTGGATCTTGATTTTGAAAGGAACCTTGTGTTTTGGTTTTTTGTTTTAATTTTGATTTCATAGAACCTGTGGTACAGGTTTGAGGATGGTTCTCTAAATTTACAAAACCTCTGATTCCAGATACTTCCATAAACACTGGGATTGTAAAAGTTGGGGAGACCATTAACAGATATTCACTTGAACCAATCATTCAATCTCACCATTCAATAAACAGGTGCTACTATGCATTGCCTTATGCTAGCTAAAGCATCATAAGCCACAAATGTTAACCAAAAACCGTTTTACTGTGCCAAACTGACATAATTGTTACTGTTCTTCATCCAAAACATGTTATCCTGTCTGATAGTAGAGATGCTCTTACAAGTGAAATATTTAAAGTTCAGATTTCTTTTGTGCAAATGGACATGAGGGGAATTTAATGACATCAATAGTCATAGCCATAGTACTTATTAGTGATTCTTCTATGGGACATAAGGTTACTGAGGTTTTAGATCTGATGACATATAAGCAACATATCACTAAAAAGGACCCAGTCCCCAAAAGCAGAGAAAACACAACAGGAAAGTTTTCAGATCTCTGACAACATAGAAGCACCATATCAGGAAACAGAGAAGAACTGGCACTATAGTACAGAGAAAACAAAACAAAATAGATTTCAGATCTGACAACATTTGAGAAACATAATCTCAAACAAGAGGAGACCTGGCGCTACTGAACAAAGAAACAAAATAAAACAGGGGTCAGATCTGTTAACACCTAAGGAACATATCAGGAACAAGAGAAAACCCAGCACTCAGAGCAGATGAAACAAGACAAAAACTGAGGAGTTTGAACAACAGCAAATATGCAAGCATGTATGAAGGGTAAAGGATAACTAAGTCATTAGGTACCACATAGCAGTGTAACCACCATCTCCTCATTCAGCAGATACCAAATAGTCACAGGATATGACAGGTACCCACAGAACATCTCTTGACCTCTGATATGTCACAACCCTGCAAGTGCTGGGTGCAGTTTCCTCCTATCTCTTTCTGTCTTTTTCACACTCTCACAAAAGTTGACCCACATAAATTTCCAACTCTAACCAACATGACACAGCACGGAACTCTGGCTCTTCTTCCAATTCTTGCTAAGTCTCAAGAAGAACCATTGTCATCACCACTTCTCTTGGAACTTCTATTGGTGGTTGCCTTGGAATGTGCAACAACATTGCTGGCTGCTTTTGCAAAGTCAGTAGACTTATGAGCTGCATCCTCAACAATGTTGGGTAGTGATTTTCCATCCTTCATACCAACACCTTCAAATAGCTGCTGCCTCAAGACATCATGAAGCCGGCCAAACAGCTGCTTTTTGATAGAGTCAAATGCAAGCTCCAGCCTCTCTAACTGCACACCATACAGGATCTGTGCCTAAGAAAAAAAGATTCTTCATTTTGTGCATTAATTACAACAAAGCTACTGTCAACAGCCCACAGGGTCTGCAGGAGGCAAAAAAGGGCAGGTATGTAGATGTTCTGTTCCTCTTCAACTACTTTCATCCTATAAATTGTAGACTTTGCTCCATATACTGGCTGTAAATTCTAGAGTCACAAGGAAGCAGCAGGCAATGCTGGATGTCTCTAGTCTTTTTGGAGAATTCCAGTATCCAACAACCAAAGGAGCTCAAATTGGCAAATGCTGACATCTGAAGACTGTGAAACAAATCGCACAAAATTCCAAGGTGGACATATCCAACTAACTTGCAAGGAGACAGAGAGTACACCAAGTTACCTCCTCTGTAGCACGCTGATTGTACATAAAAAGTCCATAGTAGAGTTCAAAGCTGTCACCTTTTGTATTCTCCACCTGGTCACCCATTGTCCCTACATATCATAAGCCACATTGGGGCTCCACAAAACAAGCACCCTCTAAGCTGTCAACCTGACAAAACCACTACTACAGTCCCATGATCTAATCACATATGTAATTGGATCATCTTTCAGAACAGATCTTTCTTCAATGTCAGGTGCTTCATGGATGTGCTTTTCACTCCCTCTCCTTCAAGGCTTTGTCCTGGTGCATCACTCTTTGTCTTTGCACCTTACTAGTATTGAAAACCATGATCCCTGTCATGACAGTTCCATCTTTTCTAGCATCTTCCTCCAACCATAGAAATGACCTGATTGGATGTGTTCATTCAACTTCAAATGTTAGGGGAAACATACCAGCCCCAACAAAGTCTCATAACCCTTGGTGTTGATTGGAGTCGATTCAAGTGCCAACTTGCCAAGCACCCTGTAAGGATATACATAGTGAGTAATACACGAGTGAGATATGAATCGTCATAACAGGTGCAAATTTTCTGTCTAAAAGAAAAAAAGAAAATGAGATGCAAAATAGGTCAGACTTAAGGGCTACTGTTAACAAACCTGATATTGCTCATGCTAAGGAAGTTTGGTAGGGATTTCTAACTCATTCTTCTATTCCTACAAGGTACTAAATATCTGAAATCGTGGCTTCCAGAGGACAGTGTAAAGCTTCTTCCATCATTCCTCCTTTGTTTATTCCCTTCCAATTCCTCCCATCATTTGAGTCCTCTTCCTGGTCAAGAAGCAGTGAATGGTCTGCTCCAAGCACAACAATTGATTGAACCATGACTCCGATCCACAATATTCTGCCAAAACCGTCCTGATTGCACCCATGTGGCCCTAAAAATATGGCAGCATATGGACAGTCATGAGACTCCCAAATCATGGGGTATATGATACAAACCTTCCAACAGTGTGAGTGATGAATTGGCTCCCAGCTGCATACCTGTCATGCTCAGCACATGACATCTCAACCATGCGACAACCCTGTTCACATACAGGAAAACATGCCTCAATAATGATCCATATCTAGAATCTTCAGCTTCCATTCAAGAACATCTATTTTGGACACATATCCAGCAATGGAAGGTCTGAGAAGCATTGATGCCCTTAATGCCTTTCATTCATTCCTTTGAACCAGAGCTTGACATCCTCAGAATGTGCAGACTCAAGAATTTGGAATCTGAAGATATTGAAGCCAGGAGTCATCAACTTCTGTCCACATTGTTTATCCTCATTCTTTACCCTGTAACAATAAGGGTAAATTGTGAGGCTAAACAATCTTCAGAGTTCACACTGAGTGCAATACAAACCTGTTCAGTAGGAATGCTGATGAATATCATCACAAACTTAAGGCACTAGCCTTGGTGCCAACCTTTGTAAGCATCTGTAATCAGAATGGATGTTTCCTATTGTTCTGGGTCCCAGAAACAAGCACCTCTCACCATCATTGAGTCTAATATACACATGTGCTCTGCCTGTTTCAAACACATACTATTTGGTGACACCAATATCAATAGTTATTGCCCATCCTTTAACTAGATCTCATAATGAAGCTTCATACCTCACTCCCAAAAATGTTAAGAAATTTATCACACCGCTCCAAGCGTGAGCCTCCACCAATGCGCACTTTGTCATAAACAAAAGGCAGGCCAACCCAACTTGATTTTCCACTCTCTGGACCAAACATAGGGTGTGTGCAGAGCACATCAAACTCTTGGGGCAACACCTGCCATCATGACAACCAGCTCCTTAGCTTCAGTGTCTGCAAACAGATTATACCAGTGTACATAAACACAGAAACTTCAAATTAGTATAAGCTTCCTCACAAAATTAGACCACCTCTGGCATGAATGACCTCCACGCATTTTCTTCCTACCTCATAAAACCATCAATCCAGCAAGCCACAAAAAAATTCAGTGTAACCTTCAGTTGAACTAATGAATCCACAAGATGTAACTGTGAGTGTAAGGAATAAGAATGAATCTTTTGGGTGAGGTAAGTCCCAAGAAACCCTTACAAAAGGTTCACATGAATACTCCTCACCTGGAGAAAAAGCTTTTTGGGGAACTCCTTTACAGAGAGGACATCCACAAAGAGGGTGTTGCGCTTCAACCGTTGTACTGGTAGCAGCTTCAGCACGTCTTCTGTTGAAAGAATGGAGGTGCAGAGCAGGACTACTTCTGGATGTTCCTCACAGAAGTCATCAGCATCGCTGCCATTTTAAATGGTGTGTGGAGAGTTAGTGCCAAGTCTGTACATGAATTACAGAGGCAGAACAACTTAGTATTATGCTGTGTGGGTATTTGGACCTACATTAAGCACTTTGGAGAAAAGGCAATGAACATAACAATGAGTAGCCTTTAACATGCTCCTCATAACTTCTCCCCAATGTACCTTAGATGTTCCAGCACATTCTTTGCTGGATCACCACTCACTACATGCAGGGTTTACAGTTGCCCCGAACCATCCATCTTGGAATCTGCACAAATGAGCTCAGATTGCTCAGATATCATCTAACAGTGCCTATGAATTTAGAACCATACCTGAAGAATGGGACGCCCATAGTGTGTGCAACATCTTTATAATCAGTGCGAGAGTAGGCTAGCACCTTGTGCCCTTGACTGATCATTCGTTGTGCAAGAAATTGTCCAAAGTTTCCAAAACCCACAATGCCAATCTTCAACTTGTTTCCAGATTGCAGTTCTTCCATCCTTAGGGACTCGTAGTCAAATGATTGAGCTGCATCAATTGCAGCAACCTCCAGACTGCTGCTTCTCTTTCTGGGAACCCTGATTTTTGTGTGCAGAACAACATCCTGACACAAGCTTTGGGAGGACAATTTCCAGCTCAGTTGCTGCAGTGTGTTCTTGGTGCAACATGTCATTCCACACATAGTCACTGCAGTGGAAGAGGAGTGGGCCAGCGAATTCGATGCAGAGCCACTGCAACATGATAAAGCAATCAAAGGATCTAAGGTTTAGGATGCTGAAATACCCACAGAAGACCCAATGCTGCAGTAGTAAATCACAAAAATAAGACAACAACCTTCTCACAATATCATGCATCCTACATGGCTGTGCGAAGGAGAGCAAAACCAAACAGGCCTTTGTTTCTCAACATGTTGCACGCCCCCTACCACAGGCGAGAGAGAGAGAGAGTCCAAAGAAAATGGTCATCACACACAAGAAGCAAATGTGGACACAAGCAGAATGTGACCTGTGGATCCAACTGCAACCCGACTACCCGACCAGTAAAGAAAACTCAAATCCTTTGGCTGCATCTCCAAAGCACCTTGTACAAAGTTCCTTGTGCTCCGTGTAAGGTTTAGGGTTTAGGGAGGGAGAGATGCAGACCCTGGTAGAAAGCAGATTCCATGCCAAGTTCCTTGCGCTCTTGCCATCAAGCTCAATTTCCTTTGCAGCGTGTTTGCAATTGCTTCACAACAATTCCTGTCCATCTCTCTGTTCTTCTCCTCACATCTCTCCTAAACACGATAACGCTCGGGTTACGATTTGGCGCTCTGCCTAAGGTTTAGGAAGAACACGATCACGCTAGGGTTAGGGTTTGGCGCTCTGAGCGAGAGAGAGAGAGAGAGAGAGAGAGAGAGAGAGAGAGAGAGAGAGAAAGGCTTTCTAGGGTTTGGAAAGACGCGAGGTACTTACTATTCAGCTTTCGTTCAGAAAGATTGGGTATTTGTGGAGATTGTGGTTGTAGAAAGTATCGGATTTTTCAATGCATCGTACTTAGAAGAGAGTCACCAACCATGGCGTCAAGACTGGGGCGCAACCATCAGCAAAATTCTTGTCGTTGAGAACGCTTGGGTATTGTGAAGAGTGCGTGGTGTGGTAGAAGGATTGGATTTGTAGTGCGTGGTGATTAGGACAGAGGGGTCACCATGGCGTCACGACTGGGCGCAACCATCAACAAAATTCTTGACCTTTGTCGTGCGCATTCTCAGGTGATTGCCGTCTTGCACCAAGCGCGTGGGCGGGCGGCACTACTCCTTGCCCTTGTCTTTGTTTGTTGTTTGTTATTTTTTGTTGGCAAGGGTGGCACGGCGAGCGACAGAAAAGAAGAAAAATCAGTGAGAATAAGGAGAAGGTGATATGTGCAGGGCTTGCCGCAGAAGGTTCTCGATGAAGAACTGCAGGAAGTGGAAGTGGAAATTATCAAGCAGTCGCTCAACTTCTTGCTACAAAAGGTGCCATATGAGTAAACGCTTTCTCTGTTTGAATGAATCACTGTGTGCTTCTGACTATATCTGGACGCAATGGAGCTGCTGAGCTTAGAAGCTGAAAAGGCATATCTCTCTTTGCAGCACCAAAATCATAGCAGCTATTGAGAAACATAACCCATTGGGAAAACAGCATGAGTGGGTTGTATGTGCCTCGGCATTGTTTTTATCATCAATTCAGCTTGCAAAACCTTGATCCTTTCTGTTGTAATGATGACAAATAGTTCAGAATGTGAAAATGTGGTGTGTAGAGACAATTTTGTATTGTTGAAGCAGATTTTCTTCTCCTTTCTGCAAGAGTTGTGACTATTTGCAGTTCAATGAATTTTGAGTTCCACCTTTCCAAAATCCTGTGTTCTGGGATTGAAGCTTTTTTTCCTGGAAGACTTGGAATTGATGAGTCTAAGGATGTTCCATGATAGATGATGTGGTAAGCAGATTTAGACACATGTTAACGAGGTTGAATAGTGTGGGGTGGCAGCAAAAATTGCAAGTGTTTATGCAAGGAGAATCAATTGTGTACAGGGAGCAAGACACTGAAGCAGCTGCAAAGTATAATACTTTCTTCAGTTTTGGATTTGCATAAAGATCATCTTTGAAGCTCCAATTTCTCTTGTGGGATGCATTTTTGTGTTCTTGAACACTCTATCCATAGTGATGAGAAATTGATATGTGCAGGTTCAAGGGCTTAACTTCAGAAGACATGCTGGTTTATCAAGCCATTCAACAGGCTGCAAATACAGGTATATTCACACCTATGAGGACGTTGATGTGTAGTTTCATTGTAAGACCTGTCAGCAAGGATGCTAAATATACTTCTGTATCCTTGTGGGGGCTGTATAGGCATCTGGACAGCTGATTTGAAGAAGAGAACGAATCTTCAACAGCTGCAAGTAAACAAGGCTCTGAAGAATTTGGAGAGCCGAAGCTTGGTGAAACCAGTCAAGACTGTTTCTGTAATTCCTTTCTTCTATCACTGCAGACTTTTGATATCTGTCCAGGGTTGGTTTAAACTCACTTGAATAACTTCCAGGGATTCTGATACCTGTGATTGTAATTCTGTGCATATTTTGAGCTGCAATGCGTTCTAAACATATCATGCAATATGTGAATTGTCTACATCTTTGGAACATGGCATGAGGTCATTGAGAATCATGCTTGGTTGCAAAATTTCTTGCTGCAGAATAAGAATCGGAAGGTCTACATGCTATTTGAGTTGGACCCTTCCCGGGAGGTGACAGGTGGTGCATGGTACACCGAGCAGGACTATGATGCAGAGTTTGTAGATGTTGTCAAACAGCAATGCTTGCATTTCATCCTGAAGCAGGCATGCCCTGTCACTCCTTGCTGCAATGCAAAACAGTTTCCTGTTCCTCTTGCAAGCATCCACAACTTGTAGGTTGCATGAATTTTGGATCTTTCAGCAGCTTTTGGGTTCTGAAATTAGTACTGTTGTCTGGGAATTATTAATATGCCTGCCTGAACTTATCTGGTATCTTCCCAATTGTTGATTATGCTAATCAGGTCCCACAGACTGCACCCAAACTGGTTTTAAACTATGTTTGCAAAAGGTGCCAAGTACTTGATGAAATAGGGATCTCATGGATGAGTGGGATCTGATTGCAGGGTCACGATGTCTGTGCTTGTAGGGATTGGCCTCTCTGGAGGATGTTGCAGAATCTGTTCGCAAGTCTGGTATCACTCAAGTTGAGCTGCGACTGGAAGAGTTCAAACAGGTCAGATTCAGTACCTCCCCTCTTTCTCTCTTCCTTTAGGTCTGTCCTTTGTCAGTTTTGTGTTCACCTTTCTCAACAATCTGGCTATTGCCTCGCCCATCCTTGTTAGGAAGAACTTTTTCCTCTGAATGAAAACTTGGTAGCAGCTTCATACTGGCCCAGTAGTCTGCAGGTTATAGATCCATTTTCCTTTTCAATATATGTGATCCTTCTCTGTTTTCACTGTGTTTGTCCTTACTGTTTGTTCTCAGATTTTGGACACTCTAGTACTTGATGGGGACATTGAGGAAGTAGTGGGTGGTGCACCTTCAAGCTCGCATGCTCCTGTAAGCTTTGTACACCAATGATCCCTGTTAGTCAAATCTTTGTAAGAGGCTACACTGTGATTCCATTTGAATCCAGTACTAAATGCCAATTCATGTTCATATGGTTGTAGGAAACCGTGTGTTACAGGGCATCCCGATCTCGAATACCAGAGACATCAGCTCTCACAAGTGTTCCTTGTGGCATCTGCCCGGTACCTTATGCAAACCTTAAATTGCATTGCTTATTCACTTTTCTGTTTCAATGGCTTTTTCCCAATTTTGAGAACATCTCTTCCAGACCTCATTTTCCAATCTCTAGAATTGTGGACAAAGAAGTTGAAAGGGACAGTTCTGTATTGTTGCCTGCAGGTTCTGCGTGAATGCCGACCTGATGGTCTCATATCACCACAGACATGTATTTACTTTAAAGACTGGCTCACGTTTTAGGTGACTATCTTTCTGCCATCTCTGTCTCTCACTGTCTCTCTCTGGGCCACATTTCCAGAATCAAGCTTCAAACCCAGGAACATAGAGAGTTTGGAAAGGAGAAACTCTTAACATCCATCACACCCTGACTGTCAACTATTGCAGAGAGAAGATCTGCTTGAACAAACATAGTTGTCTTTGGGTGCGAAATCCTCACATTATGAACTAGTGTATTGGTCTTTGCTTGTAACGATTACACATGAGGACCACAATTTTGCAAGATTGATTGATGATAGACGAGACGCAACATTGTTTCCAATTGGTTATATTCCTCAAGCAGGAACCATAGTTAAATGACTCTTGGCAGCAAGAAGTTGATGAACTGCTTGATGATTTCTGCTTCCATGTGCCTTAGTTCTTCAATTAGCACCTTCTTGTGCAGGCAAGCCTCTGCATGGTACAGCACCTTCTTCTTAGTTTGTGTCTTCTTTCCTGTCTGTCTCATTTACAGTTGTTTCTTGCTAACAAAACAAGCAACAGTAAACAAACAAGAGAGTGCAAGCAGTGCCAACTCTCTTGGTGCAGCAAGAATCCAGTCACTTGAGCATTCCCACTATAGAGATCAAGAGTTTTGTTAATGGTTGTGGGGAATCCTGATGCCACTGTGATGCTCCCCTCTCATCATCCAACTTTCTACTACCATCTCCACAACAATCAATTGTCCTCAACAAGACCAGCAGAATAACACCTCACCTGCCTCCAAACCTAGAAATCTCTCTTTCTGTGTTTGCCCCAGGTTCTGTGCCGAAAGGTATATGAACTGGCAGCAAAGAAGGTTTTGACAACTACACTTGATCTTATCTGAGTGTGTTTTTGCTGCTGTGCTCTTCGTCAGGCTCTCTCAGCTTCACTGCCACTGCCACTGCCACTGCAGTTTTTTTTGGTGTGCACTTGGTTGTTACTGTGGCTCACAGAAGAGTCTGCTGCTTGGCATTACAGTTGCAGAGCATGATGAAGCATAATTCGAGCCATGATGCTGATGGCAAACTCTCCACCCCCCTGCCCTTTTACATCACATATACACAGGGTTCTGAGGGTTCTCTTTTCCTCATGTTTTTGCAAGGAGCTTTTGAAGCAACTGTCTGTCCCTGCAGATCTGGGAAGGCAGTGATGAGAAGAACCGTAGTGGATGAGCTTGGGAATCACAATGATGTCTTGCTTGGTGGTGATTCTCTTCTTTCTTGTCCTTTGCATGTGCCCTTACATGTGCTGGTGGGGGTTTCGCAAGAATGAGAGAGAGGCCACTGGAGGAGTTGTTGATGCTGGATTCATGATCTCCTTACTTGCCTGAGCCACCAGGAGCTTGCTTGTTGAAGAGAGTGATTCCAATGTGGAGATGCCTTGATCAATCTGGTCCTTGAAGAACTAATCCCTCTACAGGAATAAAAAGGAGCTTCTACACAGAGCAGCTTTCAAGGACATCTTCTTGTTTCATCTTCTAGTTTTGCAACTCAAACTCAGTACCCTGTTTCTCCTGTGCTGTATTTCTTAATTAACTGCATGCAGTTGAAGCATTGTAATGTGAGAAACTACAAAGAAGCTCATACCACATCTGTTCACTGGCTCTGTTAAATTGGTATCACTAGTGAATGAAACTCATTCAAGAGTTGATTGTCCAAGTCTTTGTAAGGAGTCTCTAGTCCTTGGACCTCTAGCCATATTCACAACACTTAGGCTTGATCACAAACTGCTTCATAATCTTCGTTGCTCATAATTGAGTTCTCTTTGGTGCAGGTCAGCTCCATTCCTTGGGGGAACACATACTTCTTTCTCAGATCTTGACTCATCTTCACCGTCCAGAATATACTAGTCATCCCAATAATAGCCATCATGCTCAGCATCTGATACAGGATCATAGTTCTCACCATGGAGCTCACATCCCTCATCCAACACAGCACCCTCACTCTCAGAGTCAGAGTCAGAGTTGGTGTATTCTTCCAACTCCTCCCCATCAGGATCATAGATGGCAGCACTGGTGCTCTCAGAGTCAGATCTGTGGATTCTTGCAGCACCTTCCCATCAGAATCATAGATGGTAGCAGAATCCGAGAGCTCATCATCATCTGGAATGTACTCATAGCTTTGTTGCTGATAACTTGTTGAAATGCTGGTTTGGGATCTGGAACACCTGGATTCTCTGCAGCCCAGTGAGCATCAGCGGCTTTCTTACTGGCCATATCAGCCCCTAAATCCTTGAGGTCTTTCTCCCATCTTCGAATGTTCTCCTACAACAACAAATTTATTGCTTGCTCATGCTTAGATTTCAACAATGCCTGTCACCATAAACCCCAAAATCTGAACCCAAAGTTTTATTGTCTAGGCAGATTGTTGAACTTTTAAGCCAGAAAATCTACTCTGCCTGTGAGAGATCTACAAGTTTCAAAGACTCTGCAATGATGAAAACACATCCAACCTTCTGCTTGTCGAAATACTTGAAAACCTCTGGAATGTCTTTCTCGGCTGCTTGTAATTTCAGCCTTGCCACGTAATGATAGTCTTGGCCTCATGAATGTCAATCACAGTACCCCCATTAAGCCTGTCAAGCTGTTCACCCATCTCTTTGATCTTCTCCTTGGGGAAATTGTCACAGCCTAACCTTACAGTCTCATGCTTCTTCCAGTGCATATGCATGTTGTGTACTGTACCTCCATAGATATTCCTTGTCTCCTGGCAGGCACATAGTTCCTGCCCTTCTTTGTTTGTGTGTTTGCATGGTATCTAAAGTTAATGCGGGTATTGCAATTTTTTTTGTTTGGAGTGTAAAACCAAGTGTGCTCAAGGAGCTCCCTCCATCACCAAGCTCCACTGTCGATGGCAATCTTCCCATAGAATCTTCTGTTATGGGGAGTATTCACAGTTTCGACTTTTTTTTGTGATGGGCCAATCAAATTGGCTCCTTACAACAGAAAAAAAAAGTTGGACTTGTTTTGTAGTTATGAGATCCACCAAACCCAGATGCTTCAGATCGTGTTCTTGGTGTCTTTGGAAAGCTCTAGAGGGGAGGGGTGCATGGGCTTGGTTCCACGACATTTGGACTTGTGGTGCAAAAGTTCTTGAACATTGAATAATTTCTTCACTGAAAATTAAATTAAATTAAATCGTAGCTGAATTTTTTTGGAAGAATTGGAATGTGCCTTTGGTGTTGTTGGAAAGAACTTGATGAGCAAGGATTTAATGGAATTTATTTTGTAAGATCTGGATTCAGAAAATGTGGGAGATATTGATTATTAAGTGATTTCTGCTGCTGAAAATTCAAATAAATTCCCAAAAAACCAGGTTTTGGAAGGAAAAATCAGGTGAGGACTATGTGCATATGGAGGCCACTGTTGGTTGCAAACACCTCCCAAGAGGTTTGTTCCTTTGATACCTATCCCATTTCTTCATCACACAATGTTCTATAGGTTCTACTACTAGATGCAATGCAACTGGTACCAAAAGCTCATGAGAACTAATTTGTAGGTGAGAACATAGTGCCTTGGCCATTTCAACACCATGTTAAATTTTCAACAAATAATTAATTATTTTGAAATATTCATTTCAAAAAAATTAATATTCTTAAATGTCCACTATTTTCCTTCACAATATTTTTTGATTTGGAAGAAATAATTTTTGAAATTTTCAACATTTCTGAAAATAATATAATTAGTGTCGAACTAGCCAAGGTACTAGGGTACTTGGAGACCTAGTTGTATTTTTTAGGTTTTTTTTCTTTTTAGAATCAAAATTCAATTTGCATGTTAATAATGTAATCATTTTACATGGTTACATAAGCTTTCATGGTTTTGTTTGAACTTTGAACCTGACCTAGAGGGTAGGAGTTGGTATATATAGGCAATGAGAGTCAATTGTTTTGCTTGAAAGGTTTGTAACTATTTGTCATTCAATGATATACTACAAAAGGAGTACATATGATAGTTTTCATCAATCAAATTGCACATAATATTTTTCAGCAATTTAGATTTTAAACCAATTTTATTTTATTTTATTTTTTATGTAACTTGCATTGGAATTGCCCAGGGATTACCTTTTTCCTTCTATTCTTTTTTTTTTTTTTTTTTGTTTTAAATTTTTTTTTTATTTTTTTTTTATTTTTATAATATATTTTTTGGGGAATTTTTTTATTTTTTTTATTTTTGTTTTTAAATTTTTT
>Ga0116227_10004573_pt1 | contig 29932 bp, 26 predicted proteins | sample S1TSphgellanicum_FD_89693 | JGI IMG/M metagenome (GOLD analysis project Ga0116227, IMG submission 89693) | Host-associated microbial communities from peat moss isolated from Minnesota, USA - S1T2_Fb - Sphagnum magellanicum MG | ecosystem: Host-associated > Plants > Peat moss > Unclassified... | reverse complement strand
CGCATCCTGCGCCTGACGCTCTATGTGCTGGAACGCGCAACCAGCGACATGCTGCGCATCGTCGACAAGCACCTCGGTTTCCGGCTGAGCGTCAATCTGTCGGCCACGCTGCTCGACAACCCCGAGCTTCCGGCGCGAATCGCGGGCGTGCTGGCCACCACCGGCTTCCCGGCCTCCAGCCTGACGCTGGAAATCACCGAAACCGCCCAAATCACCGAGAACAACAAGGCCAACGTCACGCTGGCCCAGCTGTCCGAAACGGGCATCCAGATTTCCATCGACGATTACGGCACGGGCAATGCCACGCTCGATTATCTCAAGAGCTTCCCCTGTGACGAGGTGAAGATCGACCGCAAATTCGTCACCCATCTGACCACCGATGACGACGATCGCCTGATGGTCGAATCGACGATTGCCCTGGCACATCGTCTTAACCGCCGGGTGATTGCCGAGGGTATCGAGGATCGCGCCACTTTGGATCTTTTGCGCCAGCTGGGCTGCGATATCGCCCAGGGCTATCATCTTGGCCGACCGATGAAATTTAAGGATTTGGTGACCATAGTGTTCCCTTCTAGGACACCTCGCGCCGCCTAAAGGTTAACATACGTTTACCACTTGCGTTTGGTTTACAACCAGTTAACGTCGCCCTTGCCGGAACCGTCTCCGGTAGGTCATGTTTTCTGGGAGCGTTACCATGGCAAACAAGAAGCCTGCTTCGCGCAGCATTTGGGACGACTGGAATGGTTTCTTCGGCGGCGGCGATTAATCGCAACCTGCTGAAATCATTCAGTTAAAAAGACGGCCTTGGACAACCTCCAAGGCCGTTTTCATATCTGCGGTCCAGATGACCGGGAACATGGCGCTATTAACCGATACGGCCCTACGGCAGGCATGATTAGGGACGAATCCGGAGGCATCTTCTCAAAGGCGCCGCTGCCTCAACTAAGTGCAAAACCCTATTCCTGACAAAGTGTTCATCTAAAAAACCCCTCCGCCAACTATCCCGCAACACGCCCATCGCGTTTTTCTTCCTGCCCGCATGAAAAGGGCAGCAAGACGGATCGAGCACCTCCTGCGATCAAACCCCCGCTCCTGCGCCGAGCCGCCGGAACAATAACCCCGATTTTCCGCTTCATAGCTATCGCTGACCGGCCACCGACGCGCGCCTCCCGCCCGCTGCGCCAGCCGGAACGCCCCCTTCATGTCGCAGGACCACGGCTGACCATGACCGACACCATCCTCACCATGATCGACGTCACCACGCCTGACGGGGTGATGCCCACCTATGTCCACACGCCGCATGGCGACGGCCCCTGGCCCGCCGTCATCATGGTGATGGACGCTGGCGGTATCCGCCCGGCGATGCAGGATCTGGCGGCGCGGCTGGCCTCGCACAGTTTCGCGGTGTTCCTGCCCGATCTGTTCTACCGCGCCGGACCCTATGAGCCGGTCGATCCCAAAGAGATCCTCGGAACGCCCGAACTGTGGGAAGCGCATCGTGCCAAATTCATGACCTCCGTGCCGCCCAAGGCGACGATTGCCGATCTCGGCGCCCTGCTCGACACCATCGTGCTGCATGATGCGCCGCAGGGCGGGCCGGTGGGCATTGTGGGCTATTGCATGGGCGGGCGGCTGGCGTTGCTGGCGGCGGGCAGTTTTGGCGACCGCATCGCCATTGCCGCCTCCTATCACGGTGGCGGGTTGGCCACCGAGGATGCGGACAGCCCGCACCACCTCGCCCCGCGCATCAGCGCCAAACTCTATGTCGCGGGCGCCAGCGAGGACAAGAGCTTCGATGAAGCGCAAAAGTCCCGGCTGATCGCCGCGCTGGATGAGGCCAAGGTTGATGCCACGGTCGAGACCTACCCCGCCCATCACGGCTGGGTGCCCGCCGATATGCCCGCTCACGACCCCGCCGAGGCCGAGCATCACTGGCAGACTCTGGTGCCGTTGATGGACGAATTGCGTCAACCCGCCTGATCGGGCCGCCCGGTCAGATCACGCCAATACCAACCGGGCAGGTAGGGCCGCGCCAGCGCCTTATCGATGGCATAGGCCCACCAGCCCGGCCCGGTCGGCAGATAAAGCCGCAAGGGCACGCCCCGCGCAGCAGCCGCAGTGCGCCGCCGGGGCAGGCCGCGCAATTGCTCCAGCAGGCATGGGGTGCCAGCGGCGATCAGCAGGTCGAGCGCCTGCGCCGCCAGCAGCGGATCGTGGGTGGCAACCGCCACGGGCGCCTGCCGCCCGGCTAGCACCCGCACCACATCGAGATAGGCCGCGCCCTTATCCGCCGGATCATCGGCAGGGTCAGCCCATTCGCCCTTCACGATGCGCAGGGTCAGTGGCTCATCGCGCAAGGCCTCGGCATCCGCCACGCTGCGTCGCCATCGCGCGGGCAAGGCGCATCCGACCGAGGGATTGAACACAGCCGCCCCCCGGGCCAGATCCAGCGTGGCATCGGCCAGATGCGGAGCATGGGCATCGAAGACCAGCCCTACCCTCGCTTCGGCAGCAATTCTGGCCAGATGCTCGACCCGCGCGGTGCTCAACCCCAGCATCGGGGCCTTCACCGCCAGCACCGCATCCTGTCCCGCGATCGCCGCAATCAGCGCCAGATTGGCCGCCAGCACGCCATCGGCGTCCTCAGTACCGGGGAACCAGCCGAAGCTGGTGGCCCAGCCGCGCGCCTGCCAGCGCCGCGCCTGCCGCCCCGCCCATGCCGCATCGGGCACGGGCAGATGGCGCCCCACCAGCCCCGGCAGGGCATAGCGAGCATCGCGCAAGCGGCTCCACAGCGTCACGCCTGCTTCCGCCCCAGCCTTTCCTTCAGCCAGCCCAGGCCATCCTGAGCCAGCGCCGCCGCCCCGCGTCCATTGGCGGGATAGGTGCGCAGATGCAGGCATTCATGGCTCTCGCGCGTCCAGAAATCGGCGATCCAGGGCTCGGCCTCGCCCATCAGCTCATAGGCTTCCAGCCCGGCGCGGGCGGCGTGGCGCAGCGTGTGGAGCATCAGCAGATTGCCCGGCGAGCAGCCGCGATAGGCCTCGTCATAACCGATCTTGAACAGCCAGTAGCGGTTGAGGCTGACCACCGCCAATTGCATCGCCACCGGCTTGTGGCCGATGCGCAGGAAGGCGATGCGCAGGCTTCCCTGCTCGCAGGCATGGCGGAACCAGGCGCGGGTGAAGGCCTCCTTGGCCGGGTCGCAGCCGATGGCGCTGCCCGCCGCGCGCTTCCAGCTTTGCATCTCCACCCCGATGGCCTCGTCGAAGAGCATGTCGAACTCGTCAGGGTCCGGTGCGATGATCTCATGGAAGACCGCCCCCATCGCCGCCGCACGCCTTTCGGCCCGGCGGAAGTCCGAGCGGCGCCCGGCGTTGAGAAACGTATCGCCCTGCCCCCAACTGGCATCGAGCGCGATGGTCGGGCAGGGCCGCGCCGGGCGCAGCGAGACCAGCCCGCGCCCGCGCATCGCTTCCTGCAGCGCCGGGATCAGCAGCGAGGAGGCCGGAATACGGTCCAGATCGAGCGGGCGGCCATCGCGCACCAGCGCCTGAGCCAGCAGAGCCGCGCCCTCCTCGCCGTCGCACAGGGCGTCGCCCGGCTCGAACACTTCGCGCGCACCGGCCAGCCGCCAGCGCGACAAAGCCCCGCGCATCCCCTGCCGCTCCCGGCAGAGCGGGATCAGCGCGGCAATGCCATCCGGCCCGCGCCCGACAAAGACCGCAATGTCCTCGGGCGCCAGCAGCGTGCCGGCCAGCGCATCGACAAAACCAAGGGTCTGGGTCGGCATGGTGGCGTGGCGCTCCAGCCAGAGCCAGCCATCGGCCAGCAGATGCCCGGCCTCGATGCCCGCGAAGTCCAGCATCAGCCCCGCCCCGCCTTCACCGCGGGGCGCGTCACCCGATGATGGAATGCTAAAGGTCTGATGTTCCACGCCCTGCCCTTTCCCTATGCGATTTATACATCAAACCCTAAAGATTGCCTGATGAAATCGCCTGTCCGGCAGGAACCGGCACGGTGCTTTTCCCAAAGCTCAGCGCGCCAGCGGCAGGCTCAGCAATTGCGCGCGACTATGGCAGCCGGTTTTTCGGAAGATGCCGCTCAGATGATATTTGACGGTATGTTCGCTGATCCCCAGCTCATAGGCGATCTGCTTGTTGAGCAAGCCGCGCCGCACGCCATCGAGGATGCGCATCTGCGTCGCGCTGAAAGCATCGGCGGGCAGCGTATGTTCAGGCAGAAAGTCGCGCATCGCTCCTCTCCAGCATCGGCTTGCGCTCGTGCAGCGTCCCCTTCTCTGGCAACGCGGGATAAGCCCCACGGTTCCGCGCGGGGCCCTGCGTATGCTGCTCCTATGCTGCAGCCATGCTGCGCCTGTTACCCCTCGCCCAGATAGGGCGCGCGGCGCGGCAGAGCCCAGCTGACGGCCACCACCACCACCATCATCGCGGTGACATACCAGTAGAACGCGCCCTCATGCCCCACCGACTTGGTCCAGAGCGCGACATACTCCGCCGAGCCGCCAAACACCGCATTGGCCAGCGCATAGGCGAAGCCCACGCCCAGCGCGCGCACCTGCGTGGGGAACAGCTCGGCCTTGATGATGCCCGAGATCGAGGTGTAGAAACTCACCAGCGCCAGCGCGGCGGTGATCAGCACCCCGGCCTCCAGCGGGCTTTTCGCGCCATGCAGCAGGGTGATGATCGGCACCGTCAGCAGCGCCGCGCCGATGCTGAAGATCAGCATATTGCTGCGCCGCCCGATCCTGTCGGACAGGGCGCCCATCACCGGCTGCAGGCACATGTAAATGAACAGGCACGCCGTCATGATCCGGCTGGAGGTGGCGATGCTCATCCCAGAGGAGTTGACGAGGAACTTCTGCATATAGGTGGTGAAGGTGTAGAAGATCAGCGAGCCGCCCGCCGTAAAGCCCAGCACCGACAGGAACGCTTTGGGATAGCGCTGCAGCAAAGCGACCAGACTGCCCGCCTCCTTGTCCTCGCGCGCGGCGTGCCCCGCCGTTTCCTGCAGCCGCAGCCGCGCCACCAGAGCGCACAGGGCGGCCAGCGCGCCGATGGCGAAGGGAATGCGCCAGGCCCAGGCCTTCATCTCCGCCTCGGGGAAGAACTGCTGGAGCACCACCACCACCAGCGAGGCCAGCAACTGCCCACCGATCAGCGTGACATACTGGAACGACGAGAGAAAACCGCGCCGTCCCGCCATCGAGACCTCGCTCATATAGGTGGCCGCCGTGCCATATTCGCCGCCCAGCGCGAAGCCCTGCACCAACCGCGCCACCATCAGCAGCGCGGGGGCCCAGACGCCGATCATCGCATAGGTGGGCAGGCAGGCGATCCCCAGCGAACCCGCGCACATCGTCAGCACCGAGGCGATCAGCGCCCCGCGCCGCCCATGCCGGTCAGCCAGCCGCCCGAAGAACCAGCCGCCGACCGGGCGGGCCAGAAAACCGGCGGCAAACAGACCCGCCGTGTTCAGCAACTGCGTGGTGCGATCCGCCGAGGGAAAGAAGGCCCCCGCGAAATAGATCGAGCAAAAGGAATAGACGTAGAAATCGAACCACTCGACCAGATTGCCGCTGGATGCCGCGATAATCGCGCCGACCTTGGCCCGCGTGCTCTGGTGTTCCGGGACAGTATGGCCGGTGTTGGCAACCATGGTGGTTTCGCTTCCTCACGCCCGGCACTCTGCCCTTGGCTTTCCGGCCGCCCTTGTGCGTCAGGCGGGCGGCCAGCACAACCGGCACCTTACCCCCTTGCCATATCCGCTCCCCGACCAAAGCCGACTTCGTTCGCGGCAAAAAACGGTGTATGACAAGCCGATGACCGGCCAGATTCACGAGTCACCAGCACCCGCCGCCGCTCGCCCGCGTCCCGCACGCGGTCGCGCCATGGCGGCGCCGCGTCCCGCGCCGCAGCCCCGGCGCCGCGATGCGGTGCAGCGGCGCGAGGCGCTGCTCAATGCGGCGGCAACCTGTTTCGAAACGCGCGGCTATTCGGTGCCGCTCGAAGAGATCGCCGATCTGGCGGGTGTGGGGCGCGGCACGCTCTATCGCAATTTCCGCGACCGCGTGGCGCTGGCTCTGGCGATTTTCGAGCGCGAGATCGACGACCTCGCCCCCGATCATGAGCGGCATCTGCCGCTCGATCAGGCGTTGCGTTCGATGGTGTTTCGCGGGGCGCGCATGTCCTCGCTGTTCACCCGCATGGCCGCCGAGGTCGAGCTGACCGATGCCCAGCTTGCCGATTTCAAGGCGCTGGGCCAGCGCGCTCAGGTGGCGATGGAGCCGCTGGTCAGCCGGGCCCAGGCCGCAGGGCAGTTGAGCCGCGATATCGGCGCGGCCGAGGTGCTGACCGCCGTGCGCATGCTGAGCGCCCTGTGCAAGACGATCAAATCCGACGAGGATATGGAGGCCCATATCGATCTGGGCCTCTCGCTGCTGATGAACGGGCTGGCGCCGAGGTAAAAGTAGAAACGGCACCGGCCCGCTCCCCCGGCCCGGTCACGTGCCGTAAAATCCGGCTCTTCCGCCGGATTTTCAGACAGACAAAGCCTATTCCTTCCAGCCCAGCCCCAGCGCCTTGTTCACCGCGATAAAGTCCATCGTCAGATCGGCATTGGCCTGCGCCAGCGACAGGCTGGCCTGAAGCCGCGCATTCTCACGCCCGATCTGCTCAAGGCCCGAGGCCGTGCCTGCCGCGAAACGCTGGGCGCCCAGGGCCTCGTCACGCTGCGCCGCTGCCTCGCCTTGCGCCAGATGCGCCAGACGGGTGCGCGCCGCGCCGAAGCGTGACAGGCTGCTCTCGGCATCTTCCAGCGCTTTGAGCACCGCGCTGCGGTATTGCGCCTCGGCGGTGTCGCGCTGGGCTTCGCTCTGGCGGACCACCGCATGGCCCTTGCCCCAATCGAGCCCCGCCCATTTGAGCTGAGGCAGCACGCCCCACGCCCCCATCGAGGGATCGACCAGATCGCCGATATGGCTGCCGCCCAGGCCCAGAATGCCGGTGAAGCTGATGTTGGGCAGCAGCTTGGCCTTGTTGACGCCGATCTGCGCCGTGCTGGCGGCCAGCGCCCTTTCGGCGACGCGCACATCGGGGCGCTGGGCAATCAGCCGCGCGGGATCGCCAATGGCCACCTGAGCGGGCAGCGTGGGGATCGGCTGCGCGCCGCCAAGCTGGGCGTCCAGAGCGCCAGGAGCCTGCCCGGTCAGCACGGCAAGCTGGTTCATCGCCACCTCGGCCTGCGCCTGCAGAGGCGCGCCCTGCGCCAGCGTCGATTGCAGATCGCCTTGCGCGCGCTCGACATCCTGCTGGGTGGCGGTGCCGGCGGCCTGACGCTGTTTCGTCAGGTCCAGCGCATGGCTCTGGCGCTCTGCCAGCGACACCAGCAAGGCCTTGCGGCTCTGGGCATCGCGCAGATTGACATAGGCCTGCGCGACCTGCGCCGAAAGGCTGACCTGCGTGTCGGCAAGGCTGGCCTGACGCTGGCCGATGGTGGCACGCGCGGCTTCATTGTTGCGGCGGTCCGCGCCCCACAGATCGGGCTCCCACGAGGCGGTGGCGCCCAGATTGTAGAAGGTGACATTGGTGCGGTCACCGCCGCCGCTGATCGGCGGAATGTCGAGATGCGCCGCCACAAAGCTGGGCGCCAAAGTCGGCAGACCCGCCGCCTGACGCTGGCGCAGAATGGCGCTGGCCTCACGGATGCGCGCCTGCGCCTCGTCGATGGAAGGGTTATGCGCCAGCGCCGCATCGATCAGCGCGGACAGCTGGGCGTCGTTCAAAGGCTCCCACCAGCGGGCCAGAGCCGGGCCATTGGTCACCGCATCGGCGCCGCGCGCAAAGGCGGGGTTGGCCAGATCAGCCACGGACTTGGGCGGCCCGGCGTAATTCGGCCCCACGGTGCAAGCGGCAAGCCCCAGCGGCAGAACCATGGCGAAAGGAAGGGAACGCATCGTCATATGGGCCTCAATGCATCGGCGCGCTGGGCGCGGCATCGCTGGGGAAAGGGCGAAGAAACAGGACCAGCGGCAGCACGATCAGCGTGCCCATGCCCATGATCCAGAAGATATCGTTGAAGGTCATCACCAGAGCCTGCGCCTGAATCTGCTGCTCAAGCTGAGGCACCGCGCTGGTGACGCCGCCCAGCGAGGCCACCTTGGCCTGCACCAGATGGCCGTTGGCATTCAGCGTTTCCTCGATGCGGCGGGCATGGAACCAGGAGCGCTGGTCCTGCACGATGGCGATGCCCGCCAGCGCGAAGCTGCCCCCAAGATTACGGAAAGCGTTGAACAGACCCGAGGCATCACCCGAATCCTCGCGAGACACCGAGCGCACACAGGCCTGACTGAGGAACAGCATGCCCAGAATCTGCCCGACACCGCGCAGCAACTGCGAGGCGACGAAATTGCTGCCATCCGACACGATGCTCAGATCGGTGTCAAACAGCGCCGATGTGCCCATGATGAGCAGCCCGGATGCCACCGCGATCCGCACATCGATGCGTTTGAGCAGGATGGGCACGATGGCCATCATAAACAGGCTGGGAATGCCCGACAGCAGCACGATCTTACCCGATTGCAGGGCGTTATAGCCCGAAATCAGCGCCAGAAACTGCGGAATCGCATAGGATGTGCCGTAAAGCACCACGCCCAGCACGATGCCCATCAGCGCCACCGCGCCGAACTGCCGGTCGGCCAGCAGGCGCAATTTGATGACCGGCCGTTTCGCCGTGAACTGCCCGATGGCGATGCTGACGAAACCCAGCCCCGACACCAGCGCCATATAGCGGATCAGTTCCGAGGCGAACCATTGCTCGCGCTGGCCTTCTTCCAGCAGCACGGTCAGGCCGCCCAGCCCCAGCGCCAGCCCGATGATGCCGAACCAGTCGGCCTGCTTGAACTGGTCGAGATGGCTCTTTTCATGCGGCAGGCCGATGATCAGCAGCGCCAGCAGCGCGATGCACACCGGCAGATTGAGGAAAAAGGCATAGTGCCAGCTGACATTCTCGGTCAGCCAGCCGCCAATCAAGGGCCCCATGACCGGGCCCATCACCGCCGTCACCCCGAAGGCAGCGATGCCGATGGGTTGCTGGCTGCGTGGCAATCGCATGGCGATGATGGTCTGCGCGGTGGGGATCAGCGCCCCGCCGGTGAAGCCCTGCCCCACGCGGCCCACGATCATCTGCGGCAGCGTGCCGGCCATGCCGCACATCATCGAAAACAGTGTGAACAGGCTGGCCGCGATCAGCAGAAAGGTGCGCAGGCCCAGCACCCGCTGGAACCATGCGGCCAGAGGGATGATGACGATTTCGGCCACCAGATAGCTGGTGGCGACCCAGGTGCCCTCGGTGCCGCTGGCGCCGATCTCGCCCTGAATGGTGGGCAGGGCGGAGTTGACGATCGAAATGTCGAGCGTCGCCATCAGCGCGCCGAGCGTGCCCGCCGCCACGGCGAGCCATGCGGTCAGATCCGCCTTTTCCGGCGGGGGCGGAGGATGGGGCAGATCGCCAGCCATGGCTTAGCGCGCCTCATCCTTGGCGGCTTTGGTGTTGACGATGGTCGTCACCGACAGGCCGGGCACCAGCAGGCGGCGCGTGGCGGCATCGGCATCGATGCGGATGCGCACCGGCACGCGCTGCACGATCTTGGTGAAATTGCCCGTGGCGTTGCTCGGCGGGATCAGCGAGAATTGCGCCCCCGTGCCCGGCGCCATGCTTTCCACCGTGCCATTGACCGCGCGGCCACCCAAGGCATCGACCTTGATCTTCACCGGCTGGCCGGGGCGCATCAGTTCGAGCTGGGTTTCCTTGAAATTGGCGGTGACGTAGATTTTGCTCAGCGGCACCAGCGTCATCAGGCGCGTGCCCGCCTGCACATATTGGCCCGGCGTCACGGTCTTGTCGCCGATGCGGCCATCTTCGCTGGCGCGGATCAGCGTGGCGTCGACATCGACATTGGCCGCGATGACCTGCGCCTTGCTGCCAGCGCCTTGCGCCTTGGCCTGCTCGATCTGGGCCTGAAGCGAAGTGATGCGGCGTTGCTGGCCCAGAATGGCCGCCTGCTGCGCGCGGACCTGCGCCGCCGACTGCTGGGCATTGCTGCGAAGCTGCGCCAGTTGCTGGCCCTGCTCGGCCCCGCTGGCGACCAGCGGCGTGTAGCGGCGCACCTGCTCGGCATCATAGGCCGCCTTGGCCTGCGCCACGACAAGCTGGGCGCGCGATTGCTCGATGGCGGCTTCCTGCTCGCCGATCCCGGCCTTGGCATTGGCGACCAGCGCATCGGCCACCTCGACCTGCGCCGAGGCCTGCGAGGATTTCGCCTGGAAATCGCGCGCGTCGATGCGGACCAGCGGCGTGCCCGCCTTCACATCCTGATTGTCCGTCACCAGCACCTGAGCGACGTAACCGGCGATGCGCGGCGAGACGACCACCGAATCGACCTGAATCGTCGCGTCATTGGTGTCTTCGAGATACTTCCCGGTGGTCTCGTAATTGACCAGCCAGATGCCGCCGCCGACCAGTGCCGTCACACCCAGAATCGAGAGAACCAGCCGCGCACGGCCCTTCTTGGCCGGGCTGTCGGCCTCTTGCTCGACGGGGGTCTGGGCGGGGGAGGAAGGCTCGCTCATCGCTCACTCTCATTTCTTGGCAGCATTTGGACGGGCCGTTTGCACGGCGAAAGGCATCCGCCAGCGCGGTTGACTGGACGCATCCATAAACGGACACTTTGTCCGCTTCTACCAAAAAATGCATAGGCACGCGAAAAGAGCGCGCGTAGACGCAAGGCTTCGGCAGGGAAAGGATGCCCCCTGCCCAAACCTTTAAGCCCTTGTTTTGATCCCGAGAGGGGCCGGTGTCAGCCCTGCGCCTGCGCCAGTTCGCGCGCCAGAAGGGCCACCAGATCGGCAGCGGGCAAGGCGCGCGCCAGGGGAGCCCCCTGCCCGGCCCATTGCGCGGCAAAGCCGGTTTCGCCCTGAAGTTTCGCGGCGGCGTTCAGCGCCTTTCCGGCATCATAGGTGCGGGGATAGTCAGGCGGTTGCAGCCCGCCCAGCGCGGATTCCAGAGCGGTAAAGCGGTTGGGCAGGCTGCGCGCGATGCGGCCCGAGATCAGCCGGGTGAAGGTGGTATGCCCTGCCCCCGGCCCGGCCAGAGCCTCGCGGAAGGCGGCATCGGCAGCACTTTCCGGGCAAGGCACAAAGGCGGTGCCCAGTTGCGCGGCGACAGCGCCCAGCTTGAGCGCGGCGGCAATCCCCGCGCCATCCATGATCCCGCCCGCCGCGATCACCGGCAGGCGTCCCTGCGCAACCAACAGGCGGGTGAGCGCCAGCGTGCCCAGCCGGTCATCCGGCGCCTCGGGATTGAAGATGCCGCGATGGCCGCCCGCCTCGATCCCCTGCGCGACCACCGCATCAACGCCCGCATCGGCCACGGCCAGCGCCTCGGCGGGGCTGGTGGCGCAGGCCAGCAGGACGATCCCTGCCGCCTTCAACGCCGCAATGGCTTCCGCCGAAGGCAGGCCGAAATGGAAGCTGACCACCGCAGGGCGCACCTCCAGCAGCAGGGCCAGCATGGCGGGATCGTCGGCAAAGCTGGTGTAGATGGTGGACAGTTGCGCGGGCGGCTGGGCACCAAATTCAGCAAAGCTCGGCGCCAGTGCCCCCAGCCATGCTGCCTCACGCGCGGTATCTTCCTGAGGCGTGGCATGGACGAAGAGATTGACGTTGAAAGGCCGGTCCGTCAGCGCCCGCGTCTTGGCGATCATCGCCCCGGCGCCTGCCGCATCGGTGGCGCCCACGGCAATCGAGCCCAAAGCGCCCGCATCGCTGACCGCCGCCGCCATCTCGGGCGTGGACACACCCGCCATCGGCGCCTGCACAAGCGGGATCGTCACACCAAGTTGATCGAGGACACTCATGGTCATCCTTTCCCGCAACCGTCTTGCTTCTCGTCTAGCCGGGCCTGCGCGCACCAGCAATTGGACAGAGGTCGATCCCCCTGCTTCAAGAACGCCGCATTTCGGTCTATGGGCGCGCCATGACCGACAGCCCGCTTACCGTTGCCGCACTCTATCAGTTCGCGCCCTTTGCCGATTGCGCCGCTCTGCGCGCGCCCTTGCAGGCTCTGTGCGACGCGCAAGGCATCAAGGGCACGCTGCTGCTGGCGCCCGAGGGGATCAACGGAACCGTCGCGGGCACGGACGAGGCCATCGCCCGCCTGCTCCAGCATATCCGCGCCCTGCCCGGGTGCGCCGGGCTGGATGTGAAGTTCTCGACCGCGCCTGCCATGCCCTTCCACCGCATGAAGGTGCGCATCAAGCGCGAGATCGTCACCATGGGCCAGCCCGACATCGACCCGCTGGCGAGCGTGGGCACCTATGTCGAGCCGCAGGACTGGAACGCGCTGATCGCCGACCCGGACACCATCGTGATCGACACGCGCAACGATTATGAGGTGGCGGTGGGCACCTTTGCCGGCGCCATCGACCCACACACCCGCAGCTTCAGCGAATTCCCGGCATGGTTCCGGGAGCAGCGCGAAGCTCTGCTGGGCGCAGGCAAGCCGCCCAGGGTGGCAATGTTCTGCACCGGCGGCATCCGTTGCGAGAAATCCACCGCTTTCCTCAAGGCCGAGGGCGTGGAGGAGGTCTATCACCTCAAGGGCGGCATCCTCAACTATCTGGAACAGGTGCCGGAAGCCGACAGCCTGTGGCAGGGCGAATGCTTCGTCTTCGACCAGCGCGTCACCATCGGCCACGGGCTGGCGCAGGGCAGCCATCTGCTATGCCACGCCTGCCGCCGCCCGATCACGCAGGACGACACCGCCTCGCCGCTCTATGAGGAAGGCGTGAGCTGCCCCGCCTGCCATGGCGAGCGCACCGAAGCCCAGCGCCAATCCTATCGCGAAAGACACAAGCAGGAGGCCTTGGCCGCCGCGCGCGGAGAAGCGCATATCGGCGCAAGGCACGACCTCGAGCGCGAGGCCCGTCACGCCGGCGACACCTCCGGCGGATAAGCTGCTGCCTCGGGGGTAAAAAATCGGTGGCCGGATCGCCCTCTTGTGCGTTTCCCTCCGATAGGCCCGAGGCAAGGAGCAACAGGCATGAGCATCGAGCACAAAGTCGCGGTTCTGGTCGGCAGCCTGCGCAAGGAGTCGATCAACCGCAAGCTGGCGCAGGCCTTCATCGAACTGGCGCCCGCCGAGTTGAAGCTGTCCATCGTCGAGATCGGCGACCTGCCGCTCTACAATCAGGATCTGGATGAGACGCCGCCCGCGCAATGGACCCGCTTCCGCGAAGAGATCGCGCAGGCCAACGCCGTGCTGTTCGTGACGCCGGAGTACAACCGCTCGGTGCCCGGCGTGCTGAAGAACGCCATCGACATCGGCTCGCGCCCCTATGGCCATAGCGTGTGGAACGGCAAGCCCGGCGCGGTGATCTCGGCGTCGCCGGGCGGCATTGGCGGCTTTGGCGCCAACCACCATCTGCGCCAGTCGCTGGTCTTCCTCAATGTGCCCACCATGCAGCAGCCCGAGGCCTATCTCGGCCATGCCGACAAGCTGCTCGACGCGCAGGGCAAGGTCAGCAACGCGGACAGCCGCAAGTTCCTGTCCGGCATCATCGACGGCTTTGCCCATTGGGTGGACATTCACCACTATTGACCGCAGCGCCCCGGCGCCGGGCGGAACAGCGGCGATCATGGCTCGTTGTCCTGACATGAAACGCGGCTGCTGACGCCGCCATGAAAAGGGAACGAGCCATGCCCCGCCAGATCGACCCGACCGAAGAAGACAACAGCGAACAGCGCGATGAAGGACAGGCGCAGGATGTGGCCGAGGAAGCGCGCGACCGCCAGACCGACCTCTATGAAGAGAGCGACAAGGACGACGACAGCGACCCGACCGAGATCCTGCCCGAAGACGTGCCCGACCTGATCGACACGATGAACCAGATGATCCGCAGCGGCCAGATCGACAATGGCGCCTATGCCGGGGAGCCTGTCCACGACGATGAGGAAGGCTTTCTGGGCAACACTGACAGCGATGAGGATGACGAGTAGGGAGAAGAGAGAATGCGAGGGTGTTACACCCTCGCGCTCCCTTTTATGTCTGCGTGGCGCGCGACCTGTTGGGTTGGTGCGGGTTCATCGTGTTGCGGGGGTAAGATCCGCGTTCTTACTCTCTCTGTCCAAGCCGTTCGCTGATGATGCGGTGCTTGTCCGGTGTCGTGTCGTTCATCGCAATCTCGCGCGATGACGGTGTATCGTCATAGGGGATGGGCTCGGCGAACTGGCTGATCGTCAGATCCCACCGCTTACCGTCGATCAGATTGTAGAAATGCGTGCCGCCCACGGTCCTGGTCGAGAGGATCTCGCCACCGAAATGGTCCTGAACGATCAGCGAGGTGACGCTGCAATGGTTCCTGGCGGGATTGTCAGCAGACCAACTTGTCGGAGGACTCGCCGTTTCGGCAGACCACGCATGACGAAGTGCGCGGTACAATTCGATGGGTGTGCTGAAAGCCTGCCGCGTCATGGGACATCCATATCAAGAGGATCGCCCCGCCCGATAGCACGCCCCATGCCGCGAAACAGCCAAATAAGGGAAAGGCCGATGGCCCCTTGCCCGCCGGAGGCCCCTTAACCCTTAAGAAGCCTCAACAACCTTGGGCTCCTCCCCACAAGCAGCCAGAGCGGTGGTAAACTCCTTCAACCACCACATCACATCGCGCTTCTGCACGTCTTCCATCATCGCCGTCCAGCGGCGCTTGCGCTCCTCCAGCGGCATGACGAGCGCCTGAAGCATGGCGTCGGACAGTTCCTCGGCGCTGTGCGGATTGACGAGGATGGCCTCCTTCATCTGCGAGGCGGCTCCGGCAAAGCGCGAGAGGATCAGCACCCCGGGGTCGGCGGGGTCTTGCGCGGCGACATACTCCTTGGCGACCAGATTCATGCCGTCCATCAGCGGGGTCACCAGCCCGATGCGGCTGGCGCGATAGACGCCCGCCAGCGCATCGCGCGCATAAGCCTGATTCACATAGCGGATCGGCACCCAGTCGAGCCCGGCATAGGCCCCGTTGATGCGCCCCGCCAGCCCTTCCAGCGTGGTGCGGATGCGCTGATAGCTTTCCACCGTCCCGCGTGACGGCGGCGCGATCTGCAGCAGCACGACCTCCTTGCGCTCCTCGGGATGCTCGGTGAGGAAGCGCTCATAGCCGAGGAAACGCTCCTCCAGCCCCTTGGAATAATCGAGGCGGTCGACACCCACCATCAGGGCGCGGCCCACGGCGCTGTCCTTCACGCGGCGGAAGGTGGTGCGCGCCGTGCCGCTGGCGGCCAGATCGGCGAATTCGCGCGCATCGATCCCCACCGGGCAGGCGATCAGCTTGAGCGTGCGGTCGCCCAGCGTGGCGGTGGTGCCATCATCGCTGATCGTGCCGCCCAGTTCCTCGCGCACGAAATCGCAGAAGCTGTCCAGCCATTCCTGCGTGTGAAAACCCATCAGATCATAGGCGAAGAGCATCTCCACCATCTCGCGCGCTTCGGGCAGAGTCATCAGCAGCTTGCGCGGCGGCCAGGGGATGTGGAGGAAAAAGCCGATGCGGTTGGTGACGCCCCGCTCGCGCAGATCGGCGCCCAGCGGCAGCATATGGTAATCCTGCACCCAGACCGAATCCTCGGCCTCGATCAGCGGCAATACGGTTTCGGCAAAACGCTCATTCACCCGGCGATAGCCACCGGCAAAGCTGCGCTCATATTCGGCCAGATCGATGCGGTAATGGAACAGCGGCCACAGCGTGCGGTTGGCGTAGCCGTTGTAATATTCCTCGATGTCCTGGTCTTCCAGATCGATGGTGGCGGTGCGGACATCGTCCTCGATATGGAAGTTGATATGGCCGGTGAAATGATCGGTGCGCCCGCCAGACCAGCCGAACCAGATGCCTCCATTTTCACGCAGCGCGGCCATCAACGCCACGGCAAGGCCGCCGGCGGCGCCTCCGCCTGCACTGACACGATTGGAAATGACGATCAGACGACTCAACGGATGGAACTCCAGGGTTTGCTGAGCAAAACAGCGCAATTGATGATGCCGACCAGCGAATAGGTCTGGGGGTAATTGCCCCACAGCTCGCCAGTGACGGGATCGATGTCTTCGGAGAGCAAGCCCGCGGCGGTGCGGCGCGAGAGCATTTCCTCGAACAGGGCGCGCGCCTCGGCCTCGCGCCCGGTGTAATAGAGCGCCTCGATCAGCCAGAAGGTGCAGACGTTGAAGGCGGTCTGCGGCAAGCCGAAATCATCCTCCGTGGCGTAACGCAGCATATGCGAGCCGCGCCGCAGGCCTTCCTCGACGGCGGCCAGCGTGTCCTGAAAACGCTCGTCGTCAGGCGCCAGAAAGCGCAGTTCGAGCAGCTGCAGCACACTGGCATCCAGATCGTCGCCCGAGAAGGTGGCCGACAGGCGGCGCGTGTCGGGGCGCCATGCCGCGGTTTCGATGCGGGTGCGGATGGTGTCGGCGCGCTCCTGCCACAGGGTCGAGCGTTCCTCCAACCCCAGCGCATGGGCGGCATTGGCGAGGCGATCGCAGGCGGCCCAGCACATGGCGGCGGAATAGGTGTGGACCGATTGCCGCGTGCGCAGCTCCCACAGCCCCGCGTCGGGCTGGTCGTAATGATGCCAGGCGCGTTCGCCCACGCGTTCCAGCGACTGGAAATCGTCGATGCCCGCCTTGCGGAACAGGCGCTGGTCGAAAAAGGCTTGCGTGTTCGACAGCACGATCTGGCCATAGGCATCGTGCTGGACCTGCTCATAGGCCAGATTGCCGACACGCACCGGCCCCATGCCGCGATAGCCCGAAAGCAGCTCTTCCTCGCGTTCATGCAGGGTCGCCTCGCCCAGCACGCCATAGAGCGGCTGAATATGCCCGCCCCGCGCCGAATCGACGATGTTGCGCAGATAGACCAGATAGCCTTCCAGCACATCGAGCGCGCCCAGCCGGTTCAGCGCCTGCACCGTGTAATAGGCGTCGCGAATCCAGCAGTAGCGGTAATCCCAATTGCGCTGCGAGCCCTTGTGCTCGGGGATCGAGGTGGTCAGCGCGGCGACGATGGCCCCGCTTTCCTCGTGCTGGCACAATTTCAGCGTGATGGCCGAGCGGATCACCGCCCCCTGCCACTCCAGCGGAATGGCCAGGCCGCGCACCCATTCGCGCCATTCGTCAGCGGTGTTCTTCAGCATCTCGTCGAGCGTCGAGCTCATATCCGCCGAGAAGCTCTCGTCGGGGCCGAGGAAGAAATGCATCGTCCCTTCAAGGCGGAACAGCCGCTCCTCATGGATATAGCCGACCGGGGCGGTCGTGGTCAGCCGCATCACCATCGCCTCGGTGGGATAGCGGATATGGTTGGTGCCGCCCACCACCCCCTTGGCGGGATGGCCCCAGTTGCGCGTGGGACGCAGCCGCATGCGGATGCGCGGATTGCCCGAGACGGGGCGCACGATGCGCGCAAAGGCCACCGGGCGATAGGTGCGGCCATGGCGGCGGAAATAGGGGCAGAAATCGAGGATCTCGATGGCATTGCCCGCCCCGTCGCTCTGGCGGGTCACCAGCACCGGCGTATTGGTGAGATAGGATTGGGTGGTTTCCGCAACATCCTCCAGCTCCACCGACCAGAAGCCGTGACCATCCTCATCCTTGACGGGCTCCTCCCCGCCGATCAGCGCGGAAAACAGCGGGTCGCCATCGACGCGCGGCACACAGCCCCACACCATGCGCCCGGCACGGTCGATCAGCGCGCTGACATGGCAATTGCCGATCACCCAAAGGTCGAGATTGCTGATGTTGCCGGTCATGCCACCACCTCCGTCAGCCAGTCATGCACCGCAGGGACGTCGGGCAGGCGCCACAGGGCGGCGCTCGTCCGCATCGGGCCCACCAGAATGCCCGCCCCGCCCAGCGCCCGCGCGGCGCGGAAGGCGGTTTCATCGGTGTCGTCATCGCCCAGAAACACGGGCTTCGTGCCGCGCATCGCGGTCTGGCCCATCAGCCGGTTGAGCGCCGTGCCCTTGTCGCTGCCGCCCATGCGCAATTCCACCATCATCTTGCCGGTCTGGAGGTAAAGCCCCAGCCGATGCGCCAGATCCTGCGCGAAAGTGTCGCAGAGCTGCTGAAGCGCGGGGTTCATGCGGTAATGCAGCGCGACGCCCTGCGGCTTGTCCTCGACCAGCAGGCCCTGCCTGCCATCGGCAAAGGCGCGCACCGCCAGCACCGCCTCTTCCAGCGCGGGCGAGCGCGGCGTGGCGACGATCCGCCCGGTGGCATCGCGGAATTCGGCGCCATGGCTGCCCACGATCAGGCAGGGCGGCTGCCCCAGTTGATCGGCGACATCGCTAGCCCCGCGCCCGCTGACAATGGCCAGCCGCCCGCTCAGCCGTCGGCCCAGCGCGCCGAGCAGATCATGGAGGTGCGGGGGAACATGCACAGCGTCCGGCCGGTCCGCCAGATCGACCAGCGTGCCGTCGAAATCGAGGAAGAGGCTGGCATTTTCAAGCAGTTGCGGGGGAGGCATCTGCAGATCAAGGCAGGCGATCGAGCCCTCTTCGGGCGATGGAGAGTAATCCGTCATCCCTTGGCGAACGTTTCGCGAGCTGCTTCGGTTCCCAGCCTGTCTCTGGGATGAACGGCTTATTCACACGGTTCATCCCACACCGACCACCAACCGGCGCCTTCGCGCAAGTTATTGATGCGCCATCTTTTCACGGCGCCGACCGCGCACCGCATACTCCCGCCAGGCGGTGCCGAGCAGCACCAGACCCAGCGCAACCTCAACCATCAGGCGGTTCTGGCCCAGCCCCAGCGGCAGGCCCAGCACCAGCACCGCCAGCCCGATCAGATGCGAGAGCGGCCAATGCCCATAGACCACCCTTTTGTAGAGCGTGCTGCCCAGCAGATAGAGCCCCGGCCCGGCCCCCAGCGCCAGCAGATCGCGCCACTGCGTATGCTCCAGCGGATGCTCGATCACCAGATCATGCCCCACCGCCGCCGCCACGATGCCGCCCACCAGCACGGCATGGGCATAGTGGAACTGCGCCCCGATCGCGCCGGGGTCGTCGGCCTGCTCGATCTTGGCCGTCGCCGCCCGGCTGGAGGTGCCGAAATAGAGCCACCACAGCGTCAGCGTGGTGATGAAGGTGACGGCCAGCGCGCCGACCAGCGACCATGGCCAATGCTCCGCCTCGGCAAAGCCGCCGCCGGTGGCCAGCACCGCCTCGCCCAGCGCGACGATGACGAAACACTGGCAACGCTCGGCCAGATGGCCGCCGTCGATGGTCCAGTCACTGGTGGCCGTGCGCCCCAGCCCCGGCAGCCAGAAGCCCAGCATCGGCGAGATGTAGATGCAGGCCACGCCGCCCACCCAGAGGGCGCGGCGCATCATCGGTTCGGCCAGGCCGCCCGCGATCCAGAAACAGGCCGCGATCACCATCCAGAGGAAGATGCGCAGATAGTTCATCCGCAAGGGATGGCCGCCGCGCAGATCCCACAGGCTCCAGCCCGCGCAGCCCACCTGCATCGCGGCATAAGCCAGCGCGAAGATCAGCCCGCGCTCGCCAAAGGCCTCGGGCAAAGCGGCGGCGATCACCAGCGTCAGCGGCATCACCGCGAAAAGCATGCCCCGCACCTTGGGCGTTTCGGGGTCGAACCAGTTGGTGATCCAGCAGACATACTGCCAGCCCAGCCACATGGCGAACCACAGGATCAGCGTGTCGAGCGCGCCCAGCCAGTCCAGCCGGTGCAGCAGCAGATGCGAAAGCTGGGTGACGGCGAAGGCATAGACGAGGTCGAAGAACAGCTCCTCGCTGGTGACGCGGGCGCCATGGCCGTCGCGGCGGCGCAGCAGGGGCTGGTGGCGGCCTGTCATGCCGGGTCTTTCTTCAGCAGGGCGGGCAGGCCATGCGTCGCTCCCACTACCACAAAGCCCGCGACCAGCCCGGCCACGCCGGCCAGCGCCGCCGAGGTCAACCAGCCCAAGGCCGCGCCGGGAAAGCCCGCCAGAACCGCTTCGACATGATGCGCCATACCATGCTGCCAGTCGGCCAGCAGCGGCCAGCCCAGCCCGGCGAGCCCATGCAGCAGAATGCCGCCGCCCACCCACAGCATCGCCGCCGTGCCCACACCCGCCAGCACATGCAGCAGCGTGGGCGTGCCGGTCACCAGCACGCGGCCAATCGCTTGCAAGGCCGGGCCGCCCTTGCGCGCCAGATGCAGGCCGATATCGTCCAGCTTCACGATCAGCCCCACCGTGCCATAGACCAGCGCCGTCATCCCCACGCCCACCAGCGCCAGCACGATGGCCCGCTCGACCAGCGGCTCGGCGGTGACTTCGGCCAGAGCGATGGCCATGATCTCGGCCGAGAGGATGAGATCGGTGCGCACCGCGCCCGACACGCGCGCCTGCTCGAATGCGACGGCGCTGAGGGGGGCCGCCTCGCCCTCCTCCTCATGATGGCCCGACAGTTTTTCGAACAGCTTTTCCGCGCCCTCATAGCTCAGATACAGCCCGCCCAGCATCAGCAGCGGGGTGATCGCCCCGGGCAATAGCGCGGACAGCAACAGCGCAAGCGGCAGCAGGATCACCAGCTTGTTGATCAGGCTGCCCTTGGCGATCCGCGCGATCACCGGCAGTTCGCGGTCGGGCGTGAAATCGCTGACATAGGTGGGCGTCACCGCCGCATCGTCGATCACCACCCCGGCGGCCTTGGCCCCGGCCTGCGCGGCCCCGGCGGCAATGTCGTCGAGCGAGGCGGCGGCCCCGCGCGCGATCATCGCCACATCGTCAAGCAAGGCGAGCAGACCCACGGACATAAAAGCACAATTCCCCGGTTGTTTGGCAGGGCATGGCGCGTCATGCCCGGCAGATCAAGCATGCCGGGCCCACACTATGGGGTTTTGACGGGCGGGGACGTGAACCCTTACGCCACGGCGTGGCGGTCACGCCCCTGATGCTTGGCCTCATACAGCGCCTTGTCCGCCGTCTCGACCAGCGCATAGGGCTCGCCATCCTTGTCGGGAATGCAGCTGGCCGCGCCCACGCTGATCGTCACATGATCGGCCACGGGGGAGGATTTATGCGGCTCACCCAGCGCCCGCACCGCCTCCACCGCGCGCTGGGCCAGCATCGGGAGCTGCTCGGGCGGTGTGGCGGGCAGCACGACGACGAACTCCTCGCCGCCCAGCCGCACGGTCAGGTCGCGCGGGCGGCGGAAGGTGTCCCGCACCGCGCGGGCCACCTTGCGCAGCACCTCGTCGCCCGAAAGGTGGCCATAGCTGTCATTGTATTGCTTGAAATGGTCGATATCCACCATCAGCAAGGACAGCGGCTCCTTCATGCGGGCCGCCTGCCGCCATTCGGTCTCGATATAATCCTCGAAATAGCGGCGGTTCGACAGGCCGGTGAGGCCATCGACATTGGTCAGGCGCTGCAGGGCGAAATTGGCCTCCATCAGCTCCTGCTGGCTCTTGCGCAGCGCGCGATAGGCCTCGTCGCGCTGGATCTGCGAGAGATAGGCCGCCGAGTGATAGCGGATGCGCGCGATCAGTTCGATGCGGTCGGGCAATTTCACCAGATAGTCGTTGGCGCCGGCCATAAAGGCATCGCTCTTGATCGTGGCCTCTTCCTTGGTGGACAGCACGATGATCGGGATGCTGCGCGTGACGGGATCGGCGCGATAGGCTTTCACCAGATCGAGCCCGTTGACCTGCGGCATCACCAGATCCTGCAGGATCACCGTGGGCGCCACCTTGCGGGCGATGGCCACCGCCTCGACCGGGTTGGAGCAGTAATGGAACTCGATGGTCGGGTCGCTGAGCAGCGCGCGGCGCACCGCCTCGCCGATCACGATCTGATCGTCGACCAGCAGCACCATGACAGAGCGCGGCGCCACGCCATGGGCAGGGCCATTGCCCAGACCATGGAGGCTTGCCACATCGGCCTCGATGCGGGCCAGATCGTTCATATCTTCAATCCTTCACTTCCGCGCCCCTGCTGTAGCAGCCTTTCCTTGAAGATTTCGACAAGGCGGGGTGCGATCCTCTCCAGAGGGAGTATCTGTGTGGCGGCGTCGAGCGCGGCGGCGGCCTTGGGCATGCCATAGACCGCGCTGGAGGCCTGATCCTGGGCGATGGTGTGGTGGCCGCGCTTGCGCAGGTCTTTCAGGCCCCGCGCGCCATCGGCGCCCATGCCGGTGAGCAGCACGCCAACGAGCATGCCGTTCCACATCTGCCCGGCGCTGCTCAGGAAGACGTCGATCGAGGGGCGATAGGGATGGTCGGCAGGGTCGGGCACATAGCCGAGGCGGTCGCGGGTTTTCAGCACCAGATGTTCGTCGGTGCCCGCCACCAGCACATGGCCGGGGCGCAGCATGTCGCCCTCGGCGGCGAGTTTCACCGGCAGGGCGCATTGCTGCCCCAGCCAGTCGGCCAGCCCCGGCGCGAAACGCGCATCGACATGCTGGACGATCACCGTGGCAGCCGGAAACCCCTTGGGGAGCGCCCCCAGCAGCGTGGCCAGCGCGGCAGGCCCGCCCGCCGAGGCACCAATCGCCAGCAATCCACCCGCCGCCGGAGCATGGGAGGTGACGCGGCGCGGCGGCTCGCCCTCGGTGATCAGGCGGGCGAGCGTATCGATCTTGGCCAGCAGCGCCCTGGCCCCCACCCCATCCTGCCCGGAACCGAGCAGCGGCGTATCAACCGCATCGATGGCCCCCTGCCCCATGGCGGCGAAGACATGGGCGGCATTGTCCTCCACCCCGGCGGTGACGATCAGGATCGCGCAGGGGTTCTGCGCCATGATGCGGCGCGTCGCCTCCACCCCGTTCATGAGCGGCATGGTGAGGTCCATCAGGATAAGGTCGGGCCGGTCGCGCGCGCATAGGGCCACGGCCTCCACGCCATCCGCCGCCGTCCAGGCGATCTGATGCGGCGAGGCGGAGAGCGCCCGGCGCATTGCCTCCACCGCCATGGGCAGGTCGTTGACGATGGCGATCCTCATGGGACAGCCTCGCCAATCAGATCGACCACCGCATCGATCAGCGCATTGTTCTGGAAGCTGCCCTTGGTGAGGTAGTAATCCGCCCCCACCTCCAGCCCGCGCTGGCGGTCCTCCTCGCGATCCTTGTAGGAGAGGATCATCACCGGCATGGCATGGAGTTTCGCATCGGCACGGATGCGGCGCACCAGCTCGATGCCATCCATGCGCGGCATGTCGATATCGCTGATGACCAGATCGAAATGCCCGCCTTTCAGCATGTTCCAGCCATCCATGCCATCGACGGCGACTTCGACGTCATAGCCGTGATGGTCGAGCAATTTGCGCTCCAGCTCGCGCACAGTGAAGCTGTCATCCACCACCAGCACGCGCTTGCGCTGGCTGGCGCCCTGGGCATGGGCCTGCCCGCCCACCGCCCCGAGCCGGTCCGAGGCGGAGAGCTTTTCCAGCGAGCGAAGCATATCGTCGACATCGACGATCAGCAGCGGCGCGCCATCCTCGGTCAGCGCCGCCGCGCCAATGTCCTTGATCTTGCCCAGTCGCGGGTCGAGCGGGCGCACCACCAGCTCGGCCCCGCCGACAAAGCGATCCACCACCACGCCGTAAAGCTGCCCCGGCGTGCCCAGCAGCACGATGCTGAGATCCTGCCCCGCATCCTCCACCGGCGCGGGCGCGCAACCCAGAACCTGATGCGCCGCGACCAGCCCAACGGCCTGCCCGTCGAGGTCGAGATATTGCCGCCCCTCCATCACCTTCACGCTGGCGAGCGGCACTTTCATCGCCCGCGCGATATGGGCGAAGGGGAAGGCATAGGGCTCGCCCCCGATGCTCACGAGCAGCGAGCGCACCACCGACAGCGTCAGCGGCAGTTCCAGCTTGAAGCGCGTGCCCTCGCCGGGCTTGGCGGTGATGCGCACCAGTCCCCGCACCTGGCGGATCATCTCCTGCACCACATCGAGTCCGACGCCGCGCCCGGAGATCTGGGTGACCCCCTCCTTCATGGTGAAGCCGGGCAGGAAGAGGAATTCGAGCAATTCGCTTTCGCTGAGCTTCGCCGCCGTCTCTTCGGAGGCCAGCCCGCGCGCAATCACCGTTGCGCGCAGCCGGTCGAAGTCGATGCCGCGCCCGTCATCCTCCACCACCAGCTGCAGCGCCCCGGCGTGATGCCCGGCGGAGAGGCGGATCACCCCCTCGGGCGGTTTTCCGGCGAGAAGGCGCTCCTCGGGGCTTTCCAGCCCGTGGTCCAGCGCATTGCGCAGCACATGGCCGAGCGGCGCCTCCAGCCTTTCGAGAATATCGCGGTCGACCTGCGTGCGCTCGCCGGAGATTTCCAGCCGGACCTGCTTGCCCAGTTCATGGGCGATATCGCGCACCATGCGGGGGAAGCCGCCCAACCCGTCGGCCAGCGGGCGCATCCGCACCTTGAGCGCCTGATGATAGAGGCGATGCGCCAGATCGCTGCTGCGATGGTTGCGGTTTTCGAGATGGCTCAGCCGGTCGCCCAGATGCTGGCGGCAGGCGGAAAGCTGGTCGCGCAGTTTGCCCAGCGCGGCGCGAGCGCGATCATCGAGATCGGGCGGCAGCGCGGCTTCCAGCGTATCGAGCGACACCGCTGCCTCGCGCTGCATGCGTTTGAGGCGCAGCAGGCTCTGCTCGAAGGGGCGCAGCTGATGCGTCTCGACCAGCGTTTCCCCCGCCAGATCGAGCATGCGGTTGAGATTTTCCGCACTGACCCGCAGCGAGCGGTCGTGCGGGTCCTCGGCGGCATGCTGCGCGGCAGGCGCGGCGGGACGCGGCGCGGCCACCGGTTCCTGCGCAAGATGCGCGGCCAGCCCGGCGGCGAAGCTGTCGGCATCGGCCTGCCACGCGGCCTGCTCGGGCGCGCTTTCCTCGTCGGGCGCGCGGGCCAGCGCCGAGAGCAGATCGACCCCGCCCAGCAGCAGATCGATCCGCGCGCGGTCGAGATGCTGCTCGCCCTTTTGCGCCGCGACGAAGAGGTCCTCCATGGCATGGGCCACGGTCACCGCCGCGCGCAGATCGACGATCCGCGCCGCGCCTTTCAGCGAATGGGCCGCACGCATGCAGTCTTCCAGCAGGTCCGGGCGGGTCGGCGTGCGCTCCAGCTCCAGCAAGGCGGCGGTGAGCGACTGGGTCAGCCCCTCGGCCTCCATGCGGAAGAGGTCGCGCATCGAAAAATGTCTGAGATCCTGCGCGCCCATCAGTGCAGGCACCGGTTGAGCGCGGCAAACAACGCCTCGCCATCGAGCAGCCCGACATGGCGGTCGCGCCACGCCAGCATGCCGGTGCTCAGCCCCGTGGCGGCATGGGCCAGCGTGGCGGGCAGCGGCTGCACGGCGGCTTGGGTGTGATGGAAAGTCTGCGCCACCTCATCGACCGGGAAGGCAAGGCGCCCACTGTCATGGTGCGCCACGATGATCCAGCCCTGAGGCGCGGCGATGGCGGCATCGCCCAGCACCGCGCGGGCGATGGACACGCAGACCACCAGCTCGCCACGCACATTGACCAGCCCCAGCAGGCCGGGATCGCGGCGATGCGGCAGCGAATGAACGGCACGCGGCGTGACGATCTCATCGAGCATCAGCGTGGGCAGCGCAAACCATTCCGCGCCCAACCGAAAGATGGTGACCGACTGGCCGCGTTCTGTCGGTTCGGGGATAGCGGGGAGCGCGGACAGCGGCGCGCCTGCGGGCGCCTCGCGGTCCAGCAGCAGGGCAGCCTGACGGGAGAACTCCGGGCAGTTGCGGCAGTGCGAATGGCGCGGCAGTTCGCGGCAGGACTGGTCGCCCTGCACGCCGATGCGCTTCCAGCAGGCATCGAGGGCCAGCGCTGTTTCGACCATCAGCCGATGCTCCCGTTCTGGCGGGCCAGGCGGCGGGTCAGCAGATCGGCGCGGGCGTGGTCGCCCTGTTTGCGCAGCAGCAGCGCCAGATGGCCGATGGCCTCGCCATGGTCGGGATCGAGGTAGAGCACCTTGCGATAAGCGGCAGCGGCAGCGGCGGCATCACCGCGCGCATCGGCGATCAGGCCCTGAATCATCAGCGCATCGGCGCTTGCGCCGTGATTGCGGATATAGGTCTGGCAGGCGCGATCGGCCTCATCCAGCCGCCCGCTGTCGAGCAGGGCCCACAACCCGCCCAGACCGGGCGGCGGCGGCGCGGCGGGCGCTGGCGGGCTTGGTTTGAAGGCGGGACGGGCCACGACCGGGCGCGGCGCGGGTTTCACCAGTCTGGCGGGCGCCACCGGGGCCACTTTGGGCGCCGTCACCGCTTCGGCCTTGCGGAAGGCAAAGGCCATGGGGATCTGCGCCGAGGCAAAGCCATGCGCCGAGACCACGCCGGATTCCGAATGCCCCGCCAGCAGCAGGCCCTGAGGTGCCAGCAGGCGGCGCAGCACCGCCACCGCGCGGCCTTGCGTTGCCGCATCGAAATAGATCAGCAGATTGCGGCAGAAGATCACATCGTAAGGCGCCGCTCCGGCCAGAAAGGCGGCATCAAGCATATTGCCCTGCTGCCATTGCACGCAGCCGCGCACGCGCTCTTTCAGCTGCCATTCGCGCTCCAGAGCCTCGAAATGGCGGTCGCGAAAGCCCAGATCCTGCGCGCGGAAGGAATTGCGCCCATAGACACCGCGCCGCGCCAGCCCCAGCGCTTGATGGCTGATGTCCACCCCATCGACCCGGAAGCGCCCGGCGGGCCATCCGGCATCGAGCAGCGCCATGGCGATGGAATAGGGCTCCTCCCCCGTCGAGCAGGGCAGGCTGAGGATGCGCAAAGGCGGCGAACCATCGGCCATGCGCGGGGCGCACAAGCGCACCATCGCGTCAAAGGCGGCAGGGTCGCGGAAGAACCATGTTTCCGGGATGACCACGGTCTCGATCAGCGCCTGCACCTCATCGGGTGCCTGTTGCAGCAGGGCCCAATAGGCGTCGGTGCCGGTCAGGTCATTGGCGCGGATGCGCGCCTCGACCGCGCGGTCAACCGCAGAGGTGCCGATCAGCGCGGCATCGAGCCCCATCACCCGGTCCAGCAGATCGGCAAAGCGCGGCTGGATCATGCGCTGACCTCCTGAGGGACCAGATCGCGCGGCTCCACCCGCTGGATCAGCCCGTCGGGGCCCTGAGCGAAGGGGGCGAAATCGGCTGGATCGAGCCGCAGCATGGCGCTGGCCCCTTCCGCGATCAGCCCGACCAGTTGCGCCTCATCCCATGGCGAGCGGATCACCACGATGCGCGTGCTCATGCGGCGGCGCGCCGGTTGGCCGGTGTCGCGCAGGGTCAGGTCGATGGCCGGGATGAAGGCGCCGCGATACTGGAACACGCCCTGCGCGCCCTGACGCGGTTGCTCCAGATCGACCAGCGGCACGATCTCGACGATATGTTCGGCGGCCAGCGCCACGGGCTCGGCGCCGATGCGGAAGCTGAGGAAGAGCATCGCGGCCCCGGCCCGGCTCAGCCGACAAGCCGAAAGCGGGTGATGCTGCCGTGCAGGCTGCCCGAAACATGGTTCAGCTCCTCGATCGCCGCGCTCGACTGGCGCAGCGATTCGACGGTCTGCTGGGTCGCCTCGGTCAGCTGGACCAGCGCCTCGCTGATCTGTTCGGCGCCGGTGGCCTGCGCCTGCATGCCCTCGGTCACCGTCTCGAAGCGGGGAGCCAAGGCCTGCACCTGACCGATGATCTCGGCGAAGCGGTTGCCGATGTCATGCACGTCGCTCATGCCGCGCCGCACTTCTTCCGAGAATTTGTCCATCCCCATCACGCTGGCCGAAACCGCCGACTGGATCTCCTTGACCATCTGCTCGATGTCATAGGTGGCCACGGCGGTCTGGTCGGCCAAACGACGGATCTCGGTGGAAACGACGGCAAAACCGCGCCCATATTCGCCTGCCTTCTCGGCCTCGATCGCGGCATTGAGCGAGAGCAGATTGGTCTGGTCCGCCACCTTGGTGATGGTGGTGACGACCTGATTGATGTCGCCCGCCTTCTCATTGAGGATCGCCAGCTTGGCGTTGATGGTGTTGGCGGCCTCCATCACCTGCTCCATCGTCTCGCCCATATGAGCCAGCCCCTGCTGACCGCCGCTGGCCAGCGTGGCGGCATGGTCGGAGACGGCGGCGACATCGGTCATGGTGCGCACCAGCTCTTTGGAAGTCACCGAAATCTCGCGCGATGTGGCGCCGATCTGGGTGGTGGTGGCGGCCACCTCGGCGGCGGTGGCCTGCTGCTGTTTCGAGGTGGCGGCGATCTCGGTCATCGAGGTCGAGACGCGGATGCCCGAGCGCTGCACCTGCCCGACCAGCGTCATCACCTCTTCGGCCATGCGGTTGAAGCCATCGGCCAGCTCGCCCATTTCATCCTGCTGGGTGACCTGCGCGCGATGGGTGAAATCGCCCTGCCGCATCACATCCATCGCCGCCATCAGCTCGCGCAGCGGGCCACGGATGACGCGCATCAGCACCGTCCCGGCGGTCAGCGCCACCAGCAGCGCCAGCATAAAGCCCAACGAGAGCGAGACCAGCAGAGAGCGAATCTGCCCATCGATATCGGCGATGCGCGCCAGCCCATGCCGCTGGTTGAGCGCGGTGACCTCGGCGATATCCGCAAAGGCGGCGTCGAAGCGGGTCCGCACCTCGGGCGCGGCGGCGCCCTGACGCGCCTTCGCGGACTGATACAGCGCCAGATCGCTCTTGAAGCGGGCGAAGGCCTGGCGGTCGTCATCGGAAAAAATCGTCTTTTCGTAATCGGCGTTCAGGCGGGTCAGGGTCGCGGCATTGGCGGCCTCATCCCCGGCGGCCTCGTCGGAACCCTGCCCGGCGGCCTTGCTGTTCAGCGCCTGAAGATAATCGGCGTGGAGCGCGTCCTTGATGAGGCTGCTCTGGTAAAGCCCGGCCACCGCATCGCCGCGCATCGAGAGCGCATGCTCTTCGATCACCGAAAGTTTGCCGTGGATGAACAGGCCCACCGCCAGCATCGTGGCCAGGATAATTCCGAAGCTGGCCAGAATTCTGGTCGAAATTCTGATCTTTACCATAGACGTTTGCCCGCCATCCTGTCCTTTACCGAAAGGCTGAAATTTATCCCAAATTAATCAGGATCTTTGCCATTCCGGATAGGATCAGCATTGTATAAGTTTACGCCTAAAAGATCATTAACAGGCCCCTTTTGGGCCCGCCCACTTGTCATGGTTCGCCGGGATCCGGCCATGGCGATGCAGCGCAGAAATCCGCCTCCAGAGCCCCTAAAACGATACGAAACACGGGCTCAATGACGAAAAAAGACGAAAAAGCAGTCAGAGCGGTCGCATGCAGTCCCATGGTTTTAACCACTCAGTGTCGAGCTATGTAAAATAATTTAACACAATCTCCACATATCCAGCGGTAGCTCGTCCATGAGTTTACATTGAGGAACCCCCGCCACAATGCCGCCCGCCATCCTCCCCCCCGATGAAGCCGAGCGCGTGGCCACCCTGCGAGGCTATCGCATTCTCGACAGCCTGCCGGATGAGCGCTTCGACCGCCTGACCGCCCTTGCCGCGCAGCATTTCGATGTGCCGGTGGCGCTGGTCTCGCTGGTCGATGCCGGTCGCCAGTGGTTCAAATCCGCCGTCGGCATGGCCCAGCCCGAAACCGGACGCGAGGAAGCCTTTTGCGCTCATGCCATCCTCACCCTCGATCAGGTGATGGGGGTGCCCGACGCCCTGCAAGACCAGCGCTTTGCCGACAATCCGCTGGTGACGGGGGAGACGCAGATCCGCTTCTATGCCGGGGCGCCGATTCTGGCCACCAACGGCCAGCCGATGGGCACTTTGTGCATCATGGACCGCCGCCCGCGCGACTTCGAGGAGGCCGACCGCCAGTTCCT
>Ga0116227_10004572_pt1 | contig 29933 bp, 22 predicted proteins | sample S1TSphgellanicum_FD_89693 | JGI IMG/M metagenome (GOLD analysis project Ga0116227, IMG submission 89693) | Host-associated microbial communities from peat moss isolated from Minnesota, USA - S1T2_Fb - Sphagnum magellanicum MG | ecosystem: Host-associated > Plants > Peat moss > Unclassified... | reverse complement strand
TCCCTTTTTATAAAAAACAATTTTTGGTTTTTTTCTTTTTTTCTCTCTCTTGTTCCCTCTGTTTGTTTCCCTTTCCTTTCCCCCCTCCCCCCCCCCCCCCCCCCCCCCCCCCAAACGGCCTGGGCTTGGACTTTGGCATTAAATCTTTTGAGCACTTTCCATTTAGGCTTCCTTGGACGCATTTATTTGCATGCATCCATTCATTCTTCAGTAGGAGGTGCAACTTGCTTTTCGCCTTCCTCTTGACCACCTAGCATGTGACCTATTTGATGTGCTAGCCTTGCACCTGTTTTTTGTTGTTTCCTCAACAATGTTTTTCTCTTCCCTTTCATGGGGGACTAGGTTGGCATAGAGATATTGTGGTGTGCTTTCAATGATTCTTTTCTAGTGATTAGGAAGAACTTTAGGCAAAAAAACTTTTACAAGTACAAGTGTAGGTGGCTATTTTATTCTTAGTTCTAGGCGTGTTAACAATTTTGCCCTATTTTGATTTTACCCCTATGGCACCCCCCTCGCATCAACTTGGATGGAATTTAGCCGTGGGGCATGCAAGGGAATTTGTGTGTGCCATTAGGGTTTTTGCCTTTCTTACCCTAGCTTTGGTGTTCTCATAAACAATTAACATGTTGTTAGCTTTACACTCGTTGAACACAAATTCTTTCTATTTGGACTCCTTGTTGAACTTTCAACCAAATTTAGACCTTGAGTTTTCCATGGACTCTTTTAGGTCGACATTCTTGGGCATGTCTCACTTGTTGGTTGATGGTCCATCTAACATGGTGTTTGAACATCTTTGAGATTCTTTTGACTTTGAAGATTCAACTAGTGGTTTCATTCAACTTCACCAATTTATGTTCCCACATGGCCATCGGCCACATCTTTGGGTATTTGGTTTGAGTTTTTGGTGTTAATTGACTTTTGGCTTTGGCCAAACCCTTTGATGGCATTCATTCGATTATAGTGGGAAAGGCGTTTTATCGATTGGTGAGTAAGGCTTTACATGCCTATAGTTTCATGATGCATTTGTTTTTTACTTGTCATTATATTAGTTCAGGGTGGTGGTTAAAAAAGGTTTTGAGGTCATGCTCCATGCTATTCGGGTCGCTTTGGATGCCCATCCTGATTAGGTGGTGTTTCAAGTAAACATTGCAATTATTTTCAACATCATTTTGCAATTGTTTCAAACATCATTTCTAGGAGCTTCGGATAATGAGAGACCGGTTGTCCCAATTTTCCCCCTTTGATCATTCTTTTTATGGCCTTTAGGTTTTCTTGTTTTTAAATCATCATTTTTCTTCAAAGGCTTTACATTTGTCATTCTTGGGCAATTCGCTTGTAAGGCTTCTTTTTGAACTTGCTCATTTTTGCGCTTCACATTATTTTTCAAGGGTTTTCCCTTCGTGTATTTTCCCTTCCTTGGCCAATAACACCCATATCCTTGGCCATGGCCATGTCGTCTCTTTCACCTTTAATCATTTTGTTTCCTAATTAGTTTTTGTGGGGTTTCTTATTCAACCCCAGAAGTGTTTAGCATAGGCTCCTTCTAACTTAGTTCATGGGTTTGTACCCCTCGTTGAATTTTGTCGTCACCCTTATGGCATCAAGATCCTTGGTGTCCCCTTTGGCTTTGCCTCCTTCACCTTTTTTTGGTAGGAGGTTTTAAGTGGGGATGTTCGGCATGTAAACATGCTCTCAAGGTTAGAGGATGTCCAAATGGTTTTTAGTATCCTATTTTGGTGTTTTGCCCAAAGGCCTTCCTTTTCGTTTGATTGTTTCCCCCTTTTTTTGGAGTTAACTTGCAGTTTTTGACTCGACTTTAATGGGAGTTTTTAAAAGACTTTTGGGTTCACATTCATTGGAGTGGCCCAAGGCCCTTTTAGTCTGTCAGAAGGTGGTTCTCCTCATTTTTAATGAAGGCGTAAAGTTGATTTCCTTAGAGGTCATTGCTCCATTTGCCTATTTGGAGAGTTGGGCTTTAGTTGCCCCTGTCATAACTTCCAAGTTTTTGTTAGATTTTTGCCTATTCTTATTAGAAACAATAGGTGTTAGTAGCTCACGGCCACTCCCTTTCTAGGCACATTTGATATTAATGTGAAAACTTCTTTCCCTTGGGGTTGCAACATGTGTGCCCCCTTCTAAACAACTGGCTATGAAAGGTGGAAATCACTTTCATAAGAGTATTTTAAATAGATTACACAACCATCTGTTTATTAACATCATTTTTTATTTACCTTTTGATTCACACTAGACACATTTAAGGTTGTGTGTGAAACTAGGTGTGAATGTTTAATGGTTAGCTCGCCTAATTTGTCATGAGCATGAAAAAAATTAAACAAGATTTCGAAACCACATGAATGAAAGTAGGCCTAATTTTAAATCCAAGTCATGGAATAAGAAAATCAAAAATAAAAACACGATGTGTGCATGATGTGAATGCAAAAAGACTTTGTTATAAAAACATGACAATAACAAAACAAGATCATGACAAAGATACACACTTGAAACTAGTGTTGAACAAAGTGAAGGTAATGTGAAATTTTACCTCTATTTATACTCATTGAGCAGTTGGTTCAAAAAAACTTCTTAAGAAATTTCTAACCTACATGTGGCCCATGTTCACCCATGTATGACCCATGTGCACCCATGTGTGGCCCATGTTAATCCATGTGGGAACTATTGGTGAACCATAAATTAACTAAAAATGAATTAGAAATGAATTGAGATTTAACTATGAATTAATTGATAGTTAATTAGAAATAAACTAAAACTTGATTGAAACTTAGCTAAGAATTAATTAGAAGTAAATTGGAAATGAACTAAAGGATAATTACAAGTGAATTAATAGTTAATTAGAAACTAATGGAGAGCTAATTAAAAGCTAATTAAAAGTGAATTGAAATCAAACTAAGAGTTAAATACAAATTAGTTACAATTCATGGATGAACATTCATGTGAATGAACTCCATGGTGTTGGCATCCATGACATAATTGTCATTTTTTTCCACTTGATTTTAAATGTTTTCTTCATTGCATTATGCATTAGGTTGGTTTTTCCCCATCTTTTAGTCCTTGGAGTGTCACATTACATTTGTAGCCAGCCTTTGGACCCTATGGGGATCCACCTTCTTCATTACGTTCACGGTGGGGAGAGGATGGCTTCACATGTTGTTGTGCGAAATGCTTTCACAACCATTGTGAAAGATGCGAGATTTCATGTCTCGCAAAAATGGACCCATGTCTTTTCATCCCCTACCCTATAGTCTTCGTAACACTGAGTTGTCATTGTGTTATTAGTTGATGGTGTCTACACATTGGCAAACATTGTCATTATTGACCCCACTTGAATTGATTTGGTTTCACACGTTGCTCTTCTCATGGGGTTGTTGTGACAATTGTAGGTTAAGCAAAGGATGACTTTTATCGTGATCAATTTTTGATGGACATGTTTCTCCCTTTAGTTGTAAAAATTTTCGAGTGTTTACACTAGCAAGTGAATGGGTTTCTTCATCAATATGCCAACATGGCATGGAAAGCAAAGGGCATGAGAGAAGCCCTCCTTTTTCACTTTTGTGCGCATTTTATAGACAAAAGGTTTCAATGAAGTTACAACATGCATAGGCACTCTTTATTTTGAAACATGCAATTGTCATAAGTGAAGGTTCATCTATGCTAGGTGTCCTTTCAAGAGGTCCTTCCCTTTTATTATTTGATACGCTTCTTGTGACCGAAGTGTCCAAAGAAGATTTTAGGAACTTGATGTTCCCCTTGTTGTCCGCCCTCTTATTTAAGTGGTTCATTTGTCTTCTGGGACATGTCCTTCCATTTTGTTCTAGGTTAAGAAATACATAGGTATCAAGGGCATAATTTAGACAAGAATTAGGCAAAAACTCAAAGATAATGAAGAACCCAACTATATATTAACTGAAGAAGAGCTTCAAAACTAGAGGTTATAATAGCATCTTTGACCATAGTTAAGAAGAGTGAAGGATTGGTGATTTGTAGCTTTCAAATATATTAGCTTGATGGATGGTCCTATGGGTTTTCCTAAAAAGGGCTTTTAGAGTCCACTTGGGTCCATGAAGCACACCGAGTATTGAACTTCTTTCAATAGTCACATACAAGCCCCAAGGGTCATTTGTCCTCCCTATATGGGCCTCTAGGAAATTAAAAACTTCTAGTTTTCACAAGCAACCTCTAAGGGACTCTTAACAATATCATATGACATATAAACTTTACCAAGACAAATTTACATTACATATGTTGATTTAGTGTCTTTCAAAAGCCATAGGAAAACTATCTACTTTTCAGAAAACTACGTAATATCTTAATAAGTAACCAAACAAAATTGTATACAATAGCCTAGTTGAATATCTCAAATGTCTCATGTTGGAAAAGGGTGGGTCTAAGAACAAGTTAAATGTATCTCACATGTGTGTATTAATCTCCGCAATACAAGAGACCTTGAATGCTTGCTTTCAGCTCAGGTCTCAATTCACAATCTATATTGTAACAAACACTTAAATATTTTCTTTTAACTTAGAGTTGGAAGTTGGATCTATATAGTGAACCAAACGTAATGGTCATGATTTCAATGTCAAATAACTATTTTTATTATGAAGATTTAATGTCAAAAAAGAAACTATTCCAAAAGGCTTTCTGCTTTCCTTCCCAACATTTTATTCTTTGAAAAAATATATATTTTTTGAAAATTTCATCATTTCTGACAATGATATAACTAGTGTCAAAGTTGGAACACCATCCCCAACAATAGGGCTATAAGCTCCAGCAACTTTTATTCCAAAAGGAATATCAATAAACACTATTAATGAAGGTATTTCCATCACATTTTGTAAATTTGCCTCCTAGTGTTGCCAATGGAAGGGAAGATACTAGTGATCAGACAAGTTTAGAGCAGTGTGCTAGGTCAATCAGCTCTAAAAGTCATGGTTTAGGGTGTAGGGTTTATTAAGTTGTGAGATTGTTGTCCCAAAAAACATATCTTAGCAAGCTGTTCAATGATCTTAGATTGCATGGTACACAATTGAACATTACCCTTGATTTGAGAACATGCTTGAAGTTTACACAAAAAAATGGCAACACCATCATCTTTGTGGGGGTTATGTGAGCTCAACTCCCCATCCCTTTTGGTGTGTGTTTGGATCTATCACATCTCCTGCATGAATGAGCCAACCCTCAATCTTCGATCCCATGATTCCACCCACCTATCTATATTTTCACAACTACATGTGGAAGAGGGCAGTCTATTTAGTGAGACAAAAAATTACCAAAATCTATTGAATGTGTTGGAAAGACAACAATATTTGCTAACAAGACAGTAAGTAGAGAATGGGAGTTTGCTGTCAACTCAGGCATCCCCCCTTTCTTGATTTCTCTCTACAAAAATAGGAACCAATAGTCAATGCTACATGGGTACTAAGCTTCAAACTACAATAGTAACAGAGATGCCTACTTTGTGGTCCATCCCCCAATTGGTTGTTTCTACATTTTGGTCCTCCCCTACAAATACATATTATAATACATACATTTGGTTACATTCTAAAGCAGTCCAAGCAAAAGCTATGCACCAGCTTGTAGGAGAAGGACAGCTGAAATGCCAAAAAGGACGAGAAGAGCGATTGTGACTAGCACAGTCCCACTTCGGAATGCATTTTTGAGACTTCTTATACTTTGGTAGTACTGGTGTGCCAAAATGCAGGTGATTCCCAATGATGCTCCCGCTGCTATGGCTGTTCCTCTGCACTCACATTCCACATCATCTTTCATGTAAAACAGGAGATATAGTATAAAGTGTGGGACTTTGCTAAAATTCAAGACCTGCTGTTGCTAGACTACCTCAAGAAACACTCCAAATTCACCTCATACAAACTATTGATTCTGAACTCCTACAGTTCGTATTGAGGATATTCTTTCAGTTAGAGACAGCCTCATGAAAGGGGGTGATTTCCATAATCTTTCTCCGAGCAGATTATGTTATATTCAACATGAAAACCAAGGAATGCAAATGGAACTAACATCTGCTGCAACCACAGAAAATACCATCTAAAACATTGCCACCCTTTTAGACATCTACATATATTAGTGTAGAAGAGTGACCATTCATAATTGTGGAGGAGGCAAGCAGGTTACCTGAACACCTCAACCCGGGCAGGAATTACGTTTATGAGCAGCAAGAGATTCAATGGTGTCTCGAATTCCCCTGTATCGTCATCATCATCCCAAGGATTCTATATCAGCAACTTCACAATTACTCTATTAGAATATCACCTTACCTTCAGCAGGAATTCACAAATATGTGTCAAGGTAAACTTTCTTGTTTTTTCTCTTGAATTCTGACAACAAGTTAAAAACACAGATCCTGTACAGAGTCAATGGAAAAGAATCTCAGACACAAAAGAAGACTAAAAGATAGAAAATCATTGGTAGGTGCTGGATCAAAAATGGAGGAGATACTTTTATCACAACTCAAGGGAGATTTTACTACAAAAGCCAAATGATGGTCAAAGGATCATACTTGGAGTGTTCAGAAAATAACGCCCAAAAAGACCTAGGAATGCAGCCCATAGGCCAAGTTCACTCCTGCAGTGCAAACATAACCATATAGTGCTTTTTGTGTCAGAGAGAGATCAACAAGCTGCACATCCAAGAAAACTAGACTCTTTAAATACATAGAAATTGTGGGTTTCAGGTCAAAACTTGAAAGGAAAATTGCTTGAAAGTAGGAGTGAAGCTTACAACTCACTTCATCAAATTGATGGCCTGACGAGGAAGATCTATAGCAATCAAAGGCATCACATAATGCTTTCGGATTCCAGCAGATTCGCTTTTCAACAGCACCCTGCATTCTCAGCCCCTGTAGAAATATAAGAGACACCAATTTCCCTAAGGAAAGGGCTATAGAGTTCAGGGCACATTACAATAAGAAAAAAGCACTTTGCCTGTGAAGAAGGATAGTGACTTACACTACTGCTGCAACAAAAACAGCCCATTGCAGCAACTCAGGAGAGATTGCACTGATATCCATCCTGGAGCTGTTGGTTCGGGTGCAGTGTGAGGAGGTTTTCACCTTCACCGATGATGCAAACCTGTGTCACAACCTTTCCTAACTGGATATATCAAACAACTGATCAAGGTGATAATGTATATCTATCTGCAATTGTTACTCCTCACTCCATTCAAGCTGAAGTGCAGATATAGTTGGCAATGGGGTTCTTCAGCAAGTAACATGTCTGGAGAATTCTCTTCCCTCTTCTCTCTCGCTCTTCATGATTGTAGTAAAAAATTCCACACCTCCTCCATTACTCTTGCCTTTTGTCAACATCCAGTTTATTTGAAGACCTGGGAGGATGACCACTTGTGGTTCAAGAAATTGGGTGTTGAAGAACTGCTATCACAGCATCAAGATTTTCTTTCTATTTCACACAAGTTCCAAGGATTGATCATTTGGACACTAGACATTACTGTGATGAGAATTAAGATCCTGGTGGGTCTTCTTCTGCTTGAAGATAGGGTCCATTGTAACATAGGCAATGGCAGTGATGGCAGGAGACCACAGCAGAATCGTTGAAGTTTCCATTGCAGAGATCGAGTCATCAGTGCTCAAAAAACACTCCATGATGATCATTGCTGTTTGGACAATTCTATAGTATGATGAATCCATTTGATCTACAAGCTTGACAAGTTGATAGTGAAAACAAGCTTACAGAAGAAAAGGCTATGAGAAAAGCTGTCCATCTCTCTGCATCTGTTTCTGATTTCATGACCAACTTCTATCAAAATTCTTGTCTGTGCGGAGGTCAAAATGAAGACCACAAACAAACTGCAAGGAGCACATGGTGCTCTGGGATCGTCAGGGCTTGATAGCTCTGCTATTGTCTCAAGTCAACTCTTCCCAGTTGCCTTGCACCAAACAAATGTTTTCGGTTCCAGGAATGCTCAGAGGACATGAAAGAAGCTGTCCGCAGAAAAAGTAGTATTTAAATCTCCTCGACCCTTTGTTCGGGGAAAAAAAACACACCGGAAGATGGGCAAACCTGAAAGAAGAAGAAGAAGTGCGAGAAAGGGACAAGCTCCCTCGTGATGATGAAGAATGCTGTATCAACTCCGCTTCTTCTAGTCCACCAGCAACTTGTGGCTGCTGCCAAGTCTCGGATCTCCGTCGTGGTACGACAGCAACAGCACATGAGACTGCATGAACTTGAAGTCTCAACTCACAGCCAAATCTCCGGGAGATGAATGATGGTGTTGCAGCTGTATGGATGGTGAACAGTCGAGAAGAAGAAGAGGAATAAGGTAGGCGACAGAAGACGAAGCTTGGGAGCAAAGAGCTGGCCATGATGCTTGTGATCTGATGAGCAGCCATGGTTGCTAAAGATTGAATACTAGCTGCTTCCTTGCAGTCCAACAGAAGAGAGGAAGAAAGAGGCAGATAGAAGAATCGAGAGAGAGAAGAGAGAATTGGAGATTTGGGTGCGGGTGCGAGAGATCTCCTGGCTCCTTTCCCCAAGAATGAATTGCAACACAGGACTCTGTTGTTTGTGCACGATTACAGGATCACTTGGTTGGGATTCATCGCTGTGGTTGAGGAGCTTTAGGGTTAGGATTAGGGTTTTCTTTGCGAGCGCACATAGCTAGCACCCCCTTCTTCTTCACCTAGCTGGGACCACCTGTTTTCCTTGGAGCTTGCAGAATCGTATGGGCGAAGCAAGTGTCATTGTAGAGACAAAGTCCTTCCCTTTGTTGTAGGTACCGTATCGAGATTTGGTTTCAGATCGCTTCGAATGTTGGTGGAAGAGAAGAAGAAGAAGAAGAAGAAGAAATCATCAAAGCCAGGATGCATGGAAGACCACGGCAACGCGCAGCAGGAGAAACATCTGAAGCAGAAAACGATAAGGAGCTGGCCAAAGTTGCAGAATTGCAGGAGTTGATACCTTCCATCCTACACAACCATCGCACTTGCTGGTACTGAAGGGTTTTTTCCTCTCTCCTCTCCCAACCAAGAAGCGCTCTTGCCTTGACTTTCACGATGTGGATGCTCTGGTTTCAGCATCGCATCCACATCGAGGTTCATGTGAGGGTGGTGCATATGGGTTGGTTGGTTGCTTGGATTCATCCATGTCTTTTTTGTGAGATTTCTCGATTCTTATGAGAGATACTTTTTTGTGTGAGTGTTTTGCTTTTTGCTGCAGCTACACAAAGGAGGCATTGATGCAAAATGCCAAGTTATTGGAGCTCAATCCTGAATTCTACACAGCTTGGAATTTCCGAAAACGAGCAGTCCAGCATCTGCTCTCGTCTGAGACTGACGAAGAAGCCCGCAAACGCATCAGCAAGGAAGAGCTAGACTTGGTATTCATTCATTTCCATTGCATTGTATACTTTCTGCACAAAATCCCAAAGGGATTGATTTCCTACATCTCAATTGCATTGCAGCAGCTAGGGTTGTTGAGCTCAAAAACAAGGAAATCAAGCTTGTTGCACAATATCAAATGCCTTGGGATATGCAATCATGCATCTTCTTCTCTGTCTGTGTGTGTATTTTTTGCAGGTGTACAGAGCCTTGAAGGTAAACCACAAGTCATATGGTGCATGGCACCACCGCAAATGGGTGATTGCATTGGGTCTCTCTCCATTGGACTCAGAATTCACTCTCTTGTCAAAGGTGCTCAAATTGGATGCCCGCAATTTTCACAGCTGGAACTATCGAAGGTTCTTTCTCTCTCTCTCTCTCTCACACACACACACACACACACACTTTTTGTCAACATTTTTGTCCCCCCCAAAATTGTGTAGTTCTTCTTGTCTTTGCAGATGCATGCAGCCTATTTGTTTTTCGGGTGAGGTGTGGGGTTGTGTGCATGACCTTCATGTAAAAGGATAGAAACACCAACAATGTTTGTTGAAGAAGTGGGCTTATTTGTCTGTCCTTCCAAATCTGATGATACATCTTGGTGAGGGTGGAATCTGATTGTCCATCTTGATCAAATTTGGGAAGAGCCACATACCTACTTCATTTTACTAAGAAAAGATTCTCTTCAATCATTGACATTTTCAGGTTTGCTGTGAGAATGAAGGGAGTCCCAATCGATGAAGAGCTGCAGTTCACCACTGAAAAGATCAATGAGAACTTCAGCAATTACTCTGCATGGCATAATCGCAGGTGCTGGGTTGAAGTCCTTGTCCTTGACAGTGTGCAAGGTTTGCTTAAGCTAGCAAAGCTACTAGAGACAATACTTTTCCTTTGTAAGTCATAGATTTCTGCTGGTTTGCTGATGTACTCCATCACCAAGTAGTCACAAGTGGTGTCCTTAAAGGATCTGGCCAGGGTGCAGGATGCACTATCCTCTATGTAGGCCTCTCTATGCTTGATTGCACAGGGGGCAAGCTAAAATGAAATGAAGCTTACCCTCACAAGCTTGTTGCATTCAGATGAGGATACTACTAACTCTTTTGATTAGTATGTCTCTTCAGCAGTAGCCAAAATCATGACTGAGTTTTGCCATTGCTTCTGGAAATGCAACAGAACTCAGGACACAGATTTGTGTATACTTCTTTTGCTTGAAATTTGGGCAGATACAAAAGTACTTATCTGCACCCACCATCAGGAGCTGATGAACTCAGTGGGGAGTCAGGGCAGCTAGTCACTGCTATTCATAGTGAGGTGATAATCTAGTACTTTGTGAGTTGACACTCAAAAGGTCATGACCACACTCATTCTTTTGTCATTTTAGTTTTGTTTTGCTGGAACTGTCATGTCAGTTACCTTCAAAGGTGTCATTATGGAGGTGTCTCTGCTATCTCATAGATGTACTTTTGACTTTGAGCAATTTGTGGTGGGTTCTTGTAGTGCTCTGTTATCAGAGCTTTACAGGAATGAAACAGGTGGTAAGGAGATAGTTCAAGGACGGCTGGAGGAGGAGTTTGATTTGGTCAAAAATTCTTTCTTCACTGACCCAAATGATCAAAGTGCTTGGTTTTACTACTCCTGGCTACTGGGCCAGGTGGTTGCTCCTGTTGGCCCAGAGCTTAATGGCAGCTGGCCACCCCATACTTCAGAATTGGTCATAAAATGCTCTGAAGAACCAACTCATTTGTCAATCACCTGCACTTGTCCTCTTCAGAGAGTAACGTCGTTTGTGTCATCTGGGGTACCACTGTTGCTTTCTTTCACTGAGGCAGTCACTGGTGTCAACAATGAGACTGTTACTGTTCACTCCAACCCAGAGGTTAGGGAACTTTCCAAACTCTCATGGAGGCCTGTTGGGTTTTCCCAAGAGTTTAGTCAGACATGGGCTACAGAGGTCAGATTCCAAATCAAGGATGACAAAACTTTGCTGTTGAGTGAACTGACCAACTTCACAGTTGACATAGAGGTTGCTGTAGTGCCAGGCATAGTATCTCCAGGAGGACAGCCTATGCAGGGTCCTGTGAAGTGCTCAAAAGTTTATTTCCACTTTGGGACTACAGACAATGCTGCAAAGAAAACTATTGGGGAGGAGCTCATGGCAAAGCAACTAGGTGCAATTGGTCTAGTTGAGGAGGAGACTAGCAAAGGTGAGAATCAAACGCAGATCAAGGACGGGGCCTGGCAAGTGAAGATTTTGGAGACAGAAATTGAATCAATATTGGAGCTACTGAAGATTGAACCAGACAGGTGGATTGTAACTTCTGCAATATACCCATCACAAAATCCTGTCTCCATAGATATTCTATGATAATCATGCTTGGGAATGGCAGAAAGGCTTTCTCAACTCCACAGCAATGCACTTCTATTACTAGTTTTATTTCTGGTATCCTTGAAAATTGCGTCATTGGTGTCTTGTCTCACTATTATGTGAACTGTTTTCATTGCAGCAAGTGGGCACAGTTGACACTTATTCGGTTGTTAACAGCACGTGAGTCATTCAGCCGAAGCCGAATTGAAAGACCGGCAGATGAAGTTGAAAAGCTGCAGAAGCTTCAGGGACTTCTAAGAGAACTTACCCACATTGACCTACCCCATTCTGAGTACTACCAGCATGAGCAAAGCCTGCTAATTTTAAGAGAGGTGAATCTTCTTTCAATCCCTCTTGAGCCAGTTGGTTTCCTACAGAGATTTGGGTCCTGCTCTGAGTGCTGCCAAATGCACAACTGTAAAAAGTAGGTAGAAAACTATTTTGAGGACATTGGTACCTCATGCTGATGTTGATTGTGCCCTAATTTAGTAACCCTAGAAAATGTTGATACTCAATAGAAAAATTGAAATGGAGGTGTCTGCATGACCAATGTACATGTTGAGAACCATGAGTTTATTAGTAATTATCATCTTTAACCTGTTTGGTTTTTTCAGTTTTTAAAGTCCTACTCACTTCAAAGACTCAGGAGTCCACTGTGCACCTGTTTCCTGGATCACTGAATCTATAGTTGAATATTGCATCACAGGTGGTGTTGGACCTGGAGTGGCCTAAAGAACCTCAACATCTTTCCTCTCTTCTGAATTTACGAAGTAGGTCATTATACACATTGGGTTGCTTTGAGCACTTTTTGTGGGTCCAGCACTTAGACCTCAGCAACAATCATTTACGATCTACTCATGGTACGATTATCACCTCACCTTGTATCCTAGCAACCCTTGTGCAAGCTCTCACTGCACCATCATCAGATATACGCTATGCCCATGATCAATCCCTGGATCTGTAGTCTTGAGACAGGATGTCAGAGGTAGTCAACTTCCATTTTGCCCAAATCATCCTTTCTTCTCATAATTTTCCTTCTAATCTTTGTTTTCAGGATTTGAGGCCCTTCAATTGCTGGAGAATTTGAACATCAGCCACAACCAGATCTTGAGCTTCACTGCACTTGCACCTTTGGCATTGCTGCCGCTCCTCAGGATACTCAACATTTCTTTTAATGAAATTGGGGCCCACCCTGTTGATACTTGCCGGGTATTATTCCCATCCAATTTGTCCAACCATTTTATGAGTCAAGTTCTTGCTGGGAACAAGGAAGTAAATCCTTGGGAAGTCAGGCTTGTCTTTCAAAATATGAATTTAACAGATTTGGACTTAACTGGAAACCCAGTGGTCAATAGCTCCAAGTTCATGAAAGCATTGACAGCAGTCTTGCCTTCAACTAACATTGCATACCAATGAGAGTTCAGAATGCAAATGACAGTTGCTTTGTCCACAATCAATCTTCTATACAACTTTATCATAGATTGTTCTGAAGAGATCTATTGTGAATGTTGGTTGGCTTTGTTTGTTGTTAGTCTAAGGGTTAAGGGTTTTAGGTTAAGGGTTTAGGGGTTAGTTTTGTCTTATGAGTTGCAAAATTGATTCCATCTTCATCAGTCAGACTTGCAGGAAACTTGAAGCAATTAACTATAAAATGAGTTTAGCTGGTTCATTAGAACTGTCAAATGTAACATGACTGCTGCAAATTTAAGGAACAGAATTTAATGAGTAAACATAGCATTATTTGCTTGTACATAAATAAAGGTACAGTTTTACTTTCTCTTGTTGATGGGATTTTGAGTTTGTCATAAAATGAAAGATACAATCCAGTTGTACAGTGCACTGCGTTCTGCCCAAGATTTACATCAAGATAGCTAACCTACAATTGAGCATGGTCATTATAGTTTTCACTTGTCAAACCTTCCAAGACATGTACTGGTCTGTTAAATAGTCAATGGTGTAACAAGTGTTTAGATTTCCAAGCCAGGGATGGATATCTGTCCACCCAATCCATCTTTTGCCTAGGAGGGTGGTAGGAGGTTCGGAGGGATGGCCTAAGTTTGTAAGAGGGAAATAGTAGGTCAACATGCAGCTAGGTATGCATAGAGGGGAGGGTAGGTTTGTTGATAGTTATCAAAGCTTTAGACAGACAAACACCAATATTTTTATTATATAGATATGATAAATAGCATAAGAAATTTCCTCTCTACTTTCAGATCTTTCTCTGTTTGTTCATTTACTTATGTTGTGTGCTTGATTTCAGATTTTATGATTCTATGACTGAATTTCTTGTGATTTTACAGAACCCCACATACCTTGGCTTTGAAAATGAGTTTTGTGGATCAGTAAAACTGGCTCCCTTTCATCAACCCAATTTCAAACTCTTCAAATTGTAGGCATGTATTTCAACCTCAGGGTTTATGTGTTTTTGTGTCAATGAAGTGCTTTATAAGGAAAGTGAAATTTATCCAATCAAGTTATGTATAAATGCTCAATTTTATGGATATGGAATCGGAGTTTAGTGTATTGGGTAAAATAGAAATTTCCTTTTTTGAAATAATGCAATGGATTTTTGGTCGTAATCCTTGAATTCAGAAAAGTATATTTTATTCATTCACAAATAAAAAGGTTTGCAGTGTCCCCATTAGAGCTGAACAACATAAAACAATGAATTAACTTGTTTAGGTTTTTACTTGGTTGTTTGTTTGTAACTAATTCATTTTTATTTCAAATGTGTTGCATCTTAATTTGGGGCATGTTCTTAAGTTTCCAAATTTTGTCATTGTTCATTTGAAACTTGTATGGTGTGGTGAAAAAAGCTGAATACCTGAATTAAGTATCAATTATAACGACATACTTTATTGAAAGTAAGTTTAAAAATTCTAATTTTTTTTAAAGACAATCTTGATCTTTAAAGCTTGAGTTTGAATTCAATGAGATGAACCTAATTACTGAATTGTGTATGTTATACAATATCTAATTTCTAACTTTAAACAAGCATTTAGAAACCACAAAAGTTTTTGAAAAACTATGTTATCCCATTATCATCTAAAGGAAATTGCAATATGTGATTTTCAAAATAAGGGGTTTTCACCAAAAAATGTCATCCTGTGATCATTTTAAAGAGAATTTGATATGCACTTTCCAAAATAAGGTTCTCTTCCTAAAAATTTTGAGCTTCAGTTGATGGTAAATTTTTTATGTCAATAAATTTCAATTCAATTGAAGTTCTTATATCTAGTGTTGGGCCATTCTTGGATTTTGTGAATATCGTAATACCTTGGCCACTTCAACACATGTTTGTCCAATAATTAATTATTTTGAGAATTCCATTTTGAAAAATGATATATTCCCAAATATTCCATCAGATTTTTTATTTCCTTCAAAAATATATATTTTTGAAAAAAAAATTTGATGAAAATTTCAACATTTCTGAAAATAATATAAGTAATGTCAAACTACCCCAAATATTATAATTGTTTTGGGTTTTTTTTTAAATATCTTAATCAAAGAACCTCCAATTCTATTCTTTAAAAGTGCGTCAAATGATGAAAACAATGCCAATCATTGATAAAACAAAACACCCAACAAAGGGAGACAAAAAGGTACAAGATGGAAGGACCCAAGTCCTAGCAAACAAAAAATCCTCCGACAAGGGCATATTGCAAAGGGAATGGGAACAAATCAAGTACCCAAGATCTCAAGCACATTCAATTGTGAATTAAAAGGCAACTCAAAGATGATGCTAAAAATAAAATGGTCATGCAATATTTTTGAAATATTCTCCTAAAATCGATTTGTTTTTTGTTTTCTACCAACTATTGGTACCAACTATTTGGTACCATCCAAAGCAACTTGAACACCATGGACCATTGCCTTGCAACCACCCTTAATCGCCATGTTAAATTGATGCAACAACAAATGAAACAAACATTCCTCTCGAAATTAAGGACATAAAACCCTATTCACTAGCCGATAAAATACCTTACCCATTATAATCAATTGGATGTCACTTAAAAACTTGACCAAAGTCAAAAGTTTAGTGACACCAACATAATCCACAAACTATGGAATGCAACTAGCAGCCAACGGCCACTTGGGTAAAAACACAATAAAAGGAACCAAGGAAGTTGTAGACGGTGCTTAAAACTGCATTTACATTACTTTGGAAAATCACCATTAATTATATCTAATGAATTATTTATCCATAATTTGTAATTATGTTTTGGTGTTCATGAAATTACATTCCTATGAATTTGTAATCATTTCATTATGTTATTAAAATCCTTTGTCATACACATAGCACTTGTTGACAAGGTCCTTGTAAGGACTCTAAAATTTGAGTGTGTTTTTTGTTATTCAAACCTTCATCAAATGTTCTCAAATGTATTATGGGCTGTAATATATTTCATAAGAAGGGCAACATGTGTTTTTTTTTTAAAACGCACATGTATTGAATCCTTTTAACAGATGTTGTTGATTTTGATTATGAATGTTTTTAATGGTCAAAAAAGTTCAAATTTTATCATCATGGTTAAAAAAATTATACATTTGACTATAAACTAGGTTTTCATGCAAATATATATATATATATATATAAATTATAAATTGTAAAATGTAGTCCTTGGTAAGGACTCCAACCTTGGTCACCATGGTTCCTTTTACTATGATTTTACCCATATGAGAACTCAAGTAATGGAATTGAATCAAACCATTAGTTGAATTTTCAAGGTCAAACAATCCCATAATTGTTCAAAGACCATGCATAACAAACCCCCTATTGACAAATGGGACATGCACAAAAAAATTAACTTAAAAGAATTCAAGGAAAACGCCACAACTATGTTCAATTATAAATCCATCAAGGAGCACTATAAGAAAACGTGACTTTTTGAAAGGCCCAACTTGATTAAAATGTTCGCATTGATCAAAGGGGATGGTCATTTTGATTAAAGGCCTAAGACATGAAAGACACGTCGAATTATTTTTGACTAAAACATTTGAATAAAATGACATTTTTTACCATGCAACAAACCAAACATTTGGTCAAAAAAACTAGAGGTCCATCAAGATGACCAAGGCTTAATCAAATTGACCATACTCAATGGCCATTGTGATTTACAATTAATCAAATTGGTCATTTTAATTTGACACTTAGTCAATTCAACCATACTAATTTGCCTACTTAACCTACAAGTTTATTTTGCTTAAAATACATACCAAACCTAAATTCATAACTAATATTAGGCCCTAGGTTAAACATATTACACTTAGTAGGTACTTATAAAGTTTAATAAGCTACTTACATGCTACCTTTAAGCACATGTAGGTACTTAAACTTGGTACATTAATTAGCCATTATTTAATAATTGATAGTTAATATTCAATAATTTATTTATTTTTATAACTAAGTAGTCACCAAATAAATGTTAATTAATAACCAATAATTAATTTATCCATCAACTTGTTAATTGATTAGTTACTATTATCAAGGTATTAATTCTATTTAATTTTTCAGCTAATACTTTATAGTAATTTATGACAATTAATGGTAGTCAATATATAATTTTAAATAATTTTTGATAATTTTTTTAATATATTTTTTAGTTGATGATAATTCATTATATATTAATTGATCATTATTAATTAGTTGTAAGTCATCATTAATTAATATTTAATAATTTATAGGAAATAATCAATTATTATCATTGATATTATTTATTTATTTATAATCGATAGTAATTAATCAATCATTGTTAATTATTTTTTAGTTGAATTAAAAGCATGAAGTAGCCTATTAGGCGTAGGTACCTACATGTTATCTAGGTAGATACTTGGATATATGTTATAACCCCCTACTTAAATAAGTAATATAAAAAATATTGCATTGATGAATGTTACAATATGTAGATCAAAACAAAAAATTCAATCAATTTTATTACAATATGATGACAATAGTTTTCAACTTTTGAAATGGTAGTTCAATGGTAAAGACTTGATGCTCCAAAGTGGAGGTGAGGAGTTCAAATCCTCACACATACAACATTGGATACCTAGGCAACTTTGGTTTTACATGGCTTAGATAGTTAGCCAAGGCCGCCTAGGCAAGTAGGTCTAGGGTTGGCCATCTAACTTAGGGGGCCTAGGCAAAATAAGGTAGGTAAGCAAATTATTTTAATATATTTTGTACATTAATCAGTAGTTAATGTAGGTAGCTTAATTAATTAATTAATTAATAATTAATAAAAATATATATGATAAAATTATATATAATAAAATTATTATTTTAAATTAAATTATATATGATTCATGTCAAATATTGTTGACTAATAAAAAATCCAATAAAAAAAACCAACCAAAAAGACTACCAAAAAGACCTAATCAAAGTGGCCGTGTCAAAGTTGATTTGTCCAAGATGGCACATTTGTCAAGTCAAACAAGGCCCATTTGGAGTACTTTTTGACCAATTTTCCTAGTAAAAAAACCTTGTTTTCTTGTAATGGAGTTTGAATAAGGGGAATTCCAATATGAAGAATGCAAGGCTTGCAATGTGCAAATAGTGTCTAATGACATTGAAGTCAAGGTAAGAAGGGCAAGATCCCTAGCAACATGCATAAACTCCTTGACACAACCAAGGGCTAAGCTTCAATTTAACCAACATGGAGGGGGCGCAACAAAAGCAAAATGTGGAAGGGGTAAGGTTGCCAATAGAGCTTAGTTTGAAACCCTACCATGGTGACATTTTCCGCCATCAACCATTGGCAATGTAATGCTCCATCACCTACTTGATGTTGCTTTATTGATCCTCAATGTTCTTCCATTGCTCCTCAACATTCCTCACACTCCTTAAAGCTCCCCTTTGCTCTTCATTGAAACCCAAACATAGACAAAAGGCATGTTTATAGGAGGTTCTTAAACTAGTTCTTTGATTTTTTGAAAACTAATGGTCAAGGGTGCATACACTCAACATGTTTCCATTGTTTTCATTCTTTGAAAAAGAAAGAATTGCTTGACATTGGGTGTTTCACTAAAATTCACAATTTGCATCATATATATGACACCTTAGTTTCAATTTTGATTTTTTCAACAAAATTTACATGGAATGAATGGGATCAATTGCTTAGATTATTTAAAAAAACCATCACCATATTTCGTTTTGTACATTTTTCTTTCATAAGATATTATTTCATTTACCCAATTTTTACCCAAATCAAAATTGCTGATTTTCTTATTCATATTTGTTTAATCTTTGTGAAAACCATGGTGACATGAAAATCCTCTTTATTTTATGATGTCATGGGAAAGCCCAATAAACAAATTTTAATGTAATGAATTGGGATGCTTGTGATTTCATAGATGTGGGATGTTAAACAAACAGTTCAAAGTGAAATAATGAGAAAATTCAAATGAGATTACTTTAGGTTAACATGAATTAACATGTTTTAGCTAATTTTCAAAAAAAAATTGGGGTTGGAAGGGGGAGAGGGTTGGGTCTCCATTAATTCTAAAAGAGACCAAAGTTGGAAAGGAAAATATTTTTATTGACTAGAAAAAAAATTAAATTAGAAAGGGAAAAAAATTCTTTACCCATACTAGAAAGAAGGTGGTCAAAAAGGGCAAAATAAAATGTCCACCCCCAAATCATGTGTGAAAGTGTTATTAAAAAGTTGTAAGATGCCACTTCCCACTATATTAATGAATTTGATGTTTGGAATGAGTTTATGAAGTTTAACCAATTTCATCAAATATAACTTTGATAAAATGTTTTGATGGATATTTAATTTTTGATGTTTGCTTGAATAAGTAGGTTTGTAATTGTGATAAAAAAATTTCCACTAAAATGTTACCAAAAAAATTAATTGAAATATATTTTATTTTATTTTATTTATAATTATTAAATATAATTCATGTAAACTTATTATATTTTCGCTTAATTTTTATTACAACCTAAATTTTATTATATTGAAAATACCACATATGTATTATTTATTTCTAAAAAAAATTTAAAATATTTTTTGACTTATAATGAATTTCATATTAATTAATTTATAATTTTGATTTTTCATAGGAATGAAAAGCTACCATCATGTTAAACAATTCAATGTTACTACTTGTTGGAGTTATGAACATTATAAAAACTAAAAAATATCAAAATCCATTAAAGGATGCATGCATATGAAGTGTGGCATAATGGTTAAAATACACCAAGACATGTTCTTTTCATATGAAACCAAATGTTAAAATTTGGGACTTCAAAACTTGCAATCATGATGTGTAGGTTAAGAAATTAATTGTAGATTCATGTTTCAAAACATAAATAATGTATTATTTGATACACCATTAAGCCTAAAAGTGTAGTTGTTGAATGAAAAGTTGAAACGCAAATGCATTTGAATGTGAATTATGTATTTTTAAATAATCACATGCACAAAAAAATCTCAAAGTTTTCAAGACCTTGGTGTGATACATATTAATAGGTTGAAAAACATGCAATTGGTTTAATGTAAATATTAAATCTCTGATGAATGTAAAATTTGATCTAGTCAAACTTTAAACATGTTTCAAATACATAAAAAACGGAGGAAAAAAATCATACTAAGAAAATTAAAATTGTTGTAATCAACTTGCATGATTTAAAAAATCTTACACCCATTTCAATTTGCACCCAATTTGCAAGCATTGGTGTATTGACCATGAATTGGATCATTTTCTTTCTTCAAGTCACCTTCTTTGTTTTCATTTTTCATTATTGTAAAGCTTTTATGGTAGCAAGTCACTCATCCTTTGTGCATTTAATTCAATTAATGATATATATTGAAATAAAATTACAACCCCTACAACATATTCATAGGATGTAAAAAACACACATGATTTAACATGTTCATAATATTTTCAAGATTTTTAAAATAAATTTTATTAATGTAGTACAAGCAAAATTTCAAAACATTTTTTAAAGATAATTAATGAATTTTGAAGATTTCATGTCAAGAACAAAATATTCATGAACATCCCAAAACACTATGTATTTTCCTTCACAAGAAATTTTCTTTGAAAAAAATATTTTTCAAAATAACAAAATTTCACATATAATATAATTAGTGTCAAAGATGTCAATGTACTACCATAATAAGTAAAATATAAATATCTAATTGACATCCATGTACAATAAATTATGCAATAAACAAAATGGATTTTTTTTTCTAGCAAGTCATATTTGCATACAGGATAAAGATCATGACCAAATGAGTTTTCAAAGATATACAAACCATTTGATTTCATCAAGTTGTGCTTATTCTATGGTAACATCTTCATCTTCAATTCTCTTCAACAATGTCAAAAACATATTTAAGGGTTTCCATAAGTTGCAAGGATATTTTAGATTCATTAAAAATTTATATATTATAAGTTGGTTAGGATTTACCATCAAGCAATGACTTTTGTAATGAATACATTGTTGGTCATTTGCACATATAGTTAAAGACTTTCCAAATTGAATTTTTAACTAATGAATCTCCAAAAAACTAATGAAAGATTAATAACTTGATCCATCACAAATACATTAAAATATCATTTTCATTCAATAGAAGATTCATGCAAAGGTCTTTCTATTTATTTATGATAAGAAAATATGGATATTTAAACATGCCATTATTCGACTACATTGTTAGTAACCATAAGTGATTTTGGCACAAAACATATGCATGAAGTTATTTTAGTTTATTTATTCATATTATGTACACAATCTTATAACAATGATCAAATAACATTTTGAATCTATAATGTTTTATAAGGACTCATAAATCTTATTCAAGTTTGTTGAAGATTGATTTTACATGACAACAAAATGTCAAATGTGTACTTTAAAAACAAAATTATTTGCAAGTATACATTTTAATCAATATTTGATAACTTTTCTTTTATATTATTGCATATTCAATTTTTAAAAAATCTTTGTTTCATCTTGTTTAAATATTTTGATAAATAGATAAGTTTTAAATGTTTAGGTTTTTTTTTCTTTTGAAAGATAAATATCTATCATTTCAAACATGTTTATAAAGATATACATATCATGTGGCATGTGCTATATAGTAATGAATTGATACATCAAACTTCATCAAATTATCAAAACACATCAAAATAAAATTTTAAACCAAAATAAAATGAAGAATATTGAAAAGAATATTACATCCTTGTTTTTCAATTGTATGATTTCACATAATACACACATGTAACAATATGAGCATCATTTGTTGTGTAACATTTTAGTGATTGCAAACCACAATGAAGGAGAAGAAAATGTGTGCATGGCCAAACATAGAAAGCTCATGACAAAATATCCTGCATTAGCTTTCACAACCTATGTGGTAAAATCAAAATTTTCATTTTTTTTGTATGGTCAACTTTCATTTTGGTTTTTTGTTTTAAAAACATTTTCATTGGATTACTACCAAACTCATTGTAGCTTTCACATTTGCTCCCTCCTGCCCTTTTTACATACAACTTTCACATAATATTTACATAATTGGCAAACAATCACACAAAGTTGTACAATTTATAATCTATGAAACAAAAAATTGGGAGAAGTAAGATGAGATTGAGTACTATGAATAATATCAAAATGACTCCATCATGATTGTTTCTATATGTTAAATGCAAAGATATTTTTCCATACTCACCTTTCACATTGACATTTGCTCCTTTGTCAACAATTTTTTGAATAATATGAAGCCTAATCAGATAACATGTGTTTTTATGTCAATGACATGACATGTTGAAATAATTTTGATATGAATGAATTTCCACCAAATGATAATAATGATATGATGCAATGTGTAACATGTAATAAATCCTCCTTATTTGCACTGAAACTAAAAATATTGGAAAAAAAAGAAAAGAAAAGACAAATATCTTTGTGAAGCATAAGAATTTTTTCAAATGTTCTTGAGGTGTGAGACATTAATTCATTTCTATATGAAATTGAAATTAGAAAGGACACAAACATTGCAAACTACATTGTTCCGTTCCATTCAAAATGGAACAACAATTGGATTAAGATTCAATTGAAATGAAATGTGATGCACATTGGTGGGGAAAGTATTGAAATTTTGTGCATGAATATGGTGTTGGAAAAATAATAATTTAAAAAGACAAATTCAAGAAAACACATTTCCATGCCTTTTTACTTGGGAATAGTTAAATAGATTTCAAACTAGAACTTGGTAAGATGAAGGACTATGGGCCTTTATGGTCATCCTACCTGAAGTAGGTCCAATGAATCATGATTGCTGGAATATCAAATAATGAATAAATATAATTTTTAGAAGACAATGAAAAAGCTAAATTACATCATAGAATGAAAACTCTTACATATTTATATTCTTATTTTGTCATGGGGGCTTCCTTAAAGCTTTCAGATAAGGCTCATAGGCAATGATTTTATTTTGGGCGAATTTCTTCATTTTTCAGCCTGTAAAATATAGTTTCAACAAATAGGAAGATTTTTTTGTGAAAAAAAGTCCCTAATTTTCCAAATTTTGATTTATGAAAAAAATTACAACAAGTTCCAGCAAGTAGCAAAAATATAAAAGGGTTGTTAAAATGATCTACTTTAGCATTTGGTCTATAGCCAAATTTGGCTAAATCTTCTTGTAGATGATTGCCATTTTGGTTACATTAGAAAATTGAAACAAACCCTCTCATAAGGCAATGAAACTTCATAAGTAGCTAAAAATTAAATCCCTTAAGGATGGAAAGTGGACATTCAAGGATGAATTTCATTCATAAAGTTAAACAAATAGTCATTTTGTGATTTTTATAAATGTTTTTGGCATTTATTGAACTAGGAAGGGGTAGACAAATGTCATCTGTGATATTTACTCCCATTCTAATGATGTGTGCCAACATAAGAAATGGCTTAAATTTGTTTACATACTGTTCATGAAATTTAGGAAAGTTCTTCAAGGCATTTGTGAAGTGTTGTGCTCATTCTCATGTATATTTGCTAAAATTGTAATTTTGCTATTGAACAATGTGTTGTAAGTGGAGATAATAGATCTTAATTTTTCTTAATCAATTTGATTCCAGATATATCAACCAGAAATTCATCTATCAGAAATTTCTCAATCAAATTATCAGAATGCTTATAATGCATGGTCTTTTGTACCCGGGCCCCTTCATGTTTTGGTGGTTATATGATATGTAAAGTGTACAGTAAGGCCCGAGGTGGAGGGCCTCACAAAACATAAAGACCTGTTAAAGACCTGTTGAAAGTTTTCCATGGATGAGATTATTCAAGAAATGACAAGGCAGATCATCCACAATTTGGTCCACTTTTCAGTGTATTTCTGAATTCTCAGACATTTAGGGGTTAACCTATATTAGGCCCACTTCACACAAGGAGTCAAGGCCAAGGTTCAACTCAAATCAAGCATTCCTATTGATGCAAAAGTTGGAAATCAGCCCCAAGAACTTTACACTAGGAGTCAAGGCTGAAATAGAAAAAATCTTTTCAATCTGCCCCGAGTTACTAATAAATGCTGAACTTTATGGCCTTGTAATCAGCCCAATGCTAAAAAAAAGGATACCAACAAATTCGGGAAGCCAATTTGAAAACCCTTGGGCCCAATGTTCCAGCATTTATTAATATCCTGACATCAATGTTCTAGCATTTATTAATAACTTGGGGCCAAACAACAACCCAAAAATGACAAATGGCACTAACATGTCATTGGCACTAACATGATAACATTTGTCATTTGCATGTTAGTGCCAATGACAAATGGATTTCGGAATTAGCCTAGTAACAATGACAAATTGATTCAGAATTTCTACCAAGGGCTGATCCAGCAGAATTTTCAACCATGTGCCTGTAATCCACTATGGCACTTGGGTACTACTGTAGTACCTTTTCAGGTTCGGTGGTTATTAACCTTTTTTTTTTGGAAATGTTGAATTTACAAGAAATTATCTGTTTGAAATGTTAAAATTTAAGGAAATTAGAGGGGAGGGAAAAATACCAAAAAATTGGTGGAAACTGAAGAGCTTCTGGCTTATGCCAATCCACCATTGCAAAGCAAATACCTAAAATAATTGACAACATTTTGTTATCTTATAATCTGGTGGAATATTAGAGTTATCCGTAAAGTAAGAAAAAACACAGCACCAGAACCCTGAGTTTGGTCATACACAGGGTGAGGTTAAAAAAAAACCTGCAAAAAAGTACATGAGCATTCAAGGGGGGATGAAACTCACAAAACCATCAATTTTGGTGGTAAACTGAGTTTCATCGTGTCTTTCCTTTTTCCTAAGCGCCTCCACTTCTGCTACATATACTTTCACTGCTCCTAACTGTACAACTACCATAATTAGTCTCGAACCTTGTGCATTAAAATTCTGAGTATCAGCATTTCATACTGAGATTTAGTAAAATGTCTTTACTTTGCCAATACCACTGAAAGATGGGATAAGGAGGCCCAAAGACAGGGTGAAGACAGGATTACTTTATGGATAACTCTATTATGTCTCCTCATTTTTTAAAAAGGAGAGTGAAAAATGTAGTAAAAGGTCTTATTATGTTAGAGGTTCAGAGTCAAGAGAACCTGCCAAAAAACCACCCGATATTATTGCGGAAATTTCATAAATGATTTTTCTACTGCCGAAGTGGGATTGTTAAAAATAAATAAAATTATATGGCACCTGATGGCCAAGTGCCAAACCTGAAAAGGTACTACAGTAGTCAACTTACCAAAATTATGCCCTTTGCCAAGTGACAATTTGTGTCATTTGTCAGTGTGGTTTTTTTTCTTTGACCATGCAGAATTTTAACTCATGTGCTTGTAAACTACTCAGGTTATGATGAGTGGTTTTGGATCTTGTGAACCTGTCAAGATGATCAAGCCTTTCTTGAAAGTATTATTATCTGCAGACAGCAAACCAACTTTGTAAGAGGCCAATGATCGGGTAGAGTGTTGTGCCTCCATAGTATTAAGCAGATGTATCTAGCAATTTTTTATTCCATGCGCAGACCACAAATCTTTGCTCAATTGCTTGGAGCAGAGAGCATCGATTAGCCCTTTTTCCATCAAAAAGAGTTCCTCTGATGTGTGCAGTGAAATTAGTCCAGAATCGACTCATAGAGTCAGGAGAACCCCAGTTCTTATCAAACTTGAGAGCTTCTTTGTACAAGCGTATCATATCTTCGTTTTGGAGACAACACAAAATCATGCGCAGATTGAACTTGATTTTGAGCCTGTGTTTGTCGGCAAGTTTTGGTTTCATAAGGCCCACAATCCAATAAACTCTATCTGTGACTACTATCATCATGGCAGGTTATCTGCACTCCTCTTATTTTCTTGGCCAAGGGACATAACCCTAAGATTGACCACTTAATTTGTTCCCTTGAGCAGCAGTGCTTTTGAAAAGGATTTTAGAATGGTGATAGGGTGATGATCGTTCATAAAATGCTTTAGCCAAATTTTACAACAAATGAATTGTGACACTTAGAAAAATCTAAGAATCCTTCTCTATTGTTGACTAATAACTACTGCAAAATGATATAAATATCTGGCAGTAGGGGAGGGGGAAAGAGGGAAAATCTGCCAACATACAACCGCAGATATCCTTCAATTTTAAAGATTTAAAAAAAAAGTAAAAACTTGGCAAAATTTTGCTCATTTGAAAAAAGAGTGATAGGCAGCCCTAAAATTGCCAAACCAGCAGAAAACTTGAAAAAAATCTGTGGAATACCCTAGTACCTTGGCCAATTCGACACTAATTATATTATTTCCAAAAATGTTAAAAATTTCAAAAATCATTTCTTCCAAATCAAAAATATTGTGAAGGAAAATAGTGAATATTTAGGAATATTCCATTTGTTGAAATGAAAATTTCAAAATTAATTAATTATTTGACGGACATGTGTTGAAATGGCCAAGGTACACCGATATCAGTTGGATGATACTATGAAATCAGACAGGAGTCCACTTTCATTTTGAAAATATGCTCCATAAACAGAGGAGTCCATATTTTGTTCAAATGTTTAAAAAAACCTACAATAGGGATGTAAACATTTGTAAATGCAGGAGTGCTATTGTGTCCTTTGGAAGTTTCATCAGAGTTTGAAGTCTCTGCTACTGGAGGAGCACTTAGGAAAAGATGCTAGGGTGCATGCAACCTGCAAATGTCCTGTTGAAAATTGCAACTTGCAAGTTACATCAATGGAAGTGCAATCTACAAATAAGTACTATTTAGAAGGTGGGCGAGCCAGAGAGCAACAAAATCTACCCATCACTGTTCAAATTCAAAACACCTAATGGAGCCAAAGAATATTATTGTATTTCAGGGTTCCATGGGCCACAATGAACCAGCACCCACCAGTGCACCATGAAGGATGGACGGTAAGTGGTCAGGAAACAGTTTTCTGTTGGGTTTCAGTTCCCTGGCTAACCATGGTGGTTACCTCAGTTACTTTTTTTTTACTACCTAGCTACTCACAACCCAAAAGCAGGTTGTTAGTTAGGTAGGTAGTAAAAACAGCCTTTAACTATGTACAAACTACTACGAACCACATACTTCCCTAGTAGTAATCTATTTTCCTACCTATCTACCTATATATGAGACCTATTTCTTACATAATTGGTTACCGAGGTGAAAGTGATATACTAACTCAGCTGAGATTCATCCGCAACTGAGTGATAACAGGCATCCAGTGGATGGTGCACTAGTGGATGAGGATTCACTGTGGCCCATGTAGTTTTGATCTAGTATACAGGCCTGCACCTGGTATCAACACCAATAACAAGGACCCTAACAGTCTCTGGTATGAGCTGAGGAGGCAATACCAGGCCCATATGAGTTTCATACCATTCTCAAAATCAGGTATATATATATATATAGATATATTCCTGTGTCAGACAAGCAAAAAATCAATTTTGGACCCAATACTAAGACCAGACTCAGACTAAAGTCTCAAAATATACCCAATACCTGTACCAGCCTGGTATGGAAAAGAAGAAACCTGATACCAGGACCAGGCTATTATGTTCAATAGTTGATGCCAGAAGACCAAGACTCATTTCAGTGTTCAATAATTGAAATACAGATGACTAAATTAAGTCCCAAAATCCAGCAGGAAAGTTCCTGTATTTTCCCCCAAGGAAAATGTTTTATGATTGCAAAGCTCAGATCTGGGGACCAGGGAAGTTGTGACTTGTGACTGGCCTTTCGAGATCTGTGCTTCAAATGCTTTGTTTCATATGCCACACGACACATTTTGTGCCTTGGTTTTGTTGTTTGCTAAGCAAAATTCCAGGCCCTTTTGACCCCAGACTCCAGTTCTGTGGGAAAAAGTGGTAAAGACTTTGAACATTTGGGGTTCCAGAATCCAAGTCTGTGTTTCCAACTGTCTGTGATTTAACCCTTGAAGCATGCATGGACCCCAACCCCAAAACAGGCCTGACAATTTCTCCATTTCTCAATATCTGACTGTGATAGTTTGGAGTTTGGTGTAGGGTAAAGCCCCATGGTGGGTTTTACTCATGGTAAAGCACAAGGTGAACTTTAGCTTGAATGCCAAGTATGGGCAGAAATTTCTACTGCATCTGGAGGGCTAGTTACCGAACGATTTTTTTTTCCCCCACAAAGGGCAGAGCATTTATGAAAAATGAAACACCTCCAGTGAGCATTTCATTTTCTCAAAATGCCTCATTTATTTTTTTTCATTTGTTTCCCTTGATATCCAATGGATATATGTTTCACAAGAAGAATATAAAAAATTCTGCCAGTACTTTACATCGGGTAATACCCTCCAAGCAGGGTGTTCCTGAAATAAATTCATGTGCTTATTGATTAATATGGATGTTGAGAAATTTAAATTGAATCACTACATGTTCCAATTTTGAGCTTTGGGTTGAGCAAAGGATGTTTAATAGTTTCATAGATCAACAACCTCACTTTCACAAAGGGTCCTTAAATTTATAATATATATTTTTTGATGCTTAATTTTTTTAAGTAATAAGGGATTATTATACACATTTTAAAAGCATTCAAAATACAGAAAACATTTAGAACTTTTGTCTTTCAAAATTCAAGGTTTATTTGAAGTTCATAAGTCTTTTGTGACATGTAAATGTAGTGCAACAATTTATATGATGTTGAAATTGTAGCTACAACAAAGTTGTAGCTTATAATAAGAAACTAGACTTAAAATAGTCAACACACTTTAGTATGATTTGAAATTGTATGAAATTGTGTTAATCATTTATGACCAAATATGAATTTTTTTAAAATGAAAAAATTTTGTTAGATTTTCATACATTGAAGTCATAATTATTCATGTACCTACAACTACATGTAAGGCAAATGTGGGTTGTGTGGGAGGCAACAAGTGGTGAGAATTGGGATGTGGCCAATCCCACTACCATGACATGTTTTAGGTTGGAAGTGGCCTACACCTTTTATATTGTAACTAAAACCTTCTTTCTAAGGAAGGTGGTTAGAAATGAAAGGGTGAACCATTTGGACCTTTCGTCCCCCATATGTTGTTAGCACAAGCTGGTAGAAACCCATTAACTTGTTTTTGGAGACAATTGAAAACTTTTATAGCTAAGGAGATGAATTAGTTTCCAAGGTGTTAGTCTTTGTAAGTCATTTTTTTAATTTGCACTCCTTTTAAAGGCATAAACCCTAACATTGAAATCATCCAAGGTAAAAAATTGATGTGTGTGGGATTTGTGATGAAGATGTTAACTATGATGCAAACATCATCTTTGGAGAAATTTAATTATGTCAACATGTCAACAAGAAACCTATTGTGTGAATGAAATAAACATGTGAAGTTGTTCAAATATCACTTGGAAATTAGCTCATCGAACAAAGGATGCAAGGACATCTCACACAACATCATGTGTAAGTTCATTGTTGTATGTGCATTTCAAAAGGTGGATGCTTAATGGGTTGATGGTTTTATGTGCATGTAATTTGATGTGTAACTTGATTACACAATTATTTAGGTAATTGTTTAATGGGGTAAGTTGGGTGTAGGATTCCATAATTTGATCATGGTGCATTGACTTATGTCATGTGCACCATGTGATATTGTTTCATTGTGATTAATTGTGAAATCACATGGGGAACCATGTGATATTGTTTCCTTGTGATTAATTGTGAAATCACATGGGGAACCATGTGATATTGTTTCCTTGTGAT
>Ga0116227_10004571_pt1 | contig 29935 bp, 20 predicted proteins | sample S1TSphgellanicum_FD_89693 | JGI IMG/M metagenome (GOLD analysis project Ga0116227, IMG submission 89693) | Host-associated microbial communities from peat moss isolated from Minnesota, USA - S1T2_Fb - Sphagnum magellanicum MG | ecosystem: Host-associated > Plants > Peat moss > Unclassified... | reverse complement strand
AAGGTGGTGGCTTCCCCCAAGGTCCGGGCCGTGGTGAGTCTTGTGTGTCCGTGTTGCCCGTGGCTTGTCCCAACACCAAAGGGATCCAGAATGAGTTCTAACCACTTTGTGTGGTTCCATTCAGGCCCATGTGAGTGAGTAAGCTTGTCAATTTTTTCTAGTCTTTCCCGGGACTTCTAGCACACCCCTCTCACCCCCTCTAGTGCTGGAAGTCGGGATCGTGCCCCAAGTTCCAACTCCTTCCGCATTGCCACATATTTAGACCCTCAAGTGGGTCTACGAGGAACTTGGGAGCGCGACATAAAGCTTTTGACTCCATTGAACAAGCATTTATAGCTCTTTTGATTGAGATCTATTGAGGTTCATCAAACATGAAACTCTAGAGCTTTTGATGCATTGTTTGTTTTCTTTTGGTTCCATTGTTGATGCTTGAAAGTTTTTGCATTGATTGTTGACTTCTTGTATGTGTTATCATCTATGAAGCTTTTAAAACTTTCAACTCCATTGCAAAAGTGTTTATGGCTCTTTTGCTCAAGATTTGTCAACTTTTTTAATGTGTTCATTAAGTGTGAAGCACCAAAGCTTTCAACTTTGTTGCTTGAAAGGTTTCAATTCCTTTGCAACATATGTGTGGACTATCAACTTTCTAAATGTATGTGTTCATTAAACATGAAACTCTAGGACTTTATGGTTCTTTTGTTCAAAATCTATCAAACTTTTTTATGTTTGGGTGTGAAGTTTTAGGGATTTGGTGTGTCATTGGTTGTAAAAAAAAAAACTTTTGTACATCAAGGGCATCTTCAACTCAATTGAATTATCCATGGTCATAATCAATTAAGTTGTTTTTCATAACACTCATATTTTTGTTGTTTTTTCTTGCATTTAATGACAATTTGGTATTGTAAATTGTTTGTTTGAATTTTTTAAGTTCAAGGTTGAAAATTTCCACTTCAAATTTCTACCATGTTCATGAGGCATGACATTCTACGGTTCAGTGTTCAAGTCTATGCATAGTGTGAGTGGCAGTGCATTGTTCTTGTGCATAAGGGCTATTTGGAGGTTTGCAATGGTTGAAGATGAAATTTTGTTTTTGAAAGCATGGGCGGAGTTCATGAAATTGCCCTTGATGTGAACATAATCCTTTTTTGCATCTTATTAAATGTGGAAAATGTTCACCACCAATGTGATAATGATATATTATTGTTTGATGAAACACATTTCCAAGCTGTGGAACTTCAAGTTCTATCACGAAAACCACACAACATGACTTCTATTTGTTAGAATTTTTTTGCTATAAATGAAAACCTACTTGTTAATCTTGTGAATCCTCAAATGTTACGATGTACCATCTGCAAGTCTCAACAAGCTTATGGTAACATTTTAAACTAATGTTTCATTGTTAAAAAAAACTTTATCAAATATATTAAAACCAATGGGATTACTCCTATGAAAACACATGTTGATAATTAATGTTCATTCTTGTTTAATTGTTAAAATAAATTTTATATTAAATGAGTGGCAATGGCTAAGCATTTTGGAGTAGATCATAATCAATAAGATGAAAAAAAAAAGGTTAGGCAATTAGTTTGCAATCACTATTCTTTTTGGGGTCAACAAACCCATACAAGGAATGGTGATGAAGCACAACAAAGATCTTTTTGAGGACCTTGTGTTTTATATGCAAAGGTTATAGGCCTCTTTCAACATGTGAAAAAAATTGGTTGTGTTGGTTCATATTGTGCCAATTCCTTCATGTTGAGTTTCCTTCTCATTCTTTTCTTGTGGAACATGAACTTCCTGTAGTAGTCACAAAAACTATGGAATTTCATGTGCTACCACATTGGAGTTATTGTTTTTGTTGGTCCACAAATTTGCAGCTATTGTTTTTGCTAGTTTTGATATTTGGATGTTTAGAGGTGGCATTGACACATTTACTTTGGTCATTAATTATTTGAATAAAATTTGAACATGTTCTAAGCATGTTGTTATTGGGCTATTTGAAGTGCATGAAAAGCAACCATGCCATGGCTTTGCAATTTTAATCTTTGCTAAAAAAAAGGGTTAATTTGTCATGTGAAATTGCTTTTGTGAAATATGAAAACAATAACTTGGGAACCATGGTTATAATATTATGGTGAATAATTGATTGTGAACCATTCAATCTTTTGTGGGTTTATGAGGGTACTTGCTTTGAGTATGTGACGTTTAAAGCATGTTAATATGCAACAAACAATGATAATGTTTTTATGGGTCTAATTTTAGTGAATGTGAAAAATGCTCAAACTAGTTTGCAAAAAATAATTACTTGGATGAAAAAAATGAAAAAAATGAGGTAAAAATGAGAAAAGACATCCATTGAGAGTGGGATGTGACATTAAAAGCTGAAATTTTTAATCAAAACAAGGTTTGTGAATATAATTATAATGTTTGAAAAAACTTTGGAATTCAAGCAAGCCATATTGTTATGTTGTGGGAGGTACAAGACATTAACAATGCAATAGAAAGTCCTTAAGGTTCAAGTGTGGGCCATTGCATGAGTTGTCACTCATTGCTTGAATCTTGTGGTGACAACATATCTGATGAACTAATCTAAAGGTCATTGGTTATTATCACATGCCTTGATTACTCTAATTATCTTAATTGTGATTATGAAATTTAAAACAGATCCCTTGTTTATGGGAATGAAACATTTGACCTTTTTAATGTTGAGTTTCACTTGTTGAGTAGAAATATGTGATAAGGGGTTGTGAAGGTAATTAAACCCATTTTGGGACTTTTGAAAACCTTTAATTCCCATCAAGTTCACAATATGTTGGCCTCTATGTTGAATTCATATTTCAAATTTTTATAGGTTGTGAAAAGCTTAGTGAGCCATAGAAATGCAATCCAACTTATTATTGCATATGATGTGAAAAGATCATCCCCTTTTGATGACAATTTTTTGATTGACTAACTCTTATTGTCAAAGCATTTGTAGCACCATGTGATGGATCTATTGTTCAAGTTGAAGAAAATAATAACATGTTTGGTGTTGAAGCTTCCATGGAAAAATCTTCACAAATGCTTGTTATTGTAGAGTTCTATTTATTTAAGAGGTCAACTATCCCACAATTTATGTGTGTAGATCCTCTTGCTTTGGGGTGGACCCATGAAGGAAGTAAGTGAAAAATGGAAGGACATTCACTGAAGTAAGGTGGCCTTAGGAAATTCCGTGTAGGCTTTTACACTAGGCTTTAAGAAGTAGGCTGGGCTCCCATCCAGGGCGTGCGCTAAAGAGGAAGAGAAAAGGGGGGCTTTTTTATGGCAACCGAAAGCTCCGGTCAACGAAAGTAGAGAGATAAGCTCCTGTGTGGACAGAGTAACGCTAGAGGGGTCCACAACTGGTGGGGCGACCGACTAAGGGCAACGGGAGTAGCCTGTTGTGTTCGTCCCGCACCTCCTCCTCCGAGCGCTCCCTGCCTTCCGAAAGCCTTGATCTTCTGCATTTGGCGCTCGCGTCGAGCTCTTCTATTCTTTTTCCACAAAGTCCGTCCGCCAGGCTCTCTTCGAGAAGGACGACGAAGAGGGCGACGAAGAGGACGAAGGGTTCTTGTTTTCTTTGAGCGGCAGCAAAGAAGTTGTTTCCAAATCTGTCGAAATAATGGCTCCCATGGCCGCAGCTCTTGTACAGGTGCGCGGTAGTGCAGAGACCCAATCGTCTTGCTCTAAAAGTCTTCACTACACATCACAACCGTCCTGCTTTGTAATCTGAGTGTTGTTTTGGTTCAGTGTGCACGTTTCAATTAGGAGTTGCCGGATGCGCAGATTCATGTTTTCGATTGTGGATGTTGGCCACTGGGAGAAAGAACATCTGACATCTGTTGCCAGAAAGTCGTCTTTCGTGACATACCCTGAACAGATTTCTAAAAGCGTTTCTTAGCCGTGATGAGAGTTTTCCCTTAAACATTTTGCTGCTATACTGTGCTTTGTAGCGTTGGGCCGGTGCGATTGTCTGACTATTTTACCTTGTTAGTTAACTTGAATTTGAGTTCTCAAGTTATGGACGACTTATAGCTGGGAGTGTCAACATTTTGTGTACATATGCCCTCATGCTCTTATCAAATCGTTGGCTCATATGTTTCATGCTTCGCCTAGGTTTTCTCATCAATACAATGGCATTTACAAGGTTATTGTCTCTGAAGGGGAGGCACGCTTCACATCTCCTGACGTTTTCTGCTTTGCAGATTTGCAGACTACATGATTTCAACAAGTGAATAAGTTCATGTTTGGTGTCGCCTTGCTTGCTTTTTGTTTGTCTCTCGTGGAACTAATATAGTGCTAGAAATTGAAAGTTACGCAAATACAATTCTGGAGCATCTTATTCTAGTTGTTGTGTACACAGGGAAGTCCATGTGTACCTATGCATGCCACCTCACCGAGCTGCCTTTATTCCTCTCAAAGATGCAAGGTAATTAATTGACCAGAAGTGGCATACCTAGATCTTGTTCAACTTGGTGGGTTTTGATTGTTGTGCCTTAATATTATCAACTGTCTGGAATATCTCCCTCTTGATTTTGCACATCTCTCTACAAGTCATGTTTGTGATATGTAAAAATTTTGCACAACAATAGCTTATGGTCACCTGTGTCATCAAATACTTGAGAAACTGCAGATTGAGTTCCCCTAGTATAGTTTTGTGTCTCCATTGCAACTTGGCTTTTCAGTTGTGATTTTTTTTTTGGTTACTACTGCACATCTCCACTTTTTCATCTCTTTTGAAACAGGTAGCTTCAGTCCAGACATTCTCTGCAGAAGTAAACTCATTCTTCACAGGGCAGTCTCTCCAATTGATCACTGCTCCACCAAGGACATTTCAAAGGTCACAAACTGCTAGAGTTGTGGCCTACACAAAGGTTGCATCACTTCCACTGGAACTTGAGGCAGCTACAGAACCTCCATTAAACACATACAAGAACAAACAGCCTTACATTGGAACAATAAAATCTGTAGAGAGAATTGTTGGGCCCAATGCAACTGGTGAGACTTGCCACATTATCATCGACCATAATGGAGATGTGCCATATTGGGAAGGCCAGAGTTATGGCATCATACCTCCTGTAAGTTGCCAATCTCTAACGTTTCCTTGGGACACTCAGGTTTCAGCTCCATCTATTCAGAAGCGTGTGTCTAACTAATTTGATGCATATTTCGCAGGGTGAAAATCCCAAGAAACCTGGTACCCCAAACACTGTTCGCCTGTACTCGATTGCTTCTACCAGGTATGGAGATGAATTTGATGGGAAGACAGCCAGTCTTTGCGTCAGACGGGCAGTGTATTGGGATCCTGAGTTAGGAGCTGAAGACCCCGCAAAGAAGGGTATCTGCAGCAATTTCCTTTGTGACAGCAAGCCTGGAGATAAGGTTCAGATTACTGGTCAGTTCTTCCACATCTCCTATCATACTAATTACTGTCCTTTACTGGTGTCTTCATCATTCATGAGCATTCTGTTTCCTAGGGTTTCATTGTATTATGCTCTGCCCAATATTGCATAAAGATAAAAGAGTGGAAGGGCATGGGATATCTCACTGAAAAGGCTGTCCGATGCAGGCCCATCTGGCAAGGTGATGCTTTTACCTGAAGAGGATCATAATGCCACTCACATCATGGTGGCCACCGGCACGGGTATTGCTCCTTACAGAGGGTACTTGAGGAGAATGTTCTTGGAAGATGTGCCTAACTACAAATTTGGTGGCCTAGCTTGGCTTTTCTTGGGTGTGGCCAACACGGACAGTCTTCTTTATAATGATGAATTCCTGGGATACAAACAAAAGTTTCCCGACAACTTCAAATATGACATTGCATTGAGTCGTGAGCAGAAAAACCCAAGTGGTGGCAAAATGTACGTACAGGACAAAATTGAGGAGTACAGTGAGGAGATATTCACATTGCTTGACAAGGGAGCACACATCTACTTCTGTGGGTTGAGGGGCATGATGCCAGGCATCCAAGCCACCTTGACAAAAGTTGCAGAGTCAAGAGGAGAGAACTGGGAAACAAAGCTTGCAGCATTGAAAAAGAACAAGCAGTGGCATGTTGAGGTCTATTAAAATGTGCCGAGGTAGTGTGTTCTAGTCTTTCAAGCTCCCACAAATTCTTGCAGTTGGCTGCCAAGAGGAACCTAAAGTGCCTCCTAGTTTCTGCAACAAAGTTTGTCAGTTGTCTAGGAGCTGTGTAAACAGTTTTCTGCAAAAAGTTTACTGATGTATGAGCTGCCCCATATGACTAGGTTTAGTAGCCTGTTGTCATGTTCTTATTTGTCCAATTTCTTCCCTCTTCAAGGATTTGAAAGTAGGCTCCATCAGATATCTGGTTTGATGTGTATGAAGGCTATTGGCAAACAGACGGATATTATTTGAATTCTTACTGAAGATCACAACAGCTCCTTTCAATGTTCTGAGTACACCTTCTTGTGGCATTTCCCAAGTTTTAGTAGATATATGGACAAATCGTACTGAAAATTCTTGGCTAGGGTTACAGCAACAAACTAGTTTTCTAGGACCTTGGGAGTTGTGGTTTCAAAACCAGCCACAGCCAGATTAGGCAACTTGTGCAGAGGACTCTGCTAAGGGTGTGGAGAGTCTGGACATCCAGCTAAAAGATTAGAATCTTCACATTGACCTTATAACAGCCATTGCGAGTTTCCACCATCATAGGGCTATAGCTCTCAGAGCAAAGAGACTTGGTCAGGCTTGTTTGCCAGCCTTTGGGGGCATTCTTATCTCCTCAGCGGTTCACTCTGTAGAGAAAATAGGATCTCTAACATTGGCATTTGCTCAAGCTGAAGGAGCAAATCAGCAAAGAGAACAGAGTCTGTTTCTGTTATCCCCATGCTGGATACATGTGGCATTGACTTCTGGCAACTTCAGGCACTCAGTAAGATGCCTTCACATTATTGTATTTGAATTTTTCCATGTTTGTTACCAACACTAAAGGTTGACACAGAATGTATCATTGCCTGATACTTTGAGCATGGAGCTGTATGAACTGATTCTCACCCCTTGCTGCAGAGTGCTGTGCTCTCTGTGCCTAGAGTTCTGCACAGCTTTTGCCATTATAGCTCCCAACTTTATGGCTCTAGACAATGCAGTCAGATGATAGTTCCAGCTGAAGGAGGGGAAACTTTTCATTCATGTTTATGGCAACAATATAGTTACCTAATTGGAAGGCTTTTGAGCAGTGTTTTTTTCTTTCCTTTTTTTCAATTTTGTGATGTAGCAAGAGTGATGATCATCCAGAAGAAAATTTAGCCGAATTTGGCTATAAACCAAATATGAAAGCAGAAAAATGTAAAGATCCTTCTATATTCTTGGCTACTTATTGGAACCTTATTGTAAACAGCTTGGTGATTTCGATTTTTTCTTTGTCATAATCTGGTGGAAGTTGGGGCATTTTTTTCATGATAGTTAAATCATGACTTTAAATAGGTTAAATCAGGATTTGTAGGCCAAGATTGGGTGAAAATTCACCAAAAATAAAAATGCTGCACTTGACCAGTGTTTTTTATGGCAATTAATTACCAAAATTTGATCCAAAAATGTCACTTCTACTTTTACAAATGAAATGAGAGTAACAAAAGAAGCTGCAATTATTTGCTTTAAACGCTCCCATGACAAGGTTTAAGCCCATGAGTGTTAAACAGTTTTTCCCATTTTAAGAGAACCTTCAATCCTGGTTTTGGAATTGTAAAATTAGTTTGGAGGTTCTCTGGGTGTGAGTTTGAACTCAATTTGTTCAATTTTTAAACTCTTCAGTTTTGGTTCTGGCACATTTTTTTCAAATTCAAAAACTTTTGGTCCAATTCAAAGATCAGCTTTGATTTTGTGCACACACTACACACTCCCCCCTGCCAAAGATTGAACATGGGCACAAAGTTTTTACAACAAATTAAAATAGGGGTCTATAAGAGTATGAAGGTCAACAAGTAATTCAAATTAAAACTTAATAATTAAGCTCAACAAACTTATTAAAACTTTTCCAAAAAAATTCTACTTTCTTATCTGAAGATTCTTAGCATGTTTTCAATGATATTTTTTCATGGTTTTGGTTTTTGGTTTTCAATCTAACAAAAGATTAATTCCATACTCCAGTGTTTATGCTGATTTCAACAAAATGGGGTTAACTCGAGTCCAAGTCACAAGAACCTGAACTTGAAGCTCTGGCTTTTACTAGTGATGTGCAATTCTTCTTTTTTAAAAGAAAATCTCTAGTTTTAATTTTTCATTTTTTCTAAAAATTGAAGGTTCTTCATGTGTAGGTTTTGAGCTTGGATTTTCCCATTTCAAAACCTTACAATTTCAATTTTGACACATTTTTTCAAATTCAAGAACCTTCAGGCCTGGTTCAAACTGAGTTCTATTCCATGTAGACATTACACATTTCTCTAGGCTAGATATTGTATAAATTAAAAAAATTATATCAAATTCAAATTGGGGTTTATGTAAGTATGGAGCTTAACAACTAATAAAAATTAATATTCAATTCTGAAGTGGAGTCTACTTATCAATTTTTTTTGAAAAAAATCAACTTGTCTACTTAAAAAATTCTTTTTTTTTTGGAAGAGTGTTTTTTCACGATTCTGATTTCGGGTCTGGATGTAGCAAAAAAAAAACTAATCCCAATATTTAATTTTTGTGTTGGTTCCAACAAAAAGATGTGAACTCAAGTTCGAATCACAAAAACTTGACCTTGAACCCCTAATTTTAATGTTGAAAACTAGAAACCCTCATAACATTAGTTTTACCCGACAAATCAAATACCCTCACAACATTGAAAATGACCACATTGGATTGTCCATTATCTTCATTAACCTCTAAATGTCCAAAAACACATGCAAATAACATAATTCACATTGAACTACACAAATTTTTCAAGGTACCCACCTCTAGGATCTTGTGGCGCACAACATTTGCAAACTTCACACAAAAATTGAATGTAATCAAATGGTTCCATTGGAAGATGTGAGTATTGATCCACATACATTCATGATTGACTCACATGGGTATGGCTGAAAAGTGAAATTTTGACCTAGATTTTTATATGATATGAGAATTGGATATTTTTTAAGATTTTGGAAGACCCTTGAATTTACCTACTTCACAAAATGAGGACCTCAAAAGGTGCTAACCCCTTCCAGATATGAGCTTGCCAAACTTCTTATTTTGCAAACAAACATATGGAGCTTGAATCCTTTGGCCACATTGCCCATTATGAAGAAGATCCCTTGGGGAACCTATGATCTTGAATTGGACGAATTTCATTAGAATTTGGAGCTACTTGTAGGGCCCACTTAAAATCATCTGTCAACCAAAATTAGGTTGATTAGACCTTTAGGGGTTAATAGCCATATTCTTATATAAGTCAATTGTTTATTCACCATATACCTTTTGCACTAATGGTGCTATTTATTTAATTTTCTACTTATATGCACATTGTTGTTAAAGGATATATTTGATGCTATTAGAATAAGACTTAATACAACAACTTTATCCCATTATTGTCTTACTTAAAAGTACCTTCACAATTGGTGTTAAGGATTCTAGTGGTAAATCCACTAACACCAAGCTACCATCAAACAATTAATACATTGCAAATCTAGAGCTACTATCAACCATGATGGTAGTTAGCTTATAGGCTCCCATTCATATTTGTGATGGCAAGTACCTACTAATGGCTACATCTAACCCTAGACCATAACATATTTCTAAACATCATTCACGCTTGTAATGATAGTTTTTGTAGGTTGGGTATGCATGTATGTGTTGTTTCCTTTGGGTCAGCATTTAACAACACTTGTACTCACAACATCTACATCTTTGTCATGCTCCACAAGCTTTTCCATTTAGAGTGTGTTGAAGTCTTTGCCCTTGTGTTGCCAATCATCATGATCCTTATGATCTGAATGAAAGGAGAGAGAGCTGGTTCATCTTTGTTACAAGAAGAACAGGATTGGGAAGGTAATCGCAGGTGTGCTTTTCGACTTTATTTGCTACTCTCTATCCCTTTGATCTGAAGGAAAGTAGAGAACTGGAAGCACTTGGATTTTTTGGCCTCTACATATGTCGATCTTTGTTCTGTTTATGAGAGAGAGATCATGGCTTCTATATCATACCCTAATGTTGATTTGTAATTGTCAGGTTGAGTACTTTTGATGTTTTTCCTTGCGCCTGTGAACCTTAAGGTAGTAGCTCTGCAAGGCCACTTATTTTTATTAACTGAAATTTTAAAAATTCAATGCCAGTGGGGGTTCACTTGCCTTTCAGGATATAAAAGATCGAGGCCACTTTTGTGGGTTCAACTGTCTATGTTTTGAATTTCATCCAGCCATTTGGGGGGTGTCTTAGGGGTTCAAGAAGTGTTGAAAATATGCTATCATTGCATTACATAAACATAGAGTAAACAAGATCCAACTGTTTCACAATACTGTAGTACTTGGGTCAGGCCAGTTCAACACTCATTATATAATTTTCAGAAATGTTGAAATGTTCAATTTATTTTTTTAAGAAACATTCTTTCTGAAGGAAAATAAAGAATTTGATGGAGTATTTGTGAATATATCATTTGTTGAAATGGAATCCTCAAAATTAATTAATTATTCGACAAACATGTGTTGAAGTGACGAAGGTACTATGCTAGAGCTTTGCTACTACTAAAATGTTCATTTGTTTCTTGCTGCCAATTTCATCATGTTGGCTTGGGTTTTGCTCATGCATACAATGGGTCTCCAATGTTCAAAATTGTCACCATGAGGCACATGGACTGAGTAATGAAAAATCTCAATGCGGTTTCATCAAGAGTTGGCTATTGTTTGAAGAAATGGAATAGATTTTGGTGCATTTGAAAAAAATCTTTACAATCAGGTAAATATCTGACCCCCCAAATCTTGATCTCATGTGCTAATGATATCACCATGGTCATGACAAAAGCTTGTAACATGACACCCCTATGAAGCAACAAAAGCAAATCTCATGACAATCCAGAAATCTCCAGACTCACCATAATAAATGACTAAACAACTAGGAAAAACAAAAACACAGAAGAGTAGAACTAAAACTAAGTCTAATAATAAAACTGGCATTATGATTCTGAACAAACAAAATGTGAAGTCCATGTATTATATAGCATGTAAGAAATGCCACATTTTTTTTCCTAGATGGTAAGTACTTGTCTGATATGATCAATGTCTAATGTGTAGGGTAAAGCTCTATGGTGAGGGCATTCCCAAAATAAGGGGCTCATGACAAGGTGGGTAGCCAAGTCTGGCTTCGCATTTGGGGAATGTCCCCCACCCATGTGCTTTGCTAGACTATCTTGAACTTCAAGATATGTGGGTCACAAGTCATGAGTTGTAAGAGGGGGAGGGAGGGATATTCATGGACATAAAGGTGCCCTCCAAATACATTTGCAAGGCTTCAAAATTCCCAAAGATTAGCCTCTAACTTACAAAAACCAACAACTAAAAAGTCTGAACTTATGCCATATTACCTACTATTGAGGTGGATATCCAACAACAAGAAAGATTATTGCACAAGTATATATGATTGCATGAAAGCTAGAGACCATTAGACAAAGATCAAAACCAACCCAAGAAACTTAGAATTCCAAAAGTTGCTGAGAACCCACAATGAACTCCAATGCAGATGTTTGGTGCACAACAAATATATATGAGACAGAGAGCAAGAGAGAGAGTATATGACTATAGACTGACATTCTTGGCAAGACAATTGTTGGGACGTCGTGAAGTAGATTGCAAAACAGAAATGTACATATCATCAGAGTGTTATGCCAGCATATGAAATGACTTAATTGGTGGCATAAGCACAACATTCTCAGTCCATGTATGTCCTGACTTCTTCCCTCAATACTACTCACATAAACTGAAGGCTTTAAAACGAAAGGTTATGTACACCCTCAGTAGAACAACTCTGACTAGTAGTGATAATTGTACCAAAACAGTTCTCACTTTCTATCCCTCACCTAATTAATCAATCATGCATGCTTCAGAAAATTTCAGTGTGGAATGTGGCAGTGAACCTTAACCAACCTTCAGCACTAAATCCTTTTGGTGTCTCATGTCTCTACATGCCTAAATTGTTCTCACCCATGACATAGAAGTTTTGTATCATAGCCTAACAACATGAGGTTTCTCCTAATTCAAGCTCTGGATGTTCAACTGTAGCTTTACAGCAGTATGTACAGACCCAATTTCATTACTCGTTTTCTTCCTTCTCACTCTCATAAATTCATTTGCCAAAATAGTAAATGTTTCTACCCCTGAAAAATAGCATCTTGGGCACAACTTTGCAGCTGGTCTTGCAGATTTAGCTTGCAACCACGGATGCTACAATTACAATCTGTTGGAAAAACTGAACTATGGATTTTGTCCCCAATTAAATGGTTAATAACAACCATGGATTTGGAACAAATGCCTTGAGTGGAGTTCTTCACGGTGACATCTTTTTCTGTGCACTTATAAATCTGCTTTTGTAGTCACATAAATTTTCCAGAAGCCATTGAAATCAGTTTCCCAACTCTTATGATATCGAATTCCTCCATTTTTGAGGTGTGGCACCATCACAGTCTCTTCCTTGTTGGGGTGATGAAAAATTTGCATTCTACTCAGCTTTTTCCACCCAGATGACCATGGTGATGATGAGTGTGGTTTGGGTGGTTTCAAAAGCCTCTCAACCTGCCACAGTCCACCAGTTTCAGAACCAGAATAGTAGTATTTCCACAACTAGCAGAACCCACAAAACACCTGGATCAATTTCAGGAATTCCTTAGATCAAAGAAAAAAACAATTTCAGAACACCAACTTCAGGACTTGCTTAGAAAGAAAACACCAATTTCAGACATCATTATGGAGAATGACTTTCACGCATAGCTGGTTTACGGTTTAGGGTTCAGGATGAGTACTTGTTCATGTATGCCAGTATATTCTTTCTCAAGTTGTGTGCACTTGATTATCATTGCATCAAGGTCTTGTTGCAAGGCTTTGATGTCCTTCTGATTGACCTGCTCCTGTGCTGCTGAAGCTTCCACTTGCCGAGTCCCTGTCTGCAGTCCACAGTGGCTCTGGAGTTGTTGCCTTGAGCTTCTAGCCTTGATGAGGTATGCAATTTTGTCACTTTCACAACCTGGTTGGTAATTCCTGTGATAGCACCCCAGAGCTTCACTTGCTCACTAAATACTACCTGCAGTTTGGTAATGTCTCAGGTTTCAGTATATACCAAATGCTTGAAGGAACTTGATTGTTATGCAAGGTTTAGATCATGTGACTGCCTAGGATTCACATTCTGAAACCAGTTTCGTGAGCTTGGTTATTTGGAAAAGATTTGTACTTGGACAAACAGTACGGAGCAGGAGGTGGTCATTTTGAGCTGCATGCATCCATTGACAGTCTTTGGCAATCCAATACTCGACAAATTAGCTTCTTCCTCTCATGCTCTGTTAACCCTGGATGTGCCTGAAATCAATCACCCAGCACATTGCAACAAAAAGATTTCCACATGAAGCCCATGAATGCATTGTAACAAAAATATTCCATGCCCATGAAGCTGGCATTGCATCAGATACAAAGCTCAGACTCTGTTAACCCTCCAGGGATGTGCCTGAAATTATGATCACCCAGCACATTGCAACAAAATTTTCCATGACTGTGAACTTGGCATTGCATCAGATAAAGATGCAATGTCTGGGATCCTCCTGCACTTCATTTTATTGGTTTCTGTGGTAATCAAAAATATAGAAGGATGATTAAAGATTTTTACTTCATATGTGGTCTATAGCGAGATAATTTTGCTATATCTTCCTTGGGGATGATCACCACTTTTCTACATGTATCTTCCTGTCTATGATTGCCACTTTGTCTACATAGAAAAATTCATAAAAGAAGCACGGGTTGAGACTAAGAAAATCCAATAATGTGTTTCTAACAACAAATGCAGATGGCACTTGGCAATGTTTTTATATGATGTCATGTGGTGCTTTAATTAATAAGCTTGCATGCTGGCCTTTCAGACCTACCTCCACTAATAAGGTCATAATTTGTTCTTCAATAGTCAACTTTCAGATGGTCTTCAAATTATGAAGGGCACTTTTGAAGAGTCTTCAAACTGTGAAGGGCACTTTCAAGGTCATGTACTACTTGGTTCTTGTGTGGTCAACTTTCAAAGAGTCTTCAAATTGTGAAGGGAGCTTTTGTGTAGTCAACTTTTGAAGAGTCTTTAAATCATAATGTGACATTTCAATTGTGAAGTGTAGTTTGCAAATCAGTCTTTCATCAGTGAATTAAGGGCACATCAACCCTTCAACTTCAAGCCCTAGCTCCACAAATTCAAGGTATAGTATTTGAAAATAGTTTATGAATGTGTGCTCACAAGAGGGAAGTAGATATGAACATTCAAGTTATTGTCACTCAAGTTTTTGCATTCTAAACCTTGATTTTGTTTTTCTTTGTAGCTACAAGTTTGGAGATGCAAAAGAAGCTGCAATTGCACTTGGAGTGCCATCGGTGGGTGATAAGCATTCAAATGATTCATAAGGTTAAGGTTCACAAAACTTTCTAGTACTTCAGATTTTTTGATTGGCTCAAAAGAATTCACAATGGGCAAGGTTAAGGAATGGAGGCTTTTTAAAGTTGGGGTATTGTTACTATCACATCTAAAGCAAGTTGTCAATATAGTATTGGTCTTTTTGAAAGACTTTGTGTACTTAATCAAGATTGCCATGCAATCCAAAAACAAATATTTGATCATACCTTCAAAGTTGATTCGATTTGGGAAGAATGTCATGCATGTGGTGAAATATCAAAGGTCATATAGTGTCAAAATTGGTGGTGTACACGAGTGATCTTTGTGTCAAGAATCTATAATCTTTGATGAATTATACATATACAGTCAATAAATTCAAATGTTCCTACAAACATAATGTGAAATTTGAATGCGTGGATATCTAGAATGTCCAAGAATTGAAAATTTTCTTTTTCACATTCTACCAGATTAGTGAACCCAACAAGTTCTCCTTGAACCACATTGATGGTGATCGGTGAAAATGGACACATTTTTAAAGCAGAAGGAAACAAAGTGCACCATGAAGAGGAGATAGTGATAGTAGGTGGTGGTATTAAGGGCCTTTGTTTTGCCGTTGCTCTCCATAGGTATGATGTCATACCCTCTTCAAATAATTATCACGATTTGATGTTAATCTAACACCAATTTGAAATTATCATTGATAGAATGAAATGTGACCATGGGATTATTTTGTTATTATTGGAACAAAGTTGGGTTGAAGGTTGTTGTTTTAGAACAGTCAGACAAGTTACAGGTTGAAAGCACTACCATCCCTCTTTGGAACAATGCAATGAAAGTTATGGAGCTTTTTGACATTACTAACCAATTGAGGAACACATATGTCAACACAATGGGGTATGCTATATTCTCCCATATATGTAAAAATTGTTTTTATGTGGTTATTGGAAGTTCTTTTTTTTTAAAAATGATTTAAAACATGTTCAATTTCATTTTTTACAATTTCTCCCAACTATTTTTGCAAAGCTGAATATCTCAACTACCTTGAGAGACACTTGACAATAATGGATTTTTCTACTTGTGAAGGAGGGTAAATTGTTCCTACAAAACACCACTCCAAAGGAAAAAACATAGTTGCAAGAATGTAAATGACAATTCAAGTCCCTATCTTGAAAATGAAAAATGATGTTGATAATTTGGTAGTCATAACTTATTTAATTATGGGAGTGATAATTCATAGGTGCTCTCAAGTGATTAGTATCAAAAAATCAAAAACCTCACCAAATTTCATTGACCTAGATTTTCAAAATGGTTTTACCTACTCCGCCAAGGTTTGATTTAGATGTTCAAAATAATGTGAACAAGTATTTTTGTCCGAGCCAATGTTGTCAAGATGTTCATATTTTTTGTGCACATGTAATCCATCAAATGTGTCAAACTACTTTTGAAAAATGACACATGCATATTTGTAATCACTTTCCAAGGATATTAATTGCAAATTTTCATGAGTAACATGAACAGTTGCAAGGAAAGGTTTCAATATGTTAGAACAACAAAGGTTAATATGCATTTAGTTGGGGACATTGGAATGTGGATTGACGGGTTGTGGTTGGTTTCAATGGTGTGAATTCGATCATAGGATCTTGGTTAGGTCTCAAAAAGCCAAAGAGAATAGGACAACTTGGGACATGAGGAATGGTAGAGTTTCCCAATGGCCACAATTTTTCAAATTTATTTCACATGTTTTATGGCAAAAAAATTGCCATCGGCATTAATACAATGACCCAACCAAAGTGTTTTGGTTGGTGGTTGGAATCAATTGGTTTGAAGGTGAGGAATCTAACCCTTCCATCTAGCTTTTCATCCATGTACAAAGACATACACACATTTATTTATGAAGAACATAGTTGTGCAACAACTTGGTTATTATTTGTGACACCTTTTATCTCTTTAGGTTGGCAAAACAAAAAACCAAAGCAAATCAAACAAGAGGCCCTTCAATTCACCAAATACTTTCAAATACTAGAACTTGAATTGTGCATCAACAACACAACCTTCGAACATTTCACCAAAAACACTCTTTGACACATAATAAATGTGAAACCAACTTGTGAAACTCAAGTGGTTGGTAATGTCACAATTTGTGGTAATGCCTCTCACCCCACATCTCTAGCTCTTGCACATGGTGGATACATGGCATTAGAAGATGGCATCATCCTTGCAAGAAAACTTCATCAATCACTCAAACCGAGAAAAAACAAAATTTCCAAAGTGCTTGAACTTGAATGAATTCATGAAGCATTGTTGAACTTCCATCGAGAGAGGCACCCTAGGACCAATGTTTTCACATGCAAACTATAATGATAGGAGTCTTAATGAATGTTGACACATCAATAAAATGTTTTTTTTGAGATTGGTTTTTCATTCCTAGGGGTGTTCACATGGGAAATTATATGGAAGATGTTTTGTTTGATGTTAGAAAGTTACCCATTGATGAACCATGATCACATAATTTGGGGGATAGAAAATTGACAATGATATCTATTGCAAAACAAATTTCAAACTTGTTGGTTTCACCACCATTGAAAACTTATTCACAAGTGAATAAAAATAAGCTATAGATGTCATTATATCTTTCTAATGTTCTATAATAATATTTTTAATGTTAATTCTAGTGACGACGACACATCATAGTTAATTTAGATAAAGTGGCTTCAAGTTCAATAAGTCATTCTTTTGGATGACGATCCCATGTGGAAAATGCCTTTAAACACATGGGAAACCTTTTTATTCCCACATTTCAATTGTCACATGTGAAACTGAATGTTTTTTTCCTCCCAAGTGACACTAGCATATATTAAATTCTATCAAAGTTTAAGAGAAGCTAAATAATGAAATATGAACTTAACTACAACAACTTGATGAAGGGGTACAAGATGGAATCCTCACCACTCTCAAGCACCAAAGTTTGGTGATGGATTGGTTCCAAAAAAACCGAAGTTCGACATTGAATGTTGACAAAGCTTCCATTCACCAAAGTTCAATGTCAAATTTTGGTAATGTGTAGCACAAGTTCACCAAACTTTCACACCGAACTTTGATGGATGGAGCCATTTTCATCAAATAATTTTAGGGTGGAATGCATTTTACAAAATTTTCAAAGAGATTTGGTTCAAGAAATTTTCAAATAGAAGATGGGAAAAATGGGGAATTTAACTTATAATAGTAATGAAATCATCAATTTGTCCAAACTCTTCAAACCAATGTTCGAATTCTAGCTTTAATGCCAAGATGGAAATCCACAAAAGGTTGAGGACCTTTACATTGTTCTACAAGCTCATTGATGAATGTAACTTTATGGGAGGTGGAGCAGCCTATTTGCATGATTTTGGTGAAGCATCAACATTAAGCCTCAACTTTGGAACTTTGATAACTAAAAGCTTTTAACCTCCATAGTTCGTTGCTAAGCTTAGGAGGGCCAAGAACTTTTGTCTCTCAACACCCCAAAGTTTCATGCCAAACTTTGGAGCATCAAGAGGTTTTTTTCTTTTGATGCTCCAAAGTTCAACACCAAGCTACAAGGGGTGAAGTTCTTGGCGTTCCAAAGTTTGGCTCTAAAGTTTGGAATTGCAAAAGGTTTTTTTTCGCTTTGTGCTCCAAAGTTCGGTGCCATAAAAATGGCGACCAAAATAAAATCATTACTTTATAACAATTTTATGTTTTTTCGCTTTGTGCTCCAAAGCTCAGTGCCATAAAAATGGCGACCAAAATAAAATCATTACTTTTTAACAATTTTTTTTTTTGCTCAACGCTCCAAATTTGACACTGAACTTTAGAATGCCAAAAGTTTTTTTTTCTTTCGGTGCCCCAAAGCTTGGCATTAAGTTATGGATGGCCAAAAATTTTATGTTTTACACTCTAAACCCTGGTGTCAAACTATGGAGTGTTGAGCAAAAAAAAGGACTATTAAAAAATAACGACCTAATTTTGGTCACCATCTCTACAGTGTTAAATTTACCTTTGTTAGTTAGTGCGTAGTTTGCGCCCTTTTGGTGCACAAACGAACCACGGGCTAACATGGACTCACAAGACTCATCACAACCTGGACTTGGGGAAGCCACCACCTTCCCCCTTATAGTATACTCTGTGCTTGGCCACATGGCCAACACCCAAATGACATTTTGTCCAGGATTCCTAAGTTGTAGTCTCGAAATTCCTAAAATTGGGACTCCCGCAACTTTGGAGGCATATAACTTTGCGTGTAGACCTCCAATTGAGATGAGATCTAAAGCAAAGTTGTAGCTTTCATCAAGAGGTTTCCAACGGTATGTGGCACACCACATGTACATAAGGAAATCAAGGCGATTCCTGATTTTTAGTGGTTGGGAGTCAAATTGCCAATTTGATTTCCGGTCCTTCTTTTGGCCATAACTTGTGTTTTAAATGTCCAAATGGGTCATGCGAGCCCATTTCAGACATCTACGTTCCAAGAGCTTTCCAATGATATAAGGAACTTCTCAATTTAATGAGTTTTGAACCTTGCAATCACCCTCTAAAAATTCAGGAATCCATTGGGACTCCAACTCTCAAAGTGGGAGTTCATTTGGGAGTGTGGGGGTTCATTCCCTCACACTCTATTGCACTCCCGGGAGCATGAAATGTGACTTCAGGTTCACTCTTGGCTCGCACCTTCACAAGCCCTTGCCTTAGTTGTAAGCCCAAAATTAGATCTACAAAGTAGATTATTTTAATTGCCTTATAATTACTTCAAATAAATGAAAGGACAAGTATGCATATCTATGGACTACAAACAAATCTCCAACACAACAACATTTGGAATGCAACATGACAACAAATGTAGTCATAGCCTTATGAAAGACATTCACAAAATGTCAAAAAACTTGTTGTTTGAGTTCAAGGTCAAAACGTAAAGATGGTTTGCTTTGTAATTTCAGAAGTTAAAGTTTGCAAACTTGAATCACACTAAGCTCCTCCCAAGCCAGCTGCCTCCCTACCCGCCTGCCTACCTACCACAAAAATATATAGACATAGATTTTATAAAATAGTGATAATACCTAATCATTTTGATCCTCATTTCACATATTATCATATAACTTTTGTTACTATAATCTAACAAAACCACACATGTTAACTACATTCAAGAAACATTATTTTATAATTGTTGCAAATTTATAGAATACCTAAACTTCACAACAAGGCTGAAGCAATAAATTGGACCTTTACAAGAAGCCAAATGAACTACTAACCAATAACATTGCAGCAATTAATCAGACCTCTACAAGAAGCCCGACCAACTACTTGCCCCTAACCTCTACAAAAAGCCCGACCAACTACCCACCCCTGACCTCTACAAGAAACCCGACCAACTACCCGCCCCTGACCTCTACAAGAAGCTCGACTAACTATTTGCCATTGACTTCTACAAGAAGTTGGACCAACTATTGGCTAAAACCATTGTAACAATAAATCGGACCTTTACAAGAAGCCCAACCAACTACCCACTATTGACCTTTAGAAGAAATCGGACCAACTACTAGCCAACAACAATGCAGCAATAAGTTAGACCTCTACAAGAAGCTTGACCAATTGTTCATTGTTGACCTCTACAAGAACCCATACCAACTACTCATCATTGCCGTTGCAACAAAAAGGCAACAAATTCTAACCACTAAACAAATTGAAACATAAAAACAATAGAAAGAAAACTTACTAGAAACAACGCCCATCTCACTTCTTTTTCTTTTTCTCCTATTTTCCTCATCTTCACAACTCTATCCACTTGAATTTTGAATTGCTTGTAATAAAAAAACACACCTACAACTCCAAAAACGTCACCCCCAAACACCAGTTAGCTATATTCAACACACCACGATGACCATACACAAAACCTATTTATGATGTCACAAGACTCTAAAGCAAATTTGAAAAACAAACAACGGATGACTGTCACCTCTAACGATCTCCAAACCCTAACCTTAACACGAAACATAATTGTTATTATAGTTCGAAATTGGCTATTTTAATACCTAGTTGTCATTAGAATATGAAACCAATTGTTTTTGTGCAAACATCATTTGAGTGCAAACCAATGTGACAGTCCCTATCCCCTATAGGGGCACGACTTAACAAAGAGGATGGTTCTCACAACTTTGAATCAAAATTGAGTCATCAACTTGGCATGGACTCGCTAGGACTCACCAAAGCTCAAACTCCTACAAGATGCATCAATTTCCTTTATATAAATATATAACATTATTTGTTAAACTCTTGTGCTATTTAATATTGTAATTTCTTGGGATGATTATGATAATTTCATTTTCATCTCGACATATTAGGAAAGTATAACCTTATAAAAATGTTGGCAAATTACAAATGCAATTGATAAACTTGACACAATAGTGTGAAACATGTCCAATGAGTCAAACATGATTTTTGAGGGTTTACATGTCAAAACTTTGAAATTTCTACATTTTTACAACTTTGGGGCTTTAGCTCAAAGCAAAAGCTAACGACTTTTTTCATAATGAACTACCAACTTGACCATTAAGCTTTTGTTAGTGTCAAGGCTTGCATAGTTTGTAAGTCCTGAAAGCCCTCTGCCTGAAAACTATTATATCTCCCTTCCACAGCTCTCTTATTCTTGCCAGTTTTTGCAATAAATAACAACTTCTTTAATTGAAACTTTGAATTCTAATTAGAATACTTGTGAATCAATGAAAACCATTGTTAGACTTCGAGGTTCAAGAGTTGAGTTGAGTTTTTTTTGTTTTGTTTAGGTCTTCTTTTTAGCTTTTGAGTTCCCCTCTCCATTCCAAAACTTAACCAATATAAAATTAAAGCCTACTCTTAATGGCATGCATACAGAATTCATGATTATTAACATAACCTAAATCATTTTAGGATTGATACATTTATATTTTTCACTCTTAAACTCATCTCAATCATAGGCATTTGGCCATTATGATGAAGTCACCAAAACTTCTTAGTCAGATGCATGGAATTTACTAAAAACAAATTTGATGAGATCCTAGATTCAATGAGCAACTTCTCATGACTCACTTAATTGCAATACTATTAGTGAAAGCCTTTGCTACACCCAGAGTAATGCTGCATGCAGCTCTAATTTACAGCGATTTGCATTGAAAGTGGTATCATGTGAATCCTAACTCCATTTTGAATATCTTGATGTGAGACAATATAATTTGCTAGATCTGTAACTACTGGATGCTTCTGCACGCCACTACAAACCTTAGAGCAAGTTTCCGTTACTATTACAATTCTTCCCCATCCCACTGGATTTCACATGATTTTAATTGAATTTTCTTAGAGTGAGTAAATCTATGGGTCATTATCCTTTGCAGAAAACAATTGTTTCTTCCAATGCAATCAGTTTAGTATTATTAGATTCACAAGGTTGATGTGGTGATAAGCTCGCAAAATAGTTTTGATGAATCTGAAGTTAATCCCTTTAATTGTCTATTGCTGTAGGTGCAATGCAGGGAACTCTGGTCTTTGGTGTTTGTGGGTGATAAGTTGTTTGAGCTTGTTCAACATAATATACATATGCAAAGCTGATTTACAAGATACAAGATACCATCAACTATGGCTGTAAACTCCTCACTTTGTTTTGTAAGATTGCAAATTGATGCAAAATATCGGTTGCTTCCTGTATTGAGGTTCTTCACCCTCAAGCTTGAGGTGTTATTATTTCATCTTCCACCAAACCCGCAAAGTCTGCACTTGAGAACTCATTTACAAGAGAATGTATTTTTAATCCATGTACAAACTATTGGGTTTCCAATTAGTGTAAAAAAAGTAATGGGTTTCTAATTATTGTAAACCTTAAGAAAAGAGTGGGTTTTGATGTCTCCACTGTTTTTTCAAACTTTGATGCTGTCAAATTTGTGACCCCCAACTTCTTCATAAATTTTTCTTGCTTTCAACCATGCAAAATTGTTAGGTTCTAGCTCTGGCCCACACACAAGTTTATCAATCAAGAATGAAAATCCTTGATCAGGATAAGAGTGGGTTGGGTCACTGTACTACAAGCTGTTGGCACATATGACAAGCCTGTCGTCACCTACAGCTTTGTACCTAGTTAGAGTTGTTGGCAATTTGCAAATGATGTCATGTGTAGGTAAGGCCCTAGGAGTGGGGTATTCCCCAATTGAGAGACGGTTGCGAGAAGAGAGCTGATTGCAGGCCTGAATTTTGGGAATGTCCCACCCATGGCCTTAACTAATATAACACCCACAATATGCCCTAAAACCCATAGAGTAATAAATGTTACAAATTAAGAGGTGAACCCTTTTCTACACCCATTTACCATTATTTGAAAGTTCAATTAGAAATTTGGTCTAATTTTGCATCCATGAATGCATGGGATTACAAAACAAGCCATTGAATTTGAAGTTTACATTCTCACAAGTTTTTGTTGAGAAATTGCAGCCAAAAGCAAGCAAGGGATGAAGAGATAATGACGTTGAATAAACTGAATTTTGAGCTGATGTGAGATTTGACATTTGTTGCCCAAATTTGGTTCCAACGTTTCACTGGCCAAAAGAGGACTTTTAACATGACATTCATGCATGCATCATAGTTATGGCACTAAGGACTTCTTTCCATTAGACTCTTGTGATCACAAATTCTATTACCTTTGTTTCATCTAGTTGTGGTCATAGTCACCTTGAGACTCTACAGGTCAAGCATTGACCAAATGCAGCATAGTGTTCATTATGAAGTCCAATTGTGAATCACTATATGGTGACATCTATGATTTAAAAAATGGGAACATGTGTTCTTCATAGAGCATCTCCAGCTGTGCTCAGTATGCGACCCTGCAAAAATATCTCACATCTAAGTTTAGTTATTTACTTTTCTCCAACCCCATTAAAAAAAACCAAAAGTGGGACTGCAAATTGGTGGGAGAGTACTGATAGCAAACCATCAGAAAGAGAGAGCAGCAGTCAGATCATATTTGTTACTCTCTTCTCGCAGGTGCAAGCCTTTGCTGTGCCCTTTACCAGCCCCGGCAAACAATGAAAAAATGCAGGGCCAAAAGCATTTTGATTAGCTAAATTGGCATGTTTTGACTTTTCTTCATCCAATTTTAATGTGCAGATCACATGCCAAACACCACTAGGGATGCTCATAAGTTCTCAGAAAGTTCTTTACATATAAAATGTTCCTAGCATTCCTAACATTAGATTACTTACATTTCCAGCCCAATTGCAACTCTCCTCTAGAGAGTGCTTGTCCATGCAAAAGAAACAGGGCTCCATTTCAGTGGCTTTCATTAGGTTAAAGGCATCACACAGCAGCCTAATGAAAAGAGGCCACAACAATGACAAAGCTAAGTACTCCAAAATAATATTCAGGTCAAAAGGCGGCTTTCAAGTTTAAGTAAAAATGAAGAGTTGCAATTTCTAGAAGGTGAATGTGAGAACGTTGAAAAATATGCAGCAACTTCTTCACAGAGCAGTTATGGCCGGATCCCCGTGCTGGAATTGCCGGGTTAACTCATAAATGAGTTTTCAGAGTTAATCCCCAACTGGCAGGAAGCTACTCACCTGTAATTCCATTTGTCCTCATTAGTGAAAGTTGAGTGGCAGCAATTGAGTTCACAATGGAAGCCCAATGGATGCACTTTTGCACGCCTTCCAACCATTAATTCATATAGATACCGTATATTTTTGTCTTTTATGTCATTAGATGCATATTTTTCAGCTTTTAAAACTTCAGAATTTTTAGTATGGGAATTCCAAATTAGCTTGAGTCCAGGAGGTCCAGCCAAATCTATGAAAAAATGCTATAGATGTCCCTCTTGAATGTCAAGTCCAACTATGCTTTAAAATATAATGGCCAGGTTTCTAGGTATGACAAAGAGAAACTGAAGGCATTTTCATTGAACTTTCATTTGAAAAGGCCCAATGAATTTCATTCAATTTCAGGCCTCTTGAAACACTCCTAGGTCCAATTTTACAGAGTTAGAGTTTGAAGTGATGGATTTGACATGAGATTGGGTAGCAGCTGGTCATGTGGGTGAGCAGGCAGGCATAATACTTGCCAGGGGAGTAAAAGGGATTTGGCTATAAAACATGACTTGATAGAGTTTCCATACAAAGGTAGATGGCAAATTAAGAAGGTCAACATAAATTACAAGAAAACAATAATGTCTCTGAGAGTGACAAAATGGCTGACAACAGACTTGTGGACTTGGTGTACTTGATGTGTTGCAGACTCCAGGAGAAGGTATAGAAGAATGGACATTGCATTACTTAAAGAAATTGAAGAAAGGGAAACTGAAAAAACTGAGATAATAATTAGGGGACAACGTTACTCCCATGACTCCACAAAATCTCCGTGCATTCAGTCTGTCAGTTCAGTCAGTTGCCAGCTTTCTCAAGGCAAGAAGAACTGGGTGGGTTGGGTTTTTGCAGAGAATCCTTCCTCTTGTGGGGGCCATTGAAGTTGTAAAACCCACTTTTATATGCAACGCTTTCTACATGGGCCTTTGGTCCCCTAAACTTATTGGACACTGAAATTACATTGATCCTTATTGATTGATTGCTTGATTGATTGTACTACTTGTGGGTTTTGCGGGGGGATGTCTAGCAAGCAGCTTGTTGATTATTGTGTTTGCACTGTGTGCTACAAGTAGGTTCCTGGTTAACCCGCCCCTTCGAGTGAGCCAGCACTAGGCACCTACTCTTGGTACTAGACTATTATGATCAATTGTGCAAAGTCTTTTGGGTTGCTTCAAAGCATGATATATGTACTAGTAGTGGCCTGGATTCTGGAAGATGTTAAATCAGCCACATCTTTCTTCCCTAACTGTTTTCAGCCACATCACTTTGGGAGGTTAGGGCAAGGTCATGTAGAATACAAACAGGTATAGGATTGAAATTATATATTTTTATTACATAGTTATACACAATTTTATTTTTATTTGCACAAATATTTATTCACTTATTTATTTTCTATGTATAAAAATATTATGTCATATTCGTGCTTCTATCATGGATTTTACACATTCATAAATTATATTAAAATATTTGAAGAGTAAATACTCAATTCCTTTTACAAATTTTATTCTACAAAACTTTTTACTCTTCCAACAAGTTGTTTTCATCAAATGAAGGTGTTACTAAATATTTCAAACACCCATTTATATACCAAACGAAAGGAAATTTAAAAAGTTATAAAAAAAAATTTACACATCACATGATTCACCATGTGATTCAATATGCACATTAGTTTGTAACATAACTTTTTTAACGAGTTATCATTTTTGAATCATGCACATTCATATGTGTAAATATTTTCTTAATGAATTATCATGTTTGAATCATGCACATTAATTGAAGCCATGATTAATTGATGATGACTTGTCAAATCATTATTGAATTATAAAACCCTATCACTTAATAAGTCACCAAAGTTAACCTCTAAATAATTACATAAATAACAACCTATTGACATAAAAAATTGACCCTTAGATAATTACATAAGTAGCAAGCTATTAACATCAAATTATATCACATCTAAACAAAACAAACACTTATTTTAATATACACCCATAATCCCAACCCCTATCATTTAGCATGGGTCAAAAATGGTCATTGATAATGTAAAAAATGGAAATTTCTAAAAGCCACTAAGATTATTGAACATGTAGTTCAAAAGGTTACTATAATTTTTTTGGGGAATGGGTGGTGTGGGCAAGGGGGGTGAAGATTTTTTATTCCTTCCTTTGGGAAAGGGTGAAAGAAGTAACCATGTCATTAAGGTGAACGTAATCACCCCAATGAAGTGAATGATAGTTGACTAATGAAACACCCACCTCATTGCTATTTCAATGAATTGAATGGTGGGTGACGAAATTATATGTAGAAACTTTTCATCAAATGAATCATTGCCTTCCCCCATACACTTCAATTTGTCCCATATTATTTAAGCCTTCAACTTGCATATATATAATTTGTAAAAAGGGGAAAAAAGGGAGTGATGGTAGGCCAAAAGGGTGCTTCGCTTGGGGATTACCTTTTAGTTCCATCAAAATTGGTGAATGACCAATCAATGTGGTTCTTTCCCAAAAAAAAAAACATATTTGTAGCTTTGGGAATGAGAGTGATTAGTCCTTGATTAATAATTTATGAAACATTTTTTGCTTGTAGCATTGTTAAAAATGTTTTTAAAATTGAAATGGAAATGGCATATTATTTTTAAAGAAATTGAATCAGTAGCCCATCATGTGTAAGGGCCTTGCCTTGCAATAAAGCAATTATGAAAGTGGTTCCACTTCCTTGCACCTCATGAACTTGTGGCAAAGCCTTGACAATTGGTCTAATATTTCCAAACTATTAAAATCATCACCCATGATCCAATGTGTGGTGTCAATGTTGTGATCCAAGATGGCTTGCTAGATTAAAACTCTTTTGTTGGATGGTTGGGCTCCTACACATTTACAATTGTTGTAATTTATGTGTTCATAGTTTTTAAAATAACAAATTGGGCCTTATCATTCATTATGATTCCATGGTGTGTCATTAATTGCATTAAAGAAGGGCCAATGAAATTGTAATGCTTATGCCCAATCACAAGGATTTGTTCAATCAAGTTTTGTATTTAAAAAATCAAGCACCATTGATTCCTCTAATGTAAAAACTTTTGTGAAACTTCTATGGATATTTTTCAAAAATATTTATGATTTTTCTTGAAAACTTCTTTTCATAATTTATTGTTCACAACATTACCACCTTGTTAAGGGGTGAAATTGTGGCCTTCAATCATTACCATTTTACCCTTACTTTATTACAGCTATTCACATCATAAGTAAGGAGTCATATAAATAACAAATGAAGAAGGCAAGGATCCACTATCCAAGGACAAACCTACCATCTTGTGAGTAGGCTAATACAACAAGGTAGGGGAGGAAGGTAAAGAAAGGCAACATGGGAAAATAGTAGCATCCAAAAGTGGCTACTCTCCAATGGTGTGTAGTACCTTCAATGCCTCTAATGGATATTACCCTATTGGGATCTATAGACCTTCTATAAATATTGTTCCACCTCCACCATGCATGCAGGTCCTTTATTAGTTTTGCTTGTCATTTGTAGCACCTTAAGAAGTATCCCCCCTTCTCATTACTATCTACAACACTCGACATTCCCTCATAACCAAATGCTTACCACTTGCAAAATCACCTTTAGGTTTTCAAGTGGCTACGTGCTAATATTCTCCCTCTATTTTTTTCCCTTAGATATTGGTTGCTACCTTCATGTGGCAACCAATACCTTATTTTTCTAGAGGCTACCAAATGGTATGTTTTGTTGCTAATTGTTCTAAAAGAAATGTAGTAATAACATCTTAAGGGATCAGTCTACTTACAATTTCAAACTACTCTACCTTCCACATTTTTTAATAAAATGAAAATACAACAAAAAAAACCATCAAGTCTTTCAACCATCTTTCCATTATAATCACACACAATTGCAAATTCATTACTCACACACTTTTCCATGAATTATCCATCTCTTTTCCTCAACTACCACAAATTTTTGATGCCATAAAAGTTCCCCCCACACTTCTTTTAATCCTCCTTCACAAAATCACACAAGGCCCACATTGAACCCTAGAAATAGGGCTTTTATTTTAATCCCTTCTTCGAAATCTCTTAGATGATTAGGTGGATTACCCCCCAACCACTCATTAACATGAATTACTGAATCCCACTAGCTTCACCCCTTGGATAAGGAACAATAAGTCTACCATTAATAAATATTAGTTACTAAGACGCCTTTTGTACTAATTAGTCTAAAAATTTCTACCCGTTAACACACCTTTTTATTGACATCTTTCATGGGAGTGGTGAAGATGAATCATAATTGGAGGAAATCAAAGATGCGTGACATAGTTTCTGTGACATAAAACGATTGTTGTTTTTGAAATAGAACATTCAATGGTTCTCGCAACCAACAATAATGATTGACACCTTCAACCAAAGCCCAAACAAAAATAGTTACATTTTCATTCATAGAATGTTCTTTAATATGGCTTCTAGATAGTTTTCATGGGTAGGTTCAATTTCAAGGATGATCAACAAACAACGAATGTTATGAATCTTTTGGCATCTCCATGGTTTAAGCATTTGTTAGGAGTTTAGTTTAACTGCTTAATTAAGTCACAATTAATATTCTAATAAGTTGGTTTAGTATAGTTAACTATTTTTTAGTTTGGAATTAGTTCAAGTGTGAACATGGTTCAAATTATTTTGATGTTTGAGTAAATTAGCTCAAATTTTGTAATCTCAAATCAATTTTGGTGATTTGAGATTTAAAAACATAATGTGTTTATGCTTTGCAAGTTTTTTTTTCATGTTTATACAATATTTCATGGTACATGATGTTTTTGTTGTTGGTTCTATGTTTTGAACTTGAATTCATGTGTTGTTTTAGTTGAGTTATTGTTGGTTTGAACATGGCATATCAATTTGGGTTTGCTTTGTTATGTGATTGCATGTTTGATGACAGCAATGGTCAAGTAGGCCTTGACATAAAAACACATGACACGCAAAGCACTCCTAAAAACTTCCTAGCGTATTTTGAAAGGCATATTATATCCATGAATTTCCTTCGTAGATTAAAGGAGGCATATGATACCTACTCCTTGAGAGTGGGAGGAATCTTAGACTTGTAAGGAGTGAGAGATATTTTAGAGGTAGCTATGAGATAGCTTTCACTCTTAATGAGTAGGAGTAAGAACCCCTCCCCCACCTCTCCTCATATACCTTCTGATCTACCTATGTTTGAGTTCATGATGACATTTGGCTTGTTTACAATGATGGTTGAAGCCCTGGGGTGTGGAATATTTCCAAAATGTAGAGCCAAACTTGACTATGGCCTTGTCGTAGGCCACTTATGTTGGGAGCATCCTAACTCTTGTGCTTTACCCGACAAATGACATTGGGGATTTCCAATGGATGATGGTATGTTGATAACTGTTGTGTTGGTTCACAAAGGCCTCAGTTTCCAACACGGTTTTTCAAATCCCCTAATAAAAAGAAGTCTGTGAGTTCTGGATTCCCAGTTTTGTTCATGAGCCAACTGCCTATTCCTCCAAAGGAACAAGGGGGTGTCAGATATTTGGGAGTTGCTCAGTTGTAAAGATTTTGAACAATAAAAAGAAAGCAAAGTAGCAAACCATTAACCCTACTAGTAAAACCTGAACAGCAGTTTAAACTGATGCAAATTGTGGGACCCACTGGTGATGTCTAAGTGCTCCATAAGCCAGAAATGTTTTTTTTTTTTTTTTTTTTTTGGGGGGGGGGGGGGGTTTTTTTTTTTTTTTT
>Ga0116227_10004569_pt1 | contig 29936 bp, 25 predicted proteins | sample S1TSphgellanicum_FD_89693 | JGI IMG/M metagenome (GOLD analysis project Ga0116227, IMG submission 89693) | Host-associated microbial communities from peat moss isolated from Minnesota, USA - S1T2_Fb - Sphagnum magellanicum MG | ecosystem: Host-associated > Plants > Peat moss > Unclassified... | reverse complement strand
GAATACATCGCCGCCAGCGTCAGGCTGGTGCCGCTGTCGATGGTCCAGAGCAGCTTGCTGCGCACGCCACCATATTCGCCCTTATACGCGTCCTGACCGGTGGTCAGGTTCTTGCCCCAACCCTTGCCCTGATGGTTGTAATTGCCCGAAACATCGATCGCCAGATTGTCCGTGATGCCGGTGGTGGCATAGAGACCGGCGGTCACCGTGTCATAATTGCCATAACCGATCTGGGCCTTGAGATTGGTATCGGCGGAGGGGGCAGGGGTGATGATCTGGATCAGGCCGCCGCTGGCGTTGCGCCCGAACAGCGTGCCTTGCGGGCCTTTCAGGATCTCGATCCGCTGGATGTTGTTGAAGGCGAACAGCGAGGCGGTGGGCGAGGGCTGATAGACGCCATCGATATAGACCGCATTGGCCGATTCATCCGCGCCCGATCCCGTGCCGCCCACGCCGCGAATGGCGATGGAGGCGCCGCCCAGCCCGGTCGAGACATGCACCGCCGGCGCCAGCGCCGTCAGGTCCGAGGTGGAGGCGACACCGAGCTGGCTGAGCCGTTCCGCGCTGGCGGCGGTGACCGCGATGGGCACTTTCTGCATGCTCTCGCTGCGGCGCTGGGCGGTGACGATGATGTCGGCGACACCCGCTGCCGGCGGGGCGGCGCCTTGCGCCTGTGCCGTGGAGGCAAGGCTGATGGCCAGCGCAGAGGCGCAACTGAGGCCTAAAGCTCGATGGATGGTGATCTGCACGCGTTTCTCCCTTTCCCCGGCCTGTTCTGTGCTGGCTTGTGGGGGCATTGGTGGATATGGATATCAGAGCCGGTGCGCGGTGCTCCGGCCGAAGGTTGGGAACATGGGATGCGGCGCCCAGCCGACCTGCGCGTCGATCACCACCGATGTATCGGCGGCAAGGGCGCGAGCCATCACCGCATCAAGGTCTGCCAATCGTTCCAAGCGCTCGCCATGGCAGCCGAAGGCGCGGGCAATGGCGGCGTAATCGGTGCCCTCAAGATCGGTGCCGATCTCGAAGCCATGTTTGCGCTGGGCAGCGCGGATCACGCCCCAGCTGGCGTTGTTGTGGATGATGGTGATGACCTTCAGCCCATAGCGCCGCGCGGTGTCCAACTCCTGCAGGGTGAAGCCGAAGGCGCCGTCACCCGTCAGGCAGAAGACGCGCCGCTCGGGATGGGCGCGCGCCATGGCCAGAGCTGCGGGCAGGCCGAAACCGAGATGCGACATGCCGGGCTCGTGAAAGCGGGTGCGGGCGGCCAGCGCGGGGGTGAACTCATTGCTCCAGAAGCTGGTGTGGCCGCCATCGAAGGTGACCAGATCGTCGGGGCCGATATGGCGCGCAATGCCCTGCGCCAGAGCGCCGGGATGCAACCGGCCCTCGATGGTGTTCAGGTCGATGGCAGCGCGATAGGCATCGCGGCTTGCCACCAGCCCCGGTAGCCAGCCGGGCGAGGGGGAGAGTGTGATCCCCTCCAGCGCCTGCAGCAATGCATCGATGGCAAGGCCGGCATCGCTGGTCAGCCCGATGGTCAGCGGCAGGGTTTGACCCAGAGCAGCCGGATCGATGTCGATCTGCACCAGCTTGCGGTCGGGCCGGTCATCCCATTTGGGCGGCCCATCGACCCACATGAAGGAGGAGAAGCGGCAGCCGAAAGCCAGCACCAGATCGGCCTGCTGCAAGGCCTCGACCACGGCATCGCCACCGACAAAGCCGCCCTGACCCAGACATTGCGGATGATCCTGAGGGATGACGCCCAGACCCATCTGCGTCGTAACGCCCGGGCAGCCGATCCTGTCCAGCAGAGCGACAAGGCGGGCGCAGGCCTCTGGCCCCGACCGGGCCACGCCGCCGCCTGCCACGATCAGGGGGCGTTTGGCCTTGCGCAGCAGATCGACCACCTGCGCCACATTCTGCGCATGAGGAGCGGGCGGGCGGCCCATAAAGCGCGCCATGGGCGCATCCAGCTCGGCGCGGCTGTAGCGATAGGTGTCGCCCAGAATCTCGGCGGGAATGTCGAGATGCACCGGGCCGGGGCGCCCGCTCAGCGCTTCGCGCAAGGCACGGTGGACCAGTTCGGGCAGCCGCTCGCCGCGGGTGACGCGCGCATTCCATGTGGTGAGGTGGCGGTACAGCGCCTCATTGTCCGTGGAGCTGAAGCCGCCGCGATGCGGATGCATGATAGCGGAAGGGTTGCTGGAGGTGATCGCCAGCACCGGCAGATGATTGGCCCATGCGCCGCCCAGCGCGCTCAGCAGATTGAGCCCGCCCGGCCCGGTTTCCCCCAGACACAGCGCGATCCGCCCCGTAGAGGCGGCGATGCCGCAGGCCATGAAAGCTGCGCTGGCCTCATGGCGAACTCCGGTGAAGCGCATGTCTCCGCGCTCGGAAAGGGCCTTGAACAGCGGGGACAGCTTGCCGCTGGCCAGACCGAAGACATCGCGGATGCCCAGATGATGCAGCATATGCACCAGGGCCTGGGCGCCGGTCATGGAAACATGGGTGAGGTCGTCGTGATCCGGCATGAGGCGCTTTCGATGTCTGGGCGCGAAGGGGGCAGGAGCAAGGGCAGCCTGATTTCATCCTGTCGCCGGGAGGAATTAGCTGGAGAAATGATATCCAATCAAATCGTATAAGTTGCATGGTATATAAATATGAGTGATATCTCCGTGCGCACCACCGCCTTTGCGAGGAAGCCATGATCGACCCGCGCCACCTCACCCATCTGCTGGCAATTCATGAACAGGGCTCGCTCAGCCTTGCCGGGCAGGTTCTCAACCTGTCGCAACCGGCTCTTTCGAACAGCATCGCCGTTCTGGAGCAGCGTCTGGGCGCGCCCGTGCTGATCCGCAATGCGCGCGGGGCGGTCGTCAATGACTTGGGAGCTGCCTTGGTCAGGCGGGCGCGAGAAATCCGCTCCGTGCTCGATCATGCTGATCAGGAGGCGGCGTTGCTGCGCCGGGGACGGATCGGTCCGCTGGCGGTCGGGGTGACCCCCAGTCTGGTGGAGCAGTTCATTCCCGATGTCCTGGCGGTATTGTTGGCCGATCTGCCGCAACTGTCGATTTCGGTGATCGAGGGGTTGGACGGCCCGCTGGATGCGGCGCTGATCGCGGGCGAGCTGGATGTTGTGGTCGCCTCGGTCGGGCAACCCAATGCTTCGCCCGACATTGCCGAGGAGTTGCTGATCTCAGACCCGTTTCTGCTGGCCGTTCATGAGAACTCTCCACTGATTGCCCGCCAACATTTGAAGCTCTCCGAGACATTGGATGAGCTGTGGGTGGTGCCGCGTCCGGGAGGCTCCGCTTTTGCTCACGCACAGGCCATGTTCCTGAACGCCGGGGTTGACTGGCCCAAGCGCACCTTGTCGACCAATTCGGTTGCGCTCACGCATCGGCTGGTTGCCAGAATCGAGGCTGTCGCGCTCGTCAACCGCGTTACGGCGCGCGGCTGGTTGGCGCCTGTCCGCACCATTCCTGTCGCCGAGGCCGGGCACCGCAAGATTGGATTGCGACGGCGGCGAACCAGCGAGGCGTCCCCCTCAGTGCAGGCCTTCGCACAAATTGCCGCGCAGGTGTTGCAGGGCCAGGCTATGGGCGGATGAAAGTTTAATGGGCGCCGCCGGGACGAGGGTGTATTCGAGCCTGCGCGACTGGCCAAGACCTACGGAATAGGGCTTTCCACAGCCTTGTTTAGTGTTGAGGCCGTAAACGCCAGGGCTGTTCTGTTGTATACAGAGATGGCCCGGTTAGCCTGAACATTTGACCCCGGATAAGTGGATCGTTTGCGGTGATCGATCACCGGTTGCGCCCGTTCATCGCGGCGACCGCGTCCAGAAAACCCTGCGGATCATCGAGCCGGAACTCCCCGCTGATCCGTAGCGATCCCATCGCCGGGTCCTTGAGGCGCAGGGGCTGGGCCAGGTAGCGGTTATACTGGGCGACAATCTGCGCCACCGGCACATCATCGGCGCTGATCATGCCCGACTGCCATAGCGTCTGGCGCCCGGCATCCAGCGTGGCGACGGTCTGCTGCTCATGGCTCAGCCTGAGCTGGTTGCCGGGGTTCAGATCTGTTGAGAGGCCCGCGCGGATCACCCGCACCTTGCCCTCCACCAGCGTGACGGTGGTGGTTTCGCCCGCCTGCCCGATCTCGAAATGGGTGCCGATATCGCTCACGACCATATCGCCCACCTTTACCGCGAAGGGATGGGCCTCGTCATGATGGACGTTGAAAAAGGCCCGCCCATAATCGAGCCGCGCCAGCCGCCCGTCATGGCTGACATGCAGCTGCGTATGGCTGTCGAGCGTGATGCGCGTGCCATCAGCCAGATCGACATCGCGCGGCAAGCTCTGGCCATTGGCGATCACCTGTCCATCATCCACCGGGGCCGCAGGCTGGGCCGGGCGCCAGATCAGCCCCAGCGCCACCACCGCCACCAGCGTGGCGGCCAGAGAGGCCATCACCGGCACACGCCAGCGCGAGGGCGCCGCCGATTCCTCCGGATCCTGCGCCTCAAGCCGGGCCAGCGCCTGCTCCCGCATCGCCTTGACCGCCGGATGCTCCGCCACGCCGTCCAGATCGTGCCAGACCTCGCTCACCTGCTTGAAGGCAGCGGCATCCGCGGGCGTGTCTGTGGCTGAGGCGTCAGCCCCCGGCGCGGCAGCAAAGCGCGCAATGGCACGGTCCTGCGGGCCCTCCTGCTGCGGGTCGGAAGGGGTCACGCCTTTTCGTCCATCAGCAGCTTGAGTGCCTTCATGATGTGCTTTTCGACCGCACTCACCGAGATGTTCATCCTCATTGCAATCTCGCCATAGCCGATGTTCTCGAAACGGTGGAGGACGAATATGTCACGCGTGCGTTCGGGCATGTCGCCCAGGCGCGCAACGATCCTCTCCACCGCCTCTTCCCCCATCAGGACGCGTTCGGGCGTGATCCACTCAACGGGATGATGAAAATCCTCCAAAGTTTCGTGCCGGGTCTCCTGCCGGGTCGCGGCGCGGCGGGCGCGATCGGTCAGCACGCTTTGCGCGGTCTGGAACAGATAGGCGGGAATGTTGTCGATCTCACCGCTGGCCAGATGGCGATGGCTGCGCAGCCAGACATCCTGCACCGCATCGTCCACATCGACCGGATTGCGCAGCCGCCGCCCGAAAAACGCGCGCAAAGCCGTCATCTGGCGCTCGAAACCGCTGGCTATGATGCTTCCTGTCGCCACCCCGTCCCCCCGAGGCCCTCCGTCGATTGCCTGCTGTTCAGGCCTTTTAGCTTTTGGCACTGTTAGCCGCCCATGCGTTTTTTGACCACCAGATCCTTTTTGCTGCGCGGTATGCTTGCCGCGACGATGATTGGTGGGGTTGGTTTGCAGGCGCATCCCGCGCTGGCCGGGGGGCAGGCGGTCCAGATCGATGGCGGCTCTCTGGCCGATGCCCTGAGGCATATCGCGCGCGAGACGCAGACCACGATCCTGTTCACCCCGGCGCTGGTGGCCGGGCGAAACGCCGGGCGCCAGCAGCTGAAAGGCGATGCCCTTCCCATGCTGCATCGCCTGCTGGCGGGCACCGGGCTGCGGGTGCGGATCATCAGCGCCCATGCCCTGTTGATCGAGGCCGCGCCCTTGCGCCCGCCGCATCCCCCTGTCCAACCCTTGCCGCCTGCCACCATCGCTTCGGGCGATATCATGGTGACAGCCATGCGCCGCCCCACGCGCCTTGCCGACACACCGGTCAGCATGATCGCGGTAACCGGCGACGAGCTGGAGCGCAGTCGCGCCACCGGCATGCAGGCGCTGGCCACACTGGCCCCCAGCCTTACCCTGACGGCGATGGGAGCGGGGATGAACCGCCTGTCGCTGCGCGGTGTCTATGCCGCCGGGGAGCCGACGGTGGGCCTCTATTACGGCACTGTGCCAGTGGCCGGGCCCGGCGGTTCCACCACCGATCCCGGTCTAATGACGCCCGATCTGATGCTGGTGGACATCGATCGCGTCGAGGTGCTGCGCGGACCGCAGGGCACGCTGTTCGGCACCAATTCGCTGGCGGGCACGGTGCGCATCCTGTTCAAGACGCCCGATCTGGCCAAGCGGGAGGGCGTGGTGACGGCCTCCACCGCGCTGACCGAGGGCGGCGGCCCCGGCGGGTCCCTGACGGCGGTGGCCAACATCCCCTTGCTGCCCGACAGGCTGGCTCTGCGCGCCGTGGCATGGTATGAAACCAGAGGCGGGGTGATCGACAACCCCGGCCTCGGCCGCTCCAACATCGACCGTCAGACGCGCAGCGGCGGTCGGCTGGCCCTGCGCTGGCAGGCCGCACCGCAATGGCGGCTCGATCTGACGGGGGCCTATCAGGCGGGGCGCATCGCGGATGCTGCCAATGCCACGGTGGGCGCCGGGCTGGACCAGTCTTTGGCGCAGGCCCGCATCCCCTTCACCGACCGCCTGTGGCTGGGCAGCGCGGAGGTGAACGGCACGATCGGGGGGCTTCAGCTCAATCTGTCGCTGGCGCATTTCGATTGGGCGCCGGATCGCTGGCTGGATTTCTCGGCTTCGGAAAACAGCCATCGCGGGGATGCGGTGGCTTGCGCCGCGTGGGTGCGTCAGGGCTCCTGTTCCGCGCAGGACATGGGGGCCTTCGCCTCTTATGTCGACAGCCAGACACCCGCCGTGCTGGAGCAGCCCTTCACCGTGCGGGTGAACAGTGCGGAGATGCGCCTTTCGGGCAGCGGGCGGCTGACATGGCTGGTCGGCGCCTTTCTGAGCCGTCGCCATGATGCGGGCAGCAGCACCGCTCTGCCGGTCGATCCGGACAGCGGGCTGGTGGTGGAAGGAACGCTGCCCACCGCCACGCGCAGCTTTGAAACCAGTCTCGATGAATTCGCTCTGTTTGGCGATGGCAGTTGGCACGTTCGGCCTTGGCTGACGCTCTCGGCAGGCGGCCGCTATTTCGATTATCGGCGGCAGGCTGCTGGATTTGTGGCGATCCCTAACCCCATCACCGGGCCTTTCGCCGCCACCTCCTTTCAGGAGACCTACCGCGCCGATGGGGCGGTGGGCCGCGCAAGGATCGAGCTGCGCCCCCATCAGCGCCTGCTGATCTTTGGTCAGATATCGAGCGGCTTTCGCCCCGGTGGGATCAATGTGGTGCCGGGGCTCGATCCGGCGGTGGCAGCCTATCGCGATGACCGCCTGACCAGCTGGGAAGGGGGAGGGCGGCTGCGCCTTCATGGCGACAGGCTGCGCATCGATGTCGCGGCCTATCGCCAGCTGTGGTCGCGGATGCAATATGCGGCCACCACCACGGATGGTGCCTATTCCTTCATCACCAACATCGGCAGCGCGCGGATCGATGGCGGCGAGATTTCGCTCAACTGGCAACCGGGGCGGCATCTGCTGGCGCGGCTGGATGCCACGCTGACCGATGCGCGGCTGGCCAGCGATCAGGTCAATGCCATCGCCGTCACGCCGGGCAAGCGCGGCGACCGGCTGCCCAATGTGGCGCCGCTGGCCGCCAGTTTCGAGCTGGCCTATGATCATGCCGTGGCGCGCGATCTGGTGCTGCTGGCCTCGCTGAACGCCCATTACGCCGGGCGTTCCTATGACAGTTTTCGCGGCAGCGCGGATGGCCCGCGGCAGGCGATGGGGAACAATGCCACGCTGGATGTGGATCTGGGCCTGCGCCGGGGGCCATCGCAGATCGATCTCTTCGTGCAAAATCTGGCCGACAGCCGCGCCATCATCTGGATTGGTCGCGGGTTGAGCACGGACTCGCTGCAACGCGCCCGACCGCGCAGCATCGGGCTGTCTCTGCGTCACACTTTCTGACGCTTCCGGGGCTTTTATAAAAATCTGCAAAAAATGTGTCGCGGGCGGTGAGGGGCTTTTGCGCGCCCGCGTCATGGGTCCGGGCGGCCGGGGAAGGATGCCGCCACGGAAGGGATGACCGACAGGTTAGGTGACAAAAGACATAGGGGACCCCATCGTGACAAGAACAGCTTCTCGCCTTGCGCGCCTGATGCGCGGCGGCATGACGGGCGCAGGCCTGCTGAGCGGCGCCATGCTGCTGAGTGCCTCGGCCAGCGCGCAGGATACCACACCGCCTGCGGGCGATGCGCAGCCCGCCTCGGTCCCCGGTGATATCGTGGTGACGGCGCTGCATCGCGCCTCCACGGTGCAGACCACGCCGCTCAGCATTGCCGCGCTTTCGGGCGATACGCTGGCCAAGACCGGGGCAACCCAGCTGGCCGACTATTTCCGTCAGGTGCCCAACCTCAACGTCACCTCGGCGCAGGGCGGCTCGAGCCGCATCAGCATTCGCGGCGTGAATGCGGCGGGTGAGGCCACCGTGGGCCTCTATTATGATGAAACGCCGGTCACCGGCCCTTCGGGCACCACGCAGGATTCGGGCGGTGTCGCTGCTGACATGAACCTCTTCGATGTGGAGCGCGTGGAAGTGCTGCGCGGGCCTCAGGGCACGCTCTATGGTTCAAGCTCAATGGCGGGAACGCTGCGCATCATCTTCAACAAGCCGAATTCCAAAAAATATGAGGCCGCCACCGAAGAGCAGGTGTCCACGACTGCCCATGGCTCGATGGGGTATTTCGTCAAGGGCATGGTCAATGCGCCGATCATCAGCGACAAACTGGCCGTGCGCATGGTCGGCTATTACGAGAAGCGCCCCGGCTGGATCGACAATGTGCTGTTCGGCACGAAGAATATCAATGACAGCTCCAATTGGGGCGTGCGCGGGCTGATCGGCTATACGCCGGATGACAAGACCACGATCACCGGCACCGTCTCCTATCAGAAGTCCAGCGCCAAGGATCAGCAGGGCTGGTATCCTTCCGTGGGTCTCTATCAGACCAATTCGCCCACGCAGCTGCCCTTTGACAGCAAGATGCAGCTCTACAATCTGAAGGGCGATCGCGCTCTGGGCTTTGCCACGCTGACGGCGACGGCCAGCTATTACAAATATCAGTTCCTGCGCGCCTATGACTTCACCCCCAGCACGCAGGCCTATGCCAATTCCACCGCCGCTTGCCCGACTTACTACGGCCAGTCGACCGCCTGCACCGCCGCGCAGTTCAGCGCCTATCGCAGCAATGGCCTCGCCCAGCTTCCGGCCATCGGCTATCAGCCCGCCTATGTGCGCTCGCAGAATTACGAGGTCCGCCTCGCTTCTGACGACCATATGCCTGCATGGCTGCAATGGACGGTGGGTGCCTATTACGAAAAGCGCCACGACCATATCGACAGCCAGACCGTCAGCGCCGATCCCGCGACAGGTGCGGTCTATCAACCGCTGCGCTATTTCTCCTATCGCTATGTCGAGACCGATGAGCGGCAGGTCGCCGGTTTCGGCGAGGTATCGCTCAAGCCGTTGCCCGGCCTGACGGTCACGGGCGGCGCGCGCTACTACGATTATCAGAAGACCACCAGCGGCCAGTCCTATCTGGGCAGCGTCTACACCGGAAGCATCGCCGCGCCCTACACCGCCGTGCAGGCCTCGGCCAATGGCTGGCTGGAAAAGGCCAACATCAGCTACAGGTTCACACCGCGCATTATGGCCTATGCCACGGCCTCCAAGGGGTTCCGTCCGGGCGGGGCGAACAACATTCCGGTGCTGCCCGCCAATCTTCTGGCCTACCGGGCCGACAGCCTGTGGAATTATGAGGTCGGCCTGAAATCCAGCTGGCTGGACAATCGCCTGATCGTCAATGGCGCGATCTTCGATGTCGAATGGAGCAATATGCAGACCGCGGCACGCACCGCCGACGGGCTCTATTCCTTCCTGACCAATGCGGGCAAGGCACGCATTCGCGGTGGTGAGGTGGACATTACCGTCAAGCCGATGCGCGGCATCACGCTGACCGGCGCTGCGGGTTATTCCGATGCCCGCCTGACGCAGGACCAGTCCAATGCGGCGGTGCTGGTGACGGCCTCCACCGGCAAGGCGGGCGATCTAATCCCCAACACGCCAGCCTGGACCGCGTCGTCCTCGGCCTCCTATGACTGGGCGATCAGTTCGGCGTTGAACGGCATGATCCGGGCCGACTTTGCCTATACCGGCGCAATGCAGTCGACCTTCCGCGTCACCGACCCCTATTACACCGCCTATGGCAATTACGCGACGGTGAACCTGCGCGCCGGTGTCGAGAAGGATCGCTGGGGCGTCTACATCTTCTGCCAGAATGTGGGGGACAAGGTCGGCAATGTCGGCGTCAGCAATGGTTATGGCTACACCGGCCTCACCTATTCGATCCAGCCCCGCACGGTGGGCATCAATCTTCATGTCAGCATTTAAGGATGACTTCCATGCGTAAGACCATGCTTCTGCTTGCTGCCGCTCTGGTGGCTTCGCCCGCCTGTGCCCAAAATGCATCGGCGCCCTTCGATGCGGCCGCCGCCAAGGCCCGCATCGATGCCAGCCTCGACAAGAACTATCCCGAGCTGGATGCGCTCTACAAGGACATCCACAGCCACCCCGAAGTCGGCTTTCAGGAGGAGCGCACCGCTGCCCTGCTTGCCGCGAAAATGCGCAAGCTGGGCTTCACCGTCACCGAGCATGTCGGTAAGACCGGCGTGGTGGCGATCTACCGGAACGGCCCCGGCCCTGTGGTGATGGTGCGCACCGAACTCGATGCGCTGCCGATGGAGGAAAAGACCAGCCTGCCCTATGCCAGCAAGGCGCAGCAGACGGTCGATGGCAAGCTGACCTACACCGATCACGCCTGCGGCCATGACAGCCATATGGCCTGGTGGGTGGGCACGGCTCAGGCGTTGCTGGCAATGAAAGACCAGTGGCACGGCACGCTGATGTTCATCGGCCAGCCTGCCGAGGAGATCATTTCCGGCGCCAAGGCCATGCTGGACGATGGGCTTTTTACGAAATTCCCCAAGCCCGATTACGCCTTTGCCGCCCATGTCGGCCCGACGCCGCTGGGTGAGGTTTCGGTGAAACAAGGCGTGGTGACCTCGGCCTCGGACACGCTGGCGGTGACTTTCCATGGCGTGGGTGCGCATGGCTCGATGCCCGACAAGAGCGTCGATCCCGTGGTGATGGGCGCGCGTTTCGTGGAGGATATCCAGACCGTCATCAGCCGCCAGAAAGACCCGCAGAAGTTCGGCGTTGTGACGGTGGGGGCCTTTCAGGCGGGCACGGTGGCCAACATCATTCCCGATCATGCCGATCTGCAACTCTCGCTGCGGTCCTTCGATCCGGATGTGCGCAAGCTGCTGAACGAGGGCGTGGCGACCACGGCCAAGGCAGTGGCGGATATGTCGCATGCCGCTGCGCCCGATGTGGTGCATAAATATGGCACGGCCTCGGTGCTGAACGACGATGCGTTAGCGGCGAAGGCGGCAGGCGTGCTGGGCGCGGCGATGGGCGCGGGCAAGGTCAAGCTGGAGCCCGCCACCAAGCCGGGCGGCACGGGGAGCGAGGATTATTCCGAATTCGTCGCGGCAGGCGTGACGAAATCGGTGTTCTTCGGCGTGGGAGGCACCGACCCCAAGATGATCGAGGCTTACAAGGCGCAAGGCAAGCCGCTGCCGGTGAACCACTCGCCGTTCTTCGCGCCGGTGCCCGAACCGGCCATCCGTGCCGGGACTGAAACGCTGGCTCTGGCGGTGCTGATGGTGACGGCCAAGCCCTGAACTGTGAGGCGGGCTTCCAGCATCCTGGAAGCCCGCTGCTTCAGGTCCGGGCGGCAGGTTTTGACACGGTCCATTTGAGAAACTTGGCGGGTTTTCAATGGCGTTGTCGGCGGTTTCCCCTCGAGATTTGCATGAATGAACGGGCGCTTTCAGCGCCAAGCAATAGGTGTCTGAAAGACCGCTTTTTCAGCGGTCTCTTCTTGCGCCTTCTTGGCAGGCGGAAGAAGTCTCGTGGCAGAAAATGACAGAAGATCGGCATTTGTGCCGCGCGACATCCGACCGAGAAGTGCGCCGTCTGTATCTTCAGGATCTCGCCATGCCTGGCCAAGATCCTGAACTTGCGCGAGGCGCCGAACGTGTCCGAGACAAAGTCCATCGACCAGCACGCGCCTGGGACCAGCGGCACGGGCATCGGCGTGCGGCTGCCACGCGCCCGTTTCCGCCCACGCCCGCGGCGAACCGATAACCTTTCCTCCCGATACAGCCGGTAGAGCTTCTTGTGGTTCTTGGATCTCCCTGGCGTTCCAGCATGATGCCGATCCGGAGAAAGCCAAAGCGACGCGACGCGGCGCTGGCCTGCGACCTCACGCATCGCAGTCCGGATGGCTCCGTGGTCCGGCGGGCGTTCGCGCCGGACCGTCTTGGGATCGACACCGATCAGTACACAAGCCCGGCGCTGGGAAATCGGATAAAGTCCCAGCACCTTGAGCACCGCGTCTCGCCGCAAACCTGGTGTCGTCAGACTTTTCCCAACAAATCCTTGAGGATCACATTGTCGAGCATGCTGTCGGCCAGCAACCGCTTGAGCTTGCCATTCTCCTCCTCAAGCTGGCGGAGCCGGCGGGCATCGGACACTTCCATCCCGCCATACTTGCCCTTCAGCTTGTAAAACGTCGCCGTGCTCAGCCCGTGCTTCCGGCAAATCTCGACCGTCGGCAGCCCGGACTCCTGCTCCTTGATCATCCCGATGATCTGCGCCTCGGTAAAACGGCTCTTCCTCATGCGTCTGCTCCTTCTCGTGGACAGACTCTACATCAGAACGAGGGATCTTTCGGGGGGCAGGTCACGCTCCGGATCGGAACCGGAAGGGCACGTGCTGTGTGCCGATCGGTTCAGGACGGCCGGCTTGCCGGCGACAGCCTTGCCCTGCACGGTCTTGGGCGCGGCGCCCTCGGTTGGCTCCATGCCTTCCAGGCCCTCATCCTCGGGGTCATACTTGCCCGAGAGCACGAGACGCATGCGGTCGCGGTCGATGGCGTTTTCCCAGCGGGCCACCGCGATGCAGGCCACCGCGTTGCCGATCATGTTGGTGATCGCCCGCGCCTCGGACATGAAGCGGTCCACGCCAAGCAGCAGTGCCAGACCGGCGACCGGTAGGGTATGGGTGGAGGACAGGGTCGCCGCCAGCGTGATGAAGCCCGCGCCGGTGACCGCAGCCGCGCCCTTGGAGGTGAGCAGCAACACGGCCAGCAGGCCAAGCTGCTGTTCGAGCGAGAGATGGATGTTGGTGGCGTCGCTGATGAACAGCGCGGCCATCGTCAGATAGATGGCGATGCCATCGAGGTTGAAGGAATAGCCCGTGGGCACCACCAGACCGACCACCGGCTTGGAAACGCCCAGCTTCTCTAGCTTGGTGATGAGGCGCGGCAAGGCGCTTTCCGAGGTCGAGGTGCCGAGCACCAGAATGATCTCGTCCTTGATGTAGACCAGCAGGCGCCACAGGCTGAAGCCGACGAAGCGCGAGATCCCGCCCAGAACGATGAATACGAAGGCCAGGCAGGTCACATAGAAGCAGAGCATCATCGTGCCCAGCTGCTGAAGCGAGCCGATGCCATACTGGCCGATGGTGAATGCCATGGCGCCAAACGCCCCGATGGGCGCGAAATACATGATGATGCTCAGGATGCCGAAGAACATCTTCTGCATCTCGTCGAGCAGCTTGACGATCGGGCCGTCGTCCTGACCGGTGCCCGCCAGCACCAAGCCCGAGAGGATCGCGACGACCAGCACCTGAAGGATTTCACCGCCCGCGATGGCCCCGGCAAAGGTGTTGGGGATCATGTGGGTGACGAAGTCGAGCATCTGCATCTTCTCGCCGCTCGTCACATAGCTGGAGACCGACGAGCTATCGAGCGTGGCGGGATCAACATTTAACCCGTCGCCGGGCTTGACGATGTTGCCCACGACGAGGCCCAAGGCGAGCGCCACAGTCGACATCACCTCGAAATAGAGCAGTGCCTTGAGGCCGACCCGGCCCACCTCGCGCATGTTGCCCATTTTCGCAATGCCCGTGACCACCGTGGCGAACACGATCGGTGCGATCATCATCTTTATGAGCTTGATAAAGATGTCACCGAGCGGCTTGAGTGCGGCGCCTACGCCGGGGTAGAAATACCCAAGGGCCACACCACAGGCAACGCTCACCAGCACCTGGAAATAGAGCTTGCGATAGACCGGCACCTTTGCCGATCCTGGGCCATTTCGCTGACAATCCATCTCTAGACCTTTTATCATTTGCATTCGGCAGGCCGCGAAAACCGCCGCCCTTTATGTGCCCGCGTGGTGCCTGGCAGGCCAATGCGCGTTGCTGATCAATTCATGCAAACGAGCGCGAGGGGGCCCGCCCTCAGAAGCGCGAGCTGATCCATCCGGCGAGGAAATCGGAGCTGGCATAGCCCGCGCGGGACAGCGCGGGCCCGGCGATCAAATGCTCGTAACGCCCCACCACCGAGACTCGCGGCGTGACTGTCCACACCACCTGGCCGCGCAGCGAATCGGCGATCCGGCTTGCGCTGTATTTTTCGGTGCCGGCAAAGGCATTGCCATTGGCGCGATAGACCGCGTCGGTCGTGCTGGCGCGCCAGGCCCGCTGATATTCCAGCGTCATCCGCACGCTCTTACGCGGTATCACCGTTACATTGGGGGCAAAGGCAATGAGGTTGGTCGGGGTCAGGAACAGCTGATAGCTGTAATAGACATTGTTGCCAAAGGGCGCGAAAGCGGTGTGCAGGGGACCGTTGCCATAGGATCCGCCGCCGCTGGCGTAATCGGCGTGAAAGCCGACCAGTGGCGCGCCCTTGCCCGCGCCCGTCCGCCAGGACTGGGCGAAAAACGCCTGCCAGGCGCTCAGATCGCGGCTGTTGTAGTGCCCCGCCTGGTAATTGACTGTCCAGTCGACCGTCAGCCGCCCCGACTCGCCCCACAGCCGCGCGCCATAATACATGCGCTCTTCCAGGGCGGTGGTCGGCCCCCATTTGGCGACATTGTTGCGCATGCGCCAAACGAAGGGGTCGAGGTAGAGCCTGGAGTCCCCAAAGGCCCTGGTCGGGATAACAACGCCCGCCGTCACACCGCTGAAGCGTCGGTCGCGGTCGATGTGGTCGTCGCCCGTGCCTCCCGCGCTATAGGTTGTCATGTAGAAATCGAAGATGTCGGCGCGGAATTTGGCGCCACGCGCCCAGCCGCGCACGCCGTTCAGCACGATCTGGATCGTGTTGTTGTCGCGCTGCGAGGTCAGCAGGTTGCTGCCATCTGTGAAGGTCTGCCGCCCGAGGCGCGCGCCCACATCGATGCCCTCCACCTTGGCGCGGGCCTCCACGAAGGACTGGAGCACGATCAGGTCGTTGCGGTTGGTGGTCACCGGCACGCCGATGTTGACGCCCGAAATCCCGCCATGGGCCAGCTCGCCATAGGCCCGGAAATGCGAGCCGATGTGCAGATCGGCCCCGCCCACGATGCGGTTGATGTCCTGGCGCTGCAAGGGCTGCTCGCGCAGATCGGGATTGGTGATCTGGTTGACGCGCAGCCTCAATTCGCCCGAAAGGGTGATATAGATGTCTCCGGCACGGTCAAACGGCAGATATTTCAGGCGGTCGAGCGGATCGTCGCGCCGCCTGGGGTCGCGCATCGATCGCCAGTCCTCGGCCCAGCGTGAAAGGTTAAATCCGCCCACCGTTGTCCCATCCCCTGCCGCTTGCGCGGGATAGGCGGTCACCGCCAGCTCGGCGGGATTATGGCCGTAGCGGTCCTCGCCGGGTGAGGGGGACTGATCCGCCCTTATTGGTGAGGCAATCAGCAAGGCGAGAAGCGCCGACCCTACAAAAATAGTGCAATCCAACGATCGCTTGGTCACCTTCATTGTTCTCTCCCCATCCGCGTCCGGGTCGGGAAGTCGTCAATTGGTGACCGTTCCCCGCCCGTCGTGTTGGAGCGAGGGTTAGAGGCAGCGCCGGCGCCCCGGCCAATGCCGGTTTCCGATCAATTGATGCAAGGGACGGCGCGTCGGCACACCGCGAGGGACAGGATCGGCGCGCCCGACGCGCAGCCTATTCCGGCGCCTGAAGGCGCTTCCAGAAGGCCTCGACGGCCTCTCCGCGCCGCTGCCTGGGACGAAACAGCCGGATCGCGATCGGCACGACCCAACCGCTCCGGCCTTGACCAGACGCCCCGAGGCCAGTTCGAGCGCGCAAAGGCTCAACGGGGCCCAGGCAATGCCTTTGCCGTCGCGCGCCATCCTGAGCAGCACGCTTGCCAGGTGCGAACGGAAGACCCCGCGCAGCTTGGCACCACCCCGCTCAATAACCTGCGACGCCGCCAGGATTCGCCCCATGCCCGAGCGCTCGTCGAACTCGAGATAGGGCAGCAACTCGCCATTCTTCGCCGGGAGGGGAAAGAGCGGCGCTCCGTCACTGTCCGGCACGCATACGGGAATGAGTTGATCCTCGCCCAACGGCACGGAACGGAAGCCCCCCTCATCCAGCTTGTGCTGCGCGGAAGGATGATGGTGGCACAGCAGCATGTCAGCGCTGCCCTCGAGCATGATGCGCTCGCAGGCGACCATATGGTCCGCGATGAGGCTAATCGGGCCCAACTCACTCTCGTCCTCGAAACCGCGCAGCCAGTCGGGGAAGAACGTCACCGACAAGGCATGGGTCGAGGCGAATCGCAGCGTGGTGGTTTGCGCCGCGCTCACCGCCCGGGCCTCGTCGCGACCAAGCGCCAGACGCCGCACCAGATCCTCGGCCACATCTCGGAACGCCGCCCCCGCCGGGGTGAGCGCAATGCGGTGGGTGTCGCGGTCGATCAGCGTGGCATCTACCCATTCCTCCAGCACCTTGATCCGGCGACTGAAGGCTGGCTGGCTCAGATTGCGGGCCTGCGCCGCCCGCGAGAAGTTGCCTTCCTCGGCAAGCTTGATGAAGTCTTCCAGCCAAGCAATATCCATCACTCTTCGTCCACTGCATAGATTGATCTGCAACCGGCATTGGCCGAGACCGCGCGCCGCGCGCTAACCCCCGCTCGACACATAGAGAGGAATCCGCGCGATGGCATCTGCGCTCACGCTTTACGACAAAATCATCGACAAGCATCGCGTCATGTCGCTCGGCGACGGCGCGCAGGGTCCCGGCGAGCGCCTGCTGCTGTACATCGACCGCACAGTGCTCAACGAATACACCAGCCCGCAAGCCTTCAGCAGCCTGCGCGAGGCCAAGCGCAAGGCTTGGCGGCCCCAGGCCGCGCTCGGCGTCGTCGATCACGTCAACTCGACCGCGCCAAACCGCACAAATGCGGTGGAAGATCCCGGCGCGCAGGGCCAGATCGACTATTTCGCGCGCAATGGTCGTGATTTCGGTATCGAGATGTTCGATGTGCTCAGCCCCCAGCAGGGCATCGAGCATGTTGTGCTGCCCGAGCTGGGCTGGGTGCTGCCGGGCATGGTCATCGCCGCCGGCGACAGCCATACCACCACCTATGGCGCTTTCGGTGTAGTGGGCTTCGGCATCGGCACCTCCGACATCGAGCATCTGCTCGCGACGCAGACGCTGCCCTATACGCGGCTCAAGCGCATGCGCGCACGCTTTGAAGGGCCGCTGTCCATCGGCGTGACCGCCAAGGACCTCATCATGGCGCTGATCCGCGAGATCGGCGCGGATGGCGCCGCCGGCCATGCGCTGGAATTTGCGGGTGAAGCGATTGACGCCCTGGAGGTGGAAGGCCGCATGACCATCTGCAACATGGCGGTCGAATGCGGCGCGCGAGTCGCGCTGATGGCCCCCGACGAGAAAGTCTTCGCCCATATCGCCGGCCGCCAGCGCAGCCCATCCGCCGCGCTGCTCGAGCAAGCGCGGCAGGCTTGGGCTGGGCTGGGCACCGACGAGGGTGCAGTCTTCGAGCGCGAAGTGGTGATTCAAGCAGCGCAGATCGCCCCCATGGTCAGCTGGGGCACCAGCCCCGATCAGGCCGGCACGATCGAAGACAGCGTGCCCGATCCGCAGGCGGTCGCCGCGAACAAGCAGGCCGACACTGCCCGCGCGCTGGCCTATATGGGTCTAGAGCCGGGCACCCTGCTTTCCGACATCAGAATCGACCGCGCCTTCATCGGTTCGTGCACCAACGCCCGCCTGTCGGACCTGCGCGACGCGGCCCGCGTGCTGTGCGGGCGCCGCGTGGCGCCGTGGGTGCGCGCCATGATCTCGCCGGGCAGCAGCACCGTGAGGCGCGAGGCCGAGGCCGAGGGGCTCGACCGCGTGTTTCTGGAGGCCGGCTTTGAATGGCGCCAGTCGGGCTGCTCGATGTGCCTGGCGATGAACGATGACATGCTCGCCCCCGGCGAGCGCTGCGCCTCGAGTACGAACCGCAATTTCGAGGGAAGGCAGGGCACCGGCGGACGCACTCATCTGATGAGCCCCGCTATGGTTGCCGCCGCCGCCGTGGCCGGGCATCTGACCGATGTGCGCGCCCTTGAACTCCTGGAGGCTTGAAGATGGAAAAATTTCTGAGCGTCACGGGCATGGCCTGCCCGATCGCAACCGCCAATGTCGACACCGACGTCATCATGCCCAAGCAGTTTCTCAAGGGCATCGACCGTTCCGGTCTGGCGCGCGGCCTGTTCCACGATCTACGCTTCACAGAGAGCGGCGAGCCGCGCGGGGATTTCATCCTCAACCGGCCCGCGACGCGTGATAGTCGCTTCCTGGTGGTGGGCCCCAACTTCGGCTGCGGCTCCTCGCGCGAACATGCGGTGTGGGGCATGCTGCAATATGGCATCCGCGCGATCATCGGCACCTCTTTCGCGGGGATATTCGCCGACAATGCCGCGAACAACGGCCTGCTGCTGGTGGCGCTTTCGCCCAAGGACGTCGTCGCCCTGTTCGAGGCCGTCGGCTCCGAGGGACGCGAGATCCGCGTCGATCTCGAGGCGCAGACGATCGTGGCCGGCGGGCTGTCGATCGCCTTCCCGATCGAGGCCGACCGCCGCAACGCGTTGCTCGACGGGCTTGACCGCATCGGCGGCACGCTGCGCCATGCCGAGAAGATCCGCGCCTTCGAGCAGGATTATCTCCAGGCCAATCCCTGGCTGGGCGAAAGGATCGAGGCATGAAGGAAGTCGCCGGTCACCCCGAGATCCTGTCGGGTTTCACTTGGTTCGATGTCGACGCCAATGGCGTGCGGATACGCGCCGCCACGGCGGGTACGGGGCCTGCCCTGCTGCTGCTGCATGGGCATCCCCAGACGCATCTCACCTGGCACAAGGTCGCCCCCGAGCTTGCCAAGCGCTTCACCGTGGTCGTCACCGACCTGCGCGGCTATGGCGACAGCGAGAAGCTGGAAGGCGGCGAGGGCCATGTCAATTACTCCAAGCTCGCGATGGCGGCCGACCAGGTCGCGGTGATGAAGGCGTTTGGCCATGAGCGTTTCGCGGTGGTGGGTCATGATCGCGGTGGACGCGTCGCGCACCGTATGGCGCTCGACTTTCCCGAGGCGGTCACCCGCCTGGCCCTGCTCGACATCGCCCCTACCGCGACGATGTACGCGCGCACCGACATGGAATTCGCGCGGCGCTACTTCTGGTGGTTCTTCCTGATCCAGCCCTTTCCTCTGCCCGAGCGCCTGATCGAGGCCGATCCGGTGTTCTTCCTCAACAAGCACATCGCCGGGCAGATCAAGATCGAGGGCGCCTCCGATCCGCGCGTGCTCGCCGAATATCACCGCTGCTATGCCGATCCGGCCACGCGCCATGCGATCTGCGAGGATTACCGCGCCGCCGCGACGATCGACCTTGAGCACGACGCCGCCGACAGCGACAAAAGGGTACAGGCGCCGCTGATGGCGCTGTGGGGCGGTCGCGGCACGGTGGGTGCGCTCTATGACGTGCTGGAGACCTGGCGGGAGAAGGCGCTGGATGTGTGCGGCTACCCCATCGATTGCGGTCATAGTCCGCAGGAAGAGGCGCCCGAGGCGCTGCTAGAGGCGCTCACTTCCTTCCTGGGCGACGCAGCAGAGGGCGGGGAGCGATCAAGGCGCCGAGCAAGTGGGGCCGACAGACGTCTCCCAACCCGGTTGGCGGGGAACGCTGGGTGACGAGGTAATGCAGACCCTCACAAGTCCATCCGTCATCCCTCACCGGGGCTGCACCGAGTATTTCTTCAGCCGAAGGATACTCTCATCACAGAAAGCTACCCCTCGTCTGATCAACAGATGGCGGCTTTCAGGTGTCGCGGATTACCCAGGGAAGTGCAGCTCTGTCAGCGGCAATGCTCATGATCCAAAACCGGCAGAATCCGGCCATGCCAGTCATTCCCGCGGAGCTCGCCGAACGGCTGTTTACAGCGAAGGCCGCCATTTATAGTTCCGAGATAAGCCTTTCATGGTCCAAGCTGTTTGAACCCTTTATGAAGGTCGGCAAGCAGTCTGCGCCCAGCCTTGTCAGGGTTTCACAAACCGGTAAGCGAACCGATCGGTCTCGCCCTTGATCGAAGGATCGAACACCTTGATTGCATGCTGATCGTCGCTGTTCGCGAGCATGTTGCTTTCCGCGTCCAGCACAAAGCCGGCCGCCTCCACTTCCTCGCGGACGAACGCAGGGTCGATCCGATGCAGCGTCTGGGTGTCATGTGCGCCCACGCCCGGAGCGGCGGCGTGGTCGACGATGACGTAATAGCCACCCGGCTTCAGCCGCTCGTAAACCGCCCGGTTGAAGTCGGCCGGGGTCGCGCCCCTGGACTGGATCAGCGCGGTATGGAGGTCGTGATAGAACAGGTGCAGCCACACGACATCGGCGGGCGGCGTGACCTGCGGCATCGCAACGAGATCCGCCGAAACGGCTTCGACGTTCTCCCGGCCCGGCTCTTTTTCCAACGTCTGCATCATGCCGACCGGATCATTCTTGAAGTGTGCCACTTCGGCCGGAACGAAGCTGTAGATCCGTCCCTGGGGGCTCACGACGTCGGAAAAGCGGCGGGACCAGTCGCCGGCGCCAGGGTAGACATCGATGATGGTCGCCCCCTCATGGGCACAGGCAAAGCGGATCAACTCGGATTGCTGGAACTGGTTGTACATGATGGCCTCCAGGGCGATTTGGCATGTGATGAGCGTAAGGTGTCGGGTATCAAGACGCGGGTGGGCCGCTGCGCTGCTTGGACGGATGTCTACCTTCAGGCGCGGCAGCCTGTGCCAGAGCCTGAGTGTCGATATACTCACGGATCCTGGTCAGCTTCCCGTCGCGGACCGTGACGGCAAAGATCCAGTCATCCTCGAACATCCTGTTGGTCGCCTTGATCCTGCCTCTCGCGAAACCGACGACCATGACACGGTCTCCCTGCGCCACGAACTCACGCGGCTGCGTGGATGTTTCGCTCGACCTCGCCGCTGTTTCCAGCAAATCCGCAAGACCCGTGTGTCCGCGCCAGGTTCCGGCCAGCGGCCAGTCCGTGCCCGGAATGATCCATTCTATGTCCTCGGCGATCAGCGCCAGCAGAGCCTCCCTGTCGCCGCAAGCAAGCGCGGCGAGGAAGTCCTTCACGGTCCGGATGTTGTTCTCGATACCCATGGGAATGCCTCCTCGCCGAACGCCAGAATCAGACCTGCGCCATGCCGCCATCGACGGCGAGGTCGATGCCGGTGATGTAGGAACTTTCATCGGAGGCAAGGAAGGTGACGGCAGCCGCGACTTCCTCCGGATTGCCCCGGCGACCCATCGGGATTTGCGAGGCAAACTGGGCGGCCGCTTGCTCGGCCTGCTCAGGAGTAAGGCCCGTCGTGGTCGCCAGGGCGGGTGTGTCGATGGGGCCGGGGCTCATGGAATTCACGCGGATGTTGCGATCCTTCAACTCCAGCGTCCAGGCCCGTGCGAAGTTGCGCACGGCCGCCTTGCTCGCGGCATAGGCGCTGAACCCCGGCAGGCCCAACACGTTGGACACCGAGGACGTCAGGATGATCGAACCGCCATCGCTGAAGAGGGGAAGGGCCTTCTGCACCGAGAAGAACAGCCCCTTCACGTTCACATCGAAGGTCTTGTCGAAGTGGGCCTCGCTCGCGGCCATGAGCGGTGCGATGGTGCCCGCGCCCGCGTTGGCGAAGAGAATGTCGATGTGGCCATGCTTCTCCTTCACGACGGCGTAGAGTCGATCGAGGTCATCCAGGCGCGAGACGTCACCAACGACCGTCGTCACGTTCTGGCCGATCGCGGCTGCGGCCTCGTTCAGTTCTTTCTCGCGCCGACCCGTGATCACGACCTGCGCACCCTCTGCCACAAAGCGCCTGGCCGTGGCTAAGCCGATTCCGCTGCTGCCGCCGGTGATGACCGCGATTTTGCCTGCCAACTTCTGCATGGTTTTTTCCTTTGATCTGTGTGGGTTTGTATGGGGTCAAATCTGTGCCAGGCCACCGTCCACGGCGACTTCGCTGGCGGTCATGAAACTGCTGTCCGACGAGGCTAGGAAGGCTGCCACTGCCCCGATCTCGGCCGGCTCGGCCATGCGCTGGAGCGGGTTCATCGCCCCATAGGCCTTCTGGCCCTCCTCGCCGAGCGCGGCCTTCGCGAGTTCGGTCGCCGTAGGACCGGGAGAGAGCACATTCACCCTGATGCCGGTGCCCTTCAGATCCTCCGCCCAGCTCTGCGCGAGATTGCGCACGGCGGCCTTGCTGGCGCTGTAGGCGGTGAACCCTGGCGCGCCCGTGGTGCCGGCGCTCGATCCGGTCAGGATGATTGAGCCGCCCGGGCCCATCAGCGGCAGGGCCTTCTGGACCGTGAAGATCGTCCCTTTCACATTGGTGTCGAAGGTTTCGTCGATGTGCGCGGCAGTGATCTCGCCCAGCTTGAGCGGGTTTCCCGCCCCGGCATTGGCGAAGAGGATATCCAGCGCTCCGCGCTCGGCCTTTACCGCCGCATACAGCCGGTCGAGATCGCCTTGGTCAGAGACCGAGCCTTTCACCCCGCGAGCATGGGGCCCAAGTTCGGCCAGAGCGCCCTCAAGCGCGTCCTGCCGGCGACCGAAGAGGAAGACGAAGGCGCCCTCCTCGATGAAACGCTTTGCCGCGGCGAGACCGATGCCGGTCGCGCCGCCGGTTATCACGGCTGTCTTGCCATTCAATCTGGTCATGTCACGTGTCCTTCATGTCTCCGTCACGGGCCCAACATGGGGCGGGCGAAGCCAGAGCGTCAGTGCGCAGGCACGCACATCGGTGGTGCGAAAATGATCCAGGCGGATGGCTGAAAATCTTGGGCTATCGAAGATTGCGGCTCATTGTGTTACAAGCGGCTTCATTGATAGCCGCGCAATGCGGCGCAGGATCGCACCATGATCGACTGGGATGACGTTCGTTACTTTCTCGCCGCCGCGCGCGGAGGCTCCGTGCGAGCTGCGGCCAAGCACCTTGGGGTGAACCACGCGACGGTGTTGCGGCGCATCGCTCAGCTGGAGGAACGGCTCGGGGCCCAGATGTTCGAAAGACTGCCCGCGGGGTACCGCCTGACCACGGCAGGCGAGGAGGTCCTCGAGTTCGCGCAGCAGATGGAAGCATCATCGCATCACCTGGAAACGCGAGTTTTCGGGCGCGATCAGAACGTGCGGGGGCTGTTGCGGGTCACGTTGCCCCCATTTCTGGCGACGCACCTGCTCATGCCGGATCTGGCCGAATTCGCGCGTCTGTATCCCGACATCGAAATGGAGATCGTGTCGACCGGAGCAGTGGCCAATCTGACCAACCGGGAGGCGGATGTCGCCATCCGCATGGTGACGGACCGCGCGGCGCTGCCGCTCAATCTTCATGGCAGGAAAGGGCCGGATTTGTTCGCGAGCGTCTATATGTCCCGCGATCGCCTCGCTGCGTGGCGCGCGGGAGCACCGGAGCCGCTCCGCCCCATCGTCATCGACGATCAGGGCGTTCCAGACTGGGCCGAAGAGGGCGAGGTGCGCGCGACAGGCGTGCCGTTCAGAATGCCCGATGCCGACGCCCAGATCGCCGCCGCAAGGCAAGGGATAGGCATGACCCGACTGCCGTGTTTCGTTGGGGATGCGGATCCCCTGCTGGTGAGGGTCCCGGGCATCGATCTCACAACGCATGCAACGCTCTGGCTGCTCACTCAGGGCGAGACACGCAAGACCAAGCGCGTCCGGCTCTTCACCGAATTTGCAGCCCGCAGGCTTGCCGCCTACGCTCCGCTTCTCGCAGGGCAGTCAGTATCGCATGTCTGATGGGCGGAAGGCGTACTTCTGGCGCAAGCCGATTACCAACGACAAACGCGGGAAAGGCGCGCTTTATCATAGCTTCGGCAGATGCCGACCAACTTCGGTCTTTTCCCTCCGCGCCGGTCAACGTCCAGTCTCACCGAAAGCGGTCGATCGCGCTGGCAGAGGCGGTCGATCGGCAAAGGCTGACAAAGATGACGTTCAGGGTCCCGCTGAAAGCGGTCTTCGTCCATCTGAGTCTAAGGGAGCATCGTTTCCGGGAAGTCCTGCACAAATCAGCCACTGTGATGTGCCGGCTGCATCCGGGTTGATTGCCGTTATCATTGGCAGAACCAGCAGCGAGGGGCGAGCGCTGGTTCTGCTAAGCTTCCGCGAGGCGCTTCAACTCAGGCGCGGTCAAGATGGGCGCGAACGATGCGCATATTGCGCTGATTGACCTGAAAGAATGCGTCGAAAGCGTCACCGGCCACCGGGATCAAGCCAACTGACGCGTGGATGGCGAGGTTTGCGAGCATTCGCCCCAGCGCGAAGCGCGACACTCCGAGATTTCTCGCCTCCCAGATAATATAGGAAGACAACAGCGTGGTGACGAGGTCACCTATCCCGGGCACCAATCCTAAGATTGCATCGATCCCGACTCTGCGGTTGATGCCAGGTAGCACGAATGCGGAGTCGAGCAGCTTTGCCACGAGGTCCATACGCTGGAGTGCAACGTCGCGCGCAGGTGCGGTATCCCTTAGCAGCGCGAAGAGATTCTGCGGCTTGGTTTGCGGTAGGGGCATGGCGCAAGACTCCGAACGACGCGTAGACACCCTATTCAAAATGGGAGCGTACCGTGGCAGTTCAAGGTATCGAGAAAATCCGGCTAACAAGAGGCTACGCGATCGGCGCCTAACCAGTCTTTAAGGCGCTGATGGCGGGTCGTCGAAACCAGCAGCGCTTTCATGCCTTTGATCATCGCCCCCAGGTCACGAAAAGCCCGGCGGCGGCCAAGGTCATGATTGCGGTCGCCAGCCAGCCTATGGCCTTGAGGGGGATAGATATGGTGAACTGGCCCATGACCGCTTTGCTGCTCGACAGGATCATCATTAATATCATGATCGGCACCGCGACTAGCCCGTTTAGCACGGCGCTCCAGAACAGGGCCTTGATTGGATCGATCGGGCTAAAATTCAGCAGGACGCCGAGCAAGGTGGCAATAGCGATGCAACCGTAGAACGCCTTGGCCCGCAGCGGTTTTCGCGCGAGGCCGACATGCCAGCCCAAGGTTTCGCCTATCGCATAGGCGGAGGAGCCCGCCAGCACTGGAAGCGTCAGCATTCCTGTGCCCACGATGCCAATGGCGAAGACGAAGAATGCAAAACGTCCGGCAATCGGCCGCAAGGCTTCGGCGGCCTGTGACGAGGTCTGAATGTCGGTGACGCCATGCGCGTTCAGCGTCGCGGCCGTGGTGATGATGATCATGACAGCGACGATGTTCGACAGCCCCATCCCAAGATAGGTGTCCACCCGGATACGGCGGAACTCGGCAGGCGCTTGTTCCGGAGCACGTGTCAGCGGCCTTGCCCCGGCGCGTTCCTTGACCTCCTCGGCTTCCTCCTCGGCCTGCCAGAAAAACAGATAGGGACTGATCGTGGTGCCGAGGATAGCGACCACCGCTGTCAAATAGGAAGCAGACCAGGTGACGCGGGGGACGATCAGGCTTCGGGCTACCTCGAACCAGGGCACGTGCACCACCAGCACCACCGCGAAATAGGCGAAGAGCGAAAGTGTGAGCCATTTGAGCACCGAAACGTAGCGCGAATAGCGAGAGAACACTTCGAGCAGTATCGTGATCACCCCGAAACTGGCGACGAAGAGCAGCGCAGGGCCGCCCACCAGAAGCCGCAGGCTGGCCCCCATCGCCCCGAGATCGGCACCCAAATTGATGATGTTGGCGATGACCACCAGCAGGACGATCGGGTAACCGATGGCGGCCGCGTAATGATGCTTGAGATTTCCGGCGATGCCGCGCCCCGTCACCCGCCCAATGTGGGCGCTGATTTCCTGGATCGCGCACATCAGGGGCCAGCTGAACAGCATGACCCAGCTAAGCCCGTAGCCGAATTGCGCGCCAACCTGCGAATAAGTGGCGATGCCGCTCGGATCGTCGTCAGAAGCTCCGGTGATGAGGCCGGGGCCCAGAACCTGCAGCAATTTGGGCCGTTCAGGCTGCTTGACGGCAGCCGGGGAATTGGGAGGCGCGACATCCATAAGAGTGTCCCATGGCGAGCGACATGGGGCGCCGCTGCAATTTCGAGGAATGCGATGTTGTCTGGTGTCAGGATTATCGGCATCTGCCTTACGGCATAACTCACCAGATCGTTCCTACCATGCCCCGCGCGCTTTGCTTCATGATTTCTCGTACCAGCCTGGCAGAGAATTTTGCGACACGACGAAAGTATCGAGGCGCCAGGGCCAGGCATTTTGTTAAATGACCTCTCGAACGGTGTCTCGGGTCGCCGAGAACCAATCATTCTGAGCGCCGGGTTAGCTCATCATGAGCCAACTTCCGTTCACGGGAAGCGATAGCCGCTCGAAGGCCTGGAAAGCGGAGCTTCGGGTGGCGCCTGGGGTTCAGGCCGGCCTGCTTGGAATATGTTTATAGCCGAACAGCTTCAAGTTACGGGCCTCGAGGAAATCGGGCGCAGTTCGATGCCTGAATCCTCGATCATGCGTGCCCCCCGCCTGATAGAAATTTAATGGGACGACTCAAGTTCCCATGCCGCATTGTGGAAAATAGATACCCGAGTTCCGGGATTGGCATCATCAATATCGACAGTTGCATGAAGTTGTTTTGCAAGTGCCTGAACGATACTCGTTCCCAAACCTGCGGTCAAATTTTTCGGCCTGCCTATGCCATCATCACTCACCGCCAGAGTCCACCCCTCTTTCTGGAAGAAATATTTGACCATAACGATTCCACCCTTCGACTTGTCGGTAAAAGCGTGCTTGAGAGCATTAATAATCAGCTCAGTCACGATCAAGCCGAAGCTTACCGATTGCTCGGCTGTAGCAACTGTATCGTCGATGGTTGCAATGATCTTGATACGATGGGGATCGGCAATCATCGAAGCTCCGATAGTTCGGCAAAGGTCGCTAAAATAAGGACGCAAAGCCACATTGATGGCTGTCGTCCCGGCAAGTTGCCTTTGCAGCGCGGCGATCGACAAAACCCGCTGATGGGCATCCTTCAGATGTGTACGTGCCTCTTCCGACTGTACCTTGCGCGCGCTTTGCATTAGCACGCTGGCGATGATCTGGAGGCTGTTGGCCACTCTATGCTGCAGTTCTTGCAGGAGAACCTGCTTGTCTCTCACGAGGTCGTCTTTCTGACGTTCGGCAATTTTAATGGCAGTAACGTCCGTTACAGCCAGCACCAGACGCACCTCACCGGCGTCGGCATAGTCGAGCAGTTGTACATTCAAGATCAAATGCTGAAGGCCGGCGCCACGGGCGAGATCGAGTTCATAAGCATCGATTGCGGCATCGCCAGCAAGGGTCGCCTCCAGGAGCGAGCGCAAACGCCGAAGGTTCCATTCACCCGCGCCCAACTCAAACAGCTGCATGCCCATGACGGCATCAGGATCGAGCTCGAATGCGCCGCAGAATGTCCGGCTCGCCGCCCGCACAACGAAATGGGCGTCAAGCAGTACAAGCGGAGTGCTTGAGCACAACACAAGGGCAAATCCCAGGCTGTTTGGGGCCGAAGGTCTGTCATTCATGCAAAATTCCACGACCGAAGCCTTCGGAGCACGGAGGCCTGCGGTGCGAAGGCCCTACCCGTGTAAAGTCGGCGTTCAAGCGAGTCCACTTGGATCGGCGCTCGCCTTATACCACACATGATCTGGCGGGACGTATCAATTCGCCGATACCCAAACTGTGCAAGAATCTAGGCCTCCCGTATCCTTGCTTTGCAGGAGAGGGGTTCGCGGAAACGGGTGTGGTTTGATCTGGGGTCACCTCTTTAGCGAGCCCCAAATAGCTGGCCTGCTAGCCGACCGAGGAGGCGCGAGCGGCCTCGGCCGATGACTGGATTGCCACGCGTTGTTCGCCTGGAGCATTCTTTGCAAGCAGGATGCAATGCGGCTCATGGCGATCAAATTTGATCGGAAGTGGGCAAGCCTTCCCGGTGAACAGCGTCGCATATGATGCCAATATTACTCAATCCTGAAAGTCAAACAAAAAATCAATAGATAATAAAAATCAACAATTACACAATTTTATCAAACGCATAATCATATATTCGACTACACTAATCAGTGTAACAAAAAATATATAAGGACACATTATCGCTTTATGAATTCTCCAGGACTCTACATATATGGTTTGAAATTTTCACCTCATCGAAAAAATTACGCTCAATATCGAATTTACTTGACATTCTTCTGTAAATGGCGCTGTGATAAGTGGGAGCACGGATGTCCGCGAATCCCGTTGGAGGATGGCGCTATGCAAACTCCCCAATTCGATGCGCCCGTCGTCCTCTGGAAACTTGGGACGGATCATCTCGGAGTTGCACGCAGCATGCGCCAGGAAGGCGAATGGAGCCTCGGTGAAGCAATTCACCATGTGATCAGCCGGCCGGTAGGAGAACAATGGCGTTTCGAGATCGTGAGCGAAAATCAAGCCATCAGCCATCTCATGGCGCTGCGCCTTTCCAACACCGCCATATTTCGTAGTTGGGAGTCTAATTGATCGCTTTCTCCTAAGGTATATTTTGAATTTTCTCTCTAGCCCGATCATCCTGGCGTTACTGCACAAGAATTGTCGAAGTTTGTAGAATTTCGATTAATACTTTTCCTTTGCGAGGAATGATGATTGGCCAGCGCGATCTGATGGACAAGGAGGAGAAAATGATCGGACCGATGCTGCCATCCGAACGTGGACGCCGGGCCTGATCTTCCGGTGACAACCAGGTTGCCTCAACGGTATGCTCTCTGTTTTGCGGGTGGGTTGCCCGTGGCGAAGCATGGATGGGCGCTATGGCAAGTGGAACTCTGTCTATGTCCGCTTCCGCCGCTGGGCCGACCAAGGTCTGTGGCCTAGTTTGCCGCAGTACTGGTCGAGCTTGGCCTGACTGACGCCTGGCAGTACATGATCGACAACATCAACCGCCCGCGCCATGTCCCGACTTCAGACCCCAAACGCTGAAAAGGCTTTTGGTGGATCTCACGGCGGCTCCATGAGCCACGTCCACATCCACCGGGGCGATCAGGGCATCCCCTTCCGTTTTTCAGTATCGCAGCCGCTCGCCTACAGGTTCAATCATATGCCAAAATCGGTCAACACGGAGCGTGCCATGCCCAAAGAAGAGCATATGCGAGGTTCGCGCCCAAGCCCCCCTGAACAGGTCGAGTTCGATTTTCCTCTTATGATGGAAGGCAAACTCGTAGGGAATCCACAGTTCGAGGGGGTAACCCGGCGTTTCAGGATCGGCAGGGAGGCCATCGGCAAGGCGATAGAGATCGATGGCCTCGAAATGCCCATGCAGGATATCTACGATGCGTTCTTTTTCGATATCTGGATGCGGCTCAAGAAGGATGTCTGGAGCCGCGAGCCGACTGAGGGCGTCGTGCTGATTGGGGTCGACGATTTTACTTAGGTCGGGCAATCCGGCCCGAGCCCCTGCGGAACGGAGTTTCCTAGATGGAGTAACGGTCCCGGTGCTGGCGAGGTAACCCTGATGCAGGGTTGGCGGCCTCCCGGTAGGATGGTTGAACGGCGTCAGCGGTGAGGCTGCGCCAAGCATCTTGGGAGACCGCCAT
>Ga0116227_10004568_pt1 | contig 29940 bp, 30 predicted proteins | sample S1TSphgellanicum_FD_89693 | JGI IMG/M metagenome (GOLD analysis project Ga0116227, IMG submission 89693) | Host-associated microbial communities from peat moss isolated from Minnesota, USA - S1T2_Fb - Sphagnum magellanicum MG | ecosystem: Host-associated > Plants > Peat moss > Unclassified... | reverse complement strand
TTCATATTTCCAAAACTTGGCAAAACGGCCTGTATCTTCTTTTTTGTTTTTGTAAATAGCCTGATGATGAAGTGAAGCCACACCATTAAGGTAAGCCGTGGTTTTAGATTTCGGATAAAATGTTTTAGCATAGGCCAAATCATTAGTAAGATCTATAAATCGATTGGCCAATTCATCAGGGTTATTGGTTTGCAACTGTTCATAGCCCTTCCATTTTTCAGAATTCTGCTTTACAAACAGTGCTTCTCTCATAATACAGTTCGTTTTCCGGTATAAATTTCTGTTAAAATAAAACAAAAATTTTATTAGTAAAGAAAAAATAAAAAACGATATTATATTTGGTTCAATATGGAAACAATCAAAATAAATACGACTCAGCATGTCGATATTGATTATGCCGTTGCGGGCCTGGGAGAACGTGTGGCCGCATGGTTAATTGATCTGGCCATTCTTATTGTGACCTTCTTTGTCTTTTTATTGTTTTTTTCTATTTCGGGTGTACTTGGCAACAATGAAATGCTCATCAATGCACTCTTAATCATCTATGGTTGCCTGTTTGTTTTTTATGATTTGCTTTGTGAAACCTTAATGAACGGACAAAGCATAGGTAAAAAAATTCTTAAAATAAAAGTGGTAAGTTTAGATGGTGCTCAGGCAAGTTTAGGGCAGTATTTTATTAGGTGGTTATTTAGAATTGTAGATTTCCCTTTAACCTCTTGGCTTGGTGGCCTTATTTGCATTGCCGTAACAGATCATAAACAACGCATAGGGGATATTGTTGCAGGTACCAGCCTAATTAAGACCAAACTGCCTACTCAATTTGAGGAAATAGCTTTTCATCCAACGGTTAATGATTATGTGCCTATTTTTGATCATGTAAATAGGCTCACCGATAAAGATATTGAGCTGGTGCATGAAGTTTTAATTACCTATTATAAAACAGGGAACTATGGTTTAGTTTCGCATATGGCGACCAGGATTTCTAATCATTTAAGCATTAGTATACCACAGGGTATGAATGAGTTTTCTTTTTTGGAAACGATTGTAAAGGACTATACGCATGTAACCTCGAAAATTGATTAACATGATTGATATATTTTAAAGATATAGTTTAGGAATACAAAATTACCAACTAAACAAAATAGGGCTTTAAGTACAATGGTTTGGTGTTTTATTGGAAATTTATAAAGTAAACCAACAACAATAAAGAGCAATAATAAGGGGATGGTAGGTGGATATAGCGCCCAGCTTTTTTCTAAATCACCTTGTATAAGTGCGCATATCGACCTTTGGAAGCCACAGCCTGGGCAGTCAAACCCGGTTAAATATTTAAATGGACATGGTATTAGATAATTTTGCAGCCAACCCATAAAGCGGGTTGTGCTGCAAAATATAAAGGCTATCGTAATCAATGCGATTAAACTACCGGTGGAGGATTGTCATTCGGATTGTTAAATGGATGGTTTGGCTGGAAAGGATTATTCCCGAAACCATTATTCTGAGCTTCTGCAGCTGATGGGCCCAGGTATTGGGCATTCCCAAAGCCTAAAATTGGCCAAAAAATAAAACCCAGTAGAATAAGCCCAGCTGTAAAGCCTTCTGTTTTACCAAAGCTTTTACTTATTAAGTTGTACAGCCAAATTCCAAATATAAAATTTGTACAGGGAAGCAATAACCATAAAAGCCAGATCATTGGTTTTCCCACAATTTCAATCATAATGATGATGTTGTAAATGGGGATAATTGCAGCCCAGCCTGGTTTGCCTGCTTTTTCAAATGTTTTCCACATGCCCGCAATGGCAATGACAGAAACAATTAAAATAAAAATAAAGTAAGTGCCTAAGAAAGCTGCTAAAAAGCTATAGCTCCCTGGTGATTCTAAATCATGCATAGTTTGAATATTAGGTTTTTAATTTAAACAGTTAAATTAAATTTAAAGTTTTAAATTAAAATTAAAAAATACTGTGCAACTTATTTCAGTACTGCTATTATTTTGGTAAACAGAATATTTGCCCATTCGGCATACATTTTTCCGCTTGGGTGCAACCCATCATTTGCAATAAGCGATACGTCTGTACGGGCCTTTCTTGATCCGGGTGTAATATCGGTATAGCTCACGCCAGCGGTTGAAGCAATGACTTCGGCCGCTGCATTAAAAACATCAATTTCATCAGCTATGGTCTGTGTCGCCCTTCCACTGTTTTTGCCAAAAGGGGTTACCCCCCAATCAGGGATAGAAATTACAAACACATGGTTTTTATTGCCATTTGCAAAAGTGATGGCCGTTTGCAGCAATTCAGAAAACTCCTTTTTATAGGTTTCTAAAGAATAACCTCTATATTGGTTATTAACGCCAATTAACAGCGTGACAAGATCGTACTTTTGAGCATTGTTATGCTGTTTAATTGCATTTTGAAGTTCATCTGTTGTCCAGCCGGTGGTGGCTATAATTTGAGGCTTCGAAACATCAATTTTTTGTTGATTAAGTAAGGCCTGCAACTGATAAGGAAAAGACTGCGCCTGGGCAACAGATTCGCCTATGGTATAAGAATCCCCCAAGGCGAGGTAGGAAGAAGAAGCGGTATTGTTTCTCAATTCAACATTTTTTATACAGGCTGAAGTTAAAAAAGAAAAGATAAACAACATAGCTTTCATAAAAATGAATTACGGAAAAAAGCTTGTTGTGGTTTGCCTTAGATCAGGTTCATATTAAAAAGAACAGCAATATGGCTTTTTAATTTTTCTTTAACTTCTTCCATGTCCAGTTTATGGCCCAGTTCTTTTTGTAAAGAAGTAACCTGTTTGTCATCTATACCACAGGGTACAATGTTTTTAAAATAATCTAAGTCTGCATTTACATTAAAGGCAAATCCATGCATGGTTACCCAACGGCTGCAGCGCACACCCATGGCACATATTTTGCGTGCATTTTGGCCATCGGCATCCAGCCATACTCCTGTATAGCCAGGATAACGGCCCGCTGCGATGCCATAATCCTTTAAGGTTAAAATTACGGCTTCTTCCAAGGTGCGCAGGTATAGATGAATATCTGTAAAAAAATGTTCGAGGTCTAAAATCGGATACCCAACAATTTGCCCAGGACCATGATATGTAATGTCGCCACCACGGTTGATTTTGTAATAAGTTGCTTCTTTTGCCTTTAGTCCAGTTTCATCAAGCAATAAATTTTCAGGATGACCGCTCTTGCCTAAGGTATATACATGTGGATGTTCGCAAAAAATAAGATGATTTGGTGTTTGAACCGCAGTGCCCTTAACCCGGTTTTCTGTTTTTACCGCAACTGTTTTGTTTAAGAGCGCCTCTTGCCTGTCCCAGGCCTGTTGGTAATCAATAAGCCCCCAGTCTGCAAATTGTACATGTACAATTTTTGTGGCATTTTGCGCGTTAAGGTTTACATCTAAATCCAAAGGTTTTTCTTCTGCACTTTTCATGTCTTAATTTGTTTTGATTTTAAAAAATCTATAGAGGCGCATCAATCAGGAACTGCAACATAGCCCAGCATATACCCATCTTTGGTTTTAAAATAATTTACAGTAAGTTCTCTTGTGCCATCAGGAAGTTCAACAATGGCATTTAAACTGCCCTCTTTTTTTAATTTAAACGGTTTGATATGGATATGCTGTTTAAACTCCAGGCCCTTTTTGCCATGCCATTTATAAATCGCCTCTTTGGCACACCAGCAAACATAAAGCCCATCGGTATTGTCTCCAATTTGTTTTTGAGCAAGTTCAATGTCGCTCAAAAACTTGTGCTTAATGCTTTTAATTTTATGCTTGATAAGTTCAATGTCAACACCCACTGCACAGTCTTTGCTGATCATTACCGCCGCATAATCATAAGAATGGCTTAAAGAAACATGGTAGGCTAAATTAACCAGATAAGGCTTTCCGTGTTCGTCAAACTGGCAGTCTATATAGGCATCCGTATTAAGCATCTGTCTCATGAGCAACCGCGTGCTTAACCAGTGCAGCAGCCTTTTTCCATTGTTTAATGAGGAGATAATATCCAGTTCGTGCTGTTTAAGCTGTAAGCCAGCAAGAAGTTCGGCCTCGGTTTCTTCAATTTTCCAGATTGCTAAAGTGCTGTGGTTACCGATGTTTTTATGATAAACTATGGGCATTTGTAAAATTAAAATTGGAATGCAATATTATCTTAAATAAATAATAATTTAGTACAAATTTAAGCATTATAATGATATTATCTGATAAGCGCATATTAGAAGAAATTGACAAGGGAACTATTGTCATAGAACCCTTTAACAGCAGTTGTTTAGGGACAAACTCATACGATGTACACCTTGGAAAATATCTTGCCACCTATAAGAACAGGGTTCTGGATGCTAAAAAGCATAATGAAATAGAACATTTCGAAATTCCAAAGGATGGCTTTGTGCTTCATCCCGGAATATTATACCTCGGTGTAACTTTAGAATATACCGAAACACATGGGCATGTTCCGTTTTTAGAAGGCAAAAGCAGCACCGGACGCTTGGGTATTGATATACATGCAACAGCGGGAAAAGGAGATGTGGGTTTTTGTAATACCTGGACACTGGAAATTTCTGTAACACAGCCTGTAAAAATATATGCAGGGATGCCTATTGGTCAGCTGATCTATTTTGTTGTAGAAGGAAACATAGAAACCATGTACAATAAAAAAGCAAATGCAAAATACAGCAATAAAACCACAAAGCCTGTAGAAAGCATGATGTGGCAAAATAGTTTTTAATAAATTCATTTTATCTTCATAAAAAAACATTGCAGGTTTTGTACCTTACCGTATTATTTAGCCAACCATGAAATCTAAAATCACCTTAAGCCTCGGCATTTTACTTCTCGTTTTCAGTTTTGTTGCGTTTAAAATGGATGACGACGCATTTGCACAACTGCTTAAAAAATTGGATGAATACACAACAGCCCATCCACAGGAGAAAGTATACCTGCACTTAGATAAGCCTTATTATGCAATAGGTGATGACATCTGGTTTAAGGCCTACGTATTTAATACCAAAACATCTTCACCTACAGATTTAAGTAAAATATTGTACGTAGAGCTTATCAATGAAAAAGATTCCATTAAAAAGCAATTGAAACTGCCTTTAATGAGCGGGATAACTTGGGGGGATTTCAAATTAACAGACTCGCTTTCGGAAGGGAATTATAGAATAAGGGCCTATACGAAATACATGCGCAACTTTGGTGCGGATTTTTTTTATGATAAAACAATAAAAATTGGAAACAGCTGGGCAAATAAAGTATTCACTCAAACCAAATATAATTTCACCAAAGAAAGCAATACAGATAAGGTAGCGGCAACCATACATTTTGAAGATAAAAATGGAATTGCTTACAAAGAAAATGAAGTGAGTTATGAAGTGCAGCTTGATTTTAAAACAATAGCAAGGGGCAAGGCAAAAACAAATTTGACTGGTGACGTACAAATAGATTTTGCGAATACCCAGGGCAATATCAATAAGACTGGTAAAATAATAGCAACGATTACCTTAGCAGATAAGCAGAAGGTTGTAAAATCAATTCCCATCACCTCTACATCAAATAATATAGATGTACAATTCATGCCAGAAGGGGGCACACTGATTGCAGAATTGCCTCAAAAAATAGGAATTAAGGCGACAAACTCAAGCGGTCATGGAGAGAATGTGCAGGGTAAAATAGTTGATCATGAAGGGAATGAAATTATTTCATTTGAAACTACATATTTAGGTATGGGAAATTTTACCGTAAATATGCAGGAAGGAAAAGCATATACGGCTAAAATTAAATTTCAAGATGGATCAGAAAAAACTTTTAACCTGCCAGTAGCACAAAAAAGCGGCTATTTGTTGTCTGTCAATAATTTAGATACCGGAAAAGTAATGATGAAACTGATGGCTACTGCTGATTTACTAAATGGAGCCGAACTTAAAATTGTAGCACAGCAAGCAGGCAATATCTATTATGTTTCAAAAGCCAAGCTGGAAAAGCAAGTATTAATTGCAAACATTCCTAAAAAATCCTTACCTACAGGCATTGTACAGTTAACCCTGTTTTCGGCAAGCAATCAACCCATAGCAGAGCGTCTAATTTTTGTGAACAATCAAACAGATATGATTGATGTGGCATTAAACGCCAGTGCTGTTTCTTCGGCCAGGAAAGGAAAGGCACTGTTTACTTTTAACGCTTCAAATCAGCAAAAACCAATCATCGGAAGCTTTTCTGTTTCAGTAACCAATGCTAATAAAGTTACGCCTGATCCTGATAATGAGAGTAATATTTTAACTTCTATGTTGCTCACTTCTGATTTAAATGGATATATAGAAAATCCCAACCATTATTTTCTTAAAAATGATTTAAGTACCGCACAGGAGCTGGATAATTTAATGCTTACCCAAGGCTGGAGAAGGTTTTTATGGAAAAATATCATTAATAATGTTGCTCCAAACATTACCTATAAACCTGAACAGTCTATATCCATTAGTGGTACTGTAACGAAAGGAAATAAACCAGTTGTAGGTGGTAAAGTGATGATCCTTTCAACAAAAGGAGGATTTTTTATTTTGGATACGCTAACCAATGCAGAAGGTAAGTTCACCTTCGATAAATTGATATTTGGTGACAGTGCAAGATTTGTTGTACAGGCCCGTACCAAAACAGACCGTAAGTTTGTAGAGATTAACCTGGATCTTGCACCCAATCAAATTGTAACTAAAAATAAAAATGGGGCCGATGTGGATGTGAATGTAAACAATACATTAATGCGGTACATTAAGGCTAGCGACAATTATTTTAATGAAATGGCCCGATTGGGCTTGTTGGAGAGAACGATAAAACTGAATGAAGTAACCATTACCGAAAAACGGAACCCAGCCGAAAACTCGTCAAATTTAAATGGAGCAGGACGTGCAGATTATGTGTTGAAAGGTGAAGATTTGACGAGCTGTGTAACGCTGTCACAGTGTTTACAGGGCGTATTGCCAGGGGTTATTTCTCAGGGTGGCCAGCTTTATTTAATGAGGAGCATGCAAACGCCAATACAGATAGATATTGATGGAATGCAGGTAGAAGCAGATTTTCTGGACAATATTGTGCCGAGCGATGTACAGTCAATAGAGCTGTTAAAAAGCATAGCCAATACTGCAATTTATGGAGGAAGGGGAAGTGGTGGCGTACTGATTATCACCACTAAGCGTGGAGGCGGTAGTTATAACTACAATCGTTACGCACCAGGTGTAGTGACCATAACCCCTAAGGGTTTTAGTGCATCTCGCGAATTTTATTCGCCTAAATATGATTCAGGAATAAACAGTACTAAATTAGATCTTAGAACAACAATTTACTGGGCCCCACAAGTTGGTTCAGATAAAGACGGAAACGGAAAATTTGAATATTATAATTCCGATGAACCTGGGGTTTACCGGGTAGTGATTGAAGGTGTAGACATTGTGGGCCATTTAGCCAGAAAAGTGTATACTTACGAAGTAAAATAAAATAGATCTGTCTAGAAATAAAGGCATCCTTAAAATTTGAACGGGATGCCTTTAATTTATCTTAGACAAATCCCTTACATTAGCCTATATGAATACAATAAAAGTAAGTGTAAAAGACCGTTTGGCTACGATTACTTTAAGCCGTGGAAAATCTAATGCTTTAAACCGTGAGCTCATTGTTGAACTGGATGATATGCTCAAAAATATAGCGGCAGATGACCAGATTGGGGGCGTTATTTTAACAGGAAATGCACCTTTCTTTTCGGCGGGACTGGATTTGATTGAATTGTATAATTATTCAGAAGACGAGGCCAGATCTTTTTGGGAACTTTTTCTAAAATTTACAGCCAATATGGTTGCATTTAAAAAACCTATTATAGCGGCAATAAGCGGACATAGTCCTGCTGGCGGCTGTGTAATGGCATTGGCCTGCGACTATAGAGTTATGGCAGAAGGCCAGTATATAATAGGCTTAAACGAGGTGCCGGTTGGGATCATCGTGCCAAACAGTATTTTTCAGCTGTATGCTTTTTGGATTGGCAAAGCAGAGGCCAGCAGAAGTTTACTCTCTGGTAAACTGTATAATCCGGAAGAAGCCCTGAAGGTGGGCTTGATAGATGAGGTGGTAAAAAATGAAAGCTTACTGACGGCTGCAGAACGGAAAATTAAAAAATATATGGAGCTGGAAAGCAATACCTGGCAACAGAGCAAACTCAATATCAGGGCTGAATTAATGGAGTCCGTTTCTGCTGATCAAACGGAAACTTTGGAAAAGATGCTTGCCCAATGGTGGTCCCCTTCAACACGTCATATTTTAAAAACAATTTTAGAGAATCTGCAGCGCAAATAATTTTTCCATTTTTCTTATTTTATAATAAAACGTGATTGAAAAGCTTTAAATTTTAAATGATATTATATGCTTAACTATAACCAGCCCATGCTTCGCGAAGATGCCCTAAAAGGTAAAACCATAGTTGTTACCGGTGGCGGTACAGGATTAGGTAAAGCCATGGGGATTTATTTTTTAAAGTTAGGTGCCAATTTGGTAATTACGAGCCGTAAGGCAGATGTACTGCAAAAGGCCGCAGATGAGATGGAAGAGAAAACCGGTGGTAAGGTACTGGCGGTAGCTTGTGATGTGCGTGAAATAGATCAGGTTGAGCAGGTACTGGCAAAGACTTTAGAAAAATTTGGACAGGTAGATGTGTTGATCAACAATGCTGCGGGTAATTTTATATCGCCTACAGAACGTTTATCGGCAAATGCATTTTCATCAATCATAGATATTGTTTTAAAAGGAACTGTAAACTGTACACTGGCCTTTGGTAAACACTGGATAAAAGAAAAACAGCCCGCAACTGTATTAAATATAATCACAACTTACGCCTTTACCGGTTCAGCTTATGTTGTTCCCTCAGCATGTGCAAAAGGAGGGGTTTTGGCTTTAACCCGGTCTTTGGCTGTAGAATGGGGCAAATATGGCATTAGAACAAATGCAATAGCACCAGGGCCTTTTCCAACTAAAGGTGCCTGGGAACGTTTGCTTCCTGGAGACCTGGCCAAAAAATTTGATTTCAAAAACCGTGTTCCGTTAAAAAGAGTTGGCGACCATCAGGAACTGGCCAATTTGGCGGCCTTTTTAGTCAGTGATTTTTCTGGTTATATTAATGGTGAAGTCATTAGTATTGATGGTGGTGAATGGTTACAGGGGGCAGGGCAGTTCAACGGTTTAGAAGCCATCCCAAATGAAATGTGGGATATGCTTGAACAAATGACCAGAAGCGCAAAATAGATTGTTCATGCCTTAATCGTAACACATTTTTTAGCATGAAGTGTTTATACTTCATGCCCGCTAATTATAGTAAAATAGTATCTTTGTCCATATGAACATCTTACTCTTAGGTTCAGGTGGCAGAGAAAGTGCATTCGCCTGGAAAATCAATCAATCTTCTCTTTGTGATAAGCTTATAATTGCACCTGGAAATGGTGGTACAGGAAATTATGGCACAAACATTAACATTAATGTAAATGATTTTGATGCCATAAAGAAACTGACTTTATCTGAACAGATTGATTTGGTTATTGTTGGTCCTGAGGAACCTTTGGTAAATGGCATTCATGATTTCTTTCTAGCTGACCAATCTATTGCACACATTCCTGTTATTGGGCCTAAAAAAGAAGGTGCAATTTTAGAAGGCAGTAAAGACTTTTCTAAGCAGTTTATGCAACGTCATGGCATTCCAACAGCGGCATCAAGATCTTTTACCCCTGAAACTTTGAATGATGGTTTAGCCTATTTGGAAACCCATAAGCTTCCAGTCGTTTTAAAAGCCGATGGTTTGGCGGCAGGGAAAGGTGTATTAATTTGTGCAGAAACGGTTGAAGCACAAGAAGAGCTTAAGCTTATGCTTGGTGGTAAATTTGGAGCAGCGGGTGCTACTGTTGTTATAGAAGAGTTTTTAAGTGGTATAGAACTTTCTGTTTTTGTTTTAAGTGATGGAGAAAATTATATTACACTGCCTGAGGCGAAAGATTATAAAAGAATTGGGCAGGGTGATACCGGCTTAAATACAGGTGGAATGGGTTCTGTTTCCCCTGTCCCTTTTGCATCAGCTGCATTTTTAACCAAAATAGAAAACAATATCGTTAAACCAACTATTGAAGGTTTAAAAAAAGATGGCATTGATTATACCGGATTTATATTTTTTGGTTTAATTAAAGTTGGAGATGACCCTTATGTTATAGAATATAATTGCCGTATGGGCGACCCGGAAACAGAAAGTGTGATTCCAAGAATTGAGAATGACATTGTTGAACTATTTTTGGCCACAGCAAATAAACAGCTGAACCAGGTGAAGCTCATTGTATCAGAACAAACGGCGGCAACCGTAATGATTGTAGCTGGAGGCTATCCTGGCGATTATTTAAAAGGAAAAGCAATTACGGGGATCGAAAATCTTCGCCATTCAAATGCTTTTCATGCGGGTACCTTATTGGAAAATGATGTTGTGAAAACCAATGGAGGAAGGGTTATTGCAATAACCAGCTTGCAAAAAGATTTGTTTACTGCATTGCAGGCTGCTACAGCTGATGCAGGCCGTATATATTTTGATGGTAAATACTTTAGAGAAGATATAGGCTTTGATTTGGTGTAAACATCAAATAATTATTCGCCCTTAGTAAAGAAAAGGCCTGATTTTTATAAGAATCAGGCCTTTTGTATAGAATGACTACTTGGCTTTTTTATTTGCAAGAATTTCTTCAAGTTTGGCCGTTAGTGCCTCACCGCGGAGATCCTTAGCTATTATTTTTCCATCTGGGCCGATTAAAAAATTGGCCGGAATGGATTGAACACTATATTGTTTAGCAACCACATTATTCCAGGATTTTAAATCAGAAACCTGCGTCCAGCTTAGGTTATCGTCATTTATAGCTTTAATCCAAGCATCTTTTCTATCTGGCCCATCTAAAGAAACGCCAAGTACGGTAAAGCCTTTGTGTTTATATTTATTGTAGGCAGCAACTACATTTGGATTCTCTTGCCTGCATGGGCCACACCAAGAAGCCCAAAAATCTAACAGTACATAACTGCCCCTAAAATCAGAAAGCTTAACAGGGCGCCCATGTACATCATTCTGTGTAAAATCCATGGCTGTTGAACCAATAGCCATTTTTTTGGAGGTGTTTAAAAAGGTTGCGAGTGCAGTACCCAGTTTGGTCTGTTTTAAATTTTTATTTAATCCAGCAAAAGCCTTATCGGCCTGTACAATTTGATTTGGGTTGCCCGCAATTTGAGAGATGGAGAGTAAGCTGATATAAGAACCTGGATTTTTTTTGGCAAAGTTCAGTAAAATCGGGTTGAGTTGTTCATTTAAAGTTGTATACCTATTTTCTAGTTCCTGTAATTTGGTCCGGTCTCTCTTTTGCGCATCAGTAAAATTATTGTATTCAATATTAATGGCCATTAACTGATCTGTTATTGATTTGGTCAGTATTTTTAAAGTATTGTCATCGTCATTGATTGGAGAACCTTTAATCAATGTATTCTTTAAAGAATCGGTGGCCGTCAAATGGATTGTTCCGGGGGCAATATATAAAGAGCGTACATCTAAAGTTTCGCCCTTTGCAACACCAGTAACATATGGATTTTTATTTAAAAAAAGATTTGCTTTGGTAGGCTCATTTAAAGTGCCCTTAAAAATAAAGGAACCATTAGTAACGCTTGCCGAATCTGTTAGGTTTTGACCTTCAGTGGCATAAATTAAATAAACTTTATCCCCATTTTTTAGATTTTTAATGGAGCCAGTAACATTGAACGGTTTTTGGGCAAGTGTAATAAAAGGCAGAAAAGCCAGTACAAACGGTAATACTCTTTTTATCATAATTTTAAAGCAATCTTAAGCTTGACAATATTCAGGCTAAATTACAATAACTTATTAAATCACTATAGGAATGGGCAGATTAATTGTGCTTTAGAGCCATATAATCAAGGCGGGGTACATATTACAGGGCAGAAAATATTTATTGCGATGAATTGGATGTGGAGAATTAAGCTGGGCAGACTGAGCCCGTATATTAAAAGATGGGGTAAAATATTTAGCCTCTGTGAATTTATTTTTCTTTAAAGAAAGCATATGCTTTTAACAAAGACAAAAACGGAATATTAGCTTTTGGACAATAGTAGACACTCCAAATGGAGGACGTTTAAATTGTGATTAGTTGTTCCCTAATGGCATAAACAACTAAGCCCGTTCTTGATTTAATATTTAGTTTTGCAAAAAGGGCTTCACGGTAATTGTCTACTGTACGAGGGCTGACGCTCATTTTAGATGCAATTTCCTTATACGTAAGTTCAGTACTGCAATATTGCAAAAATATCATTTCCTTTTCTGTGAAAGCTGGTTTTGTAGTGCTGTTTTTTAAAGAGAATAACAATCTCCCTGAAACAAGGTCATTCACATAAAAGCCTTTTTCAACCGTCATTTTTATCGCTGTTAAAAGGTCAGATGGTCTTGATTCTTTTAGCATATAGCCACTGGCTCCAGCTTTTAACATATTGATAATTGATTTTTCATCCTCATACATGCTCAATGCGAGGACCTGTATTTTCGGGTATAATGCTTTAACTTTTTTTGTGGTATCATAGCCATCCATCATTGGCATATTAATATCCATTAAAACAACCTGTACTTCTGGATGATTTTTAATTTTTTCTTGAAAATCAATTCCATTTGCAGCTTCAAAAGCCACATGTATTTCATCAAATTCTGATAAAAGACTTGCTAATCCTGACCTAAAAAGACTGTGGTCGTCAACAATAGCTAAGTATATAACATCTTGATTCATAAAGTTATGGATAAGGAATTTCTATTGAAATATAAGTTCCATTATAAGCTGAAGATATGACTTCCATTTTTCCATCAATCATATCAACCCTTTTGTTTATGGAGTTGATGCCCATCCCATTTTTTTGAGCTTTAGCTTTTTCATAATCAAAGCCAACACCATTTTCTTTAATACTTAACAGAAGCAACTCATTTGCAAAACGGGCATCAAATTCAATCTTTGTTGCTTTGGCATGCTTAATAATATTATTTATGATTTCTTGCAATAAACGCAATATGATTAAGTCTTTACCGGGCGATAATAGCTTCAGATTTAGTAATTCATTTCTGATGTGCATTTTGTGGCTTCCTGCTTTTTTAAGCCAAATAAACTCTTGCTGTACCGCTTCTCCAAGACCGAGGTGTAAAATTTGTTCTCCATGTATCAGTTTGGCTAAATCCCGTAATTCTTTAATGGATTTATTGACCAAACTTAATGAACTGGCTATTTTTTTTGTAGCTTTTTCAGTCTCATGAATGTTAATTGAACTTAATGTAATGGTTGTTAAACTGAGCAACTGGCCAATATTATCATGTAGGTCAGAAGCAATGCTCTGCATAGTCTGCTCCTGAACCTCTATTTGGGTTTTTAAAAGTTCGGCCTCAAATTGTTGCTGTAAAGCTTTCTTTTCTTCTTTATGTAGTTTTTTACGGATATGATAGCTGTATACAAAAAATAACAATCCAAGTACAACAACAAAAAAAGTGATGGTAATAAATAAGATGGCTATATTGAATTCTGAGCTTTTCGAATGCATAAAAATGATTTAATCCAGCAGGAGTACATAATTAAGTTTAAGAGTACAATGATGATATACCTTAGATAACTACCTTTCAGCGCTTCTAAAAACAAGGCGTTTACACAAGTACTGGTTGCATAAAATATTAAACAGGCAGTTGCAAACCAAAACGAAGCTGATGTTGAAAGTTCTATGTCATTATTTTGTGTAAATAAATTATAAAAATACAATATAGACAAACAGGTAATGAGCGCACCAAATAAAGTATTCGTTCTAAAAAAGAAATGATTAAAGCCCTGATGTTGCCACTCCCAAAAGTAAACGGACATAAGTAGGGTTAAAAAGAATATACTTAATATTTTTATATGCTTTAGATGAATAATCTTGTAGAAAATAAAAATATGGAATACCGTATATACCCCTAAAAAAATATTATACATCCAATGGTTGTTTTTAATGTGCATATAGTGCGAGGTATAGTACCCATATGTTTCTACGCCAACGGTAATGGCTAAATAGGGGATGAAATACTGCCAAAATTTTGGCTTTGCACTTGTAAGAAGCAGAATGGATGTGATAAAACACATCCATTCTGCTATTTGAGCATAAGGTATTTTTAACCAGATCATTTTTTTTGTCCAATATCATAGATGTAGCTATTTTTCGATTCGATAAAAGGGTTGTCGGGCGGACAAATTGAAGTTTGATCTAGATATCCGTCTTCTGGCGGTCTTGTTCCTTTTGAAGGTGTGGCAATCAGAAGGGCATTTTTCTCAATTATAGCCTTATCAGCGTATTGATTTTTCTCTGCACTTATAACTTCTGTATTACAAAGTATAGTAGTTACCCTATTTTCGTAATCTGGTCTGTTTTCTGGACAAGAATCCTTATCGTGCTTGCCCAGGTATATTTTTAATCCATATTTTTTGATGTATTCCTGGTTTACTTTTTCTTTGATTTGTTTACAGATTGCTGCAGGTAAAACTTCATTGTCAATAAAAAGTTCTAAGACCTCATAAACATTAAAATGGGCATATTTTAGTTTTTTATTTAAAGGGTCACCCTTTCTGTGTTTTTGCACCATTTTTTTTACTGTTTCAGGGCTAATTCTGCCCGCTAGGAAATTGTTCTCTTCCCCAAATTTTAACTTCATAGTATTTTGCGTTTTTAAGTGGTTTAGTGAGCTAATATAGCTAATTGTCAAAAGCTTGTCAATTCATAAAAAACCCTTTTGTATACCGTAAAAACACCCTTGTAAAAAAGGTCATTCTACCCTGAAACTTAGATGAGTTGCCGTATAGTTTTGTGAAGCTAATTAGTGATAACCAAACTCAGGGTGCCGAAAAGGAGATTATAGAGTAGGCCTTTACAAACTATTGATGATGAAATCTTATTTGATTAAAATGATCCTCTGTTTTGTTTGCATGGGACTGTTTATGAACTACAGTGCTGCACAAAGCAAACAAAATCAGAAATTAATAACGGGAAGTTTGCAGGATCGGAAGAATTCTTTTCTTAAGGAAAATAATTTGCTTGCCTTAAATGAGCTTACGCCTAAAGTCCGGATACCAAAAGAAGCATTTGATCCTTTACCAGCATATCTGCAGGAGTATGCTAAAAAAAATGATCGGTCAAAGGAGAAGTTAAAGCGCGATGAAGATAATCAAAAGATTAGCAACAGCGCCATTAGACTATCGCTCAATGAAACAGGTACAATTGTAGATTTTGAAGTTGAAAGTCGGATCATTGATTATTTAAATTTCGGAGTTTCTGCTTATACAGATTTTCAAGATCTTTTTAGGGGCTATCTTTTTCTTTCTCTATATGCACCAATAAGCTTAGGCAGCGAACCTAAAAGCAATTTCAGAATCGTACCCTGGATAAATGGAGGATATGACGCCGCTTTTGTTAGCAATGGCACAAAAGGATCATTTGCTTATGAATTGGGCTTTGATCTGTTCTTTACACGAACTTTTGGTGTAACACTATATGCTCCAAAACTAGAGACTTATTATGCAGGATTAGCATTTCGTTTATAAAATCTAATTATTATGAAAAATAGGGCTTTAAAAATCAGTTGTTTGCTGTTGTTCGTCGTTTTGGTGTCAATAGGATGCAAAAAAGAAGAGGTATTGCCGGGTAAGATTTATTTGACTGTAACAACAGCTACAGCATTTACCTATTATGACGATAATAATAGTGCAATACCTTATGGATTTGGTTATGGTACTTATTATGAAAGTCAGCCAGGAACTTATACCTATAGTGCTAAAATTGGCAATATAACTTGGACAAACCAAACCTACACATTATCTACACCATCAAATGGCAAGCGTAGAAACTACACCCTCAATTTTTATTCTACAGGTACAGGCATGGCGTCCAAATTAAACTATGACGATATCAACCAATAAAAAAAAAGACATGAAAATAAATAAATACATCCTTATTCTGGGGCTAGTAATAGCCACATACTTTACCAGCTGTGCACCGCATATACAACGTGTAAGTGAAACTTCCATTACCGATTTAAGTGGAAGGTGGAATGAAACAGACTCTAGGGTTACAGCAGAGCAGATATCAAATGACCTACTGTCTCATGCCTGGTTTAATAACTATAGTGCCGAGAATAAAGGCAAAAAACCCGTGATTATTGTAGGGTTTATTACGAATAAATCTCACGAGCACATTCCAGATGAAACTTTTACAAAAGATATTGAAAGTGCAATTATAAATTCCGGGCGTATAAAATTAGTTCAGGCAGGCAACATGCGTGCAGAGATAAGGGCAGAACGTGCAGATCAGGCAAATTATGCATCAAAAGAAACCATTAAAAAGTTTGGACTGGAAAAAGGTGCTGACTTTATTTTACAAGGTACCATTAACTCTATTGTTGATGAATATAGTAGTGAAAAAACCATTTTTTATCAAATTAATTTGGAGTTGACCAATATTGAAACGAATGAAAAGGTTTGGATAGGGGATAAAAAGATCAAAAAATATTTAGGCAATAAAAAGAAAAAAAAGGTTCTGTAATATGGAAATTTTAGCAAAAAAAGGATGTCAAATTGCTGTTTTATGCAGTTGTATTATAGCCTTAATTTCGTCCTGTGCAACATATAAAACTAAAACAGCTGCAGTTGAAACCAATGTTTTTAATGGCGATTTTAAAACAGCAATAAATAGTATTGATCATAATCCTTTTTTGTTAAAAGACAGAAATAAGTTGCTTTATTTAATGGAAAAGGCTAAGGTTGCTCATTTAAACGGAAATTATGAACAGAGCAACGCAATTTTTGAGGAGGCATACATTTTAATTGACGATAAAATTAAAACAAGTGTAGGGCAAACAATAGCAGGTAAGCTTACAAATCCAATGGCCGAACCCTATAAAGGCGAAGATTTTGAAAAAGTAACCATACATTATTATAAGGCGATAAACTATTTTAAAATGGGAAAGCCAAATGAAGCATTGGTAGAAGCAAAACGGATTAATATTAAGCTTAACGCATTAAATGATAAGTATAAGAACAATAAAAATAAATACGGTGCAGATGCTTTCTCACAAATTTTATTGGGAATCATTTATGAGTCTGTTGGTGATTTGAATAATGCATTTATAGCCTATAGAAATGCCAGCGAGCTCTACATGAAAAATGATAACAAGTATTTTGGTGTATCCATGCCTGATCAGTTGAAACAGGATTTATTACGAACTTCTGCGCAACTGGGTTTTAAAGATGAGCTACAGGCTTACCAAAAACAGTTTGGTGTTTTAACGGTTCTTCCACTATCATCTTCAAAACAAAAGAGCATAGGCGCTAATCCAGTAAAAAATGATACAGCAACAGCTAGACCTATAGGCGAGGCGATCGTTTTTTGGGAAAATGGACTGGGACCTGTTAAAGATCAGATTAAGATTACGGCATCAGGAGTTTCGGGTGCGTTTGTGGGTACTTACGGTGATACCAGTGATCCAGATGAAAATATAATTATTCCTATACCAGCCGGAATTAATATTGGAATTAATGCGTTGGCTATTCCTAAATACACAAAAAGAGATTCTTTTTATAAAAAAGCCAGTATTATGGTAAATGGAAAAGAATGCTTTTTGGAACTTTCACAGGATTTTTATCCTATAGCAAAACAGTGTTTAAAAGATAGGATGCAGCGGGAGGTAATTGACATGGCTGTAAGGTTTGGAGCAAAAAAGGCTACGGGAAAAGGATTGAGTTTTTTGGCAACTCAATTTCTGGGAAACGATGCAGGCCAAATCACATCTTTAGCTACAGATATTACTAATGTAGCAACTGAAAAAGCAGATACAAGAAACTGGCAAACACTTCCAGCAACAATAAGTTATGTCAGGATACCATTAAAACAGGGCAATAACGATTTTATAATTAAAAAATATAGTAATGTATCCGTAGATGAGTCAATGCTTAGCATTGCAGGGAAACCTGGATTACAAATCATTAACTGTTTTGACTTGGGAAAGACAGCAATGTCATCAACTCGTTTAAAATAAACGGTCAATCTGCTAATCAACAGTTTGGGATTTGTTCTGTTCTCTTTAAATATTTTATTGTAAATGCCCAATTTATTGTGCCGATGTGCAAGTGTTTATTTTGATTTTTAGAACTTAATCCAAACTGTTAAATATATTATTTAAGATAATTTTTGATAAGTGCGCCACCATAAATCAGGCATTTCGCCATTTACTGCTGTTTGATAGTCTTCATAACGGCACGGGACTAAATGGTAACGCTCGTTTTTTGACTGGCCAGATGGGTAAGGAACCTGCATCCACCAACGGTCAGATTTTTTACTTTTCACAAACATCATCTCCCCTGAGCCATCTTTAATGCTGGTGCGATAAATGATAAACTGTGATTTTGGTGTTAAAGGGAAGTCTTTTTTTCGAGCATAAAAACCATCAATAAAATACCAGATGATTTGCGCCAGCAACATGGCTGTTTGACCATTATTGTCATATGCAGGATTAAATTCATAAAACCCTATGGAGGTTAATTTATCGTTCATTCCGGCATAGCGTGCAATTCTGCAGGCATCAGCGCCATTAAATCCATTTGGTGTTGCATTTGCATTTGCTGCGGCATCAGCAGAACGGATGGCACCTATATCAAAGCTTAACATATTTGCATTTCTGATAATGGGTTCTGTTAAGGTAATATCTTGAGCAAATTCGCCTAACCGGTGCACATCAAAGTAAAGTTTGTCCATTACGGTTAAACTTTCCTGGTTTACAAAATACGTTTGGTAACCAATGTTACTGAAGTTAAAAAGGTAATTGGGCTGATGCAGAAAAATTTTATTCAAATAACAGTCAGATCTGGTTGCAATACCATCATGGTTGTCATCATCTAAGTCAAACTGATTATCAACAATAACCAAATCAACTTTTTGCTCTAAATCCTCATAGCCTAAATATTGGGCATAAGTCAGGTCCTGTCCGCCACCAATAATAATAGGGATAATATTGCTTTTTACCAGTTCAGAGACAACAGTTTTTACTGCAATGTAAGTATCGGCAATTGTTGCGCCAGGTTTAATATTGCCTAAGTCAACTATTTTACTGTTAAAAGCGCCTTCATTGAGTTTATAAAACTTTTCTCTAAAATAATCAGGAGCCAGAGCACAGCCCTCATTATTGATCGAACTTCTTCCATCAAGCACCCCAAAAATGGCCAGTTCATATTGTTCCTCTTCAAAAGTGGGAAAAGAATCTATAAAAAACTGAGTTTTAAAGCCCAGGTGACTCGTTAAAAAACCTTGTTTGGGTGTAAATTCTTCGGGATTTAAGGGCGAAAAAAAATCAGTTAGTGACATATTTTTAAAACTATCGCCTCAAATATCTATTTTTGAATGCACATATTACATAAAAGTTTAAATTTCTATTCATTTCTTTTCTTTAGTTATTGATTGATATGGAATTAAATCTTGAATCAAATTAGAAATTCGTAGATATAAATGATACTCGTAACCGGTGGAACAGGGTTTTTGGGCGCAGAGCTGATTAAGCAACTTACAGATCAAGGCATCGCCGTTCGTGCGCTGAAGCGCGAAAAATCTGTGATTCCAGATTTAATTAAAAATAGCCCATTAGTAAACTGGGTGATTGGCGATATTAATGAAACCGCGGCTTTAGAAGATATTTTTATCGGAATTACACATGTTTACCATTGTGCTGCATTTGTTTCCTTTGATCCCTCAGATAAAAAAAAATTATTTCACACAAATATTGACGGTACCTCTAACATTGTAAATCTATGCCTGATTAACAATTGCCGCCTTTTGCATGTCAGTTCGGTTGCCGCACTGGGCGATGCCAAAAAAGGCAGCCAAATTACCGAAAAAGACTATTGGGTATATGATGCTAAAGCACATGCCTATGGCTTGTCTAAATATGAAGGAGAAATGGAGGTATGGCGTGGCATAACAGAAGGCCTAAATGCCGTTATCGTAAATCCATCCGTTATTATAGGTAAAAATGCAGGTTTTGATGGCAGTGGCGCCATATTTAAGTTGATTAAAGACGGTTTTTCATTTTATACGAATGGCGCCAGTGGTTTTGTAGATGTAGCAGATGTAGCCAAAAGCATGATCATTTTAATGGATAAAGAAGTGAGTGGCGAACGTTATATCATTTCTTCAGAAAACTATCATTACAAAGATCTGTTTGCAAAAATTGCGGCAGGTTTTAACGTGAAGGCACCTGCTGCCGAAGCCAAAGCCTGGATGCTTGCTATTGTATGGAGAGTACTAAAACTGGCTTCCTTTTTTACAGGTAAGGTACCTTCAATCACTAAAGATGCGGCTAAAAGCAGCTTAACTTTAAGTTATTATAACCATGATAAAATTAGATTGGAAACAGGGATTATATTTAAACCTGTAGCCGAAAGTATAGCAGAAATTACCCAATATTTAAAATAATGTCCAAACAAAAAGCATATTACATTATTGATTTTGATAGCACCTTTACTCAGGTAGAAGCACTTGATGAACTTGCCCGGATTTCATTAAAAAAACATCCAGAAAAAGAACACATTTTTCAAAAGATAGAAGACTATACCAACCTTGCGATGGAAGGCAAGCTGTCTTTTTCTGAAAGTTTAGCCAAGCGTGTAAAATTGCTTGAAGCAAATGAAGATCATTTGAAGCAGTTGATCAAGCATTTAAAAAAGAAAGTCTCTACATCCTTTTCGCGTAATGCTGCTTTTTTTAAAAAGCATGCAGATGAAGTACTTATTGTTTCTGGTGGATTTAAAGAGTTTATTACACCCGTTGTAAGCCAGTATCATATTAAAAAAGAAAATATTTATGCCAATACCTTTGTAACTACTGGAGATGGTCAGATTATTGATTATGATCATGCAAATCCTTTAAGTGAAGAAGGTGGAAAAGTGAAGCTTTTACAGCATTTAAAATTAGAAGGCGAACTGTTCGGTATTGGTGATGGATATTCTGATTTTCAGCTTCGGGAAAGCGGTATGATTAATAAGTTCTTTGCCTTTACAGAAAATATTTCACGACAAACAATTGTAGAAAAGGCAGATCATGTAACCCCGAGTTTTGATGAGTTTTTGTATGTAAACAATCTACCACGAGCGATTTCTTATCCTAAAAATAGAATCCTATGTCTAGTAATTGGAGACGTAGATCCAAAAAGCATTGCACTATTAAAAAATGATGGATTATCCATTAGGCATAAATCATCTTTTGAAGATAAGTATGTTAAAGATGTAGGTTTAATTCTTTTGGCAGACGGTGAAAAGATAGAAACTCATCAACTGCAAAATGCAGTAAAATTGAAAACAATTGGTTATTTGGGCAACAGCAAGGGTAAGCTGGATTTAGACCTTTGTACAAAAATGGGAATTGTTGTTTTTGATGATCCAAAAAGCAATCCCCGGAATATAGATTTTATTCCAAAGCGTGTAATTGATTTTATGAATACAGGCGCAACTTACCTGAGCAGTAATTTCCCTAATTTACAGTTGCCAAAAATTGATAAATCACACCGATTGATTCACATTCACAAAAATGTGCCCGGTATTATGGCTCAAATTAATACTGTTTTTGCCAAGCATGATATTAATATTGTAAGTCAGTTTTTAATGACCAATCCAGAAATCGGCTATGCAATTACCGATATTAATACGGAATATGATAAGCAACTTTTTAAATCACTCAAAAAGATCGAAAATACAATAAAGTTTAGAGTGCTTTATTAGTTGTAATTCAGCTTTGATAACTTTTGATTTGTGAACTTCGACAACTTTAATGTTGCTTTGGTTGGGAAGTTGCCGAAGTTGAACTTGTCCTTGAAATCTAGTTGGTATATATTTTGCCCGCCTGATAATCGCAATTATATAAACTTTGACAACTTTTATGCTGTTTAGAAAGAAAGTTGTCAAAGCTGAATCCACCCAAGAGTAAATGTTTTGGACTGCCAATAGACTGTGAACGATAAATCCCCACATCCCCAGAAAACAAAACTGAGGAAACAAGATGTATTGGATTGGTTTGGTGGAAAAACTGACTATTTGAAATTTCATGCTGAAATTCAGAAATCTATAAATTGACAACTTTCTAACCATTCCAAAAAAAATGTCAAAGTTGAAATTACCTCAAAAAATGATGTTTTTTGAGCAGTAAATGTTTGGGGTTTCCAATAGACTGTGAGCGGTAAATTCCGGTATGCCCTGAAAATAAATAAGCGGTTACACAGGCTACGGCAATATAAATGCCTGATGTGGCTCCGAAAAGTTCAACACCCATAAAAATGCAGGCTAGAGGCGTATTGGCTGCTCCAGCAAAAACTGCTACAAAGCCCATTGCGGCCAGTAAACCAAAGGGAAGTGGGATAAATAAACTTAAAAAGCTGCCCAATGTTGCGCCGATAAAAAAGAGTGGCGTTACTTCTCCACCTTTAAAGCCCGCCCCTAAAGTTAAAGCCGTAAGAAAAAGTTTAATCATGAAAACATAATAGGGCTGCTGTGATATAAAGGATTCTGAAATAACCGGAATACCTAATCCAATGTACTTTGTTGTTCCTAAAAAATAAATGATTAAAACTAAGACAGAACCACCAACAAATGGCCTTATTGGGGCATACCGTATTTTACTGAATAGGTTAGAAATAAAATGGCTTAATGTGGAGAAACTTCGCGCAATAAGCCCAAAAATTATTCCCGAAGCCAATGAAAAAAGCAGATGAAGGGTTCCCATTTCTGGAATAAAAGAAACGGAATAATGTGTGTGCCCAACTCCCCATATTTTACATACATAATCCGCTATAATGGCTGTTATAAAAGATGGCAGGATTGCACTGTAAACCAATTGTCCAATAATAAAAACCTCCAAACCAAATATTGCACCGGCCAGCGGTGTTCCAAATACAGATGCAAAACCAGCGCTGATGCCACAAATAAGAATGATTTTTCTGTCACGGGGTTTTAAGTTCAGCATTTTAGTAAACTGATCGGCAAATGCACCCCCAATTTGTACAGCCGTTCCCTCTCTGCCTGCAGACCCGCCAAATAAATGTGTAATAATGGTGCCTGCAAAAATTAAGGGGGCCATGACTAGGGGAATAACCTGCTTTGGGTTTTGCAGTTCCTCTATAAGAAGATTGTTTCCTTTAACCACCTCTTTGCCCCAGTAGTGATAGGCTAAACCAATCAAAAGTCCGGCAAGGGGCAGGAAAATAATAATCCAGGTATGTTTTTCCCGCCAATTTGTGGCCCTATCTAGTGTTTCTAAAAATAGGGCAGAAGCAGACCCTATAATTGCACCTAAAATAGCGCACAGAAAAAGCCACTTTAAGGTATGTAAAAATAAAACCCAAAATTCTACTTTAGTAAGGCGGTTAGGAAATCGGAAATATTTCCCTGATCCATTTTTAACAGGCATTTTAATCAATTTTCAGTAAAATCGTAGGAGTCATCAGCCTGTTTTGGCGGTTTTGGCGGTACCCCATCGCCATCATTCAAATGTATAAAAATTAGTAATTTGTTGCAAAATGTTTATCAACTTTGTAAACTAACCTTAAAAAATGGACTTTACACCCGAAATAAAAGCTAAGTTAGATCAGTTACAGCAAAAATATACAGCCATGGGGCAAGATATGGCCTCCTATTTAGATGGTTTATTGTATGCTGATTTCCTTACCTACTGGGATTATATACACTTGGATACATTACTAAGCTTACAGAACCCTAAAACGCCCTTTCCTGATGAAGAGATCTTTATCATGTATCATCAAATTACAGAGCTCTATTTTAAATTAGCTTTACATGAATGTACACAGATAGCGGAGAAAGAACATTTAAATGCCGATTTTTTTACCGCCCGTGTTAAAAGAATCAATGCCTATTTTAATGCCTTAACAAGTTCTTTTGAAGTTATGGTAGATGGAATGGAAAAAGAACAGTTTTTAAAGTTTCGCATGTCATTGTTGCCAGCAAGCGGTTTCCAGTCCGGACAGTATAGGATGATAGAGATCTGTGCAACCGATTTTATCCGTCTGGTAGATAAGAGTAAGCGTTTAGAGCTGGCAAATGAAACAATAGAAACCCAATTTAAATATATTTATTGGAAATTTGGGGCCACAGAACTTTCATCGGGTAAACAAACGCTGACCCTAAAGCAGTTTATTAAAAAATACTCAGAACAGTTTCTGGCACTTGCTAAAAATAGGGTGGATACAAATTTTTCGGCACTTTACCATAAACTAAAAGCTGAAGGTCAGCATGTTTTGCCACTTGCAGAAGAACTGCGCAAACTGGATTTGTATGTAAACGTAGAATGGCCACTTTCACATTATAAATCAGCTGTACGGTATTTGGAAAAAGATCCTGTTGATGTTGCGGCCACAGGTGGTACCAATTGGCAAAAATATTTGCCTCCACGTTTTCAAAAAAGAATTTTTTATCCTTTTTTATTTACAGAACAGGAAGTGGAAGAATGGGGTAAAAGCTGGGTTCTTAGTGTACTTAAAACACTTAAGAATGATAAATAATTGTCTCATAACCTGTATTTTTTCTTATTTTTGTACCGAAATAAAAATTAATTTAAAGCGGTAGAAGCAGATCAGGATTATAGTGTCTGAATGATCCAAGCGAAACACCAAAATATAGTGAATTATGACCGAGACTTTAGATATAAAAATAAACAAAACCAACCAAACACGTTTAAGTGTTACTGATTTTTCACAATTGCCTTTCGGAAAAGTTTTTACCGATCATATGTTTACTGCTGACTATGAAGGAGGGGAATGGAAGAATTTACAGATCTTGCCTTATGGTCCGATTCCAATGAGCCCGGCAATTTCTGCTTTGCACTATGGTCAGGCAATTTTTGAAGGTTTAAAAGCTTACCGTCAGCCTGATGGTAAAATCAGTGTTTTTCGTGCCGACAAAAATTTTGAGCGGTTTAATAAATCTGCAGTCCGCATGTCTATGCCAACCATCCCGAGCGAAATTTTTATGCAGGGATTGGCTACTTTAATTGATGTTGATCAAAACTGGGTACCCTCACAGGAAGATTATGCATTATATATTAGGCCGGTGATGTTTGCTACAGACCCATATTTGGGCGTAAAAGCTTCTGATACTTATACGTTTGCATTGTTAACCACGCCAACCGGACCCTATTACAATAAAGCCTTAAAGGTTAAAATAGAAACAGAATTTACCCGTGCGGATGAAGGTGGTGTAGGTTTTGCCAAAACTGCAGGCAATTATGCACGCTCTTTATACCCTTTTGAGCAAGCAAAAAAAGAAGGATATGACCAATTAATTTGGACAGATGCTGTTGAACATGAATATATTGAAGAAGCTGGAACGGCAAACCTCTTATTTGTAATCAATGGTAAATTGGTTACTCCATCGGTACGCAGCACCGTTTTAGATGGTGTAACCAGAGACACCATTATTAAGCTGGCAAAAAAAGCAGGAGTTGAGGTGGAAGAACGCCGCGTTTCTGTTAAAGAAATTATAGAAGGTATAGAAAATGGTCAGTTAACTGAAGCCTTTGCTGCAGGTACTGCAGCAACGGTCACCCATATTGGTGAAATTGGTTATCAAGGAAATCTCTATAAACTTACTGACCCATCAACAAGGCACATATCTAATGGTATTGCCAAAACTTTAAATGATATCCGTTACGGCTTAACAAAAGATGAGTTTGGTTGGAACTGGGTTCTTTAACCTTTTTTCATAAGAATATACAATAAAGCCACCTCACTTAATTTTTGTAAGGTGGCTTTTTAATGCATGAATACTTTTTAAAACCTTTCTGTTTTATAAGAACGGTTTGTTGGAATTATTAAAACCCCTGTTTTACCCGATTAGCTTCTGCGTCATCAGTCGTTCTGGCAAATGTGCTTAAGAAAATCTGTTGGTTGGAATGTAAAAAGGCATTACAATTGTAATGCCTTTTGTGGAAAAATTAAATATATCAAGATTGATTTTCTATTTATTCCTTGTCGAGAATTATAACGCCCTTCGCCTCAAAAGCCAATTCTTTTTTAGGCTCAGTTATTTTTGCAATTTCATCAGCTGATTTATGTGCATCTTCAGCATAATGGCGTAAGGTTTCTACAGAGATTACTTGTTTTTTGGCAACCCCATCCAAAACTACATTTTTACCAACAATATCCATTGGCATAAAAAAAGCATAGTCTTTAAATGTTACGCGCATGCCTTTTCCATTTGGAGTTTCCAAAGTCATCCAACAGCCTTTTTTCTTACACACATCAATAACCTTTCCTTCAATTTGCATACTGGCTGTTTTGTTTTCACCCATTGTGGCTTCTATTTTTGATACAGGCTTTACCTCTACAGGTTTAACTTCTTCGCCAAACTTTTGTCCGGTATAAGCCGTTTGTGCATAGGCCAAAGCGGTTAATAGACAAAAACTTAAACTAAAAAAAACTTTTTTCATTTTGTATAAATTATTTAATCAAAGATACAATTTAGCGCTTAAAAAAAATCCTCGTTAGTGTCCACTAACGAGGAAATCATCCTATTGTTATAGGCCACATCCCATGTCGTATAACAATATTGATTAGGCAAAATTTAGTCCAAAATTCATTAAATTGAAAATAATTTTGTATCTATTTGATTTTTAATAATTTAATTTAAAGGTTAAACAATTTAAAAGTACAGAATGTGCAATTCTTTAACCAATTAGTTATGATCATTTAATAATGGACTATCCAAATACCAGACTAAAAACTTCTTCAATTTTGCTTACAGCTTTTATATCTATGTTATACTTTTCTACAGCAATGCCTTTAAGGTTATATTTTGATATATATATTGTTTCAAAACCCAGTTTGTCTGCTTCGGCTATTCTTTGTTCAATTCTGTTTACTGCTCTAATCTCACCTGATAGCCCTACTTCTGCTGCAAAACAGTTTTTTGATGCAACAGAGATGTCCTGATGGGAAGAAATTATGGCAATTAATACAGCAAGATCTATTGCAGGATCTTCTACCCTTATTCCGCCTGCAATATTCAGAAAAACATCCTGTGCGCTCAATCTAAAGCCACAGCGTTTTTCTAAAACGGCTAGCAGCATATTCATGCGTTTGGTGTCAAAGCCTGTAGCTGATCTTTGAGGAGTGCCATAAGCCGCCGGGCTTACCAATGCCTGTGTTTCAATAAGCATCGGCCTTGCGCCTTCAAGCATGGCAGCAATTGCTATTCCACTTAATTCTTCGTCTCTTTGCGACAATAAAATTTCAGATGGATTAGATACTTCACGCAGGCCACTTCCCTGCATTTCATAAATGCCCAGTTCTGCAGCGGCACCAAATCTGTTTTTAATTGACCGTAAAATACGGTAAACATGGTGCCTGTCGCCCTCAAACTGTAATACCGTATCAACCATATGTTCCAATATTTTAGGGCCTGCAATTGCGCCATCTTTTGTGATATGCCCAATTAAGAATACTGGAGTTCCGGTTTCTTTCGCAAATCGGAGCAGTTCGGCAGTACATTCACGAACCTGCGAAACACTGCCCGGTGTAGAATCAATATGTGCTGAGTGAAGCGTTTGAATAGAATCGACTACCAAAATTTCAGGTTCTAAAATTTCAATCTGCTTAAAAATATTTTGGGTAGAAGTTTCTGTTAAAATATAACAATTGGCCGAAGGGTGCTCTGTAATTCTTTCTGCACGCATTTTAATCTGCTGTTCACTTTCCTCACCAGAAATATAAAGCAATTTCCTACCCTTTAAATTAAGGGCCAGTTGGAGCATTAGTGTCGATTTTCCAATGCCGGGCTCTCCTCCAATCAGAACCAAAGAACCTTCTACCAAACCGCCACCTAAAACTCGGTCTAATTCTTTGTCGCCGGTTAAAATTCTTCTTTCTATTGAAGATTCAATTTCATCTACCTTGTTAGGTTTACTAAGTTTACGTATTCCTGTATCACTTTTCCAGGTAGGAACAGCATTTGATGCCTTTTCTATAACTTCTTCAACAAAGGTATTCCATTGGTTGCAGGAAGGGCATTTGCCCAGCCATTTTGCCGATTCATAGCCACAACTTTGACAGAAATATGCAGTTTTCGTTTTTGCCAATTGATTTAAATTTAGAGTACGAATTTAAGTATTATGCCTTAATAAAGGATCAGAATACAAAAGCCTAATTTCGATAAGAAATTAGGCTTTTGAAAATAGGATAAATGTTATTTACAATTTTATTTCTTCATCTTTTGATGAAATAAAATGAAACTCATTCAGGTAATAAGAAGGCTGTGCCTTAACTTTTACCCACTGGCCGTATTTAAAAAACCAACGGCGCTGAAGATTGAAAATTCCTTTGGTAATATAAGCCTCTATATAAGGGTGTACAGAAAGCGTTACGCCTTTTTCATTTTGCTCGCGCAAAATATAATTCAGGTTATTTTCTATATCATCCATTAAAACAATACTTGCTTTAATTTCACCCGTACCACCACATGCAGGGCACTTTTCTACAGTAACGATATTCATTTCCGGACGCACACGCTGCCTGGTAATTTGAACCAAACCAAATTTGCTTGGAGGCAAAATTGTGTGTTTAGCTCTATCCAGCAGCATCAGTTCACGCAGGTAATCAAATAACATTTTACGGTTTGTTGGCTTATGCATATCGATAAAATCGATTACGACAATACCGCCCATATCCCGTAAGCGCAGTTGGCGTGCAATTTCTTTAGCGGCTTCTTTATTTACCTGTAAAGCATTTTCTTCTTGGTTTTCTTTGATAGCAGTACGGTTACCGCTATTCACATCGATCACATGAAGTGCTTCTGTATGCTCTACAACCAAATAGGCGCCTCCAGGTAAGTTTACGGTTCTTCCAAAAGCATTTTTAATCTGCTTTTCTATACCGAAATGCTCAAACATGGGTTCTTTTTGTTTGTATAGTTTTACGATTTTTTCCATTTCTGGAGAAATATCGTGCACATACGAACGGATATCGTCATAAAGTTCAGCTGAACCTACATGTACGTGCGTAAAATCAGGATTTAAAATATCCCGGATTAGCGTAGATGATCTGTCCATCTCGCCCCAAACCCTTTTCGAGGGTTCGGTATCTGGCATTTTCTTGACAAAATTTTCCCATTTAGCAATTAAATCCAAAAGATCTTTTTGCATTTCGGCAACGCCTCTACCTTCAGAAACAGTTCTGATGATCACCCCAAAATTTTGAGGTTTAATACTTTCAATAATCTTTTTTAAACGATTACGTTCAGTATTACTTTTAATTTTTTTTGATACGGATATGGTATTGGAGAATGGCACCAGTACCACATATCTGCCGGCAATTGATAGATCAGAACTTAGGCGCGGTCCTTTTGTAGAAATTGGCTCTTTAGCAATTTGTACTGGAAGGAGCATATTTTTACTCAGCACATCAGATATTTTCCCGGCTTTATTTATATCAGCTTCGAGCTTTAAATTATCTAATAATGTGCCTGTAACCGAGCCATTACGCTTGATTTTAGTTAGCTTAATTAAAGATTGTACCTGTGGGCCAAGATCAAAGTAATGCAAAAAAGCATCCTTTTCATAACCAACATCTACAAACGCAGCGTTTAGACCCGGCATAATTTTTTTAATGCGGCCTAAATATATATCGCCAACGGCGTAATTGTTGTTTATTTGTTCTTTATGAAGCTCTACAAGTTGTTTGTCTTCAATCAACGCTATGGTAACTCCGGCAGGAGTCGAATTGATAATTAATTCTTTTACCAACAGCTACAGATTTTAAGGCTTACGCCTATTA
>Ga0116227_10004567_pt1 | contig 29945 bp, 14 predicted proteins | sample S1TSphgellanicum_FD_89693 | JGI IMG/M metagenome (GOLD analysis project Ga0116227, IMG submission 89693) | Host-associated microbial communities from peat moss isolated from Minnesota, USA - S1T2_Fb - Sphagnum magellanicum MG | ecosystem: Host-associated > Plants > Peat moss > Unclassified... | reverse complement strand
GCCCATAACTTGGGCTGCAGATGTCCGAATGGCCAATGCGAGGCCATTTTCGATATCTACGTTTCAAGACCTTTCCAATGACACCAAGAACACCTCAATGCGAGGTGTTTTGGGCCTTGCTGTTGAACTCTAAACATTCGGGAGTCCTGAAGGATTCCAAACCTTCAACTTTTCCAAGTGTTGAGCTTCACCCCTACACTTGGTCAAGGTGAGGTTGCGACACTGACTCATTTGCAAGCCTCTTGACCTCAGCCTCTTCTGTCAGACATTGTTGCTTCAATTTCTTTCACTCTTTTTCTCTTTCCTACATCCACGAAATGCAATCAGCTCACCTTAAAGGCATGTTCAAGGACAGAGATGCGTTGGAAACTTGCATCACCTAAACAAAAAGCATTGGAACCACATAGGATAAATCATAACTTGAAACTCAAAGTATATAAAGAGGTTTTGGAAATGTAATTTGTAATTGTAATTTTGTAATATGTACCGTCAAATACACACACACCTGTGCATTAGGCATGGGGTTCAAACTAGTTACTTAAACGAGGCATCACAAACATGCTGGCCCTGCCAATAGATAAGATGTTATACATCTATCTACTGTGTCCACAGTCTGAACACCCAAAAAAATTCGTTCCAGTCTAAACAGTCTAAACACTTTCACCAAAGAAACCAATTCACCTAATGTGACACTGGTTCTTAATAAGGTAAAACTTCTCAAAGTTGGATCAAATGCGATAGTCCCTGTCCCTGTGGGAGCAGAGCCCGACAAAATACGGAGGAGAATTAGAATGGTCCTCGCTTGCTGTTTTGGGTTGTTTTCTGGAGTTGGCAGCAGAGTCACTGGGCGCGAAGCGAACGAAGAGGACGGCAACGAACGGGCGGGCAGGTCACACGGGCTCCCGCCCATTATCCGAGCTTCATGGGAAGCCAGACTTGAAGCCAGCTATAGCCATCAAATGGGCGGCAAGGAGGAGGCGAGCAGGGAGCGAGAGAGAGAGAGATCCAAAGGACCACGACCAGAAACTCCTCGGATGATGAACGAGGATTTTGTTTCTAAAAATGCGAGCATAAATTTATGGAGTCTCGTAATATTATCTTCGCATTGTGTGAATCATTTTGAAAGCGTCAACATCGATGCACTGTGAAGTCTTGTTCCTGCTCGGGGTTGGGTTTTGTAGAGCTAGTTTTGGAATCTGTATTACTACTGTGATTCTTTTGGTGTGGAGTCCTGTAGCTTGAAGATGTAGTATCCTTAAGGACGATAAAAATTTATACAACATGCTAAATTGGAAGCATATGATGGTGCCAGTTACTGTGGTGAAGCTCAAGTGGATCCTTCAGTTATTATGCGGGAAATTGTTTGTATAGTGGAGACTCTCTCGCATGACCCTAGAATGGAATGTAGGGATACCAAACTTTGGCCTGTTTACTGGGTGGATCACAATGTCTCTGCCATGAATGGCAGATCCAATAAATGGATTTGTTGACAAGTCAAGCGGTTGATGATGCTGATGATGAAGCTCCCCGAGTTGCTAAAAATGGAGTAGCATAAGTCTAAACTTGTCTCACAACTTTGCACATTTTCTTCCCCCGCTTTTTTTCTCTTTTTTATTTTTTGTCTTCTTTCTGCAATCCTCCCGCTTCAAGCTTGGTTATAGCAAAGTTTCGGGTCCGTTCTTGATCGTAAAATCTTTCTCGCAATTATTGCGTAATTGTGTGCTGCGTGCCACATTCTCTTGGGGTAACCATCGTCGTGTGTTGTGCGTTGGTTCTTGCGCTCTTTACTGTCGTCTTTCATGCTGTATTCTTTGGCGTTTTTGGGAGGGATTCAATCTCTGGATAGTAGACAGGTTTGAAGTAGCGGGGGGTTTCGAGACACAATTCTCATGTGCGGAAGACTCATCAGCGACAAATTTTTTCACTTGTGCTTTTCTTTCAACAAGGATTTGATGCCGCAACAACAGTTCTTGTGACAATCGCCTTCTCCAAGTTCAGCCAATTATGGATTTCTGTCAAGCATCAAACACTCAGGTTACTCCAATTGGATCCTCCTGTCCCTTGCTCTTATTACACATGATACTAAAGTTGTCAGAAATTCACTTTGGGAGATGCACCTCCATCTCTACTCTTTTGTTGTAGTAGAGTAGTTGTGCCTTGAAGTCTCAACAGCAGACTTCTCTTAAAGAGAATTCCACGATAGATTATGGAATATACAGCACAAGACCTTCACCACTATCCCAAATCACACTGCCAGTATTGTCTTCCACTCATGCTCTGGAGAAGTGTGTAAACCAAAAGAGATCACAGAAAAAGTCTCAGATTCTTCATTGATCAGCTCCAGGGAGTTTTGGTAACAGCATCATGTGTCTGATCCAGAACTGCCTAAACTATTCATAGATTTTCAGATTTTCAAGCTCCAAGTGCTTTCCTTGCACACTACAGGACATGAGGATTCATCTAAAGGACATATGGAGGATGTTTGTGACCCTGCAGGAAGCCTACAATTGTGTGAACTAGCAATAAACACAGTTGTATTGAATCCACTTGTGGACTTCACACCTGGACACAACACTCTCGTAGACATGTTTTTGGGTCCTGCAGAGGGACCTAATCCTCCATCCATCCCAAAAGAGTACTTCAAAGTAGCATCAGCATTTGCAGCACTTGGTGCAGTCATGAAAGACTCAGAACAAGACAAGATGCTCAACCCCAGTCACCAGAGATTGGGACTGCAAGTCATGCTGAAGGGAGCTATGGAGCAGTTGCAAGTGCTGGCTCAGAATGCTCAGGGGTCGGACAAGAAAGTCATGGAGCAGGCAGAGGCTATGGTGAAGGACAATGAAGCATGGGAGGCTGAGAGGAGCAATCTTCTGGAAAAAGTGGCTGCTTCAGAGACACAAAGTTTGAGGATGGAAAGGGAAAGTATCAAGGACACTGAAGCTGATGCAAAAGCTGTTGGAACTGTTTCAAACCATGAGCAGGGCTGGAAGAATGAGAGAGTGAAGCTTCAGACTGAGATACATGGGCTACAAGATGAAATTGCAAAGATCTGGCATCACAGTGAGATTAGAGCAACAGACTCTGGGAGTTTTTGTGAAGATTGCATAGTGAAAGGGAGCCTGCTGAAGGAGCTAGCAGCGAAGCTTTCTACAGCTGAAATTGATGCATCAGAATTGCGGAAGAAACTTGCAACAGTTATTTCCAACTCAATGAAGCATCTTGCAGCTGTAGCTGATGCAACAGCCAAGTATGAAGAGATGGAAAACAAGCTGGTGAATGCTACAAAAGAGATGGAAGTGATGCAAAGAGATTTGGAGTCTGCAGCCTCTGCTAAGAGGAGCCAGAACACTATAATTGAGGAGCTGCTCAGTGATGTGATGACAATCCAGAAAGATCTCATTGAGAAAGAAGAGATCCTGGCTGTGACTCTGACAAGAGCAAGTCTTGACAGAGAAGAGAAGCATAACCTTGAAAAGGAGCTTGTGTATGCCAAACGAAAGATGAAGGCTGTAGAGGTAGAGAAAGATAGGTGGAAGAGACTTGCAGAAGAGAGACATCGTGCATCATCCTCTAGAAAAGATACAGATAACAGACTGAGGGGCATGGTTAAAAGTAAGCAAGAAGTTGCTAAGCGATCAGAGTTACAAAGGATGCACACTCAAGAGCTTCAAAGTGTTCAGTCTTTGTACACAGAAAAGCTAAAGGCACTAGAACACCAGCTGAAAACATATGAAAACAAGGTAGGTTTACTGGAGAGCAAAGTCCTAGTGTGCAGTAGACAAAGACAAGTAGGAAGGCACCTTCTGAAAGAGGATGAAGTTCCAGATATGCTAAATCTCAAGCAAACAGTAAATGTTCATGAGCTTGTCATGCTACTGGAATCCTTGGAGCCTGATGTTTCAACAATTCGAACTGATGGTCAAACTTCTGAAATTCAAGGTGTGGATCTCTTAGCTAACTCCCTTGTTATGCAATTTCTTTTCTGGAATATGGCCACACTCTTCCCACTTCTTCGTACTCCACTGTGTTTCAGATCTCAGGTTGAAGGACCTTAACTAACATACATTTTGTCTTCTTGTTGATCATCTTCTGCACTCAAGAGCTGCCAATGACCAAGCATGGCCTAAAGGAATGGTTGAAAGGGTGGCTGGAGGCAGTAAAAGCTCAGGCTGTGGTACAAATAGAAGAACATCATCATCATGAACTTGATTCCCTTAAGATCCAGATGAATATGAAAGACGAAAAGCTGGATTCTTTTCGCCATCAGTTGCTGAGCTTGGAGTCTGAGACCAGCAAGATGAAGTCAGATATAGAGATGCTAAACAGTCCACTGACAATGGCTGTGAATATAAAACAGAGAGTGGAGAAAGCAGCAGAAGAAAAGGATGATGAGTCTGTGATGGATTGTGGTGGCATGGAAGGAGATACATGTCATGAGGCCCATGAACAGATGGCCGACCACCATGTTGCACAGCGTAAGGTGATCAGGTTGTTGCAAGCAGAGCTAGCAATGACAAAGTAAGTCCCAATCTGGTGCTTTTGAAAACACTTTGAAAGTCATTTCCTCTGCAGCACATATGCAAAACCAACTGTCTTTATGTCAAGAACTGGAGACTCATGAGTATCACACTGTTTAACAATGTTTCCATTTTGTATGTGGGAAGAACATATGAGCTATGTCTCTTGAGTGCTAGCCAACATCAAGACTCAGTCTTCCCATTGCTTCTAGAAATGTGACAGAAACCCAGGATGAAGATGGTTGTATAATCATTAATCAGAATCTTGGGCAGACTATTATATACTTATCTACACCCACTATGGGGAACTGGTGAAGTCAGTGTGGAGTCATGGCAGCTCATCACTGCTATTCATGATGAAGGTAATGGTTGAACAAATTGTGAGTGTCACTCACAAGGTTATGATGAGACTCATTCTTGTCATGTTTCCTTCAAAGTCAAAGTGTCATTTTCTCTGCAATCTCATACGTATCTGGGAAGACCAGGGCACTACATGGATATCTTCACTAATCGCTTTCTTTCTCATTTGATTCAATTCCCTGACTGTTTTCAGAAGAGCATTGAAGGATGCAGAAGCAGAACTCCAGCAGAAGGACTGCCAAATAACATTAGTTGAAGCAGAGGTTTCCCAATTGAAGAGACAGATTGATACAGAGAGAGCAACTGACCAAGAAACTGTAACAGACATGGGTTATGAAGAGGTACTAGGTCTCCACATTTTGCACTGTTGAACTCAATGTCTGTATTCTATATTTGGGAACTTTTGTTTGACAAAATTTCTTGAAAGCCTAGAGTAGTACTGGTATGTGATGTTGACACCCTTCTGTTGGTGGTTTAGTGGGTAATGAATAGAAGCTTCAAGGATACTGTGGTTGGAGCACAAGAGACGGATGTCAAGAATGCAATCAGCAGTGCCTGCACTGAAGTTGCAAAACTTGCAAACAAAATTGCTGAAGTGCGGAAAATAATGATGGAAGCAGAGGATCAATTCGCAGATAATGGAATTGGACTGGGGCTTGTTGACCAAGCAAAGGATGGTCAAAGCTCTAGCAGGCAGCTATTCAAGCTGAGTGTCAACAAGCTAGCAAGTGAATTTCGAACTGAAATCCTCACTGATGAGGTTTTGACTACTGGGGTGCTTGAGGAAGCAGAAGGGGTTGAAGAAGGTACAACATCACTGCCAACTCTAGTTCAAGTTGTGCCACCAAATGACCACAACACACAGCCTGTTGTCCCATCCATGGAAACAGAAATCAGATATGTAACAGTAGACACAGAGAACACTCTGGAAGAGCTTGAGGAGGGGACAACTACTGAAAAGAGACGGAGAAAGACCCTGATTGAGTATTTCCTTGATTCTCCCCCAGACCTTGTGGTGGAAAATGCATGCATGATCCCAGATCTCCATGAGGTACTGCCTTGTTCTGACAAAGTCTCTCTCACTTTTGTACATCATTTCATTTTCTTCTGTTGTTTGTCTGATTGCTATGCTTGCATTATACAGGGAGTGCATGGTGATGGTGAAGATGTGAACAACCCAGATCATGGTATTGTTCAGGTTTTGGAAAAGAACACCCTGGTTGAGAATCAAGGACCTCTTCTTTCTACTTCCTGTAGTGATGGAGCAATGCAACTGAATCCATACATCACAACAGAGTCTCTCTCTCCTCTGTTTGCAAGGATGAAGGCAAAGAGGTCAGCATTGTAGTGCCAATAACCCCTTGTTTTCTATTGTTTCTCCTGTAGGTGGCTGTATTATCCTATGCACATACTTGTGTCTGGAGAAACAAGTTTATAAAGTTGTTATCTTAGCTTTCTTAGCTCATTCTCAAGGTTAATAAGCCTATTCTGAACAATGAGTTGTCACCTTACAGGACAGAGTCCAGCAGAACTTTGGAGGACATTGAAGTTTTGGGCCTGGCACTGGAGGTGAGGAAGATTGAGGAGCAGCTTGGTCAGATTGGGAATAAGGGCAAGAAAGAAGAGGATACAACAGCTGGGATACCTCTGCAAAAAGCCTTAGTTTCAAAGAAATCAACCAAATGCTGTGCAACGCTCTCCAGTCGAGTTGGTCAGCTTGCTAAGCAGATGGTGGGACTTCTTGTGCTTAAAATCCACCCTTCTTGCAATACTTAATGGTGTATGGATTCATAGTTGCTATAATGATCTCATGCAGCCCTTTAGCCTTGAATTTAACAAATACAATCTGCTCTTGCAACTTGATGCTGTTTGTTCTCAAACAATTTCAGAGGGTTGTGTAAATGAGTGGTAAGCTTATCCAATTTCCATCTGCCTACATTGCAGGGCCTGACAAGTTCTGAACATGGTCCAGATATGATAACTGAAAACTACCTGAATGGACCTTCCACTTCTGAGCTTCTAAACTTCCAGAAGCAAGTGGATGCTTTAAGTTGCAACCTGGCAACTATTGAAGCAAAGTCATCACAAGAGAATCTTGCAGGTGCTACTTTGCAAGATTCAGGAGTCTTCAAGGACAATCTGCTTCAGAGTGTGAGGGCTCATCTTACCCAACTACAATGGACTATAAGCTCAAAGATGGCTCCTGCTTGCATTAAACATGAAGACAGATGAACAGTGCACAAAACTCTTGTGGTTAAGGCATGAAGGTATGGTGTTGAGTCTCTCACAAGAGCATAAAAAAGATAACACAAGGGTGCTTCTTGATATAATATTCTTGATAATAGTTGGCAACCTTTCATGATCATATCTGGTTGATTCACAACAATATGTCAAAAACCAGCTAACAAGCATCGTAGTGATTTTTTTTCCTGGAAAAGAGTAAGGCACTGTTCCTCACTATTATGTCAGATTCTTTGGAAATAGGCAGAACAAAATCAATAGCTGAAAGTGCCTCCCAGTTTCCTCCGTAAAGGAAATCTCATGGGTCTTGCAGTCAATGGTGTTTCTGCAAAGAAAGGAGGGCAAAACCCAAGTTTCAATGCTGCAACCAGGTCCAGCCTTTACCACAACAAAATCCTTTACTGAAACGTCTTTTCCTGCTGTTAAAGAAGGTCTAACTTCTACACCATCCCTGTAGACTCAGGGTTTTTCTATACACCTTTTCAAAATTTGTAAGTTGAGATACTTAATTGTTCATTGTTATATCTTTGTCCCATAAGATGACATTAGTGGATGTTACATGCTTTCTCAAGTGCTGACGATTGGTATGAATTATGAATCTGGGCACCTAGAATAGCTGTAGCTTTGATGCAACCCTCCAGACTGATAATTTATTGTGGTTGCAGGCATAATGCATTGAATTACAACAGCCCACCTTTTTGTGTGAGTCAAGGAAGAAAGTGGTATTCACATTGTACACAAGGTATTCACTACGCACACTGTACACAAATGAATTGAAGTTTATTGGAGCTTGGATGAGGATACTATGGACTTTTTTATTAGCTTCTGGAATGCAGCAAAAGGTCAGGATGCAAATATTTGTTTGATTGTTTGATCAGATTATTATGTACTTGTCTGCACCTACCATCAGTACTCAATGAAGTCTGAGAGGATTATGGCACGTAAAAACACTGTCATGAATGTGTTAGATATCAACTTCCTACCAAGTTATTTAAGTTACTTTTATCAAGTTATAGTTACTTGAGATATTTGTATTACATGCATAAACTTTGGGGATGATGAAATATGTGAAGGAAGTTAAGTCAATGGTGTTGTGCATGTGCTTGCATGTCAATGCATGAGAAGATGATTTTGTGCATGTGCATGCACTTCTGGGGTATGTAACATTTACATGAAGGTGTTCATTTCGTATTTAGATTAGGACAGAGCTCGAGGGTGGAATTCTTTTATCATTTTTATTTTTTCATCGATCCTATCAATTTTCAACAAAATGAAGGTCATGGTCTGTTATTTTGTGTGCGAAATGAAAAAATATAATATGAAAAAACCATTTTACACCTTTTCCATTTGAGATTACACCTCAAAAAACATGAGTTTTGACATTCACAAAGTCACTAGGTATTTTGGTGCATCTGCTTGATATAATATTTTTCACATTAATTATCAACTTGGTTAAGTGGCATATGTGAGGTCACACATTCCCCTCTCATCCTTGATTTGAAGCTAGGATTATTAGGGTTTAAGGATCTAAAGTAATTTCGTACTTCATTGTTGTTGTCAGGTGTTTTCAAAGCTTTCTTGACCATCCGAACTTCTATAGGTCATTGATTTTTCATATTTTGCGTTTTGTCACCTATTTTGTCACCTCCATTTTGAGACCTAGATTTTGATATGGAAGCGCATGTGTAAATTTAGTTGTTTAAGGACTCTCAAAAAACCTCTTTAGGGTTAGTGTTTTGTGGGGATGGATACCTTAGAGAATAAATTGGTGTTAGTCCATGTAACTAGGGTTAAGGCCAATTATCCTTTCAAATCTTGTGTATGCAAAATTAGGTTACTCTCATTCAAATTTTTAGTATGTCCCCAAAATACATTTGAAAAAAAAAGCTAAGTTAGGGAGGGTTATGGATGTTATGTAAAAACTTATGTTTTTCAAAGAGTTGGGTTCGCTTGTTATCAAATTTCAGTTATTTGTGCATTTTTTCGATTTTGATGTTCCCAATGTGTTCCCCAAGATGTTCCCAATAGCACCACACTTCATTCCATAATTTTTGCCCAAAAGTTGAAACTTGTATAACCTATAAAACCCAGGCCAAAGGAGGCAATTCTATATTTTATTTTGGGGAGTTCTCCCCCCCCCATGTTTCAAAATCTTTTTTGTAATGGGCCAATCAAAGTGCCTCCTTGCCAACAAAAAAAGCTTTGGGTGTACCCCCAAATTAACCTATCTATCTATGAAGGAAGTTTTTTTTTATTTTATTTTTTAAGGGTTTGTTAACCCTATACAAGGGTTATAGGATTAGAGTATTATTGTAGTACCTTTTCAGGTTTGGCACTTGGGTGCCAAATAATTAGTTTCTTTTTCAAAATCCTCTTTAGCAGTAAAAAATAATAATTTGTGGAATTTTTGCAATAAATATAGGCAATTTCTTTGGTAGGTTTATTGGACTCTAAACCTTTAAGATAATCATACCTTTTATAACATTTTTGTATTATTTCTTTTTGCAAAAAAGGGGAGACATAATGTTCCACTAATAGGATATAGAAATGTTCACAATTAATTATTGGACACACATTTTGCAATGGCGGGTTGGCCTTAAGCAAGAAACTCCCCAATTTTCACCAAATTTTGTATTTTTCTCTCCCTTGTCATTTCCTTAAATTTTGGCATTTCAAATAGATAATCTGAAAAAAAAAATGACATTTTAAAAATTAATTTAATTATGATTGAACCTAAAATGAAATTGTTGGATTTGGTGGTTTAAATTTACTTTTTTAGGTGTTTTGAATGAACTAAGAATCAAATGTGTAATAAGGTTTGGTAGTTTTGTGAAAAGTTTAAAAGACCAATGGAAATCTTTAAAAATGATTATTATTATTTATGTTTAGCAAAATAGCGTTGTGTGTAGGTTTGAAGATATGGGATTGTTAGATTTGATGGTTTTAAATTATTTTGAATGAACCAACAATTAATTTGTAGTATTATATCCACCTTTGACATTATTTCAATGACAAGTTGTAAATGTTGCACAAGTTTCAATATGACATGAAATGGGTTTTGATGTGCAAGCAGGCAAATTTCGAAACATGCACATGTAGAACACAAGCATGTTTAAAACTGAAACTATGTATGTTTATTACATAACTACGAAAATCTATCTTCTTGTTTGCACAAATATCTTCTAGTCATTTTATTTTATATTTATAATTATTATGCCACACCATTTTCCTACCATGGATTTCACACATTTATACATTATTTCAAAACTTTTCAAGATTAAAATTTCAAATCCTTTCACAATTCTATTCCATAAAACTTTGCATTCATACAACAACTTGTTATCATCAAATGAAAGTGTTTCCAAAGGTATTAAACACCCACTTATATACTAATTTAAAAAATTAAATAATTAAAAAAAAATTACACATCACATGGCTCACAATGTGATTTAACATGCACATTAATTTGTGCATAAACTTTTATAATGGGTCACTATTTTTAAGTCATGCACATTAATTTGTGCAAATTTTTTCCTAATGGGTCATTATTTTTAAATCGTGCATATTAAGGGCAAAGATTTTTCACGTGAATTATTGTGTTAAAAAAAAAATTCACATGAATTATCATGTGTGAGTCATACACATCAATTGAAATTATGAATATTTAAGTGAGGATTCACCAAATTATTATTAAATTATAAAACCTAACCACTAAATCAATGATCAAACTTAACCCTTAAGTAATTATATAAGCAATAAACTATTTACATCAAGTTACATCATTTTCAAACTCATTATGGATTCCATCCTCGGAATGACATATTTAAAACCTTTTTCAACTTGTCATGATTAATGCAATCTAGATACAATGAGCCATCAACATTTTCAAATTCATAAGATCCATTATTTATAATCATTTTTTTGATGACAAAATATCAAAATCATTTGGGCAACATTTTTTTGTAAACCTTATAATAATGTTGAGCGTTAAACATCATGACAATGTCATATTTTTTGAACTCTCACTTTTTCACCTTCTTGTCAAAAAATTTTTTTTGTTGAATTTGTGTGACTTCAATGGATTGGTGGGCTTTCAATTGAAGTTCATTCAACTCATTAAATTGCAATAATCGACGGCACTAGGATTCATCCAAGGGAAGTCTCAATATTGTGGCAATGTGTAAGGTCATTACTTCCAACTCAATGGGCAAAAGAACTTCCATCCCATAGGTTAAATGAACATGTGAATAATTTGTGATAATTTTGTTATGTGGTGTTGTAAACCCACACAACATGGTGGATTTTGAAATCTCATTCACAAATGTGCACATGAACTTCAACCTCTTTTGCCAACATGGAACATAATGTCCTATTGGTCCTTTCTATTAAGCCATTGGTGCTAGGTTTATACATAGTGGTAAACTTGTGTTTAATTGGAAGGGGTGTTAATAAGTTTTTCACAACCTCATTTAAAAATTAAAGACCTTGTCATAAATAATTTCAAATGGTGTCCAAATTGGGTAAATATTCATTCATATCGGAATCACATTACTTTTTGTTTCATAAAAAATTTCAAAGTATTTTTGTAAACTTTGTGAAGTAATCTGCGGTAATCACAATGAATCGATGTCTTTTCCTAGTCACATGCAATGGCCCCATTAAATCAACTCCCTATTTTTCAGAAGGTCCCAAAGGTAGTATGGGGTGTAAAAGACCATTCACATTAGACCTTTGTGCATAAGCTTGACATACATCACAACTTTTGCAATAATCATGGGGATCTTTGAAAAGGGTGGGCTAATAATAACTTTAATTTTATTTCCCTTGCTTGGTCCTAATTGGTTTGGCATTTGGTAACGATTCAATTTTGTGTTGTTCCATGGTGACTTCCCTAAGGTCCTTGTAGTTAAAAGCAAATAGATGGATATATTGATGTGATTCCCAAAAACATACATTGATTGAAAATACCTAGCTTCCAATGTAGGTGGCATAAATATGTGAATTATGTTTTGATCAATTGTGTTTCAAATCTTTTAAGAGTTAAAACAACATTAATTCATATCCATGTTGAAAATGAAGGCAATTCCCCATGGTGATATGGAAACACAACCACCCTTGCCTAACTTCAATCTTGAAAAATCATCCCTTTTAACATTTCATACTTCTACTTCTCTAACATATTTCTTGCCACAATATCAATTTTCACATTTGACTTTGTACCTTTATAATCATTTTGCCATGTTAATAGATTAAAAGCCATAATCGATATCATAGAAATTACATTATCAAACTTCATTTCAAGTTGTAAATTTATTGATTTTTGGATTTGCAAGTTTTTATATATTAACTAGTTGTAAAAATAAAGCTCACAATTTTTGTATTTTGTTTTTTACACCTTGGGTCCATGTTTTAATAGGACTATCAACACAATGAAAAACATATTTAAAGGGGAGCACATAAATAATCAAATTTCGATACTAGGTTGAAGCCTAAAGGGAAATAATTTTCAAATTGCATCAAGTCTAACATGCATTAGTTAATAATGATCCAAAACCATTATAATCAGATTGTACAAGGATTTAAAAACTAAATGTCACTAAAGATCAAAACTTAATTATTTTTGTGATTGGTAATGTAATTCATAGGTGACTAGACAACATGTGGCATCTTATGTAACTTGAATTATGATTATATATTATAGTTACAACTACACATGTGTTAATGTCTAGTTGATGCATGCAACATGTCATGTTAACTTAAGTAGTTTAGGCCTAGGCAACCCTTAAGCAAATTGTTACAAAAACATTGTTTTATGACTGGACTCTTTTGCTATGGTTAAATAACTTAAAGTAGCCTAAGATAAAATAACAAAGAATAACCTAAGGTTTAATAACCAAAAGTAGTCTAAAAAAAAATAGCCTAAAATAACTTTAAATAACTTTAACTAACTAAAAATAACTTAGGATAGAATTTTTTTTAAAAACTTAGAATAACATAGGATAAAATAGACGATAATAGCCTAAAATATAATAGTCAAGAATAACCAAAAATAAAATAACCTATTATAGCATAATGTTTTTGTTTTCATAATTGATGACATTAGGCAACTTTAGTGTCTACACATCCATGTTAGAGAATTTTTTCACACTCATCCATTTGTAACACCGAAGAATTGTGTTACAAAACATGTGATGGTATGGGTTGTTATTGTTGTTTTCACCACAATGCTGAATTGTCTGTATCCATGTCATGCAGGAGTTCATTTACAATCACTGTATAACAATGATGGTTCTTTCTCTAGTCTTGAGGAAATAGCATTTCTGAATTGATGGCTAGCTTATGACGAATTTGATCTGATGCAGGATATCAAGAGACATGAACATTTGTGGGCATCTTGTATGATGCTGACATCCCCACCAGATCAGATATGGTGATGGGCACTGGCATTTCCACTGTAAGTGCACCGCTGTGTTCTCCTTTCATCTCAACATGCTAGGATCATGGCAGGAATCTTTTCTTTGTTGTCGGGTTTACTCTGTTTACTGGTCTTCTTGTATGAACCACAAATAATGCATCTCCTGAAAATTTGGCAGGAATCCAAGAATTCCACTCTATTCTTCCAGCACCATTTAGGAACCCAAAAGCTCTATAGTCTCACATTGTTGTCACACAGCTTTGCCTTGCTTTGGTTGCTCATGGTGCATGTAGTCAACCACCCACTCTTGTCTGGAAACCAATTATTTTCTTTGTAGTACCTAGTGTTTGTGAGAAAGGTTGCAGCTGCCAGGTTTGTATTGGCTGAGCACCCAATACATGAGGTGTTTGCTATGAAGGTGGTGCTAGTTTTGTGCTGAGAACAATGTTGGGTTACTACACCATTAGATGCTGTAGGTGCAGAAACTGCTGCCTTCCAAAATGGAGAGTTTTCCATCATATTTGGTTGCACAAAATCAGGATCTGTAAGAACATTGCATAAGCCTTTGAACTTTCAGAAATTTCAGTGTCTTCATCTTCTGAACCAATGCTGAATTTTTCTTTGGCTACAAGGAAGATTGTGCTATGGTTGTTTGATCTCTGAGTTGGCACAGCCTCCAGGGCAATGTCAAGTAGCTAGTGGTGATTGAAAATCAAAGCATTGGTCATTGGCTGCACCCTTGGCAACACTACTTTCTTCTTACTTCAGTGTTATTTGTAGCCGAAACTATGGAATGGACCTCCATAGGTGCTTTCAGAATTTGTTTCAATTTAGATAGTTGGCTAAACCACTGTCCAATGCTTGTACTCAGTTCCCTTGAATATCTACAGTTGAAACTATGTATTGAGCTTCCATGGGTGCTTCCAGAATTTGATATGTGGGTTAGAGGTTAAATATGGTCTGATTTCCTATTGACACTTCCATCTGGTGGCCAGATGGAGTAGTAGGAATTGTGCAATCAACTTTGGTTTGGATGTCTAGCAGCTAAGTGCAGAGATAAAGTGCAGAGATAGAGACCATGTACCCCATGTACATTTGTTTGATCAAGAGTTGTGGGTGCCATCTCTTGCAATTTCACTGCTTGTGCCTTCATCACAAGTGGAGGTGTCAATACATTGCAAAGTTCATGGAGATTTTTATGAACAGGCCTAAGAACTGAGGAATTCTAGGATGAGGAAACAACAGCATGGGAATAACCAAGGCCATGAGCACATGGGAATAAATATATTGCCATTCAAACAGCATGTTTGACAATATTAACTCATAGGTTCAAGTTCAACTCACAGGCTTAAAATTTGCCAATCATCTAGTTCAAGTAGTACCAAAACTAATGCATGCCTTGCTCGAATCCCAAATCACGTTTTAGGAATAGTTCAGGTTATAACAAAACTGCAGATGAGGACCTGCACATCCAGCCAGAAAAATCTTTGTACCTCTTTCAAACTCCCCAAAATTTTTGAACTCCAATGTGAGTCTATGGAACATTTGGCTATGTTCATTTAAGCTTTCAAAGGTGTGAGAGAGGAGGAAAAATAGAGTTTTGAAAAGACTTTAGTCTTGAAGATGGCCAAATTCCTCCTTCCAATGCTTCCCTGCCTCTTCAGGGGTACGAAACTCCCAAATGTGCTGCTGTGCTCGCTCCCGTTCTTGAAGTATTTCCTGCAACAGAGATACCCTTGTGTGATATCGAACTCCAGCATAAAACCTGAAGTTATTTGGAACGAGTCCCCAACAAGTACAAAAACAGGATGCCAAACATAGACCATGACTCAAAAACCTTCCGCTAACAAAATACCAAGAAGCCATTGTATCCATGAAATTGTGCAGAAATCTTCACAACAACCTGAAGGTAACATGACAATGACTGCAGTCCTAGCCTTATGCGGGTCACTCACGAAGTGTCAGACCATTCCCTTCACCATGAATAGCAGTGATGAACTACCATGACTACCCACTGACTTCATCAGCTCATCACGGTGGGTGTAGATAAGTATGTAATACTCTGCACAAGATCTGGGCAAATACTATACGAAATCTTCCTCCTGAGTTTCTGTTGAATTTCTGGAAGCACATGAAGACTTGGTCACAATGTTGGCTAGCACTTGAGAGACGTCTGGAAGCCAACAGTAGAATTTCTCACACTTCAGGGCAATAAAAAGCTATAACAAATGAAACAAAGCAAAAGTCAAAATAATAGTGGTCTGAAGAAGTCCTGTATATTACCTGGATCTGGGATTGAGGCTTAGTCTTAAGAGAGATGCAACCAAAGAGCTCTGTCCATTTGTGACGACAATTATCAAAGGTTCCTTCACGATAATATTCTGTCATCTGGTACACAGGAGCTGCCAAAAAACCCTCCAACAATGTCTTAGCTGCTCTTTGAAGCTATTTGTGAGATCTCAGCTAAGTGGATTGCAGGCTTACTTGAACAGAGATTCTCTTGCAAAGAGCACAGCTGATGCTGCAAAGGTAAAAGCATGTCTCTATATTGCGCAACCACTTAGAAGTGTCCATGGCCAGTATGGGAGATAGTGATGCAATTGATGTTTGAAACCAATAGAACACCTAAGAAATCATTCTATCATCAGATCTGAGGTGACTGTCCTCTAATTTCCATACACAATAATTGTTGAACGATGAGTGTGGCTGGAAAGCCTAAACCTGTGAAGCTCTATCTCAAAGGATCCACGGTGTACCCTCTCAGCAAGGAAGAATTATGTCAGTATTCTTCCTGCATGAATCACTTGCACTACCAACTTATGGCCAGAACAAATCGCCACGAGTGTCCTATTTCAAGGTTACCCCCCTAGAATGGAGATATCTCTCTTGCACTCAGCAAGGAGCGCGAGAAAACTCTGACAGAGTCGAATGGAGTCGGAGATTGGGAGTCTGGGGAAAGAGAATCGTTTGATTTCCACTGGCAAAACGTTGACAAGAAAAATGAATCTAAGCATTCTTCGACATAGCGGGGATCGTACGAGAAACCAATTTCTCGCTCAACATGTTTCGAAAGAAGAGACAGAGATCTCTATCTCGCTACAGACAGCAATTTACAACCAAGTTATGAGAAAAAGCAACAAGAATTTTCCACTTTTGTCAAGTCCCTTCCGTGGACACAAAGATGTGGACAAAAAGGTCGAAGAACTTCTCTGGATGTCAAAAGCAGACCAAAAAAAAGAAAGTAGGGGGCGCCTTACAGTAGCAAAACCAGAGAGCGTCCACCTTAGGGATGCAGGAAATAGAGGCAGGCCGTTGCCGCTGCTGCTGGTGTCCTCGCACTCCCTCCTCCGTCACCGCCATATCTTGGCTCATCACACCAAGCCGACCAAAAAAACCTTTCACGAATTTACACAATAGCATGCAACAGGCAAACTCCGCGGCCGCATGAAAACAGCCAGCGACAGGGTGCAAGGAATAGGACGCAACGCAAGCGTCGAGTGGGTCGTCAAAGCCTCCGTGCGTTGATGGCACGCATCACCAATTCTCTCTTCTGCCTCCCACTGAACCCTACTGTAACCTTCTTATTACCCATCAGCCATTTCTTCGTTATAGCTTCTCGCACATTTGTGCAGGAGAATAATTGTGTTTTCTGTCTATTTCTTGACCTGATTTATGGTTTCTGTTCAGGAAATGCCTGTCAATAATTTGGTACATCATCTTATGTTTCTCCATGTTTCTTCACCCCATTTATCCATCTTCGTTATACATTTGACTCAGCTTGGGCTTGTGTTTGTGGAAGGGTAAGGGAGATCAAAAGAATAGAGGTGAAAAAACTCCTCCAAATCGAGTTGCTTTATGTAGTTCAGTTGTTGATGGATATCCAGGGTTTGTAGAATAAACTGTTTTTGCCTTGATGAAGGAACTGCTACCTCTGCAGGCAGCAGTGAACAAGGAGGAAGCTTTGGTTCTAAGATTTGCTTGGAGCTTGCCCAGAATCCTGCCTGTGGTGAGATTTGGTTACATCTATTTTGCTGACCCTGCTGCCTCTACCAGTGGACTCAGATGCAAAGTCTTTTTATCAAGACTGTCTGCAGTGTAGAAGAGAGAGTTATACAAATTATAATAGGAGGGGTAAGGTTGGTTGTGTTGATCCTCACACGAAAGCTGTGCCAGGTCCAAGCAGGTCCATGGCATCCACCTGAACATATCCTGCAACCTTCCAGCACTCAGGGCATCCATACCATAGATTCAATTTCATGTCTAGCACCACAGGACTTGCTGCAACTGCACACTTTGGCTTCATCGCCCTCTCTGCTGGATTTGCGCTCAGACTAGATCTGTGATAAACCTCAACCAGATGTGGACTCCTCTGTGTGCTCCAAGTACCAAGTGAGCGAAGGAATTCCTTTGTCAGAAGCAGTTGTCTCACACTAGTCAATACAATGTGGAACTCCAAGGAAAGGTGGGGTGTAATGGGTAAAACTCAGTTCTCAATTTGCTGTTGTTCTGTGGGCTGTTGCAGAGTTAGATTGTAGGATGAGCAAAGTGGTCCATCTAATTGCAACCCTTGCATCTCCAATGATAATATGATTTGAATGTGCCAGGGCAAAGGATCCCTTCTGAGGACAAATGCTCTCACTTGATCTTGTGCCAACTGAACCAAGCTGATACAAGCAAAAAGCTCAGGGATTTTCTGGCATACTTGCAAAGATTCCAGCAGATTTGTCACATTTGCAGGGTGCTTGCTGGGAGCTTGCATATTCAAATACTAGTAGGCAGAGGAAGTAGTTACTTTCTCACAGTAGGTGCCATTATATTCCAACACTCTACCTTGTAGTCATGGACTTGAATTAAGATTTTCCAAGACTTCCCAACTACTTTGTCTTCCGAAACAAAGATTCAACAATAAGGAAGAACATATGATTAACTCAAATTGCCAGGCACAAGACCTTTTGCAACAAGTATGATTGTTCATCACAACATCAAAAAGTAAATCACTGCATAGATGGTCATTCATGAATGAGGTCTGCATTCAGATAATGTGTTGTGGATTTTGAAAAAAACATCAAATAGAAGGACCTGATCAAGGACACCCAAGAAAGAAAGAAAAAAAACTCATGACAAAAAGAAAAAGAGAGAAGAAACGTCACAGAAAACTAAAAGATTATGATCTTTTGGGTGTACTCAAACAGAACAGGTCTACCAGACAGTAAGTTTACATGTGGCAAATTTACATGTCATAAATAAAGTATACAATGCCTTCTTGCCTTTTGAAGGTTGAGGACTATCAGTGACTCTTGTCATGTCTAGAGGTCAGTTTACACATGTACAGGTTATCAAGCAAAACAAGCTCCACTACTACTCATTTTCCATTGTAGTACTGCCAATAGTACTATCCAATGAAGACTGTGGTCTCAATCGGTTCTCATAAGTGATTGACTTAGAATTTGACGTTATTGTTGGTGTTCTTGTTGGTGTTCTTCTGAAAGAGCTCCCCTGAGCAGTCTGTGACAGCAATATCAACTTCTCAGACATTCAGATGATTATGCCGATTGTCTATTCTATCAAAAGGAAGCATGCAACTATAATTTCTGTGCATCATAATTTTGTTACAGACATCAGCCAAGGTCACATGTGAATAGAAGGATACAACAGTCAACAAAATTTGCACCGGATTGAAGAAACAGATGCAAGAAAGTGTAACCCACCATTGTTGTTGTTGTACTATGCTCCAGGAGCTCTGCCATTGTGAGATCAGTCAAAGCTCCTTCAGCATCCCCCAGAAGTTTCTTCAGTTTCCCCCTTACTCTGCAAAAAGCTTATCATCAATTGATCAAGAAAAATAAAATTACTTGGGCATAAATGGGAGCTTTGGCTCTGTGGTCCAAAACATTGAATCCCCATTAAATCTGTAACACAAATATGGTCGGACTATTTTCATTTAGTCAAAACTAAACCATGAAATTCAGTCCAACAACAGCGCAGGACTTTGTCTGTAAAGCAAGCACACTGGAATCTGCTGTCTGCTATTTGCATTGACACCCTAAAGTATGTTAACTGAGACGGTCTGTTGAAATGAGTTTTTACCTTAAAGTGAAGCTGTTGCCAGGTTCAAGTTCATCAGCCCTATTTAGATCAGCTAGTGCACCATGGAAGTCTCCAAGTTTTCGCTTCACATCTCCTCTAACACTGGAACAAAGGCAGCAAATATCACTGGCCAAATTTTTAGGCAGCCTGAAAGAGTTTTGCCTTCCCTGTACATTTGGACTGGGTTTTAGGGTTTATGCAAACTATGCACGATATGTTTCATTTATCGAGCTTGACTTCAATGCTCCATAACCCATTTCTTCTCATTCTGGACAAATGCACTTAGTGTAAACAGGGGACAACTCATGTGAAAAATTATCATCTAAGTTGAGTTTGTTAGCACCCCTGTGGATGTAGAGGAATTAGGGAAGAAAAAATTGAAGTTTACAGAAACACACCCAAGGATCCAACTGCTGTCTGGTCTGAGATCATTTGCTCGGTTAAGATCTCTTAGTGCATCCTTGTAGTTCTCTAACTTCCGCTTCACATTTCCTCGAGCCCTGCTCAGAAAATTTTCCAGCATAAACAATGATGATGAGTAATGAGTTCACAAAAGGGTTCAATTTCTGGCTGTATAGGTTTATGGATTTAGGGTTTAGGGTCCAAACCCTCAACCTTCAATCCTCCAGCTCTTGCTTTGCAAATTCCATCAGAGTCTACTTCAAGCATATTATGCTAGACTTCAGTGGTGTTTGTTACACCAAGAAAAGAATTTACAAAACTAAACTTAAACTATGTTTAAGTGGACTCTCAGATGTCCCATTGTACCATCTCTAAACAAGGAAAACAAGGAAAGTTCAGTGGCATCTTTAGCATATAACTATGGATTTCTCACAAGTGAGGACCAGATCTCAGATCTAGAGTTTGAACCAGTGTCACACCTCAGGGTGATATGATTATCTGGGCATGCCCGATCGGCTCGGTTCAGATCAAACAAGGCTCCCTTGTAATCCTTTAGAAGATACTTCGTCTTTGCCAGTACACTGAAGGAAAGTTCAGAATAAAGATAACAGTTGTGTTAATAAATCCATTATTGAACACTCATGAAACTGAAGGTGTAAGACTGCAAAACCCCACACTGAAACCAGAATTTAAATGTTGCCAAACCAAGGTACAGCTGTTCTTTAGTGTGTAAACATACATACCGCAAGGTGTGTTCATGGTTGCGAATACAGCGGTCAGCTGCTTGTAAGTCTACCAACGCTTTGTGATAGTCCCCCAATTCAAAGAAAAGCTCCCCACGAACTCTGTTCTATCACCACACACCAACATGTCAAGAAATGAATGTTTCAACTGCAGATTCTTCTTACTAGGTAACCCCAAAAATGACTGACCCTAAAGTCTTGAAGAGCAAAAAGCATTGGCCACAACAGTCCATAAACTGTACAAAGTGTTATACACAACTGGAAGAGTGAAGAAGGAAATCGCATTTCATTCAAAGTATTTCCATCAAGCAGCTCAAAATTATAGTTTGTGGGTTCAACTAAGCCGGTGTACCTGAGGATTGCCATCTCAGTGGGGTCGATCTCAAGGGCTTTATCCAAGTCTCTCATTGCAGCTGCAAACTCCCTGGTGTGCAACATCACCTCCGCTCGCACCCTGGAACATCATATTGACTCATGGAAATCAAGGCATGCTTGCATTCCTGAAGACCCACAAAGCTGCCTCATTTCATAGCAACTCATCATCTTACAAATTGTGAGACACCAAGGGAAATTCATGAAAAACAAGTTACCTATAAGCAGAGCTGTTTTGTGGATCCAGTTCAAGAGCCTTGTTAATATCAGCTAGCGCTTCCTCTATCTGACTGTAATGGAGCTTCACCTCTCCACGATACCTGGCAACAACAAAATGCCAACAAGCTACTTGAGCATTTAACAATTATCACACATACACAGAGACATGTAAGGCAGACCATTCAAGTCTGGGGTGGTAGATTATGCCATTTTCTTTAACCACATTATATGGCATAATCTTCTGGTGATGATCATGCGCTTGTAATAGTGATCAAAATGTCGTTTGTTGAACATGAATTTTTTTTTGTAGATCATTGAATCTGCCACCCCAGACCTTAATGTGATGGAATGGCCTCACTCTTGTCCATTATGTTGGGTTTGTCACTGCACCTTACCCAGTATAACAGGCAGGGGCTTGACTTGACCATTCCATAGTACTTAACTGGATCACAGCTCATTTACAACATCATATAACCAGTACTTATTCAGACCACAGTCACTGACATAATTCAACGAGTGTATGTGTTAAGGTGCTAGACCTAATTTTTGTTCTTACTCATTGAGACATGTTTTGACCCAATTTCTTGAAATCCCTTAAGCACGTTGATTGTACCTGAAAACTGAGCTATTGGTGGGTTGAAGTAGATGTGCCCTATCAAGATCAGCCAATGCCCCATCCAAGTCGAGCAAATTAAACTTCACAATCCCCCGCACTCTGCAATTGTAAACATCTCTTAATTTCCCATTGACACTTCACAGATCAAATACATTTACACCCTAAAATTCTTGCAACATAAGCCATGCTAAGTTCCGAAACTAGGTAGGTCACCAAATTAGGGCAGACTAAAACAGCACAATGTAGACCAATATGAGTGCACAAACTTGGCAAATATTTTTCAACCTCAACCATATAGGTACCACTTTGTAACAATTTCATCCCTCCTTGTACACATCACAACCTGATCTAAACAAAATAGATGAGGATGGCTTACCGAAGAACATCAAAATCATTAGGCTCAAGGAGGTCAGCATCATTGAGATCAGTCAAAGCTCCCTCAAAGTCATGAAGATGGCGTTTCACTCTTCCCCGGAGCCTATGCACATGGTATGTCTATTTATTCAAGAATGTACATGGAAGATCAAGGGTGTGCACAGTAATAACTTTCAAATGAATCAAGTATCAACATGACTCAGTTGGAAGGCTAGTTAAATTCAAAAGATGTTCAGAAAATATTCTGAAACTCAATACCTACCCATGAGATCCAATCTGGTATGCTGAGCCCTAGAGACAAACTGAGGCAGAATGTGACCTCTAGATTGCTTTTTCCTAGCGTAAAGGTCCATAGATAGGTCATAAACTAGCACAGGTTGGACATAATGTAGAATAGGTAGGTAGGAAAATCAGAATCAACTGTAGTGGCCAATTCTGCAATTTACTTGAGTATATGCCAAACCAGAGGTATGAACTGCAACTCTTTGACCTGGACCAACCTGTTTTCTGTTTCTTTCTTGGAGCTTTGTTTCACTAGGGATTTATGACTTTGCAGGCTATGAATGATGGAAACAGATGGGTTACCAAATGTGATGAGCGGGACATGAAAAGAGAAGAAGATGTAGTCAATGGGTTGCTAATGTGATGAGCCAGACATGGAAAGAGAAGAAGATGAATTACCGCAAAGTCCAGTTATCATGAGGATGAAGGACATCTGCACTGTTGAGGGATTGAAGTGCACCTTGATGATCTCCAAGAGCTGATTTTGCCGCACCCAAAGCTCTATACATGTCACAGATCAATAACAGAGATCTGTTACATCTTCTTACAAAAGAGAATTGCACTTCAAGTTGAATCTTATATCAGTGTCACCAAAGACAGAGCCAACAACTACTGTACATCCAGTTGTGAAATTTTCTGCAGCCAGGTTCACAAAATTGTCTCCTGGCTGGGTGGTTCCTTAGACTTCTTTTCTCTCTCTTTAATCTTGTGGAGTAGTAGCTGGATTTGCAAAGTTTGAAAATTTCAAACAAGAGAGTCCAGAAACATATAAGAATGAATACCTCAAAGTAAAAGTGTCATTGGGTTTGAGAAAGTCCGATGTGTTCAAGTCTTCCAATGCACCTTGGTAATCATTGAGCCAACATTTTACATCTCCTCGAAGTCTACAGAATCATCATGTGATCATATTGATCACAGCATGAGTTTCATACACAGCAGCCCACACAGATACATACATACATACATACATCATGACCTTAAATTTCGCATGCACAATTTGACACATCTCCCAAGACAGAAAATCCTGAACTTCACATTTCAAAATTTCAAAAATCTCTGGAAATGGAAGTATTAGTTTTCAGGCACCTTCTGTTTCATAATATTCCTGAAATTCAAAAAAGTTCATCATGTTGGGGAAGGAAACCCGTTTTGGGTCCTCCTGGATTTTTGGGCCCAGCCTTGGGCTATTGCCCTCAGCTGAGCCCTTAAATCTAGGAAGACCCTCAAAGGGGTTCCTTCCCCTATACGTACATACATGTCGGGTGGGTGGGTGTTGTAGAGAGCTGGAAAGAAACAATTTGATGGATGCAAGCAAGAAAGCAAGCAATCAACCAATCACTATTTACAAGAACCAAAATTGACTTTCTTAAGAAGCAGCAGCAGCAGCACCAGAGGGGTGCTGAGACTTACTGAAGGATGAAGCTATTGTTAGGGTCAAGTGCATCAGCTTTGTTCAGGTCCTTCAAAGCTCCCTTGTAATCACGCATCAGAAACTTGACAATGCCACGTGATCTGTAACTGTGGAATTCAGGAAAAAATTGTAGCTGAATTCTTCATCACTGTAAAACTACTGCAATGTCTTCTTTTGTGAAGAGGGAAAAAAAAAGAAGAAGCCACCAAATTCAGACTACTACTAGCTGGACATGGCAAGCAGGCAGCTGGGACTTGAAGAAGGTGAACTGCAACAATCTGCTGGATTGGGGAGGAAAATCTCATGAGCTTGCTTACCTGAGTGAAAATGCACTCAAGGTTTTGCTGCGCAGTGTTGAGATGCAAAACATCTTCTGCAGCTTCTGTTTCCAGTTTGCAAATCCAATTCCTACTGCACATTTTGTGTCCTTGATCATCACTGCAGAGCTGTCTGCTGCACCCTCCCGCTGCTTCTTCTTCAGCTGCCTTGCCGAGCCTTTGTTGGATTTCCAAACAGGCTCAATTCCTAAAGATTGAGCAACCAGGTCAATATTGCGCTGCAGGTCTGTGAGATCAACACGATGATGATGATGAGCTGCTGCTGCTGATGCTGCAGCCTGAGCTCCTGATCCTCGTACAGTTGCTCCCAGCTTATTTTTATTGTTGTTGTTGTTGTTCTTCTTCAAACCACTACTACTGGACTCCTCCAGTGCCACTGCAATTTGGTCCTTGAAACCCGAGAGCTGGAGCTTGAGCGTCTCCTTGGCCTTGGTGGCATCTACCACCGAGTCCAGCACCTCCACTATGGTATCAATCTCTGTGATGATATGCGAGAACAACACCACACGACGACCTGAATCCTCCTGCTGCACCTTGCCTCCATGATACCTCTGAGGACGACGATGATGATCCCGAACTTTGCGGCTTGCTGCATTACTGCTGCTGCTGCTGCAACCGGTGCCTTCTGCAGCAGTAGCAGCCGGTTCTTCCTCATCATCTTCTCCCTCCTGACCCTGCCCGCGTGCAGATGTTCCCATTGCCAAAAACCAAAACCAATCCTTAATACTCCTACACGAAGTTCTCCTCTTGTTGCAATTCCAACTCCACCATGAAGTCTACTCCCACTTCAAATCTCTACTAAGCTGCCCAGCTGCTTCCGAATGTAAGCAGCCGAGGAATAATGAGCTACAACACGTGCTCAACAGAATGAATATTGCATCCGAGTCTGTCTGTCTTCCTTCCTTCTTTCCTCCTCCTCCTCCTCCCGTTCCTCCTGCTCCTGCCTGTTTGGAATCTTATCACACACTCCATCACGATCATTGAGTCCACTCAAGTCCCCATTTACTAACAGAAGCTGCTGCTGCTGCACCAACAACAACAACAGCAGGCAAAATCATAATAATGCTTCTTTCTTCTTCTTTTTCTTCTTCTTCTTCTTCCTCCTCTCCTTCTTCTTCCGTCCGGCAAAAGAATCCCCTCCAAAACTGGAGCAGTTCGAAACCCAAATCAAGCAGCAGAAGCAAATTGAAGCTCCTACCTGATCCTCAACATACAAAACAAAAAAGCCTTCATCTCTCAATTTCCACTCACCAGTAAACTCTTCTATTCATGAAACCGCAAGAAAAACAAAACAGGGGGAAAATAAAATTAAAAAAATTAAAAACCTGTGGGACTAGAGAAACTGTGCACCTCAGAGAAGAAGTGACAAGAACGGCATCATTGGAGGTGAGCAAAGCACGGGAGGAGGAGGAGGAGGAGGAGGCAGACCAAGGAGACCAAGGAGAAGAACAAGACCCAATTCTGCACGCAATTGCAGTCCAGAGAGAAAACGAGAGAGTTCACAAAAGCGTGAAAAATGGACAAAATGTCCAAACCGAAAAAAACGGAGTTAATTACATCCAAAAACAATTTGCAGTGATTTTTATTTTTTAATTTTTTGTGGCTAATTTTCGCCATTTTTTGGGGAAAAACTTTATTTTATTTAAAGAAAAGAATGTTCTGGCGAAATTTCCCTATTGTTTGGAAAAGCCAAATATCCCCAGAAAACGGGGAAAAAAAAAACTTCCAAAAAAGAATTGTCATTTATTTATTTATTTATTTTTTATAATTTTTTAAAAAAATTTTGCCACAATTGTATTATGAAACAGTAAGCATTGTTTTTTTGGTGGCAAATTTTGGCCTTTTGGTGACATAAAAAAAAAACTTCGAATTGTTTTGTAAATTGTCTCTTCTTCTTTTTTTTTCAAGTGTAAATTCGACAAAACAAAATGGTAATAAATTTTGAAGAATCGCCAAAATTTTGAAACCACAAAACAGGGCCCCCCCCTTCCCCCCCCAAAAAAAAAAAACCACTGATATGAAAGGGTGCTTAAAGTTTTATAGTTTCATATTTTTCATATCGCCGAATTTGGCTATATAATTATGGGCTATCGCCACTTGAGCACAGAAGTCCAAAAAAGAGTACCATATTATAGCACTAAATTTAACTATTGCATAATACATTATTATACAGGATGTTTTTTTTTTTTTTAAATTTTGTGTTCTCGAAAATTTGGCAATTGTTTTCTCAAAGAAATACTAAAAAATAGTCAAATTTACACTAGAAAAAACAAAATTTCTCTCTCCCCTCCCTTTAAAGAAATCCACAAACACAAATTTAAACACAAAAACGTTATATGGTAACAATACCTTGGCAGCTTGCACACTAATTAATTATTTAATTTTCAAGAATGTTGAAAATTTCCCCAAGAATTTATTTATTTATTTATTTACTTCAAAGACTTTAACAGAAAAAAATATTTGAATCTTCAGAAATTATTTTTTTATTATTTCTCAAAAAGAAAAAGATTCAAAACTAATTAATTATTCAACAAAAACAAAGTTATGTCAAAGTTGCCAAGGTGCTATCAATAGCAATAATAATGGTATTTTGGTGCCCTAAAATGGCTCCTTCCATCAGAAAAAAAGGACCTTTTTAATAAGAGACAAATGCCAAAAAATGAAAAATACCAAGTGAAAAAAATACTATTACTAGGCTAAATGGGCACCATTATTAATTAAGGCGATAAAAATGTTTTTTTGGTATATATTCTTTTTCAAACACAAGACTCAACCCCATCCATCCATCCATACATCCATCCATACATTCATCCATCCAAAGCAAAATTTGTGAATTTTTCATCCCACTATTTTAAAAGTAATTTGTTCTATTTTCAAGGAAGGGAGAACATCCCTTTAATTAGGGTTTGGGGGGAGGGCGTGATTTAGGGTTGTTTTGGAGTGTCTTGGCGTGATGCACGCAATTAATTACGCTGGCCTGGTGGCGTCATGCATGCCCATGCCCTTCCTTCTTCTTCTCTGACCCTCCTCATCAATGTATTTTCTTTTTTTATATAAATAAAATATTATAAAATTATTATTTATTATTTTTATTTATTTATTTTAAAGAAATTTTATTTGATATTGAAATTTTGGCGAAACTCAACAATAAAATTAGCAAACTTAGTCAAATTTTACACTAGGGGAAAAAAAAATTGAAGTTAGTTTAGCCTAAACATTTCACAATTTCTTCTTTGAGTGGAAAGAAATGGCGAAAGTAAATTCAGCCCCCAAAAAAACAACTGCTCCTCATCAATAAGCAGCCATGTTCTTTTTGGAATTTTTTGTTAATTATAGCCAAAGTGGTGATTGTCTACAGGATGTTGTAGAAAAAATGGCTATTATCCCTGGGAAAAAAAAAATTAGGCAAAATCTGGCTAGAAATAAAATATTAACTACACATCGTTATTTTTCTTTATATTTTTTTATGGCTACAAACACTGAAAACCAAATAAAGAAATGTAGTGATTTTTATGAATTTTTTTCCCTCACTTGTGGGGGGGGGTTTCAAGCCTGGAAAATCATTTCATTTTTTAAATTTTTTTTAAAAACATTTGGCAAAAAAATTCCAATAGAAAAGGTCTTGGAAGCTAAGCAACCTTTATTTTTAACAGGCGAAATTTCGCCAAATTGCATAATTAAAATTTCAAAAATTGAACATGAATAGATTTTGGAGGTTTTCAAAAAGCCAGAAATGAGTTTTAAATGAATAAAAAATCGCTAGATTTCTATATTTGGTTTTTGAGTGTGTAGCCAAAAATAGAGAAGGATGACTAAAGATTTGTACTTAATATATATATAGATTTTGGCTAAATTTTTTTATAAAAATCCTAATAAAAAACTAAAAGTATATAAGTGATAAAAATTTCTTGGAAAGGGCGTTTTTGAACTTTGAAGTCTAGCTAGTTGTCAGAGAGAGTAGTGTGCCATTTTATTTTATTTTTAATTTGTTTTCTGGTTGGGGGAGGGGTGGTGATTTCTACTTGATTTGCTTACCATGCATTTTTTAAAAATAAAACCTCCCAAGTAAGTGCATTCATGCCTTGGGGGTTAAGGTGGAACTTGGTCCACCATTTTGACCTAAAAAGCTAAAAGGGAACAGACACCAAGATTAGGTTAGATCCTGAACCCCAGCCAAAATAGGTAAGAGGGTGTTCTTACGAAGGGCTATTAGTCCAGTCTTAAAATAATAATGGTAGCCAATATTAGGAATAGAATTTTTTATTTGCAACCAAATAGAAGTGCAGATATCAAGTTACACATCAAGTTACAAATTCAAGTAAGTGAAATTTGGAGTTTGAAGTTTTGTCTAAAGGGTAATAGAGTCATTCATTATGTGATGCTTGTTACTCATTGTTTTGATTAGTATTTCCCTTGTACCAGTTTACTCGGTACATGATTCGGGCTTTGCAATTAGTAGTCAATTTCAATCACCACTTCTCTTGAAAACTGCTGCCAGGCGGATCCCTCAAGGCAAATTCATGACATTTCATTATGCATCATGATGATACCATTTCAAGTTTCAACATGATAAAGTCCTTCACTTGTAAAGTGGCTCAGAGAAAGTTCTTAAATGTATTTGCACCAAATAGAGTTGTACGCGAAGTCACTCTGACTTTTCACCCTGTCTTTGGGCCTCCTTTCACCCTCTATCCCGTCTTTCAGTGTATCTGCAAAGTCAGGAAATTTTGTTATATCTCAATATGAAATGATTAAAACTCAGCATCTAATGCACAAGGTTTGAGACTAATTATAGTAGTTAGTAGTATAGGTAGGAGTGGCCAAAATATATGTACCAGCAGGTGCTCAGGGAAAAGAAAGACAGGATAAAACTCAGTTTATCACCAAAATTGATGGTTTTTTTGAGCTTTGCTCGTTTTTAAAAAAAATTTGAATCTCAATATTGATTTTATTTTTTTTAGGTTTTTTTAATTTTATGTTACAGATGTTGAAGTTATGGAGTTCATTTATTTGAATGATCACTCATGATTTAAGATTAATTTGTATTTAATTTTTAATTAAATTTTGATTCGTATTTAATTTATTTTTAATTGGTTTATATTTTATTTTTATTTGGTTTTTCATTATATTTTAATTCATTTTTAATAAACTTTAGTTAATTTTCAGTTGATCTCTCATTAAGTTTTAGTTAATTTTTAATTAATTCATAGTTGACTATCGATTAGGTAATAAATTTTTTTAGTCGATGTACACATCAAAACTCCTTTGAAAATTTTCTTAAATTAAGTCCTCAATGAAATATAAATAGAAGTATGACTTTTTATTTTCTTCGATTTGTTTAACATTAGTTTTAAACACAATCTTATATCATAATCTTGTCATGTTCATGTTTGAACATGTTAGCATAATAAAAATTCATTTTCACTTTTGTCTTGCATATCTCATGTTTTTTTTTTTTTATTTTTTTTTTTTTTTTTATTAACATATTTTTTTTTTTTTTTTTTTTAAAATTTAAATTTTATTTTTTTTTTAACTTTTTTTAAAAGTTTTTGGTATTATTTTTT
>Ga0116227_10004565_pt1 | contig 29951 bp, 20 predicted proteins | sample S1TSphgellanicum_FD_89693 | JGI IMG/M metagenome (GOLD analysis project Ga0116227, IMG submission 89693) | Host-associated microbial communities from peat moss isolated from Minnesota, USA - S1T2_Fb - Sphagnum magellanicum MG | ecosystem: Host-associated > Plants > Peat moss > Unclassified... | reverse complement strand
TTTTTTTTTTTGTTTTTGTGTGTGGGGGGGGGGGGGGGGGGGGGGGGGGGGGGGGGGGCGCAAGTTTTGAAGCTTCAACTGGCGGCAAAGGACATATATAATACAGATATATATAAAATTACAAGGAGCAAGAATACAACATGAGTTGAGAACATGTTTTTTTTTTCCTCTTTGGGGGAGAGAAGGGGGGGCTTGTCGATCATTCTTTTTCGATTCTTTAAACTCTGTTACACTACTTGTAGAGAGGGAAAAACAGAGAAAAAACTGGCTTGAAAGCAAAGCAGCTTCTTCCTTCCCTTGTTCCATTCTCGGATTCATTCATGTGTCTTCTTCTTCGATTCGGGAATATCAGTAGTAGACTAGTAGTCAAATCCCATGCTTCTCGTTGTTCACCACGGATCTGTGTTTTTTTTCAAAAGTCCGTGGTGGTGAAGAAGATCTGTGGTTGTTTTTGGGACGATAGATCTGTGTTTGTGTTTTTGTTTTTTTGCTGTCTGTGGTTCGGTTTGGGAAGTTGTTTTTCTTCTTTGGGTGCTTGGAGTTTCAATGCAGGAAGCGACACCACATGATACATACAGCATGCCGCTGCTGGCTGGTAGCAAGCAATTCGCGGATGGACTAGAGCAGCCTGGAATTGCCATCATCATCATCATCATCCCATTAAGTGACACGACTTCTTCTTAGTGTTGGGGTTTCTTCTATTGTTTTGTCTCTATTTGATCTGCAAGACCAGGAGCAGGAGCAGGAGGAACATTGGTTTTTGTTTGTTGCTGTTTTGCAATATATATACATACATGCATTCATATTGACTTCTTCAAGCTTGAGGAGGGACAGAGATCTATCTAAATCTTGTTGCACTCCGGAAGGAAGGAAGAAGATCGACAGCATCAACATCAAGCATCATGGATGTGGTGGACGGCAAGATCGTGAGTGCTGTAGAAAACAAGAGAGGTTCTTGTTGGAGCAGTGGCAAGAGGTCGTCTGAAGACGGAAGCGTACTAGTGGCGGGGGACTTGGAGTTGGGGTTGGGGTTGGAGTCGCGGCACTTGAAAACAGCAGCAGCAGCAGCAGCGTGCCCGGCTCAGCTTGGGAAGAATTCTCCTCCGCTGCTTGTCTTGTCAGGCGATTTCTTGGTGGATATGCAACAATGGCTAGCAGCGCAGATGATGAATAATTGTTGCAGCAGCAGAAGCAGCAACGAGTCTTCTTCAACTGGAATTGCTCAAACAAGGGAGCTTGATGGGTATGACGATAGTAATGCTCCTCCTCCGTCTTCGCCACCAGAGCTGAAGCGGCAGAAAAGCTGCAGCAGGAGCAGCATCTGTCGTGATGGGTGGATACCACCTGCAGCTGGGGCCGACCACCACCCGATTTCTCCTCCTCCTCCCCACAAAGCACCAGCAGCTACCGATTGCGAGACAGCATTAGCACTAGTGAGAAGAAGCCGGGAGCAGCAGCAGCAGCAGCAGCAGCAGCGGTGGGAGAATTTCACACAGCAAATGAATCATGGGTTGTATGTTGTTGATCCTCCTTTCTCATCACCATTGAGGAAGAAGATCGGTGGTGGTTGTCCACTACAAAGCTTTTCACAATATTGTCCAGAACAACAACAACTGTTGTCAAGTTGCAAGAGATCTGCATTCAGTTATCCTCCTGTTTCTTCTGCTTCTTCATTGCCCCTTTTGGTGGAGGCAAAGACTACAAGTGGTGGAGTTCCTGCTGCTGCAGTTGCTGCTTCTTACAATGGCACCATGAGGCTGCAGACTACAGCATCTGCACAATCAATTCTTCCTGGACCCCATACAATACAGTCATCATTGTCCTCCTCCTCCTCCATTGTCTTTGATACCCAATGCTCCTCCTCTGTCATAGGTTCCTCCCAATGCTGCTCCTCCTCCGTTGCAGGCTCCTGCTCCTCATGTGTTCCTGACATAATTCCAAGAGCCATCATCAACTACGGCTCTGCTGCTGCTGTCAGAAGATCCAATGCATCTTGTGCAATGATGTCCTCTGGTTTTGGCAGTGATGCAGTCTCATTAACCATGAAGAGCTGGATGAGTCAAGAGAGAAATGTGAGGGAAACCTCATCATCAGTTTGCAGTACAAGAGCAGATCCAATGCACACTGATGAGGATTCAGTAAGGCGACATATGTATCAAGTGCTCAGCCGACATATGCACTCTGCTGGGCCACCACCATCACCCTTGAGTTGTAGTAGGGTAGTTGGAGAGAAAGGGTCATTGTTGCCTCCTACAGAGAGTGGGCCTGACAACACTCCTGCTCATATGTCCTGGGCATCTTACAGCCAAACAGCAAATTCTGTGTTCAGCACCAAACCCAGCCAAGTAAGAGCAAAGGTTTGGACACATCACGAACTCTTTTTTCTGGAGGATCTGTGCTGCTGCTCTAGTGTATGTGTATGTGCTGCAAGTACCAACTTCCCTGCAGAGAGAGACTTTTGCTGCAACATTTGGTTTGGAACACTCACCAGTTCTGATCAGAGTAGGTTTGAGATGAGACACCATGCTCGATATGATTTGCCCGTGTCTCCTGCTAAACTTCTGAGCACCTTGCATTGGTGTTTGTATGCTAAAAGTTGGACTTCTGAAGGTGGAGAGAGGCCAAGCATAGACACAGAATCTTCACAAACAATATAGTACTCAGATCTTAGATGCCACATTTTTTGGAGCCAGGAAGTCATGGAGCTAGGTTCTTTATGATATCACTCTCTGGAGAGTGGGATCACAGTCATCATCTCTGATTGAAGTCTCTGAGCCTGCCTGTGATGTGTGATGCTTGTGGTGCAGAGTCGATCATGGACAGAACCTTTGAGATTTCTACTTCGAAAGGAGCTAACCATTACAGATGTGGGAGAGCTTGGAAGAATCATACTCCCGAAGGTCAGTCCCTTTCTTTCTGTTTTCCTACTTTGGCTTGCATCCATCTAGATGATCTCATATCTGTACTCAACAAATTCTCTTTACCCATGAATCCTTTCTGCAGGCAGTCATTGTGTGCAGGATTGTCCTGATTAGTCAAGATATGTTGTGCCAGATCCTGCATCAAGGGCAGCAGACTCCTTTGCATTTCTTTGTTATCATACTCATGAAGAACAGAGTGGTACATCCATTACCTAGGGTAAAATGGAGAACAGCAATTCTGAAGATCCTGTAACCTTTTTTTGCTCAACTCCTCTGTCCTGTGTTGAGTTCACAGAAAGATGCAGAAAGCAAGCTCCCACAGCTGGATGCTAAGGAAGGCCAATTTCTTCAAATGGAGGACTACAACTCTAACAGACACTGGAATTTACGATTCAAGTATATATTCCGCCACCATCAATTGTCAGTTTTGTCTTGAGTTTTGTTTGACACCAGCTTCCTTCCCTCCAGTGAATAGAACAGAGGTTGAACTCTCTTTGCTCAAAATTAGTGTGCTCAAAAGTTGGGGTCGGTTTCTTTCCAAGTGAATTGATTACTATCCAATTTCAGTTTCTTGACAATCAAACAAAACCCATTTGCACTGATTTTGTCTCTTGAAGAACCATTTGTGGAAGCTTGCGAGGATGATGAGTAATGAAAAATAGTGGTGGCATGTCATCCTCTGTGACAACAGATGGTGGCCAAATAACAAGAGTCGAATGTATGTGTTGGAGAGCACAGGTATGAAGTAAAGACCCAGCACTTGGAAACCTTGTTAGTGATGTTCACAAGGTTATGACCATACTCATTCTTATTTGTTTGTTTTGGTTTGGCTGGACCTGACATAAATGGTTGTACCTTTGAAGTGTTTTTGTGAAGTGTTTCCAGTATGTTAGTGTCTGGACTGACTGGACCTATATTCACCCCACTTGATACATAGTATTTCTTCCTGCAGAGTTGGATGGAAGTTATCTCAAGATTTATTCTGGTCTCCTTGTTCCCTGTTGTTTTTGTCTGCAGGGGAGTTTATCAAATTCTATGAACTGAAAGAAAAAGATGTGCTGACTCTATACAAAGATGCTGAGGAAAAACTTGTAAGTTATATGTTGGGTTACTTCTTATTTCCATGGATGCTTTTGATCAGCACATTTGGGTGTCTCTACAGTGCATAGCATTTTGAATTGTTGAGAACTGCAGGTTATACGTGGCCAGAAATCCACACCATCCTTTCTGCGAAATGACTCCATCAATGATCCAGCCATTATGCCAAGTTACAGCAGCAAGTATACTGGCAGGCGTTCGATCAAAGGAGTTTGCTCTCGTGCTGCAGCCACAACTTCCACGCCAACAATTCCCACCCCTTCTTCATCTGCACTGGTAATCATATATAATATCATCATTCTTGGCAGCACAAAGCTTGCCTCTTCAATTCCAAGTTATATACTAGTTGAGGTGTGAAATGTCGAACCACTTAAGCATCATCTCCAGCTGTGGTTATGAATAGACAACTGCAACATACCCATGTCCTTCTGTGCAAAAGACATATGCTTGATTATTTGTGGGATTTGACTCAGTATTAAAGCATGGCAGAGGTTGAGAGCATTAGCAGATCTTGTCATTGGATGGATAACTCTGCTTTTCCAAACATCATTGTGTGGCTCCTTGATGATGCACAGATACAGCCGCCAAGACGTTGTGGCAGCAGAGCATCCAACTTAATGGGGCCAGTTTCATCACTGGTTTCTGAGGTGAAGAAGGAAGATACTCTTGAAGTAAAGCTCGAAAACAAAGGGAGCTCTTCCAGCAGTGGCGAAGGAAGCATAATTAATGATGCAACAGGCAGCCCACCCAAGAGTGGATATGGAAGCAGCAGTGGTGGTAAAGATAAGTTTCTGCCGCTGCCTACTTCAATAAAACCCACCAATCCCACACATCTTGACACGAAACCCTTGAATTATGACCTGATGTTGGTGCCAGGGGTCCAAGTGGGCCAGGCTGCTTTTGCAGAGGTGGGCAATGATCTAGTAGAGGTTGTTGACACTGACAATCCTTCTCTAGGTTATTTGCTGCAGCCAGAGAATACAGGTTTTGATTGGGGGAAACTCCCTGACCCTCCCGCACTTGAGCTCCCAGGCTTCAAGATTGAGGAGAGTTGGGGAGATAGTATGCAGATTTTAAGATGTCTTAACATCTCTTCATCTGGTGCTTTTGTACAGAATTGATATGTCTGAAAGTTCCTATAAAAATCAATCAAATTGTTCAACTGGTTCCCAAATTTCCCCAGTCTTAAGGAGTTGGTGTAAGATCCCTTTCTGCTCTTTTCTAGGATGGACATTCATGGATATAAGAAGGTGAAATTTCTATGAGTGCTTTAAGAGTATGTGAAGTTATTCTTGCTGCTGGCATATTTTGGGTCATACCAAATAAGGTTCAACGACCGTAAAGTGAGCTTTGCAACTGGGGTTTACAAAGGCACTGGAGATCAGGACTGCAAGACATCCAGATTCCAATGAAACAAGTCAGGAACAGGTTATATCTTTCAGCGTGAAGAGTATGGGTAGTTATTAATTTATTGGGATGGGGAAGTTTGTTGTTAATTGATGATCCATCCATCTGCTGATTGGTTAGTGCAGTCCACAAGTTGTTTTTTGGTTTTGGAAGGGCACAGACTCATGGATGTTTCTCAAGTTTCCCTTGAATGAAGTCTATCTTATCATCTGCAGATAATTGAAAGCTTTCTGTACCTGCACCCTTCAAAAGTTTTGTTCTTTGCAACAAATCAATTTTGACTATCTCCATGCGTCCAGAGTTGCCAATAAGATCTCATATAGATTTATGCCTATGTTGTAGTTGCATACTCATCAGTTTTTTCAATTTCAGTGCAGTCCAAGGAAACAAAATTAAAGGACTTTGAATTGGGGATACCTTGGAAGAACTCAAGGGTAGGTCAGTCCCATCACTTACACACAGTTGTGGGTTTCTTTGCTGGCTCTGCCTGTTATGGAGAGACTATGGAACAATGTAGTTGTCACCTTGAGGAATGTTCACCAGTTGTTACTGCGAATTGAGGAATATTCACTTGGTGTTCATGTGCACTATGAGTTCATTTCTTGGGAACTTCATGGAACATTTCTTATTTTAATTGTTGCTGGTTTGAACCTGCCATAAGGGAGAGAGCCATCATGCAGTCAGCCTCTTATCCACATGAGGGATGGATTTTGACAATGAACTTGACATCTATCTATTAATGAAGGTAATTTTTGTTTTGCTTTGTTTGTCACGTTGAGATCTCTCAAGCTACGATGCTCATCACTGTGCAATTGGTAATATTGGAAAGCTCTGGATGAGTAGGGAGGGGTGCACCGAGGTGGTTTTGTAATGTCCTACACTTGATGAGTAGGGAGGGATGCACCCAGGTGGTTTTGTAATGTTTAGACTTTAGACCTATGCTGCAGGAGTTAGCATTTTTGGAAAGCCCTTTACTAGTGAGATTTCTTGGAGTTGATTATGTACATTTTTTGTACTTAATGTTTGGAATATATTGGATTTTGAGCCATCTTTGTCATTGGAGATTGGATAAATTTTGAATTTTCAAATTTGAATGAAAATTGAATTTCAGACCATTTTCCCTCTCAAAATTTGTTCAATTGGGTGACTAGCACGGTTCACACTGTTAATAAAGAGAGATGAGATATGCCAAAAGTTGTTGGCTTTCTGTGGAAGACGAGAGAAACAAAGAAGGGTTTCACGACACTAATCACAACAATGGACCAAGTAATGTTATCAGGATATTTGCAGACAATTTGAAGTATGTTTATTGGATCAGTCGTTCCATGTGTCTTTGCAAGGATGCAAAAGTGGTCTTGATATCGTGTGTGATTGTGTGGTAATAATCACATTTGGAATGGCAGAGAATTGTAATCACATTAGAGTTATCTGCAATGTAGGCCAAACTGGTGGTGCTGGGCCCCAGTTTTGCCAAAAATGAGACAAAATCATAAGCCAGGTTGAAAACAATAAAAAAGGGGACCAAACTAGAGTTATGCATAATGTCTCGCAATTAGGGGGCGAGAACGGCCAGTTTCAGCATAATAGGGCATTAAACATGTAACTGGGAATGAAAACTTTACAAAACAAAATAACTGATACCCAAACCAGTTTTTCCACCAATTTTGGTGGGAAACTGAGTTTCAGGGGTCTTTCATTTTTCCTGAGCGCCTCCACTGCTGCTACATATATTTTCACTGCTCCTACCTTTACACTTACTACAATTACTCTCGAACCTTGTGCATTAAATGATACTGAGGTTTAATAAAATTTCCTCACTTTGCGGATATCACTGAAAGAGGGTATAGGGGGTGAAAGCAGGCCCAAAGATAGGATACTGAGGTTTAATAAAATTTCCTTACTTTGCAGATATCACTGAAAGAAAGCAGGCCCAAAGACAGGATACTGAGGTTTAATAAAATTTCCTTACTTTGCGGATCACTGAAAGAGAGTATAGGGGGTGAAAGCAGGCCCAAAGACAGGGTGAAGACAGGGTGACTTTACGGATAATTCTACTATCTCACCCAACTTTATCCCCACAGGAGTTTCGCCCCCATCTTGTATTTGCCTTACCTGCACAATCACTGCTGCCCATATTCAATCATGTCTTGCCGTCTTGTCCAAATAGAATCCTGCAAATCTTGTGAACTGATAGGGTCTGCAGTTTCATTAAATGGCGCCCAGTTTGCCAAACTTACAGCTAAACTCATCTTGAGGATGAAACAGGGATCAAAGGGCCAAACTAGGGACCAAAGACAACATCTAACAGAAACTGAAGGAGGGGACAATACTCAAATAAAACCAGTGTGCTGGAGACAAGTACATTAGAGTGCAACGAGAGAGAATGAAGATGCAATAAAAACTTGTGATAGGTAATCTCCTTAGACTCTAGGCTCCCATCTCCTTTTCACAGGCAGACTGACCCTTTGCAAAATGGGCTATGGTTGCCCAAACCTTCCACTGAACCTGAAGCCCCATACTCCCACAATTTAGATAACTTGCTGATCCAACCACCAACATGGTTGCCAACATGATTAATATCTACCATGATGTACTGCGACACCCAGTTGCAAATGCAACATCAAGCAGTAGCCTACTGGAATGATGATGGTAAATTGCAGTACAAAGGGGTAAGCCCATTGAAAATGGAGTGGCAAGAAAGGTAGAACAGCATAACACATACACACAGAGACTCTTTCCCATCCCCAGAATACAAAGTCATGGATGTATGAGATTTCATACTGTGTAGCCCTAAAAACCTGGGACTTGAGGCCATTTTCTTTCTTGACAAGGCTGAAAGGAAAGGGAATCAGGCTTTCTTCAAACAATACTTGGGTGACATATTGCTTTGGTCCCTGAATCTACGGTCGTTTATTGCTTCACCCTACCATGAAAAACAAATCTAGGTTCTCTGGAATGTTGGCAAAAGATGCAAATGATGGCAAGACAACAAATGAAGAAAAATAGTGAACTCTGAAGTGCACAACCCCCAATCCTTGATTCTAAAGAGCAATAGCAACTGGCATTTGAGGCATCCTTCCTGAGCGCCTTCACGTGCAAATCCTCATCCCGATATCTGCCATCAACAAATAGTTCAAGTAAATGAACTAATGGCAGAGCTACGAAACAGAGAAAGCATAAAAGAAACTCTGAGGAAAGGGCATAACCGAATCTTTGACTGGAAGAACAATGGTGTGCCAGGAAGCTGAACACGAGAACCTAGTAGCCTTGAAATTTTGTCTCATCGTTTCACCAAGAAAAGCTGGTTAGGATCTCTAATAATGCCTTGGCAGAGGCAAAGAAAAACAGGAATCGAAAAAGAACAAAATGCAAAGAAGCAAAGCACTGGCTTCAAGGCCGAAGGAAGGATTTCTCACCTTGTAACCCCAATTGTGGTTCTTAATTTCCTCATCAATCTTATCCTTCACCTCCGGGTGTTTGGCAAAGTAGTCATCAACCGTCATTATGCTCAACGTAGCTTTCTGCTCCCGAACGTTGTCGATCTCCTTCTCAAGCATCACAATCTTCCTCTTGGAATCCTCCTCCTCTGCCAACGCCTTGTTCAAAAACTCCCAGTGCTTGGTCTCATACACCGGTGTTAAATCGTCTTGATAGTCCGGTACCTCCTTGTCCAAGGCCCCGTAAGACTGCTGGAAGATGTTCACCACCGAGGGCCCTAACTTGTGCTTATAAAATTCCCAGTTGATACTGCTCGGTTTCACGCTGAACTTCTCGTTCAAAGTGGCCGCAACGTCGTCGTAAGCTCGCCGCAGCGCGGCCAGGTCCTGCTTCCCTGCATGAGATACCACCACCTTGCTCAGATGATCCCAATCGATGGACTTGCCCACTCTTGCCACAGCCTTGGCGCTCATAGTTCTTCCTTCCGGATCGCTCCAACACTCTTGTCCGACGCACGAGCTTCCCGCAACAACACCAACAAGACCCGGATCGCTCCAATACTCTTGTCCCACTCACGAGCTTCCCGCAACAACACCAAAAAGACGCACACGAGAGAGACGCACACCAAGAAGCCCAAACTCACGGCGATCACACTCTCTCTAGTAAGCTTTCTTCACAGGAGCTGCTCAAATTATTAACTACCTACGTGTGCCACATGGATGATAAAGTTGAATGAAGCTTCTCATTCTTGTGAAGGAGTATATATGTATATAGCATGTACCACAACCATCACACTTTTTGTACTACTTTGCACAAGAGCTCACATTATTAACTGTGTACGTGTGCCCCAAGGATGATAAAATTGTGATGAAGCTTATCATCCATATGGAGTAGTTAATTACCGTGATGAGCACAATCTCTTTCTACTACTTTGCACAGGAGCACACATTTTTAATTATCTATGGGTACCACACGGATGATGGATGATAACATTGGCAACAAAAATTCTCATTATGATATCCAAGTATGTTCACCACAATGTTCACATTTTAACTTACCTAGTTTGTTGTGGATCTCACAAATAAGGAAACAAAAAATCCAATAAAAATCAATGGCTGGAACCATCACACGGAACACAAAAGGGAAGGCCAAATAAAGGCCAACATATATGCAGCCTGCAGGAACCAAAGAAAGGAGAGAGCTAGTCCCTCTAGTGGTAGTAAGCTATCTCACTCACAACCCCTCTAATGTCACCTACATGGAAATCATGAAATTTAAAAATAATAGGAGGTTTAAAACAAACATCTCTCGCCAAAGCAATTTTTTTTTCTATAACAAAGGCCAAAACATGTTGAAGAGCAATACTAACATGCTCCATGAAAACTTGAATGCAAAAAGACAAAGATAAATGACCTCTTGATTGTCTATTGTGGAAAATACAAGCACATTCATTAATGAAACAATCCATATCACACTCGGGTGCATTGTGCACCTTCATAGCCATCGAAATAAAATGATGCCCCTCATGCAACCCTTTATATTTGCAAATCTTAGCAATGGCATTAACTTTCGCAACTAACATGTTAGTCAACTAATGACACTTGTAGCCATCATTTTCCATGTTGGGTCAATAACCACCACATCAATAACAAAGATCTAGTCCTCGTGAGTCATGTAGAAATCGACTTGTAATGAAGTTCCTGACATAAGGGGATACCACCATTCTTCCCATGCAACGTGCCCATTTTCTTGAATAGAAGCATACATGACATCTTTGATGGCGTCATGTGTGGCTATCCGTTCACCTCCAAACGAAAAACATGTTAAACATGTGCTAGATGCGTCTAACCCATATCCACAATCACATGCGAAAAGATTAGATGTTGAAGACTAAATTAAACCGAAACAAAAATGCACCATTGAAATGAAAGTAAATTGTGCAATGCGGAATGAACAAATAGATGACCTAACAATCAACCATAGTCTTACCCCTTTGTTCGAACAAAAGCAAATACGGGCTTTAGAAGTAGAGGAAATGGAGTTATCTTCCAAAATAGACCTAAAGGATGTGTTGTGATGGATGTCCATAAAAAATGCTTGTAGATTTGGGGCGTTAATAATTGCCAAATTCTCAAAAGAAGGGTGAATCTTTCTAACTATGAGATAAAGGTTATCTTGGGCTACACAAAAACATGATTAAAGGAGGTGTGGGTCTATTGAAACATACTACTCCAAAATGGATCTATTGAAGATACGAAACCTAGAGCACAGATACATAACCATTAATGGCCAACTCCCTAAAAAACGAATGGGGCATAAACTTCCATAAATAAAAGGCTTATAACACCAAAGGAGATCGATAGTCAAGCTTGATGTCTCGCTATGGGGCCCTGAATAGACTTGCATGACCCAAAACCCATATTGTTTCCACATACTTGCAAAACTTTCTTGTTGAAACCCACCAAAAGAGACAAGAAATAAAAAGAAAGAAGTATTGTTCAAATGAAATAAGAAGGTCGATGAATAACATTTAAAGATAAAATCTCCAATGCAACTTGTGTGTTTCCCAAAAGAAGAAGATCATCAATATGCACCACATCCTAAAATAAAGCCTCATCCAAAAAATGTATGACAAAGTCTTAAAAACCCATTAGCACACCCAAAATCATATGTGACCAAAGTGCAACCCTAAGGACTTTCTACGCTTGAAAAGATCCTTGGTGGATTCCAAAGCTTACATGTTGACACCTTGACCTTAAGCCCAACTAGGGTTAATTAGGTCGAAAGGTGGTCAAAGGCAAGAACAACCTTGCTCATAGTGCCCACAATGTGGGTATCATCCATTAGGGATGGAAAGACACATTTGGGGGCTTGCATAATGGTCTTTAAAAATGTTTGATAATGGGCTAGGGCAAATAAAGGACTAATTAGGGGGCCACCTTACTTCGTGCCTGAAAATGATTCAATAATGATGACCCCCTTTTCATGCTGCCCATGTTGGAAATAAAGAGAAAAATGAACACCATAAAACAACATGGTAAAGGGGACAATGTTTGCCAAAGGTCCCTCGACATTTCAAAAATTTCTAAACATAACAGCTTGAAAAATGTTATTTAAAAAAAATTCAATGTTAATTTGCATAATGACCTAATCAGGGTGTGGGTTGAAAAGGGCTTTGATGCCAAAAGGGATGGTCTTACAACCTCCAGTGGTCAGAACTCCAAATTAATGAGGGGATAGGTGTTCTTGAAACAACCTTTAAAGTTATAGGACAATTGAACGACTAATAAATTAAAGAAATGCCTCACCTATGACAATAAGACAAAAACCTCCAATGTCTTTTGCCATTGTTAACAATTTGCTAGCCCCCAACATTAAGGCCATCATCAACCTAGGGATATCACCACGGGCAACAACAATAACAACCTAGAATAATTTCGAAAACCCTAAGGATGGGTCCTCTAGTATGAAGCATCTTTAGAAATGTTCATAAACCATCCCAAATAGATCACTTGAAAACAAATGGGGAATAGTGGCTAAGGCATGTGCAAACAAAATCCTATCCAGGACAAAGGTGTGCTTAGGTTAACAATAAAAAATAAGTGGAAGCACATGGTCTAAGGGAAGGGGGTGCAGTTAACACAAAGCTACAACAATGTCCTTCGAGAAAATAGTTGGTGTCATGAGTTGAAGAGCTTTAACAATGTGACTATATTCTCCAGCTTTACCTAAAGTCAAACATCAGTGAAAATGAATGGTCAAAGAATCGTTTAATGAACGATGGGAATAGAGAGCATGTGAGGCATGAGAAAACTCTTCCTAAAAAGAAGAATAGTTACCCACCATAAACCTTTTAAGGCGGGTAAAAACTTGTTGTTAGCTTAAACGACCTCCTTGAGTATAATGTAAACACCAACAAGGTAATAAAAAAAGAAGGAACCATGCAAATTCATCCATTGGATTTCAAGCAATTTGATCAAGGGGTAAGTGAAAAGCATGTTTGACTTCGTCTTAGATTATTCGAAGGATCTTATGAAACAAATGAAGGCACGCAAAATGAGCCTCAAACAATCCCAAAATGAAGCTAAACTGAATTCAAAATTAACCCCAAGAAGCAAGGGGGATAGAACCAAGGTGTAGCACAAGAGGAGAAGACACTTGTAAAAACAAGGCAACCTAGCTAGCCTAGGAGACGAGGCTAGCATGAAGGTGAGCATTTTTAACATGCCTTAAAAGGTTGCATGAAATGTAAAGGCTAGAACAATAAGGCAAGGGGCATTTCGAATTAACGAAAGATGCAAAGAAGGAGCCATACAAAAAATGGTTACCCCCAAAACATTAGGACACAAAAACCCAAGCAAGATTTAATAAATAAATAAAACAAAAAAAAACAAAAAGAAAACTTAGTTTTCCTACCACATTAATGATGGCGGGCATGACCATTGTAGGAGTGCAATGGCAATGGTGGGCCCAATGCACCACCCATGTCCAATAACGCTTCTACACATGCACCACCCATGCCCAGTAGTGCTACTACACAACAAAGATCCATATCCTAGCCCTGTTTCTATGCTCCCTCGTTTACCTCCTCACTCCCTTCTTCACATATTCTTCTTATGGTTTTTTCTTCTAGTGACTCAACAACAATCCATCATCATCATCATCATCTCCTCCTCACAAAAATTTGATCACCTGAAAGTTTCGAAGACCTTGTCTTTTGTGTGTTTCCAGCTACAGAAGAGGAAAAAGATTAGGGTTTTGTCTCTTGGATACAAAAGGCCACTCAAACCGTCACGTAGTGAAGTTGATGAATTACTGAGCACCACACTAGAGTTTGAAGGATCTCACAAATTAGTAACTTCTATGTCAACCTCATGCAAGAAAAGTTGTTGATGAAATTTCATGTTCATGTTGAGGATGATGATGTTCACCACAAAGGAGGCTCACATTATCAACTTTTACATCTAGCATGTGGATGCAAACTAGGAGGCAAAGCTTTTCTCATCCAAGAACTGCAATGGCAATCAAATTTCAAGGGAATGATATTCTAATAGTTCCCATTTTTCTTGAATTTTTCATTTTAGTTCCCCCACTGTTCCCAAATTCTTGTACATTCCCACAATGTGTTTGCACATGATTGTTTTCCAATTTGCAAAATTATCTCTATGCTTTTCAACAATTGGCAATTGATAAAATGGAAAAACGTAAAGGATTTTAGTTGCACTTTTTGCTTATTAGAGATAAGTTATAAAGCAAAATAGGTCCACTCTTTCATCATTTGCATGCCAATTGATTGTGTCAAAAAAGGTAGTTGCCCTTTCTACCTATTTTGGAGGTAAATTATATAGCAAAATAATCCACTTTTTCACCAAGTGCATGACAGTTGATTAAGTGATGAAATGTAATTGCTTTTAGTTGCCCTTTCTACCTATTTTGAAGTAAACTACATAGTAGAACAGTCCATTCCTCACCAAGTGCTTGATAATTGATGAAAAGAAAAAATATAAAATCAAAACACAAAGGAGTTCAAATCCTCACACGTTGTTTTAAAGTTCAAAGAACATTTGTAGCCCTCCGCCTAATGCTTCTAAGGTTGGCAAAATTGCTTGTTTTGATAAAGGAGTGGGGGGGAAGATATGGGAAGTTTGGTGTAAGGGGCTTCAATGTTCAGTGATGGGTGGTAAGGGAATGGAGGAAGATATGAGATGTTTGGTGCAAATGGGTTTCAGGGTTAGGTGATGGGTGAATTTAAACAAATTAAAATTTCGAGCTTAATATTTTTGATCATTGCATCTTTGCTTCTGAAATATAATTTTTTTTTGTAAAACTGTTAAGTGGTGCACCCATCAGGATTTAAATCACTCAAAACGAATTAGAAATGAGGAAGATATGGAATTGGAACTAGAAAGGGGTCTAGAGTTATGTTTTCAAAAAAATTGATGCAAAAGAACCCTCTTCCTGTGTCTTCTGTGTTGCTTCGTTACTTGTGATGCTCAAAGAACATTTGTAATCCTCCAGTTTGCTCATCCAATGACACAAAAATCTCTCTGGATTTGGTTTAAGCATGAGAAAAATCTTGGAAATTGTTCAATGGTAGGTAGGTGTTCAATGATGGGCAGTTTTATCCCTAGTTGCCCTTTTTGCTTATGTAAGTGACAAATTATACAACAGAATAGTCCACTTTTTCATAAAGTGCTTGACAATCAAATGAGAAAAGGTGAAGGATTTTAGTTGCTCTTTTTGCCTATTTAAATGTAAATTACATTGAAGAATAGTCCACTTGTTATCGGAGAGGAAGTCACTTGGAATCTTTCTAATGTGAACACTACTTCGTTTTAAGTTTTAGGTTTTGTTTTGAGCAGCCGTCAACTTTCTTCGTGTAGGTGACAGAACTTATATTATCACTATTGAGTAGGAAACTTTGTTGTTTGTGTGTTATGTGGAACATGTTTGCAATAGACGATGGGTGGCCAAGGGCGCTGCAAGCATGCAAGGGAGATGGAAGGTAGGATGTTGTTGGACGAATATAAGAAGAGGAGTTTGAGGGCAAAGAAGGACATGTCTGCTTTTTGTTGCAATAGTTATAGTTTGTGTAGAAGTAAAAGCTTGTAGAAATTTGTAATTGTTGTTTGATTTTCGTTGTGCTAGTGACTACATCATGGCAGACTTTGTGTTCTTGCTAGAGTTAGGATTTATAAGGGGTTGATGCTGGAGGCTAATGACGCCTAAAGGAGGTCTAAGCTGTAGAATTAGGAGCATGTAGAGAAGTGCATCTGCAAGGGACTATGGTGGAACCTTTCTTGAACTCCAGTGGGTAGTGCATACATATGAGTGAGAGCTAGAAACCTTAGTGGGTATCCTTGGGTTGGATAGAACGTGGGTGAGAGAAAAACAGAATGGGAGAGTTTATAGAAGTATCCATAGATCCATATTCTGCACAAAATTCTATTTTTCCTAAGTAGTTGCAAGTCAACTTGGCATACCTTGTTCAGTTGTGGTTCGTACTCAAAAGTCAATTTGCTTTTAAAGCTAGTCCAAGCATTTTTCTGCATTAGCTCATGTGGTAGTGGGATGGATTAGCAGCTTATAACAGACCAACTGAACATTGAGAGCGCTAACTTCAAGCCAGACCCCATTGACTCATGCATTCACAATATGTGAATTTGTTCCTAACAGCAATTGATGCATTCACAATATGTGAATTTGTTCCTAACAGCAATTGAAGGCTACTACTGTAACCATTTAGGGGAGGCTGATAGCTATGTTTAGTCTGAAAATTCTCATGGTATGGAGGATCGCGTACTGTAGGACTGCAGAACCAAGGTATTGTGACACTGCTGGTTTGGGGAAATGAGTTGCAGACATTGTTGCCAGAGTAAGGATTTGTAATCAGCAGATGGTTTTTCTACCCTTTTCTTTTTGGTTACACACTTTCAGTGCCTGACAATTGATTGAACAGTAAAGTAAAGGATTCAGTTGCCCTTTCTGCCAATTTAGAGGTAAATTAGTCCATTTTCTCATCAAGAGCCTGGTCATGGATTGAATGAAATGTGAAGGATTATAATTGCACTTTCTGCCTATTTAGAGGTAAATTATACAGCAGAATAGTACACCTTCTCAGTCAATGCCAATTCAAAGCAGATCGCTACAAATCACCCAGAACTCTGAAGCTAAATAACCTTGCATAAAAAGCCCCAACACAAATGCTAAAATCCTTCTCCAGAACACACCAAGTCACAAATAATAATGCAATAAAACCTTATTTTGACACAATAAAACCTAAACAATCAATGTGGTGCAATAAATATCTATTGCACAGCAACAAACCATAATCCTCAACTCATGCGCACACAGTGGTAAACACTTTCCCTTCAAACCTTTCAAGCTGTATTGTTCAAAGGAACCATGACATCCATTAGTTTCAGTAGCACCTTCTAGCTCTCATCTGTATCTCCAACACAGAATGGAAACATCAAAGAACTAACTAGGACACAACTCTTAAACTGTTTTAGTGACAGAATGCGCTAACTGCAGCACACATCTAGTCACACATTTGTTCACACCTCTACTTCAAACTGGGATAATCATAACTCATTATTAGCACTAAATTAGCTATCTACATTACACTGTTTGTACAATTTAGTACCAAATGTACATCCATCAAAGAACTTAAGCTACCACCAGCAGGTCCTGAGCTGATTTAAGTACAAATCAGTCAACCATGGAAGTATGATTCATGCAATTGAATCTCCACCTTGAAGTCTCCTTTTCCTTTTGTAATCTGGCTTCCGCAAGAAGAGGTAGGTGTGACACAAATGTCAAAGATGATTTGAAACAGAACTGCCAAGGAATGCCATATGATCTCCTTCACTATATTTATGTCATTTTTTATGACCAACAACAGATTTGCATGATAAGTGAAGTAGCAATGTCTCTCATGTGAAAAGATGTCAAATAGAATACGAAGAATGGGCTAGCAGCCCATCCTTCATGGTTAGACTTAGAAAAAACCTCAGGGATACAGCCTGGCTTGAAACCCAAAAAATGAGTCCAGAAATCGTCTTGTAACCAACAAACTTGAGTGGTCACAATATGCTTTGTGAAAGATAGTTGGTTCAGTTGAAGAGAGACGTAAATTGACATGTCATCCTAGTAGGTCGGTTGTGGCAATTCCTGCGAATCCATCCGATACGTTGCTGAACATTATCATACACAACCAAATACCCTCGCATTGATATGTCTGCAATGCCAACAAGTCACAACTCAAGAGTTTAAAATCACATATTTCCGGCTAATTTTCTTACAATGATGCATTTAACACACAGCAAAAGCTGATGATATCTGCCAGTCCAAGAAGCAACTCATAATTTTCAGACTGTTCTAGCAACGGACAGCTGAAGCCACTGTATCATGTGCAGGCGCAGATGTCATCTCTGATGTGCATCTGTGTTTGTTGTGGTGGGGGTTTGGGCAGATGGAGTGTGCTGTACAGGGCACGTTCCAAAAAATGGACTGTCTAACCTGCCTTCAATCAAACACTTCATGTTCGTGGAAAGATAAAGATAGTACTGTGTCAACACAGCAAGAATACATGACCCAAGGTAAGGAATTTTGTACCTCCTACTATGTTCATAGCCTCAATGCTTGCCCCACTTGCATCCAGGATGCCCAGACACACATTGCCTTGAGTCTGAAATCCATGAAATTTCACCAAGTCATCATCACCACATTAATCCAACTTTGTCACCTCTCTAGATTTTCATGCTCTCCCAAACAGATGCTACTGAATATTTTGAGTATCCACTGCCTTGTTTGTATCATTCTTTCCTTTATATACATTTACATCCTTTGAAGAAATGAACCAAAAAAAAAAACATGACTCATAGAATCCAGCCCTGCCATCTTCCATATTACACCCAGCATACCGAGATTATCAGATAGCCATCAGGAGTAAGATCCATTGTTCTGCCTGTTGAGAACCAGTTGCTTCCTCCAAAATCAAGAGTCACTGATTTGAAGTATCGACTCACATCAGACACAGATCTGCCCACCCAAGCCTCTCATCAGCACTAGTTTCCACACATTCCTACCAACACATCACAACATTTAATTTTCACTTCAACACAAACATGAGAACCCACAACCTCTTTTGCAGAGGTCATGGCCAAATATCTTCAACAGCTTCACAAAGACCACCATCCATAAGCATGCCATCATTTTCAACACCATATGAAGCAGTACTTATACACTTGATCTTGACTTCAAGAAAGGCCATCCTCAAGTTTCACAAGGACCACTTACTGAAAGGGAGATGCACCACGCCAACAAAATGGCAAAGTGTCATCAGACTCAACCCGGACAAGCCCGCTTCTTGTAGCCTGTTCTTGTATCTGCTCCCCAATCATGCCAAAAATTAGTTAGTAAACTGCAAGGTCAACCCTCCAAAAGTACTGTCCACTATTGACAAGGGGATATGATCAATACTCACCACAGCAAGAAGTGTTTTGTACACCTCTGGCACCAGATATGTGAAGGATGTCCCACTGTCAAATATGGTTCCACCATCTAATCCAGATAATTCATCACCATTCATCTCTACCTTGTCCCCACCATACCGTATACTGTATAGGTGTGTTTGATAATTCTCCCTGCCATCAACACAGATAACACAGATTCCACAATTAGGCCAAATAAGAGGGGATGGTATGTTTCATTAATGGTTACCAGTGCCCTTGTTTCAGATGCTAATCAAACTCTAAAGAGATCAGGCAGGTTGTTGACCTCGTACAAATGCAAAACCAAGAACATATTTGGTAAAGCTGTTATTCTATCCATGTTGTGATCCTCATTAGACATTTGTCTGAAATCATCTACTATGTTGAACACAGTATTGGGTCATGATCATGGCATCTGAAAAAAACTAGTTAAAACTGTCTGAAATAGTAGAAGATGCCATAATACAACAAATCATCCAAATTGTGTAATCACATAACATAACTTGACATATCATGTACTGAGGAGACTCACATAGCAGGCCTCCCAAGCAGAGGGGCCCAGGTCATCCCCCATGACGGAACAAGCTCATCTCCAAAGAAAAGATAGCCCCCTCCATTGCTCCCACCAGCTAAACAGTGGCCTATGACATTATTTATGATCCCCTGCTCAGCAAGTTGTGAGGACAATGCCACCTTTGAGTTGCTTAAACCCAACACCCCATCTGTGCTCGCTGGTGACTGTGCTAATGCCCCTTGCTGATCATATCCACATCTGCTGACACATGTCAACTATAAGTTCATTCCTTGCCCCTGCTCTGCCAACTATGAATCACATTGCCCATCAAACAGCCTGCCATCAAACAACTCGGCAGGAGGCCAGATTGCACCATACATGACCACAAGAATGAAGTTACATGATCCCATATCTTCTGGGCCAGATGGAGGAGGAGGGATAGATCAAAGAGAACTCCAGTTCTAAAAAAGTACCCTTTCTTGTTTCTCAGAAGCTGATCAGGCAATGGAGAAAAGCACAAATAAAGTCTGTCATGAATGAAATAGGATCATGAAAAAAGCAAATGAGAAGACAGTACCCAAGAACAGCCTTTCTTTGAGTGCGAGTGCCATTGATAAGCATCAATGTAATGAAATCTTGCATAAGGACACCCATTGTGGAGCTGCCATCAGCATACTCCACATCATAGTCACATTGATTTACACCTCCAGCGTTACATGAGTAGCTGCTTCCACTTTGCACATGTGAACACACAGGTAGTCGGCAGTCAACCAATTCTGCTTTCCTGGGATCATAGAGCCCATGTGGTCCCTGAATATCACACCAACACAGTGAACACAAATAGTGGTTCAATACCCTGCTGCAAAGAGCTTGAACAGCTTTGCCCTCTTTACTGCAAAGGTCACCCCAAAGCATAACATTATATACTTCACAAATTAGAACTACGATGGTCTTCAATGCCATGGTCCCTGATTAAAACAGTTGGAAAGAATGCCATCATAGAAACGACAACTCCCATGAGCACTGAGATATCTCCATACTTACAATTAAGAAAGCCAGAACAAGGTTAAAACTTCTCCTTTTAATCAAAAAAGCACTTCCAGATAAGGGACTTACAGAACTGGGAAGAAAGAACAACACAAAAGGGACAAAACTAGAATTAAAAAACCAAAAACGCACATCTATACATGTAGAAAAAATGTAACTGCCAAAACAAAGGATTATCTGATGTATGTCATCATTTTGATCCCAACAATACAGTTTTCTAGTGACAATATGCACCCCGAGAAGATTTACCCTGAAATGCTTGATGATGCAAAGGATGCCAAAGCAACTTTCCACATTGCAAGAGGGAACATTGGAAGGAATAACCCCAGCAGAAGTGAGACTGGTCTTAAAAGGTCCAGCAGCTGTCCTGGCATCCCTACTCTAGTATAACAAAAACCACAAAACATTGACACCTCCCTAGAAACCAAAGAATATGAATCCTCAACCTACCAACAAGGATGAGAAAGCTCACCGGGGCACAACTGCGGCAAGGTGCATCACACTGCAGCCATGTGAGATCACTGCCAGTGTCCATATCCAGAAAGTATAACTTGGCAGGTCGCCCCACAAGTAGTGCCATGTAGTAAAGCCTGCAAACACAGCATTGTCAGTAGTGGATCTTTCCACTGGAAACACTTACTTAAGTCTCCAATTTGTAAAAAGAAGCCAACCCCTGCAACAAGTGGAACATGAGGCTGCTGATGTTTTTCTGCCTTAAAGGAACAGTGAAACCCCCTCCCCCATTCACCCCCCCCCAACACCAGACAGAGGATGTTAAACACATGTGCTTTGAGCTCTCAAAGACAGTGCCATGAATAAAGATGTAGAAGGAAGCAAGGAACTCCCCCTATCATACCATTGCTATTGCTACAGAGGTGAATTTGCCAGTAACAAACAACCCAGCCATCACATCACTCTTGGGTGCCTGGTTCAGTACTCTGCAGGTGCACTCTTGACAGAGAAGTGCATCTTTCCATTCCCTGATTCAGTCAGGATGGCTAACCAGCAACAATTAGGCATTGATTTAGCTTGGGCGAAATACAGAAGCTCTGTTCGTTCAAAGCTAAGATTAGTCTCTTTGCCACAAGACAAACAAGGGAGGGCATGGCATGGCATGAGGAATGTATGTATACCCGTCAGGATAGATGTTGCCACGAATAGGAACCACAGCTGTGGCATTACCGTTATTAGTTGCCACTCTGCCAAGCCTCTGCATATCACGCTCCAGCAACGTCCGCCGCATTTGCACCATCTTGGTGCGCACAGGAGCATACTTAGGGTACAGTGTATAAACATGCACCTGCTTGTCCTCGTCTTCTTCCTGCTCTTCCGAGTTTGTCGTCAGCGTCGGACCCCTGAGCCATAAGAAGATAGCGGCAGCCACCACAATTGCACACAAAGAAAACCGTCTAATCCGCCGCCTCCTACGCAGTCGACGCATGGGTACGGCCGCCGCCGACGACCCTGAAGTAACATTCTGCTGCTGGGGTTGTTGCTGCTGCTGCTGCTGGCCTTGAACAGCGAAAGCAGCACACAAAGTTTTGCCTTCGCTGTCTGTCCGTGGCATGGAGATGATGACAACGCCCCTCATTTCAGCTCCTCCTCCTCCTCCCGATTGCATCGACTCTCGGGAGGAGGGGGTTAGAGCAGATCTCTCGTACTGCTGGTTGACAGCCATGGCACCACTCGCTCTTGTTCTTGTACTAGGGTGGAATACAAATCTAAGCAGCGAGAAAAGAAAAACTCAAAGAGAAGATGATGACGATGATGATGCAGATGCAGCAGGAAGTAACACAAGAACAAGACACGCTCCCTCCCTTCCTCTCATGCGCGCGCGGTCAGGTTTACGAGATGAACAACAGCGGCTAAGACCCTAGTTGACAACCGAAAACCTGAGAAAGAGTGGTGCCGATGCACCCAGCGGCATGGCCGAGTATGCACATGGTACGCAAGCAGGCAGGGAGGAGCAGCAGATGGATGCCGCCGCGGAGTAACAACAACAACAACAAGAGCAACAACAAGAGCAGCAACAAGAGCAGCTACCCATACGTACGAAGGGCGCGAGAATCCGTCCGCAGGAAGGAGCGGGGGTTCGGGCAGGGTCATGCACAGTAACAACACTCCCGTCCGTCCGTCAGCCCGCGTGAAGTCTTTCGTAGAGAAAAGAGGCAAAGAACAAAAAGCAAACGAAAAGCAAGCGAGACAGAGACCGACAAGTCAAGGAGTGAGGTGGGGTTGGGGGTGTGGGGGAAGTAGCGAGCGGCTGCGAAGAAGTAGGCGGACAATCAAATTTATTATCAAAAATAATTATTTAAAAAGTCTTCACTACTGCTGTTTCAACGTAAGTTCGGCTCCTCTCTGTCACGTGGGTGTCTCCATCCACGGCGCCAGGCACAGGCACAGGCAGCGATGAACGGTTGTTGATATCTATCGACGCCTCCTCCTCTTGAGCGGTTTTTAGCCTACTATCCAAGCCTCATCCGCTCATGTAGTGTCCGCTCATGCAATTGCAATTTGACTACAGGAAGGGACGATTATATGACTAGCAGCCTACGCTAGCTCCATCGCTACCATTAGATTTATCGATCGATGAGAGGAAATCCATATCCACAAATTTAGTGCTCATCTATATTTTTGAGGAGATGATGATGGGTGTTTTTTTTAATTACCTCCTCCTCCTCCTCCTCCTCCTTCTTCTTTTGGTCTTTTGTTTGTGGTGGAGGTAATGTCTGTCTGTTTGTGTTAGCTTGACACTTTCAACAAGATTTGCAATCGGTAGAAGAGGTGGATTGATAGTTATGATGTGAGTTTCAGTTTGCAAAGGGTGGAAGAGATGAATTGAGATCTTTGTGATCTTTGGGTTTGCAAAAGGTGGAGGATGTGAATTGAAGGCTGTGTGATTGAATGTGTTTTTTTCCCTTCAATTTTGAAATGTAGTTGAAAGCATTATTGAATTAAAGAGATTTTAGGCAATTTGGTTACAATGAGATATGAATGAAACAAAATTTCAGCATCTTTTTATGTCGTTGCTACTTATTGAAACCTAAACCTTGGGTCAGTTTGGTAAAGGGTGAAAAAGCATAAATGTGGTTTTTTTAAGGGAGATATGAAAGGGTTGAAATTGCTCACTTCCTAGTGATGTTTGTCATTTGATTCAATATTAAATAGTTGAATATGCACATAAGGTGTAGATTAATGAAAAGGATTTGGTTCTCCAATAGCTTTGAACATGTGTCAAAGTCCAAGGATCAATTGTGTTTGTGTGTCAACGTAAAGGATGTGTTTAGAGGGCAAGATGCTCCAACCTTCTTGTAGATAGGCCTCTTTTTGTTTTTTGCTTAGATGTTGGCTTGGAAAAGGGTGAGATAAAACAAAATGAAGCATACCCTCACAAGATTGTTGCCACTTCATGAAAATATTATTGACATTTTATTAATTAAACTTTTTTAAAAAATGTTGGCCAACATTATCATTGTATTTAATTTTAATTAACAAACTCACAACAAATTTTTTTGCACATGGTTGTTTGTTCAAAATTTTGAAGATTATTTTATATAATATTACATGAAACCACTAGTGCCCATGATAATGGAGTCTTTGAAGAGGAATCACAAATGGCAACTTGGTGTCTTGTGAACAACATTCACAAGTTATGTCCAATCTCATTATTGTTGTGTTTGTTTTAATTGAGTTGGAATAGACATATTGGTTTTTTTCAAAGTGTTAAATTGTACAATTTTATTTCCATGGATAAGTATGTGTTTCACTTGCACATATGTCACCAAATTCAATAGATTATAAGGGTTTGACAACTCACATTTCATAATTTTGCAACAAACAACACAAGTTCAAAGCCATCTCAAGCTATGCAAACAAGAAATGAAATGCCATCAATTTTCCTTCTTATTGTTAATTTAATTATGTTTCAAGTTGAAAGAAATATCAATGTGATTACATTAAAAACTTCACAAAAGCATGATGTGTAATCAAGCATATGTTGCATTTTCTCATGGCAAACAACACAAATGAAGGTGTTTAGCAAGTTCCTTTATTTGGATTAACCTAGACTTAAATCAATGCCATTTTGATGGAACTACACAAAAATTGGATAATGGAATTAGCCTTTTGCTATAATTCAAATTGAAACTAAAAACTTGAAAATAAAATCTTGAACACCAATTTTGGTTCTTTTGGCAAACAAATTGAACTCTTTTGAAAAGTTAACAAGTAAATTACAATTATAAATAATTGATCAATAAATTAATTTGTTATATAATTTTAAACTTATACAATCACTTGTACAAAAGTGGAGTGTAATTCATTAGTCTAAATCACTATGGCATCATTATGTAATCACATTTCAATACCAGTTGAAATAAATCATTAAATAAGTTTGTTTTGATGTTGTTGTTAAATGGGTTGTAGGTAGTTAATGAAAGGTACATGTAGGTCATAAGTTATAGGTAAGTCTAAGTAGGTATATTAAATATGTGTATTAATTTAACTTAAAAGATTCAAATAACCTACTAATAGCTTAAAGTATAATATTTAAATATCATAGTAATAGTTTATACTAACCTAATAATAGCCAATTATAGATTATGGTACAATCACAAAAAAAAAATCTTGGGTTAGTATAAACTATTATATGGTTTTGGTGAAAAAAGACTAATTGATTAGAACATTTTTAGTGAAATGTTTTAAAATTGTTTTAGATAGTGACATGTTACATTAAATAACTTGTAACTTAAAAAATTTGACGTGGATATTATGAGATCCCTAGGCAATATGACGTGGATTAACATGCCACATCATAATTTTTATAAAATAAATCATGGATTGTATTTTTTTCACGACATGCTGTGACAAAAATACACTCTATGAATTTAAATTATTGTTGTTATTTACGTTTGGTTTGGATTTTTTAAACAAAGTTTTAAAAAAATATTCACCATCATCGCACATGTTTCATATACCATATTTATACATGATACATCAATTTATATACAAATTACATACATTAATGCACACATTCATCAAGGTTTGAACCCAAGACTTCATGGAGATGCACCAAGGTCTACACCACCAAACGACTTCAAAACTTTGATAAAATGAAAAGAAAGTTTAAGTTTATTATTTTTGACATGAAATTAATTAAAAAATTCAAACTTTAACATACATTTTCTTTCTTTTTCAAAATTTATTCAAATGTTACAAATGAAAACATGATTTGAAGCTTATTCAATAATTTATTCATGAAAATAATTTGAACTTTGCGTTACTACGCACTATTAATGACAATCAAGTATTTTAAATTTTTCTTATATTTTCATATATTTATGTCAATGTCAAATTAATTCAAGTTAATATACATTTCATGGACATGAAAAGACACATGTTATTTTATTTTTTAATATTCATGTTGGTGGATAAGAAAAAGGACTGAGGTAGTTATAAAATGGAAGTAGTTATTAGGAAAGGTGGGAAGGTGTTATTATTATGAAAATTAATAGGAAAAGGCAATAGTTATAAAGAAAGAAGTTATGAAATAATTATGAAGTAGTTACGCTTGAAAATGAGGTAGTTATTTATGAACTGACTTTGGTATGGTCCAAGGACCATGATCCTCTTTTGTACATATATGTGATCATTCCTCATTACCTATTGAAATTCGTGAAAATCCATGATAACCAAATGTTCAAGTAACTCATAATGAGTAGTCAATATCCATGCCGATTTGTTAGACTCCATGATAATGCAATTTTTTCCTCATCCATAAATATTTGTGTTAATTTGTGATAATCATTGATACTACATTTTCCCCCCATTCCAATCTAGTTAATAATTATCCCTTTCAATTCCTTCTAATCCATGTTAATCCATTTTTTACCATATTCATGAGAAGTTGTGCAACATATTGTTAATAAATTTCGCTGTACTTAATTCATTCAACTAGTTTTTGTCTACCATCTCCATGGTACATTACCATACACATCCATTTTTAATTCATGTCTCATGTGTAGTTATTTTCCTTTTAGGGATCATTATATGTGTCTATTATAAATTAAGATATTCAAATTCAACCAAATACTTTTATGTGATGCACAACATTCATTTTATTCTATGATCATGCACTTTTGAAATCCACTTTCATCATCCATGAATAGGTAATGTCTAAACTTGTGAAATGCAAATGCCATGGTTAAGGTTTCATGTTATGTGATAATATAATTTTTCTTTATGTTGTTGAGTAGTCCAAAAACATAAACTACATGCTAATGGGTGAAACCACATTAAGTGGTACATTTTGTGAAAAAAAGAAGTTTTCGGGGGCCAATTTTTCTTTCATTTCATCTGGCATCTTGAGAAACACATGAAATGGATTTTTAACACAAAGCCTCCAAGATAATTCTTGTTACCTTTCAAATGATAATGTTTTTTCAACAAACTTTTATCACTACTACGCAATGAATCAAAATCCACTAACCTAAATCACTATGAGATTGTAAAAGTGAACCAAATTTACCATGCCCTAATTTCATTTCACTTTCATTGAAACTTTAACCACACAATCACTTGTAGTCAAAATCATTTTCTAAAGTCATTTTCGGTCCTATTAAGATGATAATTTCAATGTTATATAAAATTTTATAATAATCATTATTTAATATAATTAATTTATATTGTCTAAGATTATTTGTCATAATCTTTTATTACATCAATTAGTTACAATATGACATATTAAATGGTGATTTGAACCAACTTATAACTAATTTATAATTTATTTTACATAAAATTTTGAATTTAATTGCCATATATTATTTCAGGACCTCCACTTATTGCAATGTAAAGATGAAAATCCAATTTTAATCATATAAATTGATATATGTTTAATACATAAATATGTATATTGTAGTATACTATGAATAATGTATTGCAATATAATATAAAAATCATATTTATTTGGGTGATAACATTTATTACTATACATATAAATATATTTCACTAACATGATGTAATAATATAAACATTAACCTATATTAGGTAATAATTTATAGAATATTTTAATATTTTATCATATAAATTAATTTATAATTCATCAACCTATTCCATTTTTTAAAAAACAAATGAACTACAATGAAATTCCAAATAAATAAATAAAAATGGAAATTTTTATTAAATTTAATAATCATTAATATTAATTCATTGGTATACTATTAATAAGTTATTTTCAATATTTTTTATTATCAACTAGCATATTATTAATAATCATATAATTTAAGTTATATTAAAATATTAAAATATTAAAGATATTTTTATTATAATTAATTTAAATATATTTCATTATAAAAATTCAATACTATTAAATTTACATGTTCCATATATATACAATTAAAATAAAACATACTCTATTTTATTTTCGGATTATATCAAATAAATAAATTACTAATTATTCTACTAGTTTGGATTATTGATCAACATACTATTTATAATAATATAATCTACCATGTGTATTGAAAGTTGATGTAAAATATTTTTATATAAATTTATATAAATTTATTTATTATATCAATTAATGATATAATTTATTGTTAGTTTTTGCATATATATTTTCAGTTTTAAATGAAAATTATTTCTCATTTAAATAAAATTCTATTTTAATCCTAAAAATTAAGTCAGATTTTATTTCTTCCTTTATTTAATAAAATGCTAAAAGACGTTTACAAAAAACGAAAAAATCCAATATTAAAAAAATAGAAATATATAATGAATAATATGTAATATACCATGTGTATATACATAAGATATAAAATACTTAACATACAAAATTATGTATACATATTATATATAAAGCTTTCAACTAAATTGTATTTTATTGTATGTTTCACTTGATAGAAATGTAAAACATATTATTCATTCAAAAAAATATAAATTTTTTGATGGAATATTTTTATCATATAAGATCACTTATATAATATATGAAAATATTCATTTGCTAGATACTATATTAATAAAAATTATTTTTGAATAAATTTAATATCCTAATATTTATTTATAGTTTATAAGATTTTTTATTTTTAATATTTATATTTCAAATTAATTTATAATTATATAATAATTTTTTATTATAATATAAATGTTAATGTGTATGTATTTAATGTACCATATTTGAATTATTGTATTTTCCACTATGTAACATTGAATGGTTTTGATGATATTGTTATTATGTGTTGATACAAAATATTTTATGAATTATTTGTATTAAATTTCATAATTAAAATGTACTATGTAATACAAAAAAAATTCTTTCATTTGGATGAAATATGAGGAAAAGAATGATGGTTAAAGAAATAAAATGTCTTCAAGACATCATAATTGAAATGTATTGAATTGTAAGATTTACATGCAATTTTTTTCAATTCTGACTTTTTTAAAACTAATTTTTATAATTTTTTGTGTAGATTTTGGAAAACGTTATAGGATGAAGTTTAAATTGTTTCATTTGGACATAAGATGATAAAAATATTACTAATTAAAGTTGGATTTTAGAAAAAGGTGTAGTTACACCTCAATTTAGAACTAAGGTGAAAGTAAAAAGTTTAACCCATATGTTTTGTTTTTGAATCTCATCTCAAAAATTATATAAAGAACATGTATTCCTTTGACTTATCATATAAAAATGCATATGCCAATTTGAGATGAGTGAAAAAATCCTTGACCCTAAATGAAAATTTCAAAGTAGATGAAATATTTTTTGGGTTATTCATTCTATCTACATTTTCCCTTTCATATGTATTTGACTACTTACACAAGTAAGTAGGTGTTAATTTTCTACCTACCTAGGTAAGTAGGTTCGAATCTTCTTAAACTTTCAATTAAAAAAAATTCAAAGAATAAATCATTTGAATTAAATGATTAGTATACAATAATTCAAATTAAATAATTAATTCTAAATAATATTGATTAAGTAATTAATATTAAGTAATGTGGATTAACCAATTGATATTAATTAATCTGGAATAAATAATTGATATTAAGTAATTTGGATTAAATAATAATAATAATAAAATAATCTAGATTAAATAATCAAAATTTTCAAAATTTTCTACTTGTCCATATTAATTTGTTGCCGATCACTAAGTAATTGACAAACTTACCAGGAATTCACTAGGACCAAAATTCACCTAATTCATTATAAAACTTAATGAATTCATTAGTGGATTCGAATTCATTATGTACTAGTGTAAGTATTCACACATTTATGCTTGTTTAAATGAAATTTTTCATCTATATGTTTTTTGTGAAATCATATGAGTGCAACTCTTCATATATATTTAAAATGGGACAATGAATTCATATGTGATATATGATTGATTATTTCATCAAATTTTGTAGTTGTTTGAATGGTTTTAAAAGTATATTTGCACTTTGCAATATATCGTGACAATTATAATTTTTTCATTAATATAATTTTTAATCATTTAATATCAATTTCAAAGTGGGATTTTTTTTAATGACCTTATTCCTTGG
>Ga0116227_10004564_pt1 | contig 29951 bp, 19 predicted proteins | sample S1TSphgellanicum_FD_89693 | JGI IMG/M metagenome (GOLD analysis project Ga0116227, IMG submission 89693) | Host-associated microbial communities from peat moss isolated from Minnesota, USA - S1T2_Fb - Sphagnum magellanicum MG | ecosystem: Host-associated > Plants > Peat moss > Unclassified... | reverse complement strand
ATTTGATATGTAAAAAAAAAAGTATCAAAAAATGTTTGGTATATATCTCTTTTTTAGTGTTTTTGTATACAAAAAAAAAATATATAATTTATATAATATATATATATATATATATATATATATATATATATATATATATATATATATATATGGAGTATTTGGAATAGAATTGTGCCTAGGGATGATAAAAAGCTTACATGGCCAATCAATTGTTAAAATGAAATCCTTAAATTGTTTTGAGGAGCTCATTTCAATAAACTAAAACTTAAATGTTGAAATAACATCATAGTCTTGTATCTAGGTGTAAAGAAAATAAAATGAGGCAAATGAAATTGTTCAAATTAGTGACTTGATTTTTTTTATTAAACTTTGTTTTAGTGAACTAATATTTATATATTGCTTGCAACAACATGGAAATTTCCAAGGAGCTTTTAACAATAATTTGGAGTTTTAACACATTATTTTCAAATTATATGTGAAGATTTTACTCAAGTTGCTCCTCATATTGATAGACAAGGTTCTAACATACCATTTATGAATTGTTTTTCAATATGTCCCCATCAAATATCTAGGTGGTTCTTTCCTAAATATCCATTGAAGGCAACCATGAGAAATATGTTTCATATTTCTTGTTTGAAAAAATGAACATATCAATTTTGGAAAGAACCATTGACCCTGGGTATTGGTTATAGTGTGCATACAAGATTGGCACCCAACCTTATTATAACTAGGAAAATCACAAAAGTATGCACACCATGGGGATAAACTTTCCAAAATTGAAAGGCAAAACCCTATTCACATTAAACTAAATTCCAATGAAAAATAATAAACTACCAAAAAATATGTCATGCAATAAATACGTAACAAGTTGAGAACCCAAAATTCTCAAATTAGGTTTTAAATTTAGAGTTAAGTTAAGGTTTAAATGTTTTGTAAATAGTTTATTTATTTAATTATAATATTTTTAAATTTTGAATCTTATAAATTTAAAAAATAAATCAAAGAATTGGGTCTTGCATGTTTGACTATTATGATACCATTAAGAAAATTAATTTTAAAAAAACAAAGTTGTTGTTTCCAACTAATGAATTTGCAATTACATTCAATTGGTTGTTGTTTACAACTATATTGAATGTTCTTACAATTGAAAAGTTGCAACTACATAATTTCAAATATATACAATTGTTTATGCAACTAGTTTGGAACTAATGGTGCAAATTAATAACAACATTGATGATTTTTCATCTAAATAAGTTGCTTAAAAAAAATTAGTTGCACATGTGACCACCTCATGGTTCCATATGCAATTAATATGCAAGTAGTGGTTTATAGCAAATTATATAAGTTTGGCTACTTACATATCTACCTAGGCTAAGCTAGGCTAGGCTACTTAAATATTTAAATAGGTTAGGCCAAGGTACCTAGATTCCTAGCTAATTAACAAGCTAGTCTCAGCTACCTCATACTTAGGCTAAATTACCTACCCCTATTTGCCTACATAGACTGAATTAATTACTTATTTACTTCCTACCTTCTTACCTACCTAGGATAAAGTAGGCTACTTACATACCTAATTAATGTACCTAATTCCTTACTTACCTAGGGATAATGTTGTATGACACAAAGATTTAGGGTTGTATGGGATATGGGAATGTTGCTCCTTCCTAAAAGTTTATCACATTTTTTTTTGTCATCAATTTCAAATTTGTAAACTATATAAGTAAATGCATTATGAACATTCAAAACTCATTAGATTTATTAAAAAAAACCTACCATATAGGATGAACTAATAAAAAAGGATCAACCCTAAAAGTTAAACCCAAAATTAAATACAATTTTCTTAGTTAGGTGTCACATGGCCTAGGTCTTTAAACCTAGCCCAAGTTGTGGCCTAGGTTTAAGCTTAACCTAAGGTGCCACATGGCTAGGTCTATATAACCGAGGTCTAACCTAGGTGCCACATAGGCTATTGGACCTTAGGGTTAGTCTAAGTGCCATTAAGCTTAACCTAGGTGACATATAGCCTACTCCCAAGGGGGGAAACTAAGTGTTAAATTTCTAAACTACCTACATCAAACAAACATTTTAAAAAGGGGTATTCGGTGAAGAAATTTTGTTTTTCCCAACCCTATTATTTCTTTTTTTAATGTACACATATTTTAAATGCCTTATATATATATATATATATTTGCATCCAATTTCAATACCCTATATTCGTTTTTTTTAAATTTTTAATAAGCTTGGAATTGTAAAGGAAATCAAGATTGTTATTTCAAAGGTAAATCATCTACATAGTGGATTGGGATTGTACAATGGTTGCTTTACTGCCTTTCAACATTCCATTTTGCTACAAGTAGGGTTAGCAATTTTGTGGCCAATGTAATTTCCATTACAATTTAAACATATAAGATTTTATGATTAGACAATCATAATTGCCAACACAACTTGTAGCTTGTAATTTTATATACAAATATGAATGTCTATCTCACATGCATTGGAACTAGTCTTTTGCTAGATCCAAACCCAAAATCAGAACCATGAAAAATCACACTTGAAAATAGGGGTAGCTTCTTTAAGTAGGCAAGTTGATGTTTATGAAAAGTTGATAAATAGGCTCAACTTTAGAGTTAATATAAATTTGTATTAGTTGTTGAACTCCATATCTATATGACCCTATAAACCTTTAAAGTGTCATGTCCCAAAAGTGAAACTTTATTTTCCAATTCCATTAGAAACAATAAGTTCAAAACCATTATTTTATAATTTGTGACATAAATTTATTTGAAATTATAAATTCCACCTTTGAGAAAATATGGGTGTTTTTGGTCTAATTATTTCAAATAAAAGAAGGATTGCAGTAAGGTCTCATTTTTAAAATCATTTTAGAAAATTACTCAAATGCATTTGGGTTTTATATAACAATATTTGTTTAAAACACCCCCCCTCCCCCAACCCTCCTCCCTCCCCCCCCAAATTACCTTTGTGACATCAAAAAAGATCCATCGTAATGTGTTTTCACATAATATAACATGTTTAACACCTCACATGATCACTATATAAATTGATTAATCCTAACACATTGTATATGATGGGCCTAACAAGTTTATTACGATGTTTGTAACTTTGCACATTGTGTTAATGATTCCTTTTCACCCAATACCAATGTTTTACAAACCTTGTAAACAATTCATAAAAATATGTGAACTATTACTGAATTGTTTAGTAAGCTAAATAGTATACTATTTATAAGTTAGGAATGAAAATGGAAATGAAAGGGGGAGGGACATGAATCAAAATATCATTATTATCCTAGGTCAAGATTGAACAAACTTGCTTTCCAAGGGAATAATTAACAATTATATAAGGCTTTCATTGATAATACACAAAAGATGCAAGATTTAACAAACAAATGGAAAACAATACAATAGCTCATGATTTTGAAAAGAATACTTTATATACACTTCATTAGTATAGATCATATCTTGTGTTGCGTGATTTTCACCACCTCTTTCCATAGTCCCATCATCATCTTTTCCTCATAATTTGATTTGATGAAGATGTAACAAGAAATTTCAAAAACATCTATAAATCATTTAAGCAACTTCTTGCTCCTAATTCATTGATAAATATTAGTTCATATTAACTTATTAATAGATCATATTGAACTTACTAATATTATTTCATTTACTAATCTACTATCCGAACCTACTAATTTTAATACCTAAAATGTTTAATCATATGTTGCATTTTAAAATTTATTAAAATATACATTAATTATATTTTTACTTTCAAAATAAACATAACCCTATCATAAATTTAATTAAATTATGAATTTTACTCATCAACCAATATATGGGACCCTTTTTTTACTTTTGTATTTTGTAAATTCAAAAAAAAGTGCCCTCCCTTACATGCTACTTAACCCTAGGCCTAGCTTAGGTGAAATGTAGGCTATACCTAACTTTAGGTGCCATGTAGGCTACCTAGATTTAAGCTAAACTTAGGTGTCATAGATGATTCATTTACATAATAGGGTAGGTATGGAGGTAAGTAGCCTAACATATATAATGTAAAGTAGGTAAGTAGGTTAAGGTAAATAGGTACATTGGTTCATTTTGTTATCACATGTGCATTAGTGATTCGTACATGTTTTGCAAATTTTACTACCAAAATAGTTGCACAATAGTTGCAAAAACCGATTATTAATTTATGATTTTCTTGTGATGAATTTGATAATAGAAAGAATTAAGATTTCAAGATCCTTTGAAAGTTCTCTGATTTTTTTAAAATAAATTTTTCCCCCAAGACTAATATGAAAAATAATCAATTTTTTTTTTTCTAGCAGAGCCATCAAGTGTAGGTCTAGTTTTATTGTAAAATGGAAGACCTTTCAATTTGGGTCTAGAGAATCTTTTCCAAAATTAAAACCCATTAGTTTCAAGGCAGGGGTCTAATACTAGTTTCATAGGTTGACAATTTTAAGTTTGATGAGCTTTGGTAGTTCTTGGTTGAATGAAAGGCCAATTAAAAAAAAACCGAACCCAAGACCATTACAAAAATATTTCTTGAGACTTAAATGAGGTGAGCCAATATGTATAACAAGTCCATTTTTTCTTCCTATTTGAGAGTGGGGATGAGGGACCTTGATGAATTTTTGGATCTTGGGGATATGTTCCCCCACATGTTCCCAAATGAACAAAATGAAAAACCCAAACACAAATAAGTCAATGACCTAATAATGATGCTAGACATGAAAATATTGAACAGGAGGCCTAAAATTATGAGATTGCAACCAAGCTACCTATTAAAATTTTATGCTTTCAAAAGAGTGAAAAAAAAGGAGAGGGGAGAAAACACCCTTTCGTTAGTTAGTGGAATCCTCCTTGCTCAAGCCTAATAGCATGCCACTTATGTGGTTGCCTACCACCTTCGTGCCTTTGCCCTATAGGGGTCACTTATGTGGCATGTTATTCTTCCTTCTGTATAGTTACTTATTTTCCATAGAGCTACCGAGCTCTTTGCCATGTGCATGCTCCGTTTTTGACAAAACAACCTCATTTACCAATTCAAGCCTTTATTCACAAATTCAACTCATCATTTGGAAAGCAAAGAAGCAAGCATAGAGCATGAACACAAAAAGCCAATCAAGCTTTAAAACCTCAAAACTCTTTACATGTCTTGCTACACTTACAAACCAAAAGTTGACATTCATGCAAAGGTATGGATTTATTGCTAGCCACAAATCACACTACTCATTGCTCTTCTACCCAAATTTCCACTTCAAAACTAATTGCATTATGAATGGACTCTATTATTCAAAACTAACAAAACAATAGAAATCCTAAACTCTAAAAACTAGAAACTCTAAACTTTATCTAAGCTTAGGACCCTAACCCCTACCTAAACCTATGACCCGAACCTTATTAAAAATCCTTAAGACTTGTCAGGTTCAGTTCTTAGATGGGTTGAGCTCCATGTAGACTCTCTGGGTTGTATTCTTAAACATTTCTAACTCAATGGAAGGGTGTGCTTTTGAGGCAAATCTTGCTATACTAGGTAGACCCGCCGGGTCCAACCTCAAACCCTGATCCCACCAGAAACTGAGACCTGGCCAACACTGGAGTCAATCAAGTGTTTTTATATTTGCACAAGAGAAAGGTAGCAGATGAAGGCCTGCTTTACACTAGATGTCAGGGCTGAAAAAACTTGGGGCCAACTCTGAGCATTTTTTTGGGCTTCTTGTTTGGACCCAAGTTACTACTAAAGGCTAGAACATTGACATCAGGATATTAATAAATGCTGAAACATTGGCCCCCCAAGGGTTGCAAATTGGCTTCCCAAATTCGATGGTATCCTTTTTTCAGCCTTGAGGCCAATACAAGGCCATAAAGTTCAGCATTTATTAGTAACTTGGGGCAGATTGAAAATATTTTTTTTCTATTTCAGCCTTGATTCCTAGTGTGAAGCCCTTGGGGCCAATTTCAACTTTTGCACCAATAGGAATGCTTGATTTGAGTTGAACATTGGCCTTGACTAATAGTGTCAAGTGGGCCAAAATGACACCCAAATTTGTCAAAAGTTAACGTGATGGTGCAACTTCACAAGTAGAAGCATGTCAAGTGACAATTGTCCAAACAAACTCTGGTAGGTAGCTAGGTACATGGGTACACCCACTAAACTTAGAAGTTAACTTAGTAGGTCAGAGAAAAGTACAAGGATGGGTGACCCACCAAGTATATCCCAACTCCAAAAACCAACCACAACCTTCCAAGATTATAAAAAATTTGCAATACCCAGAAAGAACATGGTGGGGTAGGACATCACCATAACTCTGCTTTCGAATTCCAAAAATAAAATAAAATAGTAGAGGATAATAAAAAAACCCTTTGTAACTAGATATTAATTGCACTACATATTATTGTAGCCATTGCTAAATTCTCACAAGTCAAGAGGGTAAGGATTAGGGCAAAAACAGGCTTCACCAGACAAGGTACCTTTTTTTTTCCTCATCAACTTCTTGCATTTGTGACATAGATTGAGTGATAGTTTTTAGTCTTTGTTGGGTGGTATATTGATGGCCAGGGTACCTTCACCTTCTTTGAGGTCTCTTAATGGCTACATTTAACTCAAGAAATGTTAAAATTGGTATTACAGTTTACAACATATTTTTGCTTCTTTTTCTCCATGTCTACCCATTTGCCTATTCAAGATGTGCCTCTAGAGGTGCCTACACACATTTTGGTGTTGCATGGGGAAACCAAGGAATAACAAAAACATGCAGTACTTTTGTGCTAATTGCAATAGAAACCCATACCTGAGTAAAAATCTTCCTCTAACCCATACAAATGTAAGATTCCTCTCTCTCTTAACCCCTAAACAACATGGTGGATCAATTTTGTTTGTTTTTTTAAGTGTATTTTTATTTTCTTTTGTCATTTAGGGATTAAGGTTAAGGATAATATCCCTGCGCTTTGGATATTCATGGATGGCAAGTGCCCTCCAAATACACTATGAGACTTTTTTTTTCAGTTGCTTTGTGTCATTGGATTATAGTGTCTAAAAGCAACGAATATGCTTTTAATTTGTATTAATTGGGATGCATGTGCTTTTCATGGTTGTCAATTTTGATCCTGCAAGTTTTGGAATTGATCCTAAAATCTCAATTGGCAACTTGGACTTTCTTTTTCTTTTTTGTTAATTTAATTTTTATTTCAAGGAGATTATGACTCCCTTGAATAAGAATTTCACATGTTAAAACTTAGAAAATGGGTGCCAAATGAGTGTTCGTGTTGTGAAATCCTTTTTGGTTAATTTCAAAGGTTGGCCTCATGTTAGAAGCACCACAAGATGTGTTGCCATTAAAGATGTTTTGTACTTATTAAATGATTTGATTAGGATCAAACACAACATGGATATGAAAGAAATCATGAAAGTTAGTGGGTCTTTTTTTTGCAATCAATTTAACAAGTCATCAAGACTTATATTTGATATATTGCACTAGTTCATGGGCAACTTCAGCATAAATTAGATTTTTTTTATTTTGGTGAATTTTTGAAAAAAATTAGTCCTATTGTCAAAATTTCCAAAAATTTAGGTTTCAAGAATTTGGAATCAAACCTTGGTCTAATGTAGATAATCACATTAGTTGTGAACACATTGATCACAAGGACAATAAGAGAACTCTAAAGTTATGTTAAAATTTAATATCTAAATTTTTTATACATTGAAAAGTCAAAAATTAAAGACTCACATGGTGAATTACAAAATTAAAATTAATTAATTAATCGGCACTTGTGTGCTAAACTTGCCCATTTACTAGTAGTCTTTAACAAAATTATAACAACTTAATCCAAAATTTGGGTAAATGCATGGTATAATGTAAAACTTGAATGAAAAAATTAGAAGTACATAAAGTATCAAAAGTGGTAACACGTAAAATTACACTCACTTCAAGTTTTTCCAAATATCACATATATTTTATTTGAGCTTTAACTTTAAAACAAGTTATATAAACCATGCATTTGTAAGGGATTCATAATTATGTATTTAAGTAAATGTACACCGATGATTTAATAAAGGTCTTTGAAAACACATTGTTTGGTTACATTATACCAATTATTATTAATTTTAAAATTTCACATTATTTTCGTAAACTGATAAAAACTACATTTAATCCAAATACATGTTCAATTAAAAAAGATTACATCCTAAAAAAATCATAATTTTCAACATTACACAAGGTCAAAATGTGTTTTTCATAACTCCATCTATGACTAGGTTGCTAGTTGTTTAAAACATCCATGATTACATGGCTATGTTCTCGATTAAAACATGTAAATGTCTTTTATAATTGTGGTCATGAAGGACATGTTTTTTATGACTATGATGTTTGCAACTACAACCATGAAAGCATGGCTAGTAGGATTTTCCTAACCTACTAGCCTAAGCTAGGTAAGCCTACAATTTGTTAGGCTAAAAAGCTAGCCTACATGCTAAAAATGTAAATATTTACCAACCTAGGAATGTAGGTTAACTTATTTAGCTAGCAACCTAAGCTAAGCTAGATTTATCATGCTACACTAGCAACTTAACTTAGCCTAATTGAGGACTTGAACCCTTTACCTTCACATTGAGGGATGAAATCCTTAGTTATTGCACCACATTTTTTTACATGATAAAAGTTGTCACCATATTATTATAAGGTTTAAACAATTGTTTTTTAACTCACTTAAGTAACCTAGTTACCTAATTAGGATACATGTACCTAATAACATATAACCTACTTAATAACCTAATAGGTACCTTGGTAGGTTTAACCACCTAGTTAAAGTAGGTACCTATTTAGTATGTAGCATGTACCAAGGTGGGTAAGTAATTAATACGTACCCTAGGTAGGTATGTATTTACTACCTAGTAACCAAGGTAGGTACCAAGGTATATATTTACCTAGGTAGCTACTAATACAGTAGCTACCTAGTAACTAAATAGTTACCTATTAGTAGCTAGGTACGTAATGGGGTAGGTACATACTTACTACCTAGTTAGTGGGGTAGGTACATATTAATAAATACCTACCTAATTAATATGTATTTAGGATAGGTACAAGTAGGTACCTAGTACTAGTAATTACGTATTAGGTACCTTGGTAGGTGTAACCCCCTAACTAAAGTAGGTACCTACCTAGTAGGTGGTATTTACCTACAAGGTAAGGTGGGTACGTAATTAATATGTATCTATCTAGCTATAGTAAATACATATTTACTACCTAGTAGTCAAAGTAGGTAAATATGTACCAAGGTACATATTCACCTAGATACCTATTATCTAGCTAATGGTCATTAATTAAGTACTTATTAGGTAAATATCTAAAGTAGGTACCTAGCTAGTACATATTTAACTAAATTATTACCTACTTAGGTAATATTTAAATTAGATATATACTAGTTAGGTACCCACCTTAAATACCTACCTTACATAGTGATGTAGTGATAGTATAGTCACAAAGATGATTAAAGGTATATGACTACATGATTAAATTAGGACATAGCTAGAAAATGTCCTAGTCATGAAAAATACGTTTTGGTGTTGTGTTATGATAACATAATGTACTACCAAATATTTATGTATCATATTATATGAACTTCATGATTTTAAGGCAAATTAAAAGTTTTCAAGGAAAAGATTGTTCATTGTGGTTGTCTTTTTATGTATGCCCATTTTCATGGACAAATTCCCATTAATGCTAGTATTTCTTAATCCTTTTGTTAGATTATAGCTTGTTACAAAATTTTGCAAGTTAAAAATGTATTCCAATTGACAATTGAATTATTCATCTTCTAGATCTATCAAACCCAATTTGCCAACCTTCTTTTGTGCACAACAATCATTTCATTTAGCTTTTAACCTTGTATTGTGTTCTTTTTTTCCCCATAGGATTTTTTTAAAAAAGTGCTTTACAATTTTCATTGTTTTTGGAACCTTACCCATACACTAAAAAAACACCATAAAATTGAGGTTAGGATAAAATTGACAACTAGGTTCCTCATTACAAAAGGTAAATGGACTAATGAAGATTAATATTTGAATTTCTTCTTAATTTTGTCTATCAAAAAATTGTTGGTGTTGTTGGTGTCAATGTCAACGTTGAATGTGTGCATAACAATTTAGATAAGTCCTTTTCATGCACCCATCTCCACTTGAAACTTGGTGTCCATTTTAGTTTTGGTGTTGTGCAATAACAAGCAATACTATTATCCCAATTAAGTTCAAGCCTTAAAACATTCAAGAAAATCCCTAGAATGCTATTTATATTGATTAAGTTTTATTTCTCCCTTACAAATGTGAATGTAGTGTCATCTGCATATTGGGATAGGATTTATTATTTATTTTCATTTAGAAGATTGAATTTTCTAACTTCTCTTATTTCCACAACATGTTTCACCATCGCATTTAGGACCTTTCCCACATCCAAGAGGAAAAAAAATATGGAGCAAGTGGGCACCCTTGCCTCACCCCGCATTGAATTTTGAATGTTGCAGTTACTGAACCATTGAGACATGCTATCACATCTACCTCTTGAAAAAGCACCCTAACCATCCCTATGAACTCTTTTGCTGTCCATACTCTCTCCATAACATCAAAAAAAAACCCCCAATTAACTTTGTCATATGCTTTGGCAAAGTCAAGTTTCAAGAACACCACAGGTTGCTTAAAGAATTTTACCTAATCTAGCACATTGTTTAGTATAAATGGGTGTAAGCAAAATAAAATGAACATTTAATGTGCCTTGTCAAAATTGTATACAAATAGATATAAAGTAATGACAAAACCCATCATAAAATTGTGAATTTTTTTACAAAAAATTTCTAACAATCCTTAAAGAATATGATAATCTTCATATCCTAACTTAGTAAAAAGCTAACTCATTAATTTTTAACATTAAAATATTTTAAAAAATTAATTGGGTAATTTCAAATCTATTATTTATTAATTTCATTTGTTTTAAACTTTTTGTAACTAGATTCTTAAACATACTAGAAAAGTTGGTACTTGACACATATTTTCATGCAATTTGATGTTATTTTTATAATTATATGCATGACACATGATTTAAAAGGAGGTGTTTACTTTTTTCATCTATTTTATCATTTTCACCCAAATTTTAATGACAAAAAAATTGTTTGCTCATAATTACTATTTCCATAAGAAGATGTTGAAGCCACAATTGTTGCACCTTTTTGAGAACCTTATAAGTCATGTTAAGGAATGTAATAGGTTGCCAATCGCTTAAATTATCCTTTTTCTCCTACCTTAAAAATTAGACTAATTAGGCACTTGTTATTCCATTGGGTAGATTCCCTTCGTTGATGATGTTCAAAATCATACATTGATATTTTGGACCTATCAAAGACCAAGATTTTGTGTACAAGTTCACAAGTAAATTTTTCAAGCCAAAAGCTTGCCCTTGGTCGTGGTCCTAGCTACCTTTACTAATTTTAATACATACATGTTTACGAACATATATTATTGAATTGCATGTGTGGCCATGCACAAAAAAATACAAAAACAATAATGGGGCTCCCCCAACAATTTGTTCGTGTTTTTATTAAATTTGTTGGGATGGGTTGATTTGTTATTTATTTATTTATTTTGGTGATGGTTTAGGGTCTTGGGATACCAAACATCTTCTTTCTTGTTTCTTTTTTAGGGGAGGGGAGGGGAGTGGAGTGAGCATGACAAACATGTTTTGACCAACCAAACTATGCCAAATGAATTGGAGGTAATAGAGATTTTTTTTGGAGTATTTTTCTTTTGTGATGAGTGCATGCATGTGAAACATATTTAAGCCTTGTTTTGTAAAGAGGGATCATGATTCATATAACAAACATACTTCACAACAAGGCAAGTAAACTCACATGAACTAGATCCATTTAAGGTTGTTATGTATTTTCTAATTTCATGAGTCATCATTATGAGTTTATTGCTTTCTTTCATATTAATGAGTTCATTGTTTTCTTTTCATGTTATTTTTTTATTTTTGTTTGTTTCTATTTAAAAGTTGTTCATGCCATTTTCAATTTTTTGTTTCAATTTTTTTCTTTTTTTTTTGCTTCTGTTTGATGCTTGTTTCAACTACTGGTTAGACACGAAAGTAAAACAAATTAGGATTCCTCTTTTATATATATATATATATATATAGAAACAAATGGAAAATCCATCATCCAGACAAGAACAACACAAAGTGGACCAAGTAGGAACCCCCTTAGCCAACCGCAAAGAGCCCCAAGGGCTAAGTAGACTATGCCTGTTATATTTTGGCAGCATGTTGGAAAAATATGGTGATTTTTTTAATTTTTTAAAAAAAATTCCTCAAAATGTTATGACTGTGCAGGTCTGCTTACTCTTGTCAATTTTACATAAGTGGGCCACATGGACAAACTAGTACAAAAATCTTTTATTTTCAGAGCCTTCAAAGAGGGAATACTTTTTGGGGTATGGACCAATCAAAGAAGCCCATTGCAAAAAGAAAAAAAATAAAATTGAAGCATAGATTGCCACATGAATCACAATATATCATATTAATAACCTTTCATCACAAAGGGCAAACCTTGCCCAAGAGCTGTTTATAAGGAATACCAAAAGGGTCATACTTTTACCATTCCCTCCTGGCCTTAGGGAATATTTTCATTACCCTGGGTCTATATTCATTAACACAATGCTACTAGCATCATGTTAATTAACATAGACCCGGGGTAATGAAAATATTCATATTAATTTTTTTTTTTCCCCCTAAAATTTCAAAGCCGCTAGCAAGGGATATTTGATTTCAAGCACAAGAAACTGGTTTTTGATTCTAAGCAGGCATTTCTCATTCTGAATACATTTGAAATCAGGAACTTAAATTTCAGCTTCAAGTGGAAGCTCTTGAATATTCTTCTGATTTGAATTTTTAGAAGCATGCTTAACTTGCATGTATCGGGTCTAAACCAGTGTTGGGCTGGTACCCAAATTGTCAGTTAGGAACTTCCTAACCGGCGGTTCTGGTTTCGGGTACCCAATACTTAACTAGAACTGGTTCTGAGGTACTTGGAACCGATTTCGGGTAGTTGAAACCAAACTGGAACTGGTTTGGCCTCAAGAACCAGTTAGAAACCGGAACCAACTTGGAGGCCTGGTTGTTGAACCGGGGTGGACTGACCCCCTGGTCCCAAATAGTGATTTTTTGCGAACTGGAACCAGGGGTCCGGTTCTTGGGTGGACTGGGATCAGAACCAGACCAGACTTTTGAAAAAAAACCAGTTCCGGTTCAATGATTTTAAGGTTTGCGCACGCGGCAGGGCGGGGGTTTCAACGTTTCAGGGCTTGGGAGCAGGAGTGGGAGTTCTCTTTGCTCTTTGCTCCTCGTTCTCCTGCTTCAAGCTCCTCAAGCTTTCTCCTTGTATGTTCTTCAAGCTCACAAGTCCTCAAGCTTTGTTGCGTTCATCAAGTTCAAAACTCACACTTGCTAAGTTGTTTAATCAACTCCTGTTTTGGGCATTGTTTTCTCCTTGCTACTCTTGGTGGTCATCTTTTGAGCCGGCCTTTCTTTTGTGTTTTTTGTTTTTTTTAAAATTTTGCACGGTGGATTCATCATTGTGGTTATCTTATTAACATGCGCATCTTAGCAGGTGTCGTCTTGTTTCTGGCTACATGTTTTGGATGGTGATCTTCTCTTTCCTAGGGAATTTTCTTTCATCTTAACAGTTTATCTTCTCCTTGCTACCCTTGGGGATCGTATTCTCCTTGCTACCCTTGGAGGTCGTATTCTCCTTGCTACTCTGAGAGGTCATCTTCTCCTTAGTACTCTTAGTAGTCTTCTTCTCCTTTATTAATAAACAAAGTATACTTTTTTTTTAAAACATGCATACAAGAATTGTGTTATTCTTATGAATGCATGTTCAAATTAAGCACGATGTATATATTCAAATTTTAAAAATAACAAAATAATTATATGAATGTTATGACAAATGAAAAAATATATTAAAAAAATCAAACTCACCTTCTTAAATAGGTTACATGATTTTGACTAACATTACCTAATTAAATAAAAATAAATAACTAATTAATTAATATTTATCTAGATTTTGATTTAACATATACAAAGGTTAAATTTATATTTAATACATGGTAACATTTGACTAACAAAATAATTATAAATTTTAACTTAACATTTGGAGAGATTAAATATGTATTTAATATATGTTAACATTTAATTAGCAAGAAAATTACAAATCTGAGTTTAATACTTTAAAAAATTAAATTTGTATTTAATATACATGAACATCTAATCAATCAAATAACTATATAACTTATAAAAGTTGAATCTATGTTTAATACATGTTAATATTTAATTAATTATTACATATTAAAACTTACAAGGTTAACATCCTTGTTACTTGAAGGAGTCCTCTTCTCCTTGTTATTCTTGGCAATCGTCTTCTCCTTGCTATTCTTGGGAATCATTAATAATTGGAAGGATGGAAATTTTAGAGGATGTGGGCAAAAAAGTAATGTATCCCATAAAAGGTCCATTACAAATGGATAAACTACTACAATTCATGGTTGTTTTGATTGCATTTTTTAATAAAAAATATCCAAAAGTGATAGGCATAAAAAAAATCATCATGTGAATCTAGATAAGTCATTTTGATTAGTAGAATGATTAACAAAATGACTAGCTATTTGATTGGTAAATAGTGGACCATTTGATTAGATCAATTTTATACCTAAATTAAAATCATTTTTTGGATTATTATTTTTAAAATTAATAAGTAAGTTGGTAGGTAAATAGGTAGGTAAATAGTCAATAGGTTTAGGTAGGTTGAAAAAAGGCATTTAAGTAAGTAGATGCTAGCCTAACCTAACCTAACTTAACCTATGTAACCTAACCTAATTTAACGTACCTAACCTAACATACTTAACTTAACTTAATTCAACCTAACTAACTTAACTTAACTTAACTTAACTTAACTTAACCTAACCTACCTAACTAACTTAACCCAATTTAACTTCACCAAACTACTTTAGTCTAACCTATTTTAACTTTCTAAACATGCACATTGGTTGTAAATATAAAAAATTGAACCCAAACCTTCACAATGATAAACCAAATGCTTACCAATGGATTACACCATCAAAGGTGTTCAATTTTTATCAAGTATTTCACATGTTTATTTCACATCATTGAACATAATGACTAAACCTAGGTGACAACTAATGGTTAAAGTCAATGATTTAAAATAATGGTTAAACCTAGTGGCTAAATTGAATGACTTAAACTGATGATTAAACCTAGTGGCTAAACTTAATAACTTTCACTAATGGTTAAACCTAGTGGCTAAACTCAAGGATTTAAACTAATGGTTAAACCTAATGGCTAAACCTAGTGCATAAATTCAATGACTTAAAGTAATGGTTAAACATATTGGTTAAACCATGATTAAATTTAATGGTTTAACATAGTGGCTAAACCTAATTGATAAACGTAATAGTTAAATTTCATGGCTAAACTTAGTTAATAAACCTAATGGCTAAACATATTTCATGGCTAAATTTAGGTTAAATTTAGTGGCAAAATCTAATGGCTAAACATAATAATTAAACCTTGGCTAAACATAATGTCTAAATTTAAGTTAAACTTAATGGTTAAACATAATGGCTAAACCTAAATTAAACCTAGTGGGTAACTTTAGTGTTTAAATTTAGGTTATACTTATTAACGATATTTAATGGTTCAACTAAAACTAAACCTAATGCCAAATTTAATAGCTAAACATAATGGTTGCACCTAATGCCTAAAATTAAGTAGGTAAGTGGGTGGATAAAAAAGTAAATAATATGTAAATAGGTGGGTAGATAAATAGGTAGGTCATACAAAGGTGAAAAATATAGATAGGTATGTAAGTAGGTAGGTGAGAAGGTATAGGTACATAGGTAGGTAGGTAAATAATAGGTGGGTGGGTGGGTGATAGATAAATAAGTAGTTAACTAAGTAAATAGGTGGATGAATAGGTAGGAAGCAGATACATAAGGAAGTAGACCATGACATATTTGATTAAATATCATTGGCCATTTTAACTAAATGTTCAACTTGATTAAAGACCATTAGTCATTTTTGTTAAAGATCATTGGCCATTTTGACTAAATGTTCAACTTGATTAAAGACCATTGGCCACTTTGACTAAAGTTGTACAATTTGATTATGTGTATATAGTCAAATAAACCATTATAGTCAAGTTGATCAATCAACAATACATGTGTCATTCAAATGATTAACTTAAAGTCAAAATATACATGTTCGTTAATCAAAATGACAAGTTAGTCAATTTGAACTTCTTAAAAAACCATGAATTGTAGTAGTGAATAGTTGTGGTTTTACAATAGTTTCTTATGCAGCTATTTCAACAACATTAATAGAAAATAATTTCAATGTAAATGTTATATAGTGTAGCAGGACTTATTAGCACAATGAAATTTTTGGAAATACAAATAATGCATCGCCATTACATGGGCCTTCTATGCACCTTTGAAATCCTTTCCAACACTAACATAAGTAAATTCAAGTTCAAACTCAAACCAATTGGAACAATTAAAATGTGTTGTTTGTTATTGGAATGCTCTAGTTGTAGGAAAAAAAAAAGGTGTGATAAACTACAAATCTACAAATGGTATTTTTGCACTTCATAAACACTTGGAAACCAACCACAATTAACTTTAAGGTTAGTGGAATGAACAAGAAAAGGATGGGCCAAAAGTTTTAAAAAAACAATCAACAAAAAATTGTCTAACCCAACCCTTGTTGTTATTTCCAATTTTTTTGGTATTTTTGCTTGTTATGCCAAAAATGATCATAATCAAAAGTAATGTGAGGACCTTGTGTTGTTAATAATTCAAGAACTTGTGCCATTGTCATTTGTGGAGGCTCCACTTTTTTGGAGATTTGTTTTGAAGCAAAATTTTGGTTTCAATTTTCCATCAAGGTGGGTCTTGGGAGGAGGTCTACTACCTAAGGTGGCAAGAAAGATCAAAGAGAATTTTGTATCTCCTTCACTTGCTTCATATTACATTTACATCATGAGCTTTGATCTTTGGATGTCAAAAGTAGATATATTTGATACTTTTGTTTTGATTATACAATTTTTAAATGACAAATGAGAACCTTGTAATGTAACTGAGGGATGTTTTGAGATTCAACAGTCCACATGAAGTGTTTTGGCTTTGCAATTGAATGACTTATTTGCAAAACACAAGCTCAATGGTCATGTCCTTACATATGTTAAAGATGAAGGAAATAATATTTCCACCTTAATTTGATCTTACTTTAATTGTGTCTTGTCAAATTCTAGGGATGTTAACTCCTTTTGTAGGTGCTTGTTAGGGCCATGCCATGTCTAAGTATTGCCAATGTGCAACAAATGATACTAAAATATGTGTTGGTTTGATTTTTATCTCAATCAAGTTAACACAATCTATATTGCAAAAAACCATAATTTCGACCAAAAAAAGTGGTAAAGGTTGGCAAGAATGGCATAAGGCATGCCTAGATGTGGGGGTGTTTCCATGGAAACAAAATTGACGCACTCCCAACTCCTTAAAGGACCCAAATGTGGGTCCAAATGGAACACAACAGAAGAGGGAATAGTCGGGGCACGCTCCCTAGCTCACAACACTTTGAAGGGTAGAGGGGCATGTTGGAGCTCCGGGATGGGACTAGGAAGAGTTGACAAGCTTCATTCACTCACACGGGCTCGCACACAACCCACACAAAGTGGTTAGTGCATAGTTGGAGCATCCTTGGTGCTAGGACGAGCCACGAGCAACACGGACACACAAGACTCACCACGACCCGAACTTGGGGGAAGCCACCACCTTCCCCCTTATAGTATACTCTGTGGCTGGCCACGGAGCCTACATCCAAATGGCTTTTCTCTCCCGGGACTCCCGAGTGGGAGTCCCGAGATCCCGCCAGTTTGGACTCCCACAACTTTGGAGCCTCATAACTTTGCGAGCAGACCTTCGATTGAAGTGTGGTTTGAAGCAAAGTTGTAGCCCTTGTCGAGAGCTTTCCAAGATATGTGGCACGCCCCCTGCAACTAAGTAAATCAGGTCGATTCCCGACTTGTTGTGGTCGGGAGTCAAACTGGTAGTTTGACTTCCGGCCCTTCTTTTGGCCATAACTTACGTTTCAGATATTCAAATGAGCAATGTGAGCCCATTTTAGACATGTAAGTTCCAAGATCTTTCCAATGATATAAAGAACGCCACAATCCATTGAATTTTGGCCCCTGCAATCGCTCTCTGAAGTTTCTGGAGTCCACCGGGACTCCATCTCCCAAAGTGGGAATTGCCTTGGGAGTGTGAATGTTCACTCCCTCACACTCCCTCACACTTTCTTACACTCCTGGGAGTAATGTGATGTGACTCCCCGGCTTCATCTTGGCCCGCAACCTTGTAATGCATTTGCCTTGACTCCCGGGTTTCCTTCCTCTTGCTTTGACTCTCGGGCTTCCTCTTGGCTCACACCCTTGCAAGCCCTTTGCCTTGGTTGCGAGCCCAAGGCTAGGGTTGTGACAAAAATACTCCAATGAAGATTCAATTTGCTTCAAGAATCATCCTATTCTAAAAGATTCTTGAATTCAAACACGACATTGCCCTTTACTATGGAAAATAAGTATCCTTGACATTCCAACAATGTGTGTCAAGTCCTTGAGTATGGGTAATAACCCAAATTGTTTCTAATACCCTTGGGCCTATGATTAAACAATGTGTGTTGAATCAAAGTCAAGGTTAATAGTTGTTGTCAAATGCACTTCTTGCTTTAATAACTTTTATATGTTAGTTTCCACATGATTTGTTGGGGCCTTATTCTAATGAAACCCAAGATTTTGATGGGAAGTTCCACATCTTCCAAATGAACATGCAAGGACATGGTGTATGTTCTAAACCTTTTCCTATCATTTGTGGTATTTGTTTAACTAGCAAAAGTTCACAACATGTTGGTTGTGATGTTAGACCCCTATTACAAGGGGCTCATATTAGTTATTTAGTATGTTGGCAAGGAAAGAACATTACAAATTGTAGATGAATATGATCATAAGGTATTACTTCCCTTCCTTGTTCATGTGTACCATTTTTTGAATCCAAATGATGTAGGCATTGGAATTCCTAGTTGTTTTACATCCCAGAACACCAAAAGTACAAAAGCATATATGATTTTATGGAAACTAATGAAGAGATGGACTTGTCAATTATCAAGGAGAAAATAAACCATTTCTTAATAAAAACAATGATAGAAGAAGAATGCAAAAATCCATTGGCATGGTGGAAAGTGCACAAGGTACAATTTCTTAATATTGGGTTTGTAGTTCGATTTACATTGGGGACCATTAGTTTTCCAATCAAACTAGAAAGAGCCTTCAACATTGTAAGTATTTGCACAAACCTTAGACACTTTCAATTAGGCATTGAAAATCTTGAAATGGTTATAAACTACATCTACAATTGGCCAGATGACTCTTGTGTTGAAGGTTGGGCATCTATGTGGCAATTCATGGATATGGAGGAGGCCTTGACGAAAGAAAATGAGGACCTTGTTGATAAGGTTAGGCTTGTAAAGATCAAAGAAATTAACGATCGATTTTAATTTATTTTTTCTTATCGAACACACATCATTTTTTTTGTTTTAATTAGATAATTTTATATGTTAAGTTGAACTCATATTGTCATTTTTGTTTTTTGTTTTTCCCAAATCTTAGAACAATGGAACGACCATGGAGGGAAGTTGATTTTAAAGTTCCCCAACCCTTGGAAATGATGGAACCCAAAATTGTTGCTATGTGCCAGGGTTTTTGCCTTTGTTATATTTTATTGAATTGGGGTTAGCTTGTACCCTTGATTTGACTTGGGTGTATTGGGGTCCATAAGTGAAAATTTATGGTTTTGAGTGAAGGAAAGACTAGGATAGATTTGGGGGCTATTTAAAGGGGTATGGGTGGTTAGAATTAGGGTTTTGAATCAAAAATGAACTATTATCATAGATTTGGTGTTTTTTGAAAGGTTTTGGGTTGTGGAATTAAGTTTCAGGTAAAGGAAAGACTAGGGCAGATTTGGGTTTATTTTGAGGTTGGTTGAAGGGGTTTTGGGTTGTAGAATGAAGGTTTTAGGTGAAGAGAAAACTAGGGCAGATTTGGGGCTATTGAGGCATAATTCAAAAGTGCCAAAGCCACTATTCAATTTGGTGTTACTATTGAATGAAACCTTAAACATGAAACCAAATGGCAATGAAAAAAAAGTTTTGATCCTTGAAATATCTAGAGTAGGTTAAAGTTTACAAATAGGCTAGTTTGTAATTTATATTGGTTTGAAGTTTGAAGCTTTCAAAGCTTTTGTAATTATATTTTTCTTTTGGAGTACATTTTGGTATTTTTGCACCATCATTTGTTTAATTTTGAATCTTGAAACTTGGAACATCTAGCATAGTTTAAAGTTTACTTGTTTGAAATCTTCAAACATTTGTAACAATTATTTTCTTCATGGAATAAAAGTTTTTGTATTTCCAAATTGTTGGTCTTCATGTGTTGGACATAGGAGCTTATGAAACTAGAATTGAAACCATTGCAATTATTATTTTTAGGTTCTAAAACCAGAACCAAAAGTGGAATCGGACTTAAAACTAAAAAATCGAAATCAAAACCAAGACTTAATTCTTTAAAAAAAATTGAAACCAAATCAGAATTAATCACTTGAATATTTGAAGCATTGGAATCAAAGGCTTCTCCTAAATCCTGGGAACTACCCAACACTGGTCTAAACCTTGTGCTTAAAATTAAAAACCCCATGTTTGAAATTAAAAGCCCCATGCTTGGAATCAAAAACTTTGTGGTAGGGGTTTCGAAATTATAGGTTTTAAGGGGAAAACAAATCTTGCTCTTGAAATTTAAGGCTTGTTGTAGTCAAAACGTCCTTATCACATGAAAGTTATTAAGTTTCAGTAAAACCCAGTGTGGGATAACTATTTGAATTACTTTCGGATATTTTCCAAATATTAGACTAGATATATGCATATATGAAAGCCATGAAGGGCCTTTTTTTTCAAAAACCTAGACCTACTTCCTACCCATGATTTTCTAATATTTATTACTCACATGGGCCACCTCATAATTGATACTTTTATAAAATCAAATATAAGTAACTAGACCCAACCTAACGAAAATAAAAAGTAAATGGTATCTATCAAAACCCTTGATTTACACCCTTTTAATACCTAATGGAGTTCTAATTAGGGTTAAGGTTAGATTTTTTGTTTTGTAATTTTAGTTGGTGCTTGTAGTTGTTTTATTTTCTCGTTTTTTCATGTTTTTTTCACTTTCCATAATTGCCATTTTTTTGCCTTTGCAATGTTCATAATCCATTATTGAAATCTACAATGATGTTCACAAATGCAACCTATTGGATATTAGAAAGTACTAGATATTAAAACAACATCAAGCTTTAGGGCAACATAAAACAATGCACATTATAAATGAACTAGAAGATGTGGCTTTATGTCTTTACTTTTCACATTTCTTTTTATTTTCATTTTGTTTAAGGTGCAACCTACAATTTGAGTGACAATTTTCAATTCTCACTTTGAGCTCTCATGCCCAAGTTTTGGTCTTTGAACTAGTTACGTTCTATTTGTTTTTCCTTTTCTTTATGGTTGAAGGTGCATTTAGGAAAATTGTGGGTGAAGGGGATTTTTCAACAATTATCGTGCTTACTTTTCTGTCTATCACCACTCCTGAATCCTTCATTCATGAACTTTTGATGTTTTATTGTGTTTCATTTCTCACGTTTTATCACCTATTGCTTCTCGTTGAGCCATTAGCCTTTTATTCACACCTAATATTTAAGTTTTTATTCTAAACTCAAGTATGAAACTACATGGGTGGGGATATATCTTCAACAAGTAGCTCATATGTTTTGTTCCCATCATGGAGAATAATCTTTAAACTTTATACTTCAAAATTTTATTTCTTAAACCTTTGATCATCACATTTTGTTGCTATAGAATTTAAGGTTTTCATGATAATGGGTGAAAGCACACTAAGGGTGAACCACTTTTCACCAAAAAAAGTGATGCATAATGAGTATTATAATATGTAGTAAACTAAAATCTTGATGGTAATACTTTTTGCCTATCCTAAACACAAGCAAAAAAATTTTAAAATTTGCATGATGACATTTTGGAATTCAAAGTTGACTTTGAGTCAAAATAAATTTTGATTTAGCGATTAGATGAAAAGGATTGGATAAAATTAATGTAAATACAATATATGGCTTATAGTTTTTCAATGGCCATGGGGCCTCATGTTTGTGGTTCATGAAACATTACCAAAAAAAAAAAGTAAAAACAAATAATGCAATGCCCATCTATAAAATCTCCTCCTCTTTGATATACTAATGGTTTTTTCCTTTTTTTAAAATTATTATGCATTTATTGTTCAAAAATGCAAAAAACACACTTTTTTTTAATGAAATTTCATCCAAAAACTTTAAATTTCTATATGGTCCTAGATTTAATTCATGAATATCAATATCATACACAATAAAAAAAATTCACCCAAGAAATCCACTCATAACCTTAGTTTTGAAATATATATACAATTTTTTCAAACTATGTGACAAGTATTATTTTGTCACAAATATATTCCATATATTCAAATTTTTCATTGTTTGTTGGGTTTTTAAAAATAATTGATTAAATTAAGTTTCAAGTTAATCAAATATACTTAAAATAAGCAAAAATAATCCAAGATGTGATGTCCATACATTACCCGAAAAAATAAATTACAAAAAGGTTATACTTGTGACTACAATTTTTGGGGGGCTTAGTGTGCTTATGCCCCAATGTGAGGTTTGATTAATACTATTATTTCCTTTTTCAATTGTTCCAATCTCTTACTAGAAGTGATGGTTTTTTCTTCATATCCTATCATGAATATTCATGATATCAACTCTACTAAAGAAATTCCTCTAACATTTATAGGATATGACAAAAACATCATTATATTAACAATGTGTTATTAACCAATGAAGGTGTGGAGTTAAAGATTTTTAAGTTTGTTAGTGTTGATGAACAATGTGTCATTGAAGTGCACTTGGAGAACTTGTAAAAACAAAAAGTTGCTTAAAAGTTGCACTATTGCAATTCACTGATGTGGGCATTTTTAAAAGTGCACAATAGTTGACATGAGGATCTTTCTCAAAACTAGATCATGAGATGTATAAGGGCCATAACGATACAACCCCGCTTAAAATTTTAGCCCTACAAAGCAAATGTAGGAAAGGTTTCATTACGTACCACAAGCTTAATGGCATAATAGTTGTGAAAAAACATGTTGATTTTGACCATTTTGCTTTATTGAATAAATTGTTAAAAGATGTAGACAATACCCAAGATCTCACCTTGATTGTGATCCTAGTAAAAAAAGGCACATGTATGTCTAACTATAATTTTTCAATTTCTTCTATTGCAAGTAAGTTCAAAAACGATGATGCAACACAAGTTGGGTTTTTGGAAGATTTAATGTTTTGTTTGTGGTTAAGAGATTCTATTTATGAAGCCTATTGAATCAATTTGGCTCTAGAGGCTAACATGTTGGTTATGTCCACAAGTTGTCTTCCGATTTATGAAGACTTTTGTTGAAGATATTTTGTTGGGCTTAGTTGAAAAAACCATGATTACATATGTGCAACTTGCATTAGCTAAGTTTTTATCAACCATTTACACATTCAACTTGTGGATGTCAAAAAGAGCACATGATGTGTTTACTATTGTTAATTTTATTTTGAGTGTTTTAGGAGGCAAAACATGTCATTATTGGATTGTCTGAAATGACAAACACAAGTGATGGAACTATGGCTCCTAAATTGTAAAAGTTGTTGGACAAGTTTTCTTTGATTCAAAAAAATGTTGTTTATGTTAAAGATGAAAGGTTCAACTTGTATACTTGTGCAAGTGCCTTGCCTTCTATTATATTATGTAGGAATTTGACCTTGTTTAAGCCATTTGATGGCTCATGTTTGGGGCATACACTTTCAAAGGTGTGCCAATATGTTACCACAAGTTTTTAAATGTCTATTGGCTTGCCTTCTGCATTTATAAAGGTTGACAAATCTACCATCTAAAAATGTATTACATGGCCCGAAATTTTTGGTAAGGGTAAACAATGATAGGACAACGCTTACATTGAATTTGGATTGAAGCCTAAAAAATTAAACATGCCCATGAAGACAAGGTAATCCCTTTCTAATCACATTTTAATTGTGGGTTTTAACATTTCTAAATATTTTTTCATTATGGTCTAGATGAAATGACAAATTTTGGAGGGTTTTATTCCCTTCATTTTCTTTTTGCATGCATTTGATAAGAAATGGGGCCATAATATGTTGGTTTTGATGTTTGATCCAAGGTTTTACAAGATGTGTTGGTCATCACATATTTAAGTCTTGAAAATGCTGCTATCGTTGTTGTTCAATATGATGAAAAGTTGTTGTTGCCTTTATTGATGGAGGTAAACAAATTGTTGATGCTTACAAATGTCGAAGAAATTGAAGAATGTCAATTTTAAGTCAATGTGGAAGACTTGATTCATACCATAACAACAAATGCAAACATTTATAAGCAATGACCATTGGAATAAAACATATGTCTATAACAAAAAGATGGATTGGTTGTTTAAAACCCACAAACTTTGCATTCACATGTGAAGTGAAATCTAATTTGATGGTAGAACTATATTTGAAGACCAAGTCAAGGGCGAAAATCATTTGCACTTAGATGATTCCTTTTGATTTGCCATTTTTTCTATGTGTAAATGGTTGTCCATGCTTTGTGTTAGGTTGAAGATGATGAATGGAATCATCTGTCAAGGTGGTGGATTTTGAACAACTTTTTCATGATTCCACATTATGAGAGGATAGATGTCTAAAATTTCAAAATATAGTCTGAAAAGGTTTTGTGTTTTATGGTTGTAACATATGTTTTACTTAAGTCATCATAACTATTGGTGTCATTGTCTGTGGGTTTGTTCTTTTTCTATTTCTTGTCCATGTTTATATTTATTGTGTTTTTAGTGTGTTTTGTTTATTGTGTTTTTAATATTATGTGCCTATAATGTGTGTGTTTGTCAATTATCTTCAATATTATGTGTCTATATTGTTTTGAGTGTCTTCAATCTATTGTGTCTTGAATGTTTTCTATCTATTGTGATGTGAATGTCTTTTGTACATTGTGTTTTGAGTGTTTTTTTTCTATTATATTTTAAGTCTTGAGTGTCTTATGTTTGTTGTGTTTTAAATGTTTTTTAAATGTTATGCTTATAGTGTCTTGTATTTTTTGTGTATTTAATGTTGTCAATCATGTGAAGCCTAACCTAAAATAAAATTTAAGAAAATCAATAAGATGTTGAGTCTTGTTTATGTCACTTGGATATTGGAGTCATCTATTTTGATCATTATTTGAATTAGCCTTTGAGATTAAAATAATATTTCATTTATAATCAATTTTTTAAAGTTTGAAGTACCATCATTAGCATCAAATCTTTGAGGTTTTATTGCCTTGAAATTTCAAAACTTGTAAAATGTGTTCATCCTCCAAAATGCAAATAATTAACTTTAGAAAGGTTTAAAAAACACAAACCTTTTTTTTCAAAGGGTGTCTATCAAATACTTTGGTAAAAAAAACCTACATATACTCATTTGGGTTTTTGTCAAAAAAAAGGATATATATTCGATTAATCACATACCCCAACCCAACTATTATTTTTAAAATCAAATACTGACCCACACAAGCAAGACCTTTGGGTGAGGCATTTTTTTAATAATGGGCATAAGATGAGGCAATAATTGAACTTGGTTTCAGTACATTTTGAAAATCTCCCCCTCCCATATGCCTTACCCATTATAAAGCACAAGACAAACATTATAATGAACTTAACATCCAATATAGATCATGAGACTGTGCCTACAAGAGGCATATTACACATAACCTTACAATTATGAGAGACATTATTGACATGCTCCCAATTCTCTGGTTAGTCCTAAGTCGGGACGAAGTTACTCAAGTTGCGAAATTATGCGAGACTCAAAGCACGCTCCCAGCTCTCAACACTAAAAGGGGTAGAATGGCGTGATGAAGCTTCGGGATTGGACTAAAAAGAGCGACAAGCTATTCACTTACTCGAACCTGCATCAAACCAACCTACAAGTTAGTTAGTTCACATTTTGGAACACCTTTGGTGTTAAGACAAGCCGCATGCAACTCTAGACTCACTTGACTCACCACGGCCTGGATTCGGGGGAAGCCACCACCTTCCCCCATATAATATACTTTGCACCTTTCCACGACACCCACATCCGAATGGTTTTTTGTCTCGGGGCTCCCAAGGAGGAGTTTCGAAACTGTCTCGGTTTGGATTCCCACGACTTTGAGTGACCATAACTCTTTGCTCAAACCTCTGATTGGGATGAGGTCAAAAGCAAAGTTATAGTTCTCCTTAAGAGCTTTTCAATGGTGTTGCACTTTAGCTGTACGCACCAAGGTTGGGTCGATTCTCGACTTTTAGTGGTCAGGAGTCAAACTGCCAGTTTGACTCCCGACCCTTCTTTTAGCCATAACTTGTGTTGCAAATGTCCAAATGGTCCATACGAGGCCATTTTCGACATTTACACTTCAATAATTTTCCAATAATATAAAGAACACCCCAATGCAAGGTGTTTTGACCCCTGCAATCAAACTCTGAAGTTTTAGGAATTTCGGACGACTCCCAAGTCGCAATTTCAGGAGTGTGAATTTCATCCTCACACTTCTCTCAAAGTGGGGTTGCGACAATTACACACATACCTTACACCTAGAAGAGGCCTCTTATATAAGATAAAGATTATTATTGTGAGGGTATAATGATTTTCATACCTTTAGGGTAAGGGTATGTTTGATTTTTTAAAAATTACCTTGAACATAAAAAGGTATATATGATTTAAAAACAAAATACATATTCAAGTTAAAGGGTATATAATACTTAGTTTGCAATTTTATTTTCATGGTAATGGTACTTGATGTCAATGGTATCATAACGGTAGGGGTACCATGATTTTACCCTATGGATGCCCTAGGATCAACATGGAAGGTAGGGTATGTTGATGTTAATGCTTGAAATGGGCAACCACAATTTCTGTTGTCATTTTGTCCAAAAAAAGGACAAAAATCATTTTTTTTAAATAAAAAGAAAGCCTATTCCTCAGTCCCTAGCCATATGATGAATTTGCATTTTGTGTTTAATGGTTGTTAAACACATTTCATGGTAGATATTTTGCTATTGAAAATAACATTTATGCTTAGCCCATGGTTGGTTTAATGTGTGCAACATCTTATGCTCAGTAAAACTAGCTTATACTAAAACAAAAATATGTATTAGTTTTCATCTTTATGAAAGATGAAACTAGTTTCAATGTTTTCGTTAAAAAAAATTAAAACCTTTTTTGGTGTATTATTACTTTGCTCAAGTAGTACATAATGTCCAAAACAAAGGCTTGTGCAATATTGATTAGTGTTGGGTGGGTATATTCATTTTAATATATTAGTCTTTAATAAGCATAAATATTTTTAAAATAAAAAATATATCAGCTAGGTAGAGGTAAATAGGCTTCAAAAAAATTCCAAATTGGGTAAGGGGATAAATGTTTTGAAAAATTATCAATTTAAGTAAGGCTAAACGCAAATGATGAACATTTGCCCTATTTGCAAGGTAAGGGTGAAAATAAACATTTCATCATTTTATCCTATACATACCATGTGGGGTTAGAAGGGGGAAAATGTGAGGTTAAATATTTACACAAGTATGACACATTTCAAGTGAAGAAAGACAAAGTATACAATTGACAATGCAAACATGAACACAATGAGTTTCAAACATCCCACAATTTAAAAATAAATAAATAAAAAATTCAATCGATAACATAAAAAATATTCACAACATTTTTATAATGAAAATATAGAAAAAAATTAAATGGGTTCAAAAGCATATGGTAAGACTTGTTTTCAAAATGATAAATGAGATCGCTTTTGGAAAAATATTTTTAAAAAATTCAATATTTAATTCCCATAATTCAAACAAATCCATCACAACCACATGCATTGCAAAATATGAAAATGCTATAAAAATGATTTTGGCATATATGTTCCCTACTTACCCCTTTCAAAACAATTACCCTCCCTTGGGTATGGGTAAACCTTAACTATATACTAGTTGGGAAAATATGTATTTATTTTGTTGTATGTACATCATGCTAACAAACTTTAGCCACCAAACATTGGTATTAACTATGGACATCTAATTTAATGTAACATATTGCCTCAAATGTAAAGCCTATCATTAATTGTTACTTATAAAATTATGCTTATCACCTAGAGAACCTAGACCTATTTAAAAAGGCTTCCAAACTCATTCTAAGCTTGGGTTTCGATTTCAAGAAGAAAAAAAAAGGCCATTTCAAGGGTTGATGATCTCAAATCTGATTCTAGCAAAACTATAGAACCTAAAGCTTGAGTACCTTAGAACGTGACTTAGAACCTGGACTTAAACTTGCAAAGCATTTAAGAAGGACGAAGAAGGAACCTTTTTTTATTTCTATTTTCTAATTTTTCTAGAAAGATGATTTCTAGAGCTTGAGGTAGCACTCTCAAAACAGCTTAAATTGCTCAAAAGAAGGAGCTAATAAGACCTTATGGGCCTTATGTAAAAATTAAGCTCCATCTCCTTTTGTTATTATTATTATTATTAGTATTATGTGTTACCTGACACATATTTTTAAAGTATTTAAAAAAATAAAAAAGTTCCCCACTTTGCAGAGGAACTAGTGGAGGAACTATTACACTTTATTAGAGAGAAGAAGACATGAGAAAATACAAACACATTCAATCAATCAATCAACCAACCAACCAACCTGTATGAGGTAGGTAGCTTACTTTGAGCAAATTGTCAGAGGGGCAGCATGGGCCATTGGAAAATGCACCTCCAAAAATAAATAAATAAAATAAAATAAAATAAAATAACCCAAACAACCAATTAAATGACAGATTATTGGGTTGGGCCTTAAATAATAATAATAAAATAATGCTTTTGAACACAGATACCTAGGAGCTAGATAGATCATAAAAGTTACTTCAGTACAGGAGAGAAAGTAGCTAGTAGGTCTCCAGTGGACAAAAAATCAGGTGAATAAGTCAGTAGGTAGGTAAGGAGGTGGGTAGGTACAGAGAATCCAAGAGTTGAAATCTTCCCACAAATGGGTAAAAGTTGCGTCTGATAGACACTACATTTAGATAATGGTTTATTTCATTGGGCACCAAAAATACCCCATACAATAATAATAAAATAATAAAATAATAATAATGATAATAATAATAATAAGTTAATTTAGTTCCATGTGGCAAGTAGCAGGAGCCACCAACCACATGCATTTCTAAATTTAAACTATGGCAACTGACCAAATTGAGTGATGAGCTAATTTAAGTAATTTTCTTTTCCACCAATTTATCTTTCTTTTCTTCATTTTAAAAATTAATTAATTAAATTTTTTTTCCTGAATTGCACTTCTAATCATTTTCTTTTGATTTTTTAAAAGACTATTTTCTGAAGTAGGAGTAGGTGGCGAGCATCCCAACATAGATTTAGCATTTATTAGATTTCTTAGGGACAAATTAATCTTGTCTGTTTTTTTGGAAATTTTTGTTTGGATAAGTGTTGTGTTTTTCTGGTGTGAATTTGACTAATTTTGCTAATTATTTGAAAATTCACCCCAAAAATATAATATCAAACAATTGGTTTATTTTTTTTAAAAAAAAAAAAAAACTTATTAAATTATTTTTTTTT
>Ga0116227_10004562_pt1 | contig 29960 bp, 25 predicted proteins | sample S1TSphgellanicum_FD_89693 | JGI IMG/M metagenome (GOLD analysis project Ga0116227, IMG submission 89693) | Host-associated microbial communities from peat moss isolated from Minnesota, USA - S1T2_Fb - Sphagnum magellanicum MG | ecosystem: Host-associated > Plants > Peat moss > Unclassified... | reverse complement strand
GAGGGCAGCTTGTTAAACACTCTGGAAGCCTCCTCCATGCTCCCACATTTGGCATACATGTCAATCAGGCTACTCCCCACAAAAGCATCTGATTCACAGCCACTTTGAATAATATGTTCATGAGCACGCCTGCCCTCTTCAAGTGCCATTATGCTGGCACATGCATTCAGCACCCCCACATATGTGACAGCATCTGGCTGCACACGTTCCTGTAGCATCTTTTGAAATAGTTCCAGTGCCTTGTGCCCTTCCCCACACTTCACATGTACAAAAATCATAGCATTCCAACAGATCACAGCCCAGACAGCACCTGGCTGTACACCTTCTTCTTGCATTTGTTGAAATATGTCCAGTGCCTTCTGGCCCTGCCCACAATTCACATGTCCCAATATCATGGCTGTCCAAGTGACTGCATCACGGGACGGCATCTTGTTGAACACGCTCCAAGCATCCTCCATACTTCCACATTTGACATACATGTCTACAAGGCTATTTCCCACAAAAGCATCTAATTCACAGCCACTTTGAATGATCTGTTCATGAGCACGCCTGCCCTCTTCAAGTGCCATTATGCTGGCACATGCATTCAGCACCGCCACATAAGTGACAGCATCTGGCTGCACACCTTCCTGTTGCATTTGTCGAAATAATTCCAATGCCTTCTGCCCTTGCCCATACTTCACATGCCCTAATATCAATGCAGACCACATGACCACATCTCGAGATGGCATATTGTTGAACACTCTCAGAGCATCCTCCATGCGTCCACATTTGGCATACATATCAACCAGGCTACTCCCCACAAAGACATCAGCCTCACAACCAGTTTGCATGATCAGCTCATGAGCCCGCCTGCCTTCTTCAAGTGCTCGTAAACCAGCACATGCATTGAGCACTGGGACAAAAGTGAACCTATCAGGTCTCATGCCTTTTTTTTGCATTTGTTTGAAAAGCTCCATTGTCTTCTCATACTCCCCAGCCTTGACATATTTTGCAAGCCTTCTGTTCCATGAAAAACTGCCCATCTGCACTGTCCCTGGTGCCATTGCAGCCACCCCTGCTGCCACCCACGGTGGATTTCTGTGATCCCCAAGCCATAGTGCATCCTGCGTCTTCTTATGCTTGAAATCTGGATACCTGGCATTCACCTTCTCTGGCCTACAATCCCACCATTGTGAAGGGTCAGAAAAAAACTCCTGCCAAACTTTTTCTCTGTGGCCTGATGCTGCTTGTCCAACATGTCCACTCCAAGAAGAGACTAGGGCTATGTGACCCCAACTCGCTATCAGTTCTGAGCAGCGCGACTCAAGGGTCAGTCGCTGGCGCATTGCCATCACCACGAAGAATCGATGAAGGCGACCGAGTTGCGGGTATTCGCCTGTGCCCCAACAGCATTACCAGTACCAATTGACAAGTTTCACCATGATAACACCTGTGGAATTCTCTCTGTCAAGCTATTGAGATATTGCTCTAGCAACTGATCAAGAGAATCCTCATGGGAAACCAAACCAACACCAAACAATGTTCACCCTTCATGAAGTCCAAGCCAGAATAGCCAGTCGATGAAGACTTGTTACCATCTTCACCATCATCACCATTATCCTACACTTCTCGAACTGGCCCACAATTGGAGCCTATGCAGATGGCAGCCATCTCCATAATCAACAACAGCCTTCATCCCGTAACGTGAAAACAGAATGCAAGACAAATCCATATAAGAGAAGGCTGGATTGTTACCTTCAACATAAAAAAATTCAGGGGAGCAAACTTTGGCGGCCTTGTTTCTCTGGGAGAAGGGCATCTTTTCAGGCAAGGGTCCTGCACAGAGATGTCTTGTCTTTCCTCATACAGTCTCCTCAAAATGCATGTGCAAATTTTCACATGCAAACTTAAAACTACCAAACCCTGGAAGGGAAAACTTCTTTGACCACCATCTTTCTTGCGACCCCCAAAAGCTAGCACTGGGACCTCTTGTGCAAAGGACACCACAATGAAGAACAACTTGGAAGCTTATTAGGTTTTCATCTCTCTGAATTTCGGGCAGGAAGTGTCATGAGCAATTTCGCTTAATTTGACAAAGGAGGAAGACTTTGACAAAAAGCCATCCTCACAACCATGACTCGAAGATTTCACCAACAGGACTGGAAGAAAATTGGGTACAAAATTGCCAAAAAAATGGGATCCACGGCAGAGGAACCAACCGGTTTTTGTTTTGTTGCTTATAGTCCACCCATAATACAAACAACTGATGCGCTTCCTAGATTGCTTCACAACTCCACAGTGAGATTTCTGGGTTAAGGTCATAGTTAAGAGATTGTTGGAACTAGTTTGGGTTATTTGTTACAATTTCTTTAGAGTGTCTATGCATTACAACTTGATGATGCATCACAAATGGCTCCCAGGTATGAGATACCTGTATGTGAATTGACCTCAGGGGAAATGTTGTGATGTTTTAGGGAGGCAAGGTCAAAGTGGTGAAGGGAGGTGGCACCACTGCCTCTGACCCTTGAGATGCGCAACCCATCAGCTGGGCTTATCCTCACACCTGTGTCTAGCCTCCAGTGCACTTAATTGCTGCTGATGCTAGACCAATGAAGCATTCATCGCTCAGGTTTCTTCCAGACCAGGTGCTTTTGTTCTGTTTTTGTCACCCTGTATTGAGCCTTCTCTCATTGTCTTTCATCACCCTGGAGAGTTTGGGGCACACATCAAATAATAATCCAATGGCTTGCTGATCATTTAGTCTCTTCAACTTGAATTTGGACCAATAGAACTGAATGAGACTTTTTCAAAAGTGCTTCATATCATGGATGACTAAACTATTATATAGTTGCCTTGAAATCATTTATGATGTGGGACTTTGTATCTGTTCTTAAGTGATGAGTTAAAGCACTTTCAGATTGTGGAGATGAAGCTGCTGGTTCTTGACCTCCTGGTTGAATAATGGAGGGATTTTCTCTGTCTTATGCATCTCCTCCCACTGATTGCAGACAAGGCATGGTGTTTTGTGGGTGGAAATCACCTGGACGTGACAATATCATCACATGGCTGTTTGATGCTCTCATAAAGCACAAAGAATAGTGAGAGTACTCTAATTGAATTCACTGGTGAGTGTTTTACAAGACCTGGGCTATGAAATGTTGACTCTTGATGTCAGCAGTAAAACTCTATCTCATTGCACAGAACCATGAGGACTATGATTTTTTCCAAATTTCCTTCCATTCAGCCAACAGCCTCTCTGGAGAACCTTGAGCTTTACCAAGAAATGGGTTGTAGTTATTCTGGTCTTTCATCTGTAGTGTGTTTGACCAGACCATTTGATGTGCTTAGAAACACACCAAGAGACACTTAGTGCAATTGACTTCAAATCGATCACTAGTGGATCAGATCTTGTTGACTCCTGGTACTAGATTGCATTTTGAGGAGGGTTTAGCATGCTAACCAGTGAGGACATTTGCCAGTATGTTGTAGTAGGTTCAAAGAACCCTATGAATGGTTTTCAGTTCAAATTGTTTCCAACTTTTAGCTTTTGTGGGTCATCATTCCGACGCTGAGAAAAGATAGTACAGTTTCTGAGTTTCCTCAAACATAAATTGATGTGGTGAACAATTGCTATGCATTGAAACTAAGCAGGTGCCTGAAGGATTATTTGCTCTGAACTTTATGACCTACTTCCAAACTATCAAAACCAGGGTATGTTACTTCTTCTGTTTACTTATGGTTTGTTTTTTCTTGTTTTACTCATGCTAGCTAGCAGTCTTCCTCATGGGGAAATTACCCTACACTTGAATTGCCAAATGAGATTCTTCATTTGATTGAAAAAACATTAGAAGACCTAAGGAATTTAGATATTGATATTTAAATTATAGCTAGTAGAATATGTTGCACTAAGTAGGTAACACACCAGACGGTGTTATTTTGTAGCACTAATGTTATTATGCAATCAAGAAGAAAGATGAAATTGGGTTAAACCTTAATTCATCATGAACCCACATTTGACCTACTTTTCTTTAAGTGGATCTGCAAGTGATATTACAATGTAAATTCAATACATGTGTGTTGTATGCTTATTGAACTATGTAATCAAAAAGAAAGATGAGATTGAAATAAACCTCAATTCATTATCAAAAACATGTGAAATTTTGTTTTCTTTGATTGGATTTGTAGGTGTTATTAGAATGTAAATTCAATACATGTATGTTGTACATGTATGCCATCAAGAAGAAAGATGAAGTTCAAGTAAGCCTTCATTCATTCTCATCTACATGTGAAATCTTGGTTTCCTTGATTGGATCCGCATGTGTTATCAGATTGTGAATTCAATACATGTATGTTGAATGCTTATTGAGTTATGCCATCAAGAAGAAAGATGAAGTTGAAGTAAGCCTTCGTTCATTCTCAACTACTTGTGAAATTATGGTTTCCTTGATTAGATCTATAGGTGTTATTAGATTGTGAATTCAATACATGTATGTTGAGCTATGCCATCAAAAAGAAAGATGGCATTGAAATAAACCTTGAATCCTTCTCAAATACATGTGAAAATTTGGTTTTTCTTATTGGATTTGTAGGTGTTATCAAAACCTAAATTCAATACATGTATGTTGTATGCTTATTGAGCTATGCCATCAAGAAGAAAGATGAGGTTGAGGTAAGCCTTCATTCATCTCAACTACATGTGAAAGTCTGGTTTCCTTGATTGGATATGTAGGTGTTATTAGATTGTGAATTCAATACATGTATGTTGTATGATTATTGAGCTATGCCATCAAAAAGAAAGATGAGATTGAAACATATACCTTAATTCATTTTCAAATACATGTGAAATTCTTGTTTCCTTGATTGGATATGCAAGTGTTATCATAATTCTTCCACTTAAACATTAATAACCTTTCTCTAGCAAGGATGTTTAATTTGAATCATTAATGTCATTTATCAAACAAGGATGTTGCTCTTCAATCATCAATGTTGTCCAAGATGGGTGTTTTTTTGTATGCACTAATGTATATTGTCCAAGAATGATGTTCAATTTCAAGCACTAAGGTATTTATTAATTAGCACCGTGTCCTTGGTCCAACATGGTGCTCTTCCTCAAGCATTGAAATCATTTGTCTATGAAGGATGTTCTTTCCAAATAGTAATTACATTGTCATTTATTTAGCAAGGATGTTCAACATCAAGCATTAGTGTCATTTATCTAGCTCGGATGTCCTTGGTCTAACCAAGGGTGTAATTCTTCTAGTACTAAGGCCATTTGGCTATGAAATATGTTCTTTCCAAGCAGTCATTATTGTCATTTGTTCACTAAAGTTGTTCAATGTCAAGCATTAGTGTCATTAATCTAGCACCAATGTCCTTGGTCTAACGAGGGGTGTTTTTCCTCAAGCAATAAGGTCATTAATGTATTCGAGATGTTACTTGCAAACACTCATTATGGTCATTTGTCCACCAAGGATGTTTAATGTTAAGCACTAGTGTTCTTGGTCTACCACTTGCAAGAGTATTCTAGCATGTTGTTCTTCCCACAATATTGTGCAGGTTGGGGGGATATGAAAGGTGAAGCCTTGAAATTTTTATACGTACCATGGACAATGAATTATGAGGAATCCATAATTTGAATTTATATAAAAATGACCATGAAAACTTCACTTTAATAAGGACATCAACTTGAAAGAAACACAATCATGAGAAATATAATTGTAAATAAAAACATATCGATGGCAAACCACCATGTATAGAACAATCATATATGGAAAAAGACAATCACAATTCTAGCAAAAACTAAAAATATACAATACTAATGCAAGTTTATAAATTTACATCAATGTTCATGTACAAAACATTATGGGGAAGAACACAAGGTTTCTTTCATATACCTATACTTACCTTTCTAATGCAATAGTGTTAATGTGGTGTGAGTTGTATAAAAAGATGTGTCTATCATCATAAAAGTTCAACTACGCATGCATTTTAGTTGTACATAAAAAATGCTAAGAACACAGGAATTCCCTAATAACTTGTCATGTAAAAAAAACAAACTTCTAGAAGAGTTTGGCTAGAAGCTTACCTCTACCTCCAGCACATACAAAAAGATGGCTAAGATTATAGCCAAGGATACCTCTATGTGCCTACTTTTGCAAGCATGGTCCATGTGACCCATAAGGTCAAAAATTTAGCCCAAAACTTTATAACTATTCTTGAATAATTTTCCCACTAGATGCATGACTTTGCACTCCTTTTACTGCCAAGGTAGGTGCCTCTTCCTTTGCTTTTCACTCTTTTACACGGTCTTATGCCTTCCCCAATACTTTTGGCATATACTTGGATAAGGGCTTACTATCAAACCCTTCAGACCCATCATTAGAGTCTGTAATTTCAAGCTCCTTTGTTTCCATTGATATCATAGTTAATTTCCTTCACTTCTAGGTTGGACCTCATCATGTACTAGCCCCTGAATGACTAGCTTCTTTCTTAAACTACCAACACTATTTTAATGTGTTTCCTTCTCCTTGTTGGTGTTCCCCTTATATGCTTGTGGTGCCTCACCCTTGGGTGCGGTGGCCTTGCTAGTTTCATCAACCACTATCTCCTTGGTTGGAGTGGGTTGGTTGGAGTGGGTTTAACTACTTCTGGTACCTTTTCTTTACTTGGGGTGTGTATGACGAGTTGCAGTGCACTTTTTTGTTTAGGTGGGGTTTTTAAGACTACATATTCATCATTTAAGGTGCCCTTGGTTGGCGAAGTGGATGCCTTCTCCTTACTTGGCGTGGCATTGGTTGGTAGTGCAGATGCCTTTTGCTTACTCGGTGTGCCCTTGTGCACTTGTTGCCTTTTGAGTGGTTGGGTTAGCCCTACTTGCTAGTTTTCACCTCTGGGCTTGTAAATATTCAATAACCAAAACAGTGGCAATCATGAATGCTTACATCCACACCAACTAGCACCTCATAATCTCATGTACATTTTGCTCCAAGCACAGTGATTAAATCAACAACCAACATAAAAAAAACACAACACATAAAATAACTTACAAACAAATAGAGAATTATAGTTAGTATGGCACCTTCTACATTCATTGATGCAATTCCACAAAAATGGAGTCTAAAAGTGTCACACATATGTGCTTGATTTTTTGCAACCTTGGGCTTTACACCATCAAGCTCACAACATACCTAGTTTAAATGTTCGTCAAAATTAAAGGTACACATTCTTTGATGGACATTTATAATTTAAAAAAACATGTAGCAAATGCAAAACAAACAAAACAACAAATCAAAAAAGATTTCACATATAGATCAAAAAATAATTACATTTGTTTTGTTTATCTTTTTCGGGAAGGCGTATGGCATACTCTACATTAATGGAGTCCTCAATTTTAACTTTGCTCAAGTTCTTATAGGTTTTTTAGGATTGATGTGAAACTCATCCTCTTCACATTATAACATTAATGTTAGGTCAATAGAAGTGAACATGTTTTCAATAACAATTTGCATAATTGTTGTTATTAGGATACTAGGTAATTGATGGGGCAACCTTAGACATCATAGTCTTGTGCCACTACCTCTGTGTGAACTAGGCAGGTTGCTGCTAATTGGCATGTTTAACATGCCTCCCAATATAATGAACCTCCTTTCTTCATTTGAACCTAGTTCACTACTTGACCCAAGCCTAGTCTGCCTTAGTTCTATTTCCAACTCCTCATATGTAATTTACACCCACAAGTTAATGGACAAAAAAATTGTTAAAGACACACCATAGATTTGCTACAAGAAATCAAATACTCACTTAATTCATCATGAACACATAGTTTTGCAGTTTGTTTCAATTCATTTAATAGCTAGACTCATTCTTTTTCAACACCCATTTTCATTGTTGTAAGGTTAGCTCCTAATCCATATTCTTAAACCTCCAACTAATCCATCAATATGGATGTAATTTTTGATTGCAAACTTTGCACCTATAATGGCTTTTCAAATGTTGCCCGAGGCAAGCTGGATGATACACATTTAAATAAGATGTCACAACAATGTCCCCACAATGATACCATTATGCACATAAAACACATGCTTTCATGATGATCATATTCGGTGCATCACCTAGAGGTTAGTCAAGGTGTAAGATAAACTTAGTGTCAGAACCCTAGCCTTAAACTTGTGACCAAGGCAAGGGCATGGAAAGGTGCAAGCTAAGAATGCAACTAAGGAATCACATTTTCATTTACGAGAGTGTGAGGGAATGAACCCACACACTCCCAAATGAACTCCCACTTTGGGAGTTGGAAGTCTTGTGAAGTCCTGTAAAGTCCCGAATATTCAAAGAGCTATTTCAGGGGGGCCAAAATTCATTGGATTAAAAAAAAAATTATACCATTGGAAAGCTCTTGAAACATAGATGTCCAAAATGGATTCACATGACTCATTTGAATACTTAATACACAAGTTATGGCAAAAAAAAAGGTTGGAAATCAAAATGTCAATTTGACTCTTGACCGTTAAATGTTGGAAATTGCCCTAAAATACATGTGTGCAGGTGATATGCTACATATCTTGGAAAGCTTTCAACAAGGGCTACAACTTTGCTTTAAACCTCACCTCAATCTTAGATTTACACAAGAAGTTATGGCCTTCCAAAGTGGTGGGAGTCCCAATTTTGGGAATTTCGGGATTCCCAATTTGGGAATCTCAAAACAAAATGACATATGGATGTAGCCCCGTGACTAATTATAGTATTTATCATAGAGAATACTATAAGGGGGAAGGTGATGACTTCTTTCGAGTCTGGGCCATAGTGAATCTTGTTAATCCATGTATGCCCATGGTTCATCTATGCACCAAAAATGTTCCAATTATCTATTGACCTTTGGTTTGTGCAAATCTATGTGAATAATTGACCCACTTGTCATTTGTCCTAGTCCCCATCCTGAAAATCCAACACACTCCTTTACCCTTGAAGTGTTACAAACTAGGGAGCATACCCCAACCCTTTCTTCTTCCATTGTTTTCACTTTCAAATTTGCATTTAAATCTTTCAAAGAGTGTGGCAATGCATCACATGGTATCAGAGCTCCGATAAAGCCTAATCCATCTATTTGAGAATTTCGATGGCACCGAAAAGGACCTAAAAGCCAATACAGGAGACCATGGTGAAAAAACCCACCCAAGATCTAGATGTTCCATTTGAGACCATTAAGGAGGAAAATATTCATACCAATAATGAATACCTTGGTTGCACCATATATATTAACACAACATTGGGTTGACATACACATGTTGTGCAAATGGAGAATTAATTTTTAGAAAAGTTTTAGGAATCATGTTAGTTTTTGTAAGTTGAAATTTAAAATTTTAAAAAGTAAAATTCATTTTGGTCTATGTTTTAAAAGACATCATTCTTAATGGTAATGAAGCCAAACAATATTTGAAAAATATATATTCACCAAAAGTGAACATTGAGAGTTTTGAAAAAAAAAAACACCAAAATTCATAAGAACAAATAATTTATTGTAATACAAATTGGGTTAGTAATGTTGATACCAAGTACTCTACATCCAACCACACATTCATATATGCAAATACAATTATGCATTGGAAAACAAAAATAAAAATTATACAAAAGCCAATTATAGGGTTTCGTCACAATCCATTTCATCACCAACATGTGATTCTGGTTCATTTTTGCTACTATTGGTGATCCATATCCAAACCCAATTCAGAAAAAATAAATAAATAATGTTTTACCTTCATTAATATTATTGACATGTTCTTTAAATTAAAATCTAAACATGTTAGAAATAGTTTCTTTTCACATGCATTGTGATGTTTGCTATTATGTTTTAAATGTCGTTACATTATACATGACATCACATTAAACAAGTGATAGGTATTTGAAGTGAGAATTCACAACATGACATTATAGAATTAATTATTTTAATATAATAATTAACACTAGGTGTTTGAGGTGATAATTTGAAAAATGACATTTAAAACCATTTGAAGTGATCTTGTTAATAATAGTTCATGCTAAGTATGTGAAGAAACTATAATTTGAAAAATGATACTTCAAGATGTTCAGTTGACATCAAATTTCAATAGGTTGTTGAGTCTCAATGTTTTTTTTTGGACAAATTTTGTTGAGTTTTTGACAAAGAATTGCGAAATTTTTGGGAAACATTGTTTTTCTAGTATGAGTTTGACTAATTTTGCTATTTTTGGGGAAATTTTTGTTAAATTATTGATACCACAAAATTGAAAGAAAACCCTGTTGGTGACACCTCAAAATATTATAGGAAACTGACACATTGTGTAAGGATTAATATTAAGAAACCAAATGCATGTTTTGAATACAAGCATACACCAAGTATTAATAATGGTATCAACTAGTGTTGTGTGGGTATCGAAAATGACACCCAAGCCCTTATAGGTTAAGAAGGTGGTCTCTTTGATTTCATAAATGAGAACCCTTGTTATCAAAAACTAGAGAACTAGTTTTGATACATAACCACCATTCACATTATAATAAAAATTTCATGAAAGAACCCATGTTGGTCAGTTACTTGGTTTTGCTAGTTAGAATTGTTAGTTTTGGTTAGTTGGAATAAAATTGGAACTAGGTTTGATTTTTGGAATTGAAACCAGAGTTGGGTTTATGACTAGATTTGGTTCTAGAATTGGAACCAAAAATTTGAAAATACTTTTTTGGGAGGAAAAATGGTTTAGAATCAAGGGTTAATTGGCAATTAACCACTCGTTTCAAACCAGGTTACCTGGAACCAGAACCAAGTCTAATTTCAAAAATCAAAACCAAAACCTGAATTATTTTTTCAAGAACTAAATCCAGGCTTCCATTTTTTTGTGGAATTGAAATCAGAACTAGATCCATTCAATTTTTTAAAAAAGAATTGTTGTGACAAAAAAAAAGGAGGTAACATGAAACCTCTAGAACTCCATACATATGATTGTCTTACCACATAACCATTTGCTGAGCCCTACTTTCTATAGAATGCATTGATATTAACTAACTTATGAATCTAAATTATCTATCAAACCAATTTCTAAGCATGGATAGTTTGTACAGATGTTTAGATTAGATTTTTCTGGATCCTCTAAGTAGGCCATTGTGATCTTACACAACATCAGTTTCAACACAACAACCCCTACATAATCTCTTCACCAATTCACTCGGGCCTTTGATAGAGATGAGACGGAGTCCCACATCAACATAGATTTCCCAATTTCTCCTCTTAGCAAATTGTAGACATTGTATCCCCAAAATTCCTAAACAAATGGGTCTCAATTTCCTGAATGCCAATTCCCATGGATTCCCCATAACCCACAAACTGATGTTCCTTCAAATCAGCCATCATTGTCCCCTATGGAGCTTCATCACTTCCAAACATCTTCTATGTATTTTATTCATGCATATTGTTTTGTATGTTTTCTAAATTTTTCACTTCCAAACATCTTCTATGTATTTATTCATGCATATTGTTTTGTATGTTTTCTAAATTTTAATTCCAATACGTTGCAGAAGAATAATTGAAGTCAGAATCCATTGGAACTATAGTTGAGGGCATTTTTCCCATCAACCATTGACTCAATAAAAGCTTTAGAACTATAGATCTCTAATGTCTTACCTTATAAAATACCAAAAACACCAAATCAAAGAACAAAAAAAAGGCACTCAGCTTCTATAGAATCTTCCTTCTTAAGTGGTTGCGTCCTCCACATCCTGACCAAGTCTGTACTCCAGCACCTCTACCAATTCCAAAGAGAATGAAGAATGTCAAATAAAATCTAATTACTCTACCTTTCTAAAGCTTTGCAAAGCAAGCGCACATCATCATCGCAAAACTTCTGAGATAATTAACCTGCAATAGACAACACAACATACCCACATCCACAAAACAAGAGACAAAACTATCAATTAACATTTCTGTTGTTGTTTTCTGCATTTGGTGGCTTGATATGCTCATCATTGGGTCTTCATCCTAATGATGTTCGTTGTACCTCCTTTCATCCCCCCCACCCCAAACCCATGGTTCTTTCATGAAAATCTCAAGTTCTTTGTGCTTTTGAAATGACTGAATGTCTTGTTTCCAATACACTACGAATTTGCCAATTTGCCATTACCTGATGGCAACACTACAACCAAAGGTTAAAATAACCCTCAGGAGTTATTGAGTGTTGTATAGCTATTTGACTTTGTTGATAACCCCTGGTTCCGATTTTTTGGAAAAACTAACCTCATACCACCCTCCCCCCCAAACAACACCAAAACACTAATTTAACCCTAAGAGCATCTCCAGTGGTACTCAGTACGCTACCCTGCAAAAATATTTTTCACATCCAAGTTTAGTTATTTACTTTTTTGCAACCCCACCCATAAAACCAAAACTTGGAAAGCAAGTAAGTTGGGGACTTCTAATAGCAAACCACCTGGACCAATTGATATGATGGGCCAATCAGAAACACTGAACACCAGTCATATCATACAGGTGCACAACATTTTACCAGCCATAGCAAATTATGACTTTCTACTGGGCACCATTGGAGATGGGCAACTCCAGAGTGTAGTGGTGCTCGGCACATGACCTTGCAAAAATATTTCACATCTAAGTTTAATTATTTACTTTTTTGTAATCCCACCCATAAAACGAAAACTGAGACAGCAAATAGATGGGGGACTACTAATAGCAAACCACCTGGACCAATCATTATGATCGGCCAATCAGAAACGGTGATCAGAGTCAGATCATATTTGTTACACTCTTTTCTGCAGGTGCACAGCATTGCTGCGCCTTTCACCAGCCAGTGCACAATTCTGCGGAGCCAAAACCATTTTCCTGGGCCAAACCAGCATATTTTGAATTTTCTTCATCCATAGGATCACATACTGTAACAAAGTCAAATACCCACACAACACTCGATATCAACCCTCATAAATAAGTTTGTGCCTGGCATCAACTATCAACCAAAGTTGGGTGGATATTAAAAAATACACCAAACCCCCACCGGGTATCAGGGAATTAATTCAGGTTCATATCCACAAATCTCAATGAAAATCAAATACCCAGTTTTGATCTATAACCATAGTTCTCAAAGATTTGAAAAAGTCAAAGAATCGACCCAAAACCCGCCAGTTCTTTGATTATTTAAAATAACTAGATTCAACAATTCTTTGATTCCATTAGGAATATATATATTTTAAAATCCCAATTACCCAGAACCTGCAGTTTCCCAAAGAATTAAAAACTTGCACTAATTTTTATTTTTAGTTAAAAAATTCTCAGAATATTTTTATTTTTCAAAATGTCCTTTTCCTTCTTTTTTTTCTGTGTTTACTATCCACCAGGTTTGAAAAATAGAACTATTTTGAGAATTTAAAAATAAAAAATAAAAATCAGTGCAGGTCTATAATTATGCAGGAAATTAAAGCCTCAGGCTTTTACCCTACACAAAATCTGACAGTTTTTTTAATCGCCCAAATACCCGCCCAAATACCCGCCCAACACTAGAATCAAGCTTGGGATCAAAGCGCAGAGTCGGGCATACGGGCCGAGTCCCAGTTCTGACACTAATTATATTTATTTCGGAAAATTTGAAATTTTAGGAAATTGTTTTTTCAAAAAAAAGAAATTTTGTAACGGAAAATAAATAGATAATTTTTTAGAACAGGTAATATCTATTAAATAAATAATAGATAAAATGGAATACTCATAAATAAAATAAATTAATTCCATAATGAAGTGATGCCATGGTACTACTTACTACTAGGGTTTCTTTTGGCCTGAATAGGGTTTCTTTTTCCAATTTTGTGATATTGAAAAATTGGCCAAGAAAAATCGGAAATAAGAAAATTAAATTAAATTTACAATAGAAAAAAAATTTCAAAAATTTCTCAATTTCTTTTTTGGGGAAAAAAGACAAAATTTCCACAAATAAAAAACACTCATCATATGAGATTTGATTATCACAGGGTAATTTACCCTTTTTATTGTTATTTGAATTTCTTCTTTTTTCCTATTTTTATTATTTCCTTTTGGTTTTGTCTCCTGTGTTGCATGCAGGCCGCAGGCGGCAGGCCTCTTCCAGGAACGACGCTAAGCTTCGCAGCCGCGAGAGAGAGAGAGAGAGAGAAGAGAAGACAGAGCGCTCCCTCGCAAGATGCTCGATTTCTTCGCTTGTTTACGAGCGATTTTTTGGAGTTTTGAGAATTTTTTTCTATAGAATAGCACGAGCGTGTGCAGCGGTGATGTTTCCGAGAGAGTAGTTTAAAGAATCAGGTCTGATTTCCGACAATTTTCTTCTTTCTTTTGGTAATTGATAGCTTGATTGATTGCCGTGGATATGGCATCTGATTGCGGAAGGATGGGAGTTCGTGACTTCGATCGTTGTGCTTTCTCCTCCTAAATTGGCTCTGAGATTTCACGGTTTGTGTGGCTATCTGTTTTTTTCTCTTTTTCTGTTTTAGGGTTTGGGGTGCATCGGCAGTGGGAGAAATGTTGCTTGCTGCTAGGGTTTGGTTGTGAGAAGGGCGAGGGAAACCGCGGGAAGGAAAGCTCTGGAGGACAGAAGTGAGAAGGAGACCGAGGATGTAAAACGACACATGAAGCTGGTGGAGTATAGTAAGTAGTACAGTATGGCCACGGGAAGTAGCAGCAGCATACCACCGAAACCCGTTCCAGCATGGCTCAATAGTTCAGCATGGGCATCCAACCCTCGGTCACCTGTAAGATCTTCATATTCTTTCAAGGATATTAGCACCATTCACAGAGAAACAACATCAGCACCACCGGTGGGAGAAATTGGTTCTCAGGAGGAGAAAGATCCCAGTAGCAGCAGCAGTGGTGGTGGGAGTGTGAGAGGAGCAGTAACTCATCAGAAAACAGCGACACTCACCACACAAGCTCGAGGGAATGGTCTGGGAACTTCTTCTCAACAGGTGAAATTTTTCTTGACTTTCTTGTATGATTTTTCTCTGTAGCTATCCCTGATGTCAAATTTTCAGCTTTTTGTGTTTTTATGGAATATTGCAGCTTTTGTTCAGCCTCATTTCATAGTTCTGGGCTCTTCCCTGCAATTGCAAATCCAATTATGATTCCAAATTGTTCTGTTATTGCTTCTATTAGTCCATTCTACAGTTTTTTTTTTCCATTTATGTTTTTAGTGATTGTTTTGCCATTGGTTGGATGGCAGAGATTCTCAGCTGTAGCATTGTGGATTTCAGATCTGCAGAGATTGTGTGAACCTTATTGTGAAAAGCTTGCAGGGGTTCTGAAGCCATCAAACCCTAAACACAAGACGAGAAGTGTCTCTAGATTGTGCTGGTTGATTGGACTATTAGTTATCACATGCATTTCTGATCCATTTGATTGTCATACCCTTTTGCAGGTTTGGTTGAATTACAGTCAAGCCACATTACTACGTGATGGATCACCCCAGCCTTTGTCACCCACTTTGGAGGAGAAATCAGAGAAAACTGCATCATCATTTGATTTTTTAGTGACACTTTTCAATACTGAGGTAGGCTGTGGAGACTGGATCCAACAATTGCTGGAACAGACACCATCTTTAGGGTTTTTCTTCTCACGGTTGTATTAGACCTACCGAAATAGGATCTGGGGACTGAAGTCTTATTTGTTCATTGCCAAGCTTTGATTGCCTCATGCTACACTGGAGTTAATTTGCTATTGCTTCTCTTGTTTGTTTCCAGTTCCATCTTCTTCATTTGAACATTTAAAAGGGGCCAGGTTAAACAAATATTTCTTCTTTATCACTGTCCTGGGTTTCTGTTTGTTTCTTGGGATTTGCTGGTTATATTGTGATTTGTGGAGCAGCTATCAAGGAGAAGAATACATCTAGCAGAGTTGCAACGCCTATCATCTCAAGGGATCCCTGATTCTGGAAGCATACGGCCAATCTCTTGGAAGGTGCGGTGAGATACTTTTCAACTCTTTTCAAAGTGTCCTTGTGCATAAGTATGGGAAGAGGAAGCAAAACAGGGGACAAGTCTGGCAAAGTGTAGGGTTTCTCATATCTGTATAGGGATGATGAATGTTTCTGGAAACTTTATATTTTGTGACTGAATCCAGCTTCTAAAAGGGTTGATTTTGTGTGTGCGTTTGGCTTTGTTGGTTTTGGTGAGTGGAGAAGTTCATTTCCAGTATACTCCAGTGACCACCAGGGCATAGGGTACTGATGGTTGAGAAACAACTGTGCAGATCCTTCTTGGCTACCTGCCCAAAAACCAGGATGACTGGGCCACAGAGCTAGCAAAGAAACGTGCAGAGTATATGATCTTTCGTGATGAAATGATCATAAATCCGGTATGCTTTTGGTCATCAGTTTTTGTGGATCTAAAGAAATGATTGTTGATGGAGCACAGTTAGCTTACACGGGCATCTTCAGGGTTTGACAACCTAGGTAGTGTGGGATGTAGAGAGTACTGATAGAGATGATGCTAAAATGTATAGTTTAGCATGTTCCCATTTGTAATGAGCATTTTGCTCTGTCAAGTATCATCACATGCTATAATCTGCAGTCTGAAGTGACAAGAAGGAAGGAGGAGATGGAAGCCATGAAGGCTGCAGACATGGAAGCTAAGGAGGGTCTTCTGCTACGTCAAGAAATCACTCATGATGATCACCCTCTGAGCCTCGGCACCACTAGTGTTTGGCACCAGTTCTTTCAGGTCAGCATATGGCTATGGCAGCTGCAAACAAATTCTTGAAACTGAACCTGTCCATTCCATTTCCATTCCCTCTCTAGTTGTGTTTCCACTCTCATTATTTGTTTGGATGAGTACTGATCTGTGGTACCATGGTAGAAGAGCCAGAAGTTCTTTTCAGGAGAATATTTTTCACATGGTTCCACAAAAGACAGGCATTGGTTTGTTGTCCGAAAGGTTGTTAGTCAAAGTTTAGGGCATTTTCTGTTCCTGCTGTTGTCCAATATAAAAGACTGTTATCCCATGGGATCCAGGAAAGATGTGTCTCAGAGTATGGGAGTGGGGGCAGGATACGGAGCTTGCAGAGCAAATAAATCGGGATGTGAAGCGAACACATCCAGACATGGATTTTTTCTGTGGGGACACAACCTATGCTTGTGAGAACCAGGTTGGTTGTTACCTTCTAACTTATTTTGTCAAAAGGTGCTTCTAATGATACGGTTCACTTCCTTATGTTATCCTGTCTCCTAGATAGTACTTGCTTTCTCAATCATGTGGATCAGGCCAAGCCTCATGACTTTTGGTTCTTGTGGAGGTTCTTATAAGTATGCAGCATTGAACAGTATTTTTGTAACATTTGTGTGTCCTGATGGGATGGTTCTTGGTCAGGAGGCACTAAAACGGATCCTTTTCATATTTGCCAAGTTAAACCCAGGCATTCGGTATGTGCAAGGCATGAATGAGGTCTTGGCTCCACTTTACTATGTCTTTAAGACCGACAGGGATGACACCGATGCGGTAAGTGCCATGGTTTCTCATCATAGTGTTCAAGGGCAATTGTGACTGGAAGCATGATAGGTAGTTGCTTCCTCCTAGCATCTAGGGTGATATGTACTGTCGCATGACAGGTACTTCATTCCCATTAGTGGGTGTGGAGATGGCCAGGCACATGCAGAGGAGGATTCTTTTTTCTGCTTTGTGGAGCTTCTTAGTGATTTTCGGGATCACTTTTGTCAGCAACTGGACAACAGTGCAGTTGGCATACGTTCCACCATAGCTCAGCTGACTGCACTGCTTCGACGTCATGATGAAGAGCTGTGGAGACATCTGGAATATACTTCAAAGGTAAATTACCTCTGAAGATATAGGAAGATTGGGTTAATGATCAACTAATCACTTGATATGGTGTGCTGAAGATGGTGGAGCAAAACCCACATTGGCTTTGTATTTCCTTTTGTATGACTGGTGGACGTATGGATATCTACCTTACAGAATCATGTAGTTCATATGAGGTTTTAGTGGTCTGCTGGGTTGCAATGAAGTCCTCAGCTTCAGATTTTATGGAGGGGGTCAAGATTTTACTAGGGTTTCCTGAGGTGCAGGTCAGTGTCACTGATTTTATATCGAAGGATATGTGATGAATGTGTCATTTTTCAACAGGTTAATCCGCAGTTTTATGCGTTCAGGTGGATAACTCTGTTACTAACACAGGAGTTCAGCTTTTTTGACTCAATTCGTCTTTGGGATTCTCTTCTTAGCAATCCTGATGGCCCACTGGTGAGTGCATCTTCATTGTACAGAGGGTCTTTTACTATATTGGGGCCATGAACACTTGGATTGCATTGGGAAATTCTTTGCACATACCTGTAGTTTGCTTAGAAACTATGGTGCTGACTGGCACATGAGGATTTAGAAAGTTGCAAATGATAACGATCCCCTGGAAGGTGTATCCACAGGCAGATTCTGACACAGATGCTTCTGATGGAGTGAATATGTAATCACCAAGTTTTCTCAGTTTCTGTATATTCTTGGTGTCCCTGAAGGTCCTGATGACAGATGCTATAATTGTGTTGTGAACATCATGCTACAGGAGATTTTGCTGCGTGTTTGCTGTGCAATGCTTCTGTGTCAGAGAAGCCGGCTACTGGCTGGTGACTTCACCACAAATCTTAAGCTTCTTCAGCATTACCCTGCTATAGACATCCAGCATCTACTTTGGGTTGCCGATGATCTTAGAGGGTAAGCTTTTGGGCACAGCGACCAACTGCATTTTCTGCTCCGAAATATTTCTAGCCTATGATGGAGGGTTATTAGTTATTACTTTTGTTCATCCACCCATTTGGAAACAAATGCTTGACCATCTGCAAAGTATGCAGTCTTTTCAAGGCCAGAATGTGAACTCACTGTGGGGACACTGCACAATCTCTGCCAACAATAGTAGAATAGACCAAACCCAAAGTAGCAGTATCCTTTTCCCAGCTTTTGAAAATGGTTCATTGAGGTTTTAAAACTTGTTACCAAGTTGACTCCCAAGATTAGAGTCGCAGCTCTGATCAACTCTAGTTACTGTAAGGTATCTAGCATATTTTAGTCATTGGGTAGTACACACTAGTAAGCTGAAGACATGTTCTGCATTTTATTGTACAGTTCCCCCTTTGTGTTGTAAATTGTTACTCACTTAATTGTTTAATGATTGTTAATGGTCATCAACCCTTTTCTTTGGGACTAGTTCCAGTAATGATGATTCATCGGAATTGGTTTAGACAGGATAACTTTAGGTTCCATAAGTTGTCCTTTTGTCATGAGTTGTCCTTTGGACAATTCCAAATTGGAATTTGTTTAGTCAATTCTCAAGCAAAGAGGAATGGAAAGGAGTCTTTTCAAGTCTCTGACTTTTCAGAGTTTTTCTTTTCTTTGCCCAACACCATAGTCATGAGCAGATTTTCATGACCTTTTGCGCCAATTTGCACCTCAGTTCTCTTTCAATTGAATCTGAATCTTATTGAATTTGAACTGCATTCAGTGAAGTTTAAATTCAATGTATTGGAATTAAATATAGGAATTTCAATTCAATTCAAGAATCTGAATTCAATTCAGAAATTTCAATTTATTTCAAGTTGCAAGTAATGTCACTCAAATGAAACTTAATTTTCACAAAATCAATTCATTTTTTTCATTAGTTGATTGTCACTGGTGGTGCATAACAGCAAGGAGCCCATGTTGGATAGCTGAAAGTTAATTGGGTATTAACATGCCAAATGTACTTTTTACGGATTTGTCTTACTATGCAAATGCGGCTACAAATTGATTGAATTGGAATCGGTTGAAATGAAATATTATAGTGAGTGTCAAAAGGAATCACTTCTTTTGATTGGCTGGTCATAATGATTGGCACATGGGTGACAATTAAATAGCCTCTCTGCTTGTAGTCCAAGTTTTTATGTTTATGGGTGGGGAGTGGGATTTTCTTTTCTAATTTGTTATGTAGCCACATTGGTGATTATCCACAAGAGAAATTAGCTAAATTTGGCTATAGGTCAGAAAGGAAAATAGAATATTTTAATAATCCTGCTATGTTTTGGTGAGTTTTTGCAACCTATTGTCTGAATAGGGTGATTTCAGATTTTTTTGTTCCCTCAATATTCTGGCAACTTTGACAATATTTTTCACATAAAAACCTTTGTATGAGTTGCACTGGATTTTGTGCATTTAGCAGCTGAAATGGGATAGAGGAACTTAAAAGCACATTACATACAATAGGGTAGAGAGGCCAGTCACTGTACACTTAAGGTAGGGTTTCTCGCCGGTTTTGCACGAGGGCCCATTGTTTATGGTGTCCAAATCGTAGATGGAGCCCTCCTCTTTGCGCATCTATCACGCTCAAAATAAGCAAAAATGGACTAGAGACGAGAAAGTTATGACCCCTCGAAGTAGGGGAGTCATTTTTACAGAAAATTCTTGATTGAACAGCTCATAGCTTATTTTTGAACCTCTCAAAAAATCCTTAACTATTACTCTGTTATCTTTAGAGTTACAAGATGATTTGTAGAGCTTAAGATGGAGATTTCAGAGCAGTTTAAATTGCTCGATTTGAAAAAGAAAAGAAAAGAAAGTTATGCACTGATGAACTAGGAATCAAAATTTTAAAAATGCGTTTTGCAATTGGAAAAAACGTATTTTCTTTACAGCTCTGTTTTGGCTGCTCCTTCGGCTTTGTTTTTCAAAGATGATTTGTAGAGCTTGAGAAGGCACTCCTATAACATTTTAAATCACTCAAAATGGAGAAGAATTGAGAAAGATTTGCCAAAGTGTTTGGTGATAGGCTAGTGCTTAGTGATGGGCCAGTTTAGCTTAGTCCTTTTATGAAGTCACAATGTAATGCTTTCTTGGGTGGTGCATATTTGAACCTAAGTCATGTCAAAACTAAATTAATGAGTTTCATAATGTTTTTTCATCTTATAATAAAACATAATTTATATTTAAAATTAATGAAAATTTTACTTTAAAAAATTATATTATGGTGGGTTGGAGTATATTTGCATCCTAAAAATGTATGTAATTACGTATTAAAAAATTAAAATAAATTTTTTAAGTGATTAAAATGAGTTGTTTTTATGAAATTCACAGTATCCATTTCACATTTGTGAATCATTTGAAAATTTTGATAATTTTGATATTGTTAAGAATTTTTTTTTGGGCATGAACTATACAAACATGCGATAAATTAAGGTTTTTTTTAAAGAAACAATCACTTTCAATTGTAAGGTGACAAATATGATGAAAAAGGCTCATTTATTTTTTTTTTCTCAAATGCTTATTTAAATTATTAATAAAGTTAGATATTAATGTAATTTAAAATGAGAAACAAGTTTTAGTATGCATAAGTATATATATATATATCCCATGGTCCCTTCATTTTACATTGTTGGATTTTTTTTTCAAATAATATTACATGGCAATAACTTTGTGAAAATTAAAATTTTAACCCTTAAACACCAGAAATTAAACTCAAAATTAAATGCACCACATTTTGAGAGCTATTACACTTGCGTCTTCTATAATATTGAAACCAAAAGTGCTCAAAAGGGGAACAACATAATGTGACTTCACCCAAAGGGGAAAAAGAAAAAAAAAGAAAATGGCACCTCCCTCCTACTAGTGTTTCTTTTTGTGGCAAAATTTCACAACTTGACAAATTTATTTTCAGAAAATGAATTTTAAGGATTTGTTTCATCATTTTTTGAAATTAAAATAATTAAATTCATCACATCTAGACCTAGACACTTCCTCGGTAGCCACTTTTAGCAGCACATTTGTAAAAAATAAGGATAGTCACCATTTAATGTTTATGTACCATATATAAATCAACCTAAAGAAGCAAAGGAAAAACATTTGGTGGCTTTTCGTGTTAGATGAACCTAAAAAACTTAAGAGAGAATTTACAAACATATTTCTAGCATGAAATCAGTTGGCCAATTCAGATGCCTACAGTAATAAGAGTGATATATGCTAATACAAAAAAAAAAATGAGAATTCTGGACAAAATGAAATTAGCCTACAATGAATTCATCAGAATTCATCAGAACCCTAAACCCTAAATTAATGAACCGAAAAATTTGAGAGCTAAAGCATATAATTCTGCCATATAAGAAAATACCCATTACACCTTGAGTGAAAGGGCAGCCAGTTTCATCTCCTCAAGTGCATCAATGCAATATTGAGTAATCTTCTCTGGGTCGGGAATGATGTGTTTAGCACTCATAGCCACCAAGGTCACCTTCCCAACATAACTCTGCATGTAAACACACAGTGACTGCACATTGACACAAAAGACAATCTCTCTCTTGTTAGGGATGAAAAGTCAGAATTGGCTCCATTGAAAAAAAAAAGAAGAAACACACAGCTTCAAATGAGGAGAAATTCCTTAAAATTCAGAATAAATTCTGATAATCTTCCATTCTGCATACTAATTGGAATGGAAAGTTGATTTAACCATGAATTGAAAAAATAAACTAAAATAAAATAAAATAAAAACTCTTTTTTGTTCTTTTGCCTTGGGCTAGAAGAGAATGCTCACCTGTGGGATTCCTGCCACCACAGGAAACATATGAACAATTGGGTTGTTACCCAACATGACTTGCTCTACTGGGCCTGGAAGATTTGACACCAACAATGAGGTCTGGGTCATTGCACGCAGAAAGAGTGTTTTTGAGAGCTGCAACAAGAAGAAGCAAACAAGGGGTCATTCTTTTCAGAATATTATTTTGTCCATTCAAAAAAACTAGTCTTGGAAAAAACCCATTTCAACCTAATGGATCTGAAGCCTAATAATAAAACCTTAATTGATGGGAGTCCACAAGCAAGTCTAATCATAAACCCTAGTTGATTGGAGTCCATAAGCAAGTCAAATGATAAACCCCATTTGATTGGAGTTCATAAGCAAGTCTAATCATAAACCTTAATTGATTGGAGTTCATAAGCAGGTCTAATCATAAACCTTAATTAATTGGAGTTTGTAAGCAAGTCTAATCATAAACTCTAATTGATTGGAGTTCATTAGCAAGTCTAACAATAAACCCTAATTGATTGGAGATCATAAACAAATCTAACAATAGACCCTAATTGAGTGGAGTTGCAAGTCTACCCATAAACCCTAATTGAATGGAGTTGCAAGCCTAACAATACACCCAAATTGATTGGAGTTCATAAGCAGTCTAAAGACAAACCCTAATTTATTGGATTTGTAAGTCTAATGATAGACCCTGCTTGATCGGAGTTCTTAAGCAAGTTTGATCATAAACCCTAATTGGTTGGAGTTCACCAGCAAGTCTAATGATAAACCCTGCTTGATCGGAGTTCTTAAGCAAGTCTGATGATAAACCCTAATTGATTGAGTTTATAAGCAAGCCCAATGATAAACCATAATTGATTTAGTTCATAAGCAAGTCCAATTTTGCTGCAGAAAAATTCAGTAAATTCAATGACTAGGACAACAGAACACAAATGTTATGCAACAGAAGCAGGATAGGTATAAGGGGTTTAGGGACATACGTGTGAGAGTCCACATTGAGAGAGAAGTGTTCCGAACCAAAATGAGAAGTGACCTTCACGAAAGGCCTTGATGCGGTTGGTCTCTTTGACAGCTGCACGCACAAGGTCAAGAGGGTCACTGAAGCACTTGAGAGAAAATTGGAAGACTGAGAAACCAATGCAATTTCCCCAGCGCACTTTGGATCCCTTTTCCATCATTGCAGATAACTCCTGCAACCAACAAACACCCCATGGTCACATAAGAAACCTAAACCCTAAACCATGGCCTTTGCTAATCTCTCTCTCTCTCCCTCTCCAAAATTGAGGTCATGTGCAGGAACTTGATTACATGAAGTCTACATCGTAAACAAACATGGAGCAGACATGCATGAATCCTTGTGAAGATTACACAATCCATACATGTCCAGATAGCACAATCCAACCCATATTGCAAGGACACCAACACAGAGCCTTACCCTAAACCCTGGACACAATACCCTCACATTTTACCCAAGATACACAAACATACCTGCAGGCCTCCCAACTCTCTGGTGTTCTCCATTGATGCTGTCCGCACTCGGAGTTTTTTTACTTTTGGTGAAGCTTTCTTTGCTTGACACACACCACCATAATTTTCTCTTGTGTCATCATTAATGCTCAGTTTGTGGCACATGGTATTATGCTGATTCTCCTGTTTCTTGGCACTTCCACTGACTGCCACAAAACACCATGTCTGTCAATCCCCACTTCAATTGCCTTTAGACATGAAGCATCAAGCGCTTCAAGATTATGAGTATATATATATATGTATGTATGTATGTATGTGTACTTGAATAGACTACATACGTTTGCACAAACAAATGCAGCAACAACAACATTTTTGGGTTTGGTTTGGCTGCTTGAAAACTGACTGTCCTGAGTTGCAGTTTCATTTTCCAGAAGCAAACAACGACTTAAGACTCAATCATGATGATTTTGCAGGGCTAGCAGCACTCATATCGAGACTGAGCTCCACACAACCAGAACACAAACAGATTGTTTTATTTGGCGCATACCAAATGCAAGCAATCACACGAATTTTTTTTAGGCAATTGAGGATGTTCTTGAGGGTGTTCACAATGTCTGCATACCCATGTGATCAGGAGGGTGAAGCTCCTTGTGGTAATGGTTTTGCAGATAGCGATGGAGAGATGCATCCAGCATAGCTAAGAACACATCATTGACTGTCTGCAATAGTCCCAGCCAGCAAACCAACAACAACAATCCACAGTTTCAGACCCCCAATGAGCATTAGGCACTGCAGAAACTCTCCACAACCCATGAGATCAGAAGCTTTGCTTGCTGAAAGCTCCATTAAGTCCTCCAAAATCTTGCACTCTGTTAAATTGTTCAGCCTGGAAAGAATTTCAAGGACCCATGATGATGTCTGTGGTTTTATTTTCTAGCACACTTGGTGAAAGATCTGCAATGTCAAGCTGACAGTGTATATAATACACACAGAGATCTCTCATCAAAGAGATGTGCATGCAACAAATTTGGTGTGAAGACTAAGGGAGGTTGCTTAGCCTTCTTTTTTTTCCAAATAACATGAAAAAAAAAAATAGGATGCAACCTAATGAAAAAAAAAAGAAAAAGAAATATAGGGTCTCAAGAATAGAATTATGAGAATATACTTGGAATATATATACTTAAAATATTCTTAATTTCAATAAAGTATTTCCTTGTTCTGATTACCTTAAGAATAAAAATGTGGCAAACCTGAACCAAAACTGCTCTTCTTTTTATGATTTTTTTTGTTTTCAAAAAGTAAGAATCTTATTTCAGAATATTCCCATCTCCCCATAAACAAAACATCACAATTGTACGAAATTTTTTTAACTGAATTTTTTTACTTATTAAAATTATAATTGAAAACAGATGATTTTTAATTTTTAAAAGAGGTGCTTCGTAATAGAGATATCCACAAAGTCAGGAAAGACAGCAGTGACCACCAGTTCCCTGAGTTTGGTCATAAAAGAGGGTAAGATTAAAAAAAAACCTGCAAAAAAGTACATTAGCATTCAATGGGAGGTAGTTTTCTGAGTTTCACCCTGTCTTTCATTTTTTCTGAACGCCTCCACTGCCGTTAGGCAACAAGTTCCTATAATTCCATTGATGGTTTTCTGAGTTTCACCCTGTCTTTCATTTTTCCTGAACGCCTCCACTGCGGTTAGGCTACAAGTTCCTATAATTCCATTGATGGTTTTCTGAGTTTCACCCTGTCTTTCATTTTTCCTGAACGCCTCCACTGCTGCTAGGCTACAAGTTTTTATAATTCCTCTCGAACCTTGTGCATTACTGAGATTTAATAAAATTTCCTTACTTTGCGGATACCAGGAAAAGAGGGCTCCGGGGGTGAAAGGAGGCACAAAGACAAGGTGAATTTGAGGATTTCTCTAATATAATATATAAACAAAGAGTAAGCTCCCTTGAAAGTGTGAAGAACAATGAAAGCTTGTTGCTTATGGTGTTACTTACCCCACCAACAGCATTCTTCACCACTCGCATGTCATCTAAGTTGAGTGTTGCATGCGCAAGACGCTTGGGTTGTCTCTGCAGACTCAACCCTGCTGGAAGCATCACATTGGAACCTCCTCCTCCTCCTCCTCCTCCTCCTCCTCCTCCTACTGCAGCAGGCCTGAGGACAGTGTTGCTATCTTTCACCCAAATCAAAGTTGCAAGGGGAGTCACAGCCCCCAGAACTCTGTTCCAGCAAGCAAATAGCTTGTTTCCCAAAACTGAACAAGTAAATATTCTTTGTTGTTGTTGTTGGTGTTTCTGATCATCATGTGGAATTTCTTGTTTCTTCGATTTCCGCCCACCAGTTGCTCTGATAGAAGGTTGCTTCTCAGGATTAGCCGTCTGTCTCGTAGATGCGAACACAAGGGACATGACAGAGATTCCATCTCCTAGACAATGGTGCATGCGGAAAACCGCATGTGCAGTAGCATTGGATCCTGATGTTCTGTTCAATACGTGACATTCCCATAGTGGTCTTGTTAAGGACAAGGGTGGCGCCGTTGCAAGATCCGCGACGTAGTTGTCCACGAAACCTGGAGCTGCCATCTCTGCTTCTGAGATCCCTGATGGCTCAAACACGAGTGCGTCCATGTCGACATGTCGCAAAGGTACCCACATCGCAGCTCCCCTTTTATTCTTCTTCTGCAACAACGACAACAACGACCCTAGTATTATGTCTGTGCGACACTTGCGACAACAAAAACAACAACAACAACTGAAGTCCGGAGCTGCTACTGCTGCTGCATCCGAGAACTACCACAATGATCTTCAGCTTCTGAAACTTGGGAAATCTTGACGACATGCGTACCACGATGCTCGAGAAGTATTTTTGTTTCAGTAGTGTGTTCCGTAGTGTTTGCTTCAATTCTTCCAAGTCGACGAGATTCTGAAACCCGATCACGCAGAAACCATAGAACTCCATCTCCGGATTGAGAAACATGCTTCCAATGGGAGTGAGGGGCTCCAGATCCGGCTGATCTAGTGATTGTGAGGAGTCGGCCACCTGCTGCTGCTGCTTCTGCTTTGTTTGAAGACGAGGTAGATTCGACTGCTGCTGCTCCCAGCTGCTGACAGCTGCTGCACCCAATTGCTTCTCCATCATCATAAATTCCTCTTCTCACCTCTCGTCTCGTCTCTTCTCTTCTCTTCTCTTCTCTCTTGATTTCAAAACCAAATTCCCTCACAGTTTGTTCAATTCTTGAAGAACATCCACATTCTTGCAGCAGAGGTGGGAGGATCGATCCACCCCTTTAACTACATTCATACATGTAGTTTAGACAAAAGCATATAACCGCGAAGATCCTCGCACCACCCCGCCCCACCACCCACCCAACAAAAAAAGCATAGAACTGTCTCTCAAGAAATGGCGGGGTTGTGGGATGAAAAGAGGTGAAATAAAATCATCTCGGATGAAGACCTAATGAATGGGCATATCAGGTGCCCAATTCTGAAAACGATGAGAGACGGATTAGTTGAGTGTCTTTGAACTTGCGGATTTGGGAGTTTTTCTTTACATTGTCTGTTGCAGGTTAATTAGGCTCCTGCTAGAGCGGTGGAATTAATGAAGGTTTGTTTGGAGCTCTTCATGGTTTTTGGAAATGGTGGGCTTTGCAAGGGACGTCGGTGAATAAGAAGAGTGGGTTGATGAAAGCTAAGCACCTTCCTTCTTTTTCCTGGTGTGGTGAAGTTTGTGATTAGGAGATGGTGAATGGGAAGAATGCCCTGAACCATAACAAAATGCATGCAGAGATGTTGGAATTGATGAAACTCCCTAGGGGACAAATTTGGCCGGTCTGAGAGGAGATACCAGCTTGTGAGGACTCTATTTTGGTTCTTTCAGAAAGTTGAAATTGTCTCCTGGAAATTCTAGAGAAGTCAGTGTCAAAATCTTCCAAAAGTTGGGTTCTGTGTTGTGGTGGGATTCAGTTTCTCACTGTGTCTGAGGGAGTTGGTGGGAAAAGCTTCTGTAGAATTTCGGTTGGGCAGTTGACCAGAAAGCTTTCTGAGACCCTAATGTTGGGAACTCCAGGGAATTGATGTAGTTTGGGATGTCATCTTTTTCTTTGTTACATTTCTGGGTAAGCTGTGGGGGAAAAATTCTCTGGGTTTTGGGTTGTGAAAACTAGTTCTATGTAAGACCACCATGGCCTAATGAGAGAGTCTAGAGGGTGCTGATCCAATAATCTCTACAAAATTATTTCTGTGTAGAAGTTAGTTTGGTTGAAGTAGAGGACACCTAGTGAAGCCATATGGATGTATTTCAATAATTGTAATAGAGTGAAGAGGTGTAAGGATAGAATCTGTGGTAAGGAAGTAGGAACCTGGGCTGCTGTTTATGAACACTAGTGGATCTATGTGAAAATGAATAAGTGAATGCATAAGTTTCTTGAGGTTCCTCCTATCTACCTTCTTTTTTTTGTCACAGGGTTTGCTCCAGCAACTTAAGAACCGGTCAAATAACCGTCTGTTCAAATCTGAAAATTCAAATTAGTGAGGATGATGATGATGATGAAGAGTTCATGCAACTACCCTACCCTACCCTGCCTACTACTAGGCACCTACTCCTCCATCATGACACAAGCGGTGGTTATCACCAGTGTCGGGTGGTTTATTAGAACTTTAAAAGTTCGCACCAACTGACTGGAGGTTATCATTCCGGTTCTTTATGTATGTAACCATTATTCTCCCACCACCCTCAACAAAATTACCAGGAAAAAAAAAACCCGTCTTTCAAGATGGGTTTCCACTAGAATTCTAAGAACCAGTTAAATAACCTTCCAAAAAACTGTGGGTTCAAATCAGTGAGGAGGAGGAGGAGGAGGAGGATTCATGCACCTGCAACTACTACCTTGCCTACTACCAACTCGTCCATCGGTACACAACGGTTATCACTAGTGTTGAGCAGTTATTAGAAGAAATCAAATGAACGCCACCAAGCAACTGGCAGTTGTCAGACTGGCGGTTGTTTATGCTTATAACAACCATGACACTCCCACCCAACAAATGAAAAAACACACAGAACCGTCTTGTCAAGAAATGATTTTCTCAAAGAAATCTAAGAACCAATCAAATAACCTTTCCTAGAAAACTGCGGGTTCAAATCTGAAATTTCTGAGGATGATTGATGATGATTCGTGAGGCCTGGAACTAGCTACTCGCTAACATTCTATGTGCCTGAAGTTATAACTACAAACACCAGAAAAATCTGTTCCAATCTAAACAGTCTAAACACTTTCACCAAAGAAACCGGTTCACCTCATGTGAAACCGGTTTTCATAAGGTAAAACTTCCAAAAGTTGGATCCAATGCCATAGTCCCAGGGCAGGGCCCAACAAAAGGATACTGGAAATACATGGGTCAATTATTTTGTTGAATTTTTTTTATTTAATGGTGAGGGAGGAGTCAGGAGGAGGATGGTGATGATAGAAAGGATATTTGCCTGAAATTTTGGATTTATGAGTACCTAACTCTGGTCATTTGTAAGTGCCATACTTGAGTGCATGCATGAGTGTCATGTATGAATTGGATTTTTGTAACTGAAGCTTCTTACCCACCCTTTTGGATCTCTTGCTCGATTCACACATGAACTCCATTTGGCTTTGCCATCATCTCTCATTTTGGCTTTGCCATCATCTCTTGTTTTGGGACAAAGACTTCTACCCCAAAGGCTTCTGAGCAGGGATTCTTTTTTGGGCAAATTCTCACCACTTGGCGAAAAGAAAAAGAAAAGATTGGAAATTTTGGAAATTTTCACTAGTTTAGTATAAATTTGACCCCAAAAAATGCTAAATTTTATAATAAATTTAGATATTAAAAATTTTAATCTCAAAAAAAAAAAAAAAAAAAAAAAACCCTCCTTTTGTGATTATAAACAAAAAAAAAAAAATGGGGTCTTTTCTTTTTCTCCTTATTTTTACCAACCATGTTTC